>Ga0181523_10003228_pt1 | contig 15013 bp, 6 predicted proteins | sample PEATcosm2014_Bin_43_FD_119752 | JGI IMG/M metagenome (GOLD analysis project Ga0181523, IMG submission 119752) | Peatland microbial communities from MTU Mesocosm Facility, Houghton, MI, USA - PEATcosm2014_Bin05_30_metaG | ecosystem: Environmental > Terrestrial > Soil > Wetlands > Peat | place...
AGCAGGCCGAGTTGTTCGCCACGGTGCGGGAGGCCTACGGCATCGCCCGCGACGACAACGTCAAACTGCGCGACTTTCCCACCCTTGCGCATGTGATCCGCTTCGTGATGGAGCGGGCCGGTGGAGTACCTGCCGCCCCGGTCGAGGCTGCGACGGTGGAGAGCACGGCGCCGGTGGTCGGCCCCGACGTCACCGCAGGCCTGGCGTCCTGCGACATGGTGACGCGGAGGGTGCCAGTCCCCATCCTGCGGCCGCCGCTCGAACTGTGCCGCCCCACCGGAGTACAGCTGCATGCCGGGGCTCGTGTCGTGGTGATGCCCGACCGGGGCGGAGCGGGCGACGCCCTGATCAGGCTCCTCGCCGATCGAGGGGTCGAGGTCCTGGTCATCGACGGAACGCCGACCGCCGAAAGCCTCGCAGCTCAGCTGTCCGACTGGGCTGGCGCAGGCGGCGTGCAAGGCGTGTACTGGCTACCCGCTCTGGACTCGGAACCGCCGCTGGCCCAGATGGACATCACCAGCTGGAAGGAACACCTGCGGATCAGGGTGAAGCTGCTCGCCGCCACCATGCGATCGCTCTACGAGCAGGTGGCATCGTCCGGGACCTTCCTCGTCGTTGGCACCCGTATGGGCGGTTGCCACGGCTACGACGACGGTGGCGCCACGGCCCCCATGGGCGGGGCTGTCACCGGCTTCGCCAAGACCTACAAGCGGGAGCGGCCCAATTGCCTGGTAAAGGCCGTGGACCTGGCCACCACGGCCGGCGCCGGCGCCATCGCCTCCGCTCTCATTGAGGAGACAGAGCGCGATCCGGGCGCGGTCGAAGTCGGCCGGCAGGACGACCTGCGCTGGGCCATCGGCCTACAGGAACAGGCCGTCGAGGACGGCCGGCCCGGCCTGGCGCTAGGTCCCAGCAGCGTGTTCGTCATCACCGGCGCCGCCGGCAGCATCGTTTCGGCCATCATTGCCGACCTGGCGCGGGCCTCAGGCGGAACGTTCCACCTCCTCGACCTGGCTCCTGAGCCCGACGCCGCAGATCCGGATCTCGAGTGGTTCGTGGTTGACCGCGACGGCCTGAAGCGCGAGCTGTACCAGCGCTTGAAGGACCGCGGGCAGAGGCCCACGCCGGCCCTGGTCGAGCGGGCGCTGGCGGGGATCGAGCGCCAGCGTGCCGCACTCGACGCCATCATCGCCATTCAGCAGGCAGGCGGTCGCGCCATGTATCACAGCCTCGACCTGCGCGACGGCGCGGCAGTGGCCAAAGCGCTCGAGGCCGTCCGGGAGGGGCAAGGTCGAGTGGACGTACTACTGCACGCCGCCGGTCTGGACAACAGCCACCTTCTGGCCGACAAGTCCGACGCCGAATACGACCTGGTCTTCGATGTCAAGAGCGACGGCTGGTTCAACCTCCTCACCGCCACTGGCGACATGCCCCTCGGGGCCACGGTCTGCTTCAGTTCAGTGGCAGCGCGCTTCGGCAACGGCGGTCAGACGGACTACAGCGCGGCCAATGACCTGCTGTGCAAGTTCACCTCGAGTTTCCGCACCACCAGGCCCGGCACGCGCGGCATCGCCATTGACTGGACAGCCTGGAGCGGGATCGGCATGGCCACCCGGGGGTCGATCCCGAAGATGATGGAGATGGCGGGGATCGACATGTTGACGCCTGAGATAGGTGTTCCGTGGGTACGGCGGGAACTGGTGAGCGGGGGCCGGCTGGGAGAGGTGCTCGTTGCCGGCGAGTTGGGGATCCTCACCGAGGAGGCCGATGCCGATGGTGGCCTGGACCGGACTGCCGTCAGGCTGATGACCCACGGGCCGATGGTGGGCGAGGTCCGGAGCATGGGCGTCTTCGGTCCGCTCACGGTCGAGACGGCGCTCGACCCGACCGTTCAGGGCTTCCTTGACGACCACCGCATCGACGGCGTGCCGGTGCTGCCCGGCGTGATGGGCGTCGAGGCCTTCGCTGAGGTGGCCGCTCTCATGACGCCGGGGTGGCGGGCGGCTTCCATCGAGGACGTCACCTTCGTCGCCCCATTCAAGTTCTACCGGGACGAGCCCCGGCAGATCACCATCGAGGCGTACCTGACGCCGGAGGGCAACGAGCTGATCGCCAACTGCCGACTGATCGGAGCGAGGACGCTGCCCAATCAGCCCGAACCGCAGGTCACCACCCACTTCACCGGCCGGGTGCGGCTGGCTCGCCAATTAGAGACCGGCGCCACGACCGCACCACCGATGCCGCCCGACGGGGCCGGGGTGGTCGCTAACGCAATCTACAAGGTGTACTTCCACGGGCCGGCGTACCAGGTACTGGACCGGAGCTGGCGCCAGGGTGACCGGCAGATCGGTCTGCTGGCGGAGAGGCTCCCCGCCAACCACCAGCCGCCCGAGCTTCCGCTGCTGACCGCGCCCCGCTTGCTCGAGCTCTGCTTCCAGACGGCGGGCATCTGGGAGCTGGGGTCGACGGGTCGGTTGGGGCTGCCGCAGGAGATCGCACGGGTCACGCTGCTGGAGCTGGCCGACGCGGCCGGGAGCCTCTACGCAGTCGTCGAGCCGGGGACTGATCACTTCGACGCCGAGGTGGTCGACGATGCCGGGCGTGTTCGTCTGCGCGTGGAGGGCTACCGCAGCGTGGCCCTGCCGGCGCCGATCGGCGCCGAGTTACTCGAGCCGCTGCGAGCCGCGGTGTCCTGATGAATCGCTGCCGCTTCTCCCGGATCGCCATCGTCAACCGGGGCGAGGCGGCGATGCGCCTCATCCACGCCGTCCAGGAGCTCAACCGGGAGCAGGACAGCCCGGTAGCTGCAGTGGCCCTCTTCACGGAGCCCGACCGACACTCCATGTATGTGCGCCATGCCGATGACGCCGTGTCGCTCGGACCACCTACATTTCTCGACGGCGACGGCCAGCCTTTGAGCACCTACCTCGACTACGAGCGACTGGAGCGGGCCCTCGTGGAGGCCAGGGCTGACGCCGCCTGGGTCGGATGGGGGTTCGTGGCCGAGCATGCCGCGTTTGCGGAACTGTGCGAGCGCCTGCATGTTGTGTTCGTGGGACCCAATCCGCGAGCAATGCGCCGTCTGGTTGACAAGATCAGCGCCAAGCGCCTCGCCGAGGAGGCCGGCGTGCCGGTGGCGCCTTGGAGCGGCGGCCCCGTCGAGTCCCTGGAGCAGGCCCGTCGTGACGCGGGGCGTATCGGCTACCCACTCATGATCAAGGCGACGGCTGGCGGAGGTGGCCGCGGCATCCGTCGCGTCCACGCACCGGGTGATCTGGATGCGGCCTTCGACGCCACTCGAACGGAGGCCTACAAGTCATTCGGCGACACCACTGTGTTCCTGGAGAGGCTGCTGCCTGCGTCGCGGCACATTGAGGTCCAGGTCATCGCGGACCATCACGGTTCCGTCTGGGCCACGGGCGTGCGCGACTGCACGATCCAGCGTCGCAACCAGAAGGTGATGGAAGAGTCGGGATCGACCGCGCTCACCCATGCCCAGAACCGGGAGCTCCGCGAGGCGGCGGCCCGCCTGTGCCGGCTGGCCGGCTACACCAATGCGGGCACGGTCGAATTCCTCTATGACCCGGCCACTCGCGTCGTCTCGTTCATGGAGGTCAACGCCAGACTCCAGGTCGAGCATCCGGTGACCGAGGAGACGACTGGCCTCGACCTGGTTAAGCTCCAGCTCTACGTGGCGGGTGGCGGCCGACTGGAGGGCGAGCCACCTCTGGCGGTGGGTCATGCCGTCGAGGTCCGCCTCAACGCTGAGGACCCCGAGTCCGGCTTCGCCCCCGCCCCGGGCACGGTCGAGCTACTGCGCCTGCCCACCGGTCCCGGAGTGCGCGTCGACACCGGCGTCAGCGACGGTGACACCATTCCCGCGGGTTTCGACCCGATGATCGCCAAGATCATCGGGTCGGGCCGCGACCGGAACGAGGCACTCGCGCGCCTGGCGCGTGCCCTCGCCGAGACGGAGGTGGTTGTGCGAGGCGGATCGACCAACCGGTCGTTCCTGCTCGCGTTGGTCGGTCGCCCCGAGGTGGCGTCGGGCGAGATCGACGTGAGCTGGCTCGACCGTCTGGCCGCGACCGGCGCACACATTCCCCGCCAGCATCGCGGCGTGGCTCTTCTGGTAGCTGCAGTCGAGGCCTACGACGACGAGTTCGCTACCGAGCTGGCCCAGTTCTTCTCTTTGGCCGCGAGAGGCCGGGCCCAGGCAAGAGCTTCGGTGGGCCACGCTGTCCATCTCCGTGCCAACGGGATCGGCTATCACTTCGACGTGCGTCGTCTGGGCCCATCGCTCTACCGGGTGATGGGCGCCGGTCGAGAGGTCGACTTGCGCGTGGAGCGGACCGGCCGCTTTGACCGCCGGGTGTCGTTGGGAGGACGGACCTACCGCGTGCTGTCAGTCGTGCACGGTGTGCTCCACCAGATCGAGGTGGACGGTGTCGCTCACCGGGTGAGCCGGAACTCGGGTGGGGTGGTGCGGGCGCCGGCACCAGCAGTGGTCATGGCTGTGCTCGTGAGCAAGGGTGACGAGGTGGCAGCCGGCGACCGGCTGGTGGTGCTCGAGGCCATGAAGACCGAGGTGTCTGTGGTCGCGCCGGCGCATGGGCGGGTGACTGAGGTGCTGGTCGCGCCGAACGTCCAGGTCGCGGCGGCTGCGCCGCTGTTGGAGCTACAGTCGCTGGCGCGCGAGGACAGCGGCGACGGGAGCCCGCCGGTGGACCTGGGCGCCTATGGAGACGGGGCGCCCGATACCGGTCCCGAGACTCGCTGCCGCGACGCCCTTGACGCCCTGCGGCGCCAGATGCTCGGCTTCGACGTTGACCCCCGTCATTCACGACAACTGGTGGCCTGGTATGCGACGACATCGAGGCAGCTTGTTCCGGACGACGAGGCCCTCCTGCGGAACGAGGACCACGCCCTCATCGCCTTTGCCGATATCTGCTCGCTGGCACGGACCCGGCCCGACCCGCACGGATACCCCGGCGAGGAGTCGCACAGCTCCCACGAGGACCTGCGGGCCTACCTTCGCTCCATCGAGCGACGAGGTACGGACATGACCGCTTCTTTCCGCGAGAGCCTGCAGTGCTGCCTCGTCCATTACGGGATTCAAGATCTCGAGCCCACACCCAGTTTGCGCGAGGCCCTGTTCTGGATGGCGAAGGCGCAGCAGCGGATCGGCGAGCACCTGCCGGCCGTCCAGTCGATCCTCGATCGCCGCCTCGAACAGATCGAGCGCATCGCGCCCGAGTCCGAGGACGGCTTCCGCTCCATCCTCGACCGGTTGATCTCCGCCAGCCAGCACCGCTTTCCCGATCTGGCTCGCCAGGCGAGGGAGGTGCGCTACCAGCACTTCGAACGGCCCGAGTTCCAGGCGAGGGAGGCGCGCGCCTACGAAGAGGCTGCGGCCCATTTGCACGCCCTCGAGGACCCCATGGGTGGGGCCCAGCGCGAGCAGCACATGGCGGCTCTTGTTGAGTGCCCCCAACCTTTGAAGAACTTCCTCACCCAGCAGTTCGAGGGTGCCAGTGCCAATGGCCGGCGCTCCATGCTCGAGGCCCTCACCCGCCGCTATTACCGGATACGCAGCCTGGAGGGCTTCACCTTCGTCTCCTCCGAAGGGACCGACATTGCCATGGCGCAGTACGACCATGAGGAGGGGCGCAAACAGCTCTTCACCGCCTTCACCCGATATGACGGCATAGCCCAGGCCATGGGCGCCGCCGCGCTTCTCCTGGGCGACGTGCCCGACGAGCACGACGTCGCCATCGACCTCTACGTGTGGCGACCCGAGCGACCACATGACGACGAGGCCACCGCGCAGGAACTGCAGGCCCTGCTCGCGAGCACCGCATCCCCGCATCGTGTGCGCCGCCTCGTGGTGGCCATCAGCGCGCCAGGGTTGGGTCTGGGGATGGCGGGTACCCAGCACTTCACCTTCCGCCAGACGCCGGGCGGTAGCTACCGAGAAGACACGCTCTATCGCGGCTTCCATCCGATGATGGGGGAGCGCCTGCGTCTTCAGCGACTGTGCAACTTCCGCCTCGCCCGGCTGCCGTCGGTGGAGGACGTCTATCTGTTTTCCGGCGTCGCCCACGAGAACCCGAGTGACGAGAGGCTGTTCGCTCTGGCCGAGGTGCGAGACGTCAGCCCGGTGCGCGACGAAGCCGGGGGCGCCGCGCGGCTGCCCGGCGTAGAGCGAAAGCTGGGTCAGGCCCTGGCCGGGGTGCGAGCCCACCATTCGGCGCGCCCACCCGAGCGTCGCCTGCACATGAACCGTGTCCTGCTCTACGTGTGGCCGGTGCCCGAGCTGACCGCCGCCGACTTGCAAGGCATCGTGCACCGGCTGGCGCCGGACATCGAGGGCCTCGGAATCGACGAGGTGGTGCTACGGGTCCGCTTGCCGCAAGCATGGGTCGGAGGCGTGCACGAAACGACGGTCCAGCTGTCCAACCCTACCGGGGCCGGGTTCGTCGTGCGCATCCTCCCGGCCTCCGAGGAGCCGTTGCCGCCACACACTGACTACGAGCAGCGGGTCGACGCCCTGCGCCGGCGCGGCCTGGTTTACCCCTACGAACTCATCAAGATGCTCACCGCGTCGGGCGATGACGAGCACGGGGAGTTTCCACCGGGGCAGTTCGTCGAGTACGACTTCGACAACAACGCCAACCTGGTACCAGTGCTGCGCGAGCACGGGCACAACTCGGCGAGCATCGTGGTGGGGATCGTGCGCACCGTGATGCCGACCCATCCCGAAGGAATGGCCCGTGTGGCGTTGATGGGTGACCCCAGCAAAGGGCTCGGATCGTTGGCGGAACCGGAATGCCGACGCATCATCGCGGCTATCGACCTGGCCGCCGCGCTCGACTTCCCGGTCGAGTGGTTCGCGTTGTCGGCAGGAGCGAAAATCGCTCTAGACAGCGGCACAGAGAGCATGGACTGGATCGCGAGGGTGCTGCGGCGCGTTGTGGAGTTCACCCAGACCGGTGGCGAGATCAACGTGGTGGTGGCAGGCATCAACGTCGGCGCGCAGCCCTACTGGAACGCAGAGGCGACGATGCTGATGCACACCCGCGGCATTCTGGTCATGACTCCGGAGTCGGCCATGGTCCTCACCGGCAAACAGGCGCTCGAATACTCCGGGGGCGTGTCGGCCGAGGACAACCAGGGTATCGGCGGCTACGAACGGGTGATGGGCCCCAATGGTCAGGCCCAGTACTGGGCGCCGGACATCCCGGGCGCCTGCCACATCCTCCTGCGCCACTACCAGCACACCTATGTCGCGCCAGGCGAGCGCTTCCCGCGCCGGGCCGCCACGACCGACCCGGTCGACCGCGACATTCGGAGCTACCCCCATGAGGGCTCGGAGTTCTCCGTTGTGGGCGAGGTGTTCACCGAAGAGGCGAACCCGTCGCGAAAGCGACCCTTCGACATCCGGTCGGTCATGCGAGCTGCCATCGACCAGGACCACCCCCCCCTCGAGCGGTGGGCCGGCTTCCGCCACGCCGAAAACGCAGTGGTGTGGGACGCACACCTTGGCGGGTGGCCGGTATGCCTGATCGGCGTGGAGTCTCGGCCGCTGCCACGCTGGGGATTCGTTCCTGCCGATGGGCCCGATCACTGGACGTCAGGGACTCTGTTCCCGCTGTCCTCCAAGAAGGTGGCTCGGGCCGTGAACGCGGCCAGCAACAACCGCCCGCTGCTGGTGCTGGCCAACCTCTCCGGTTTCGATGGATCCCCCGAGTCGATGGGCAAGCTGCAGCTTGAGTATGGCGCCGAGATCGGGCGGGCCGTGGTCAACTTCCGTGGCCCGCTGGTCTTCTGCGTGGTGTCCCGCTACCACGGAGGGGCGTTCGTCGTGTTTTCGGCAGCGCTCAACAACGAACTCGAGGTAGCCGCTCTCGAGGGCTCGTTCGCGTCGGTCATCGGAGGCACCCCAGCCGCTGCAGTCGTCTTCTCGCGCGAGGTCGACGCTCGCGCCGCCGCTGACCAGGGCGTGCAAGAGCTGCGTGCAAGAATCGCCAGTGCCGAGGGGACCGAGAAGACGCGGCTGCGGGCCCAGGAGGCAGCAGTCTATGACGCGGCACGATCGGAGAAGCTAGGTGAGGTGGCGGGTGAGTTCGACCGCGTCCACAGCGTCGAACGGGCCCGCGCCATGGGCTCGGTACATCACATCATCCCCGCGGCGGAACTGCGCCCGTACCTGGTGGCCGCTATCGAACGGGGCATCGAACGGCATACTCGTGGCATAGACAGGGCGACCGTCACCCTCCCGGCCGAGACAGCGTGATGACCGTCGGCTGGCTTTCGTGCTCGCAGGTCGACGTCCCGGACGGCGACGGCTGGCTCTCACCCCGGGAGCAGGCGACGCTCGCCGCGCTGCGGGTCGAGCGACGCCGGATGGATTGGAGGCTCGGGCGGTGGACAGCGAAGCACGCGGTCCGCGCATCGCTGGGAGCTTGCGCGCCCAGCGCGTTGGATGCGGTGGAGATCATCGCCGCTCCCGACGGCGCCCCCGAAGCCTTCGTGGTAGGACGAGCGGCGCCGCTCGCCCTGTCCTTGTCGCACCGTGATGGCGTGGCCGTGTGCGCAGTGGCGCCCGACAAGACCGCGATCGGCTGCGACATCGAGGCCATCGAATCGCGCAGTGACGCATTCGTCGCCGATTGGTTCACCGAGGAGGAGCGCGCTGCCGTGCAGGCGTGGCCGCTGTCGTCGCGGGCGCTGGTCACCGCGCTCGTCTGGTCCGGGAAGGAAAGCGCCCTGAAGGCGTTGCGTGAAGGCTTGCGGCTCGATACGCGAGCCGTCGAGGTGCGCTTTGGCGTGTCACCTGGGAGCGAAGGGCTTCGGTGGGAATCGTTCGCCGTCGTTGGGCCCGGCGGGCGATGTTGCTTTGCGGGCCGGTGGCGCCACCACCTCGGCCACGTACTCACCGTGGTGGCCCCGGCCCCGTGGGACAGCGACCCGACGGCCCTTGTCGGGTCCGCCTCAGCGCATCGAGGACTTTGCTCGAGCACGCGGCCGCCGTTGAGCTAAGGGAAGCGTTCCGATCAACTCGTCCCGCCGTAGCCGAATTCTCCTCATCGCTGGCGAGGTCGCAACAGCCCGCAAGCAGGCTCATCGATCACGCTCACTCAGGGACGCGATTGCCCTGGGTCAGATAGACCAAGAGGTCATCGCTGTTCGGATTTCCTTGCCGAGCACCAAGGTGAATAGTGTCGGGCCGGACTTGACTGCCTTGTCGACGATCACGCCGAAACGAACGGAACCGCGTCCCGAGACTCCCATCCGACCAGTTCATGCCACGAGCCGGTACTCGTGGAATAGGCCGTCCAGCTTGTTCGTTCGTCGTAGTCGGGCCCGGATCGGGATCGTTGATCCGCGGTGGCGCCCTCCTCATCGCAAGCAGAGTCTGGTGACCAAGGGAACGGTACGGACATGTCGGTTGTCGTGAGCGACGAACTCGTCAGAGACGCACTCGAGCTGAGCGAGTTGGAAGACCAGCAACCTGTCGAGGCTTTCCCGGCGGACGGTGCCGACGAACCGCTGAGAAAGCGCTCCCTCGGGGTCTTACAATGGGTGTGCGAAAGACACGGATGCCCTCGGTTCGGAACACCTGGTCGAAGCTGGCGGTGAATCTGGAGTCTCGAGGCGGATGAAGAACTTGGCCGGGTCCACGCGCTCGGTGAGGACAACACTCAGGTTCCGGGCTTGTTGAGTGACCCACTCCCCCGTCGGATTGTCCGTAATACCAGTCACGTAGACCCTCCGGGTGTCGAGCTCGATAGAGAACTGCACGTAGAGCCAGCGCAGCAGAACGGTCGACGTGGAAGAAGTCGCATGCGACCATCGTCGCCGCCTGGACCCTCACGAGGTCGGACCAGGTCGAACCCGACCACCTCGGCGAAAGGCCGGCGCCGTGACGCCGCCGGATCGCCCATACGCTCGAGGGTGCGAGGTGCAGTCCCATCGTGGCCAGCTCACCGCCAGTCCTCCCAAAGCCCCATGTCGAGCTCCCCTTGGCGAGGCGAGGCACCCACTCGACCGTGCCCGCGGGTACTGCCGGCCGGACCACTTGGCGGCGCAGGACCGAGACCTGGTGTCGGAGCATCACGACCTCAATGGCCGATTGGTCTTGTTCGGTGCGGCGGAGCCGGAACAACTGGAGCATCCGAACGAAGGCCGCGTGGAGATAGGAAAGTGCCACGGCTCGCCATCTCTCCTGGTCCACCCCGACAAAGTCCAGACGGAAGGCGTGGATCGGTTTCTCGGCACCCACACGGCGCAGGAGTGATCTCGACCGCTTTCCCGTACTGCACGGTGATGCTCGGCAATGGCGCTGTCGCGTTCGTCGACCTTGCGATTCTGCTCGAACGTTCGATGAGCAAGGATGGCAGTTCACGACTTGATTCCTGAGCGCGAACCAATCGCAGTCCGCTCGCTGGAACGTCACTCATTAGCAGTCACGCCGATGGCCTGAGAGCTTGCCGCGATCACCGACGGGCTTCGAGAGCCCGGATCAGCCGAGGGAGCAAGGCGTTCACGTCGGCCACAATCCCTAGGTCGGAGACCGAAAAAATCGCTGCCTCGGGGTCCTTGTTGATCGCGATGATGTGGCTCGAGTCCTTCATGCCGACAAGGTGCTGCGTCGCTCCAGAGACCCCACAGGCGATGTAGACGTTCGGCTTCACGATCTTCCCCGTCTGGCCGACCTGAGCGCTGTATGGTGCCCAGCCTGCGTCGACGGCAGCGCGCGTTGCTCCGGTCGCCCCCTCGAGCAACTCGGCGAGCTGCGCGACCTGTGCAAACTTCTCGACCGAACCGAAACCTCGACCACCGGTCACGACTATCTCTGCGCCGTCGAGGGTCGGTCCATGCTGCACGACCTCCTGGTGAGCGACCACGCGCACCGCGTCGGTAGCCCCTGCCTCTGGCGGTTCGCGGTGGGCAACCGTCGCGGTGGATGCCGGCTCGCGGTCGCGTGGTGCGAAGCACTTTGGTCGCAGCAGGTAGATGCCTGGCTGCGCGTTGATGAACCGAGTCGTCGCGAGCTCTTCGCCCCCGTTAAGGCCATGGTGGGCCACTGGGCCATCGTCGGTTGGCTCGAGACCGATGACGTTCGCGAGCAATGGACGGCGAAGCCGAGCCGAAAGACGAGCGGCGATCTCACGCCCATCGAAGGTGGTGCCGAAGAACACCGCCGTGGGTTGCTCCTCGGCGACCATCTCCGCCAACGCGGCTGCCACCCTAGGGGCTGGGAGGCCAGGCGCAAGATCGCCCAGCTCGAGGATGGACCTAGCTCCGTGCTCGCCGAGCAGCTTCGCGCCCGCGGTTGCCCCCTGCCCGAAGGTGATCGCTAGCACGTTGTCCGTGAGCTCACGCGCTGCGCCGAGCAACTCGAACGCGATCGGAAGTGGTTGACCGTTGCGTTGCTCTGCGACGACCAAGATCGATCCCATGTTCATCTCAGATCGCCTTCCACTCGGAAAGTAGCGCAAGTACACGTTCTTCGGCAGTGCCGTCATCGACGATGACCTCACCTGCGGCGCGCTGTTGCGCGGGAATGATCGACCGCACCTCCTCGCTTGCCCCGTCCGCCTCGAGTTCCGCAGCATCGAGAGCGAGATCGGAGAGCCGAAGGATCTCGACGGGCTTCTTCCGCGCCTCCATAATCCCCCGGAGGGACGGATAGCGGGGCTCGACGGATCCCGACGTTACGGTAGCGATCGCGGGAAGTGGACAAGCGAGTTCGAACACTCCGTCGTCGGTCTCTCGGCGCGCTCGCAGCTCGCCCGCGACGAGATCGAGGGAGCTCGAGAACGCAAGCGACGGCCACCCGAGGAGCTCGGAAAGCTGGATCGGCATCGTCCCCGTGTAGCCGTCGGTGGACTCGGTTCCTGCGATCACGAGATCCGGCTTGATCCGGGCGACCACTGTCGCGAGCACGGTTGCGGTTCTGAGCGCATCAGACCCGCCGAGGGCGTCGTCGGAGACGAGAACGGCGCGCGCTGCACCCATCGCGAGCGCATGTCGCAGCCCCGTCTCCTCGTCATGTGGCGCCATCGACACGACGATGACCTCGCCTTCTCCGGCTTCGCCGACGAGTCGCAACGCCAGCTCGACGCCGTAAGCGTCGGAGTCATCCATGATGAGCTTGCCATCGCGCCGGACGCGCAATGTTTCTGGATCGAACGCGATGCGCTCGTGCTCCTTGGGAATCTGCTTGACGCACACGGCTATTCGCATGGACCCACCCCGTTCCGTTGGCGTGATGCGTGGTCACCGACGTCGTTAGGGCGATGCTGGGCGGCCGCCAGTTGTCGACCGGAGGAGCTTGCCGTCGGCGAGGTTAGCCATTGTATATGAAGGGCACCGAGACCTCGATCCCGACCCTGACCTGGCCGTTCACGGCGGCGTGCCCAGCGTGGCGATCGGCCACGATCGAGGGGGCGAACAGGTCGGACCCGTGATCAGGCCTCGGGGCCACCGTGGATCGCTACTCATTCGATGTGGGACTCTTTCATTCCTTTCTCCATGCCGGATTATCCCGGCGCTCCAAGAGTCCGGCTTCGGGGCTTGGATGGCGATTTCGGCACCCACAGGACCCGAATCAATGAGCACCACACGCCGCCTCATGGTCTGCATTACTCATTGCCCAGGTCTCTCACCGATTGGGGTCGACGCCAGCGCGGATCAATTCGAGCCTTGCACCCCACACGCAGAGTTAGAAGGATTGTCAACCGGGAACGAACGGCGCGATCGAGATTCTGGTGCCCTTCGCTCAATTCGTTGATGGTTGCTTCAGCGACTCTTTGAGGATCTTGCCGGTCGCGCCCTTCGGCAGTTCGTTTCGGAACTCGACAGTGCGCGGGTACTTGTAGGCGGCGAGACGCTCTTTGACGTAACCGATGAGCTCCGCCTCTGTTGCCGTCGCCCCCTTCTTCAGCTCGACGTACGCCTTGATGTCTTCGCCCAGGAGATCGTGTGGCACACCGACCACGGCTGCCTCCGCCACGCCAGGGTGGGTGTACAGCACCTCTTCAACCTCACGGGGATACACGTTGTAGCCGCCCCGGATGATCAGGTCCTTCTTCCTGTCGACGATGAAGAGGAACCCGTCCACGTCCGTCCAGCCGAGATCGCCGGTGTGGAACCATCCTCCCGCAAATGCCTCGGCCGTGGCCTCAGGGTTCTTGTAGTAGCCCTTCGGAGTGTTGACGCCGCGTACGACCACTTCCCCGACGTGCTCGGGGCCAGTAGGCAAAGGCTGTCCCTGGTCGTCCCATATCTCAACCTCCACACCCCAGATCGGCTTGCCGACGCTGTAGATCTTGCGCTCTTCAGCGCTGACGTTGAATGTCGTCGTCGAGGCGGTCTCCGACATGCCGTAGCCTTCGAGGATGACGAAGCCGAACCTCTGCTCGAACTCGTCGATCACCTCTGCGGGGATTGCCGCGCCTCCTGAGATTCCAACCCGCAGTGACGAAAGATCGTAATCGTCGATGCGCGGGTGATTGAGCAGTGCAATGTACATGGTCGGCACGCCTTCAAAGATCGTGACTCGGTCGCGCTGGATCACTTCCAGGACCTTGTCGACGCTAAAGCGTGGCACGAGCGACATCGTGGCTCCGAAGCGCACGCACACGTTGAGCTCGCTGCTCAAGCCGAAAACGTGGAACAACGGAAGCACCACCATCACGATGTCGTCGGCCTGCACGCCGAAGAGCCGACCGGGCGTGTCAGCGTTCATGTACAGCTGGAAGTGGCTCAGTTCTGCGCCTTTGGGACGGCCCGTCGTTCCGGACGTGTAGATGATGGCCGCCGTGTCACCCGGCTCCGTCGCCTCAAATAATGGCTTGTCGGGCTGGTCGCCGCCCAGCAGCTCCTCGAAAGGACGTCCGACGCTCACCTCGGAGCTTCCGGGCGTGGTGACCACCCAAATGCGGTCGACGCCGACGTCGGCGGCGCCCTTGGCCGCCTCGACTGCGGTGCCCGACCAGGTGATCAGGGCCCGCGCCTCTGAGTCCCGGAGATGGTAGGCGATCTCCGGGGCTCGCAGCAGGACGTTCAGGGGAACAACGACCGAACCGGCCTTCAGGATTCCGAAATAGGCAATGAGGAACTGCGGAAGATTCGGTAGCTGCAATCCGACGGCGTCGGTCGTCCGGATGCCCTCGCGGCGGAGACCTGTGGCGAAGCGGTCCGACAGTGCATCCAGCTCGGCGTAGCTGAGTTGACCGCCGTCGAACAGCACGACTGGCTTGGTCGGGTCGACTCGTGCCGCCTCACGCAGCATGGCGGCCAGATTGAGACTCATGGGTCCGCTCCTTTTCCGCTCGTGTCTCTTTCCAGGAGACGACACCGGAGCGGCGGTGCCGGAACCAAGCTGGGCCCCCACCCGCTCATGGGGGTCACCCCAATCCGTTTGCCGACCGCCATCTTCGTCGAACCCTTTTGTCCCCATGCTAAGGGCAGCGGGGCATCGTCACAATAGCCGAATGTCCCCGCGACACCCCACGATGGGGGTTGTGGTCAGCGGGGCTGGGCGACCACGGGTGCACTTCGCGCTGCACGGGTGCAAAGGAAGCGCTGTGAGCCATCAATGATGCCGCCAGCACGGCTTTTGGCTTCCCCAAGCCCATGTTCCATCGCGTGCCTCTTGTCCTCGGCCCTGAACATAGGTTCTGTGCGTGGCGGGGCGAGCCACCGGTCAGCCAGTCCAGCTTCCACCGGACCTTCTGCGCACCAGTCCGACCGACACGATGACGACGGTGTTCACTGTCGTCGCCCCGCCTGGTACTCATGGGGTAGGAACCGGACGGCACCATGGGCTGCACTGACCGGATCCGGCACCTTTTGGTGGCGATCTCTCAGCGTGCCATCGGTGTGGAGCGGCCATTCGGAACTCCCCCGATGTTTCGAGCGGAGAGTGGGGGGTACGTTGGTGGCTGAAGGGTACGCCCTCGAGAATGTGACGAAGAGGATCGGACATGCACAGGCTCCCGCG
>Ga0181523_10003230_pt1 | contig 15012 bp, 12 predicted proteins | sample PEATcosm2014_Bin_43_FD_119752 | JGI IMG/M metagenome (GOLD analysis project Ga0181523, IMG submission 119752) | Peatland microbial communities from MTU Mesocosm Facility, Houghton, MI, USA - PEATcosm2014_Bin05_30_metaG | ecosystem: Environmental > Terrestrial > Soil > Wetlands > Peat | place...
CACCGAGATAACGCTCGCTATTCCAGGTGCAGGTGACGATGGAAAATCTTGTAGTCATAACTACTGCACCAAACTGCGGGAAACCGGAGGCCCGGCTCGATAGATCGCGAGCAATTCCTCGACCGCCTCCTCCGCGCCGCGTCGGAATGGGCGAATGCAGCTGGCATGCACAGACGAAACGGTGGACACGGACAAGAGGCCGGGAACTAGGGATTCCATCGAATCGAATAGGCGCAACTGCCCGGGGTAGACCTCGTAGGCTTTCAGCTCGGGGGTGCCGCCGCGCGCCAAGGCATAAGTCGGCTTGCTGAGAGCCAGTCCTTCCAATACCGAAGTGGCGCAGGGCTCCTCCCAGACGGACGGCACCGCAATTGCATCTGCGGCGGCCATGTGAACGAGTGCTGTTTCCGCACTGCACCAGCCGAGAAACCGAACGTGAGTGGAGCCGTAGCGCGCACGCAAGGATTGCTCCTGGGGTCCATCCCCCATCACAAGGATGTACATATTCCCGGCCAACCTTGGTACCGCCAGTCCCAGCAAGCGGTCGATGCCTTTCGGGGGATAGAGCTTGCCTGCGATCACGATGAGCCGCGCATTCGATGGCAAGTCTTCGGGCCGAATCGGCGATGCAGCAGCACGCTCCAATGCGGTCTTGTCGATGAAGTTGTGCACAACGCTTCCCCACGGACCAGGTCCGGCGGATCGGGTGAAGTTGCGAAGCAACATCTGCGAGACGAAAACCGTCTTATGGCGGCGGAATGACTCCGCCACATGGCGGCGATAGGCTTGGACGGTGTTGGCGCTCACCACTCGCTGGAATCCATTCGGGTGGCTCGTCGCACACCCGGCGCACACTGCCGGATCGACGGCGGTGCAGACATCGCCATTTCGGAAGCGCGTGTGTATGAGGCAATCGCTGCCTTGGTCATGGCGGGTTTGGACAAAATTGATAGCAGTGGGGATGAAGGCCCCCACGTTGGGGTAGTGGCCATGGTAATGCACGACATCGTAGTCTACCGCCCGCGCCAGTATGGCCCTCGCGACACCACGCGCGATGACGTCGCGCTTGTAAGGGATGAAACACCCCAGGCGACGCTCCCTCCAGCCGCGTTGTGTCCCCGGCAGTTCAGGATAGAAGCGCCCAGGAAGGGTCAACTCCGGGTCGCCGCTATCGAGGGCGTGATCTGTGTTGCCCATGAAATCGACGTCATGCCCCGCTCGCGCGAGAGCGCGGGCCAGGGCGAGGACATGTTTGGCGAGTCCCCCCATGCTGGGGAACGGGACATCCTCGCTCACAAGAAGGATTCTCATGAGCGCATTGTCCAACCAAATGACGTGCTGAATTCGCCGCGGTCAGACGAGTGGACTACTACGGACAGGCGGCGCGCTGGATCCGACCCATCACGGGTCATGGCGCCCGGCCGGACGACGCAACCCCCTCTCCGTCAATCCGTTCCTTTGTGGCTTCCATATAAATAGAGACATTCTTGTACGGCGACCCGTCCGCGTTAGTATCAAGGCGGTCGAGAACGAACCCTGGTATGCCGGACTGGTCGTGCTGGAGAACCTGGCATCCGCCAAAACCCGATTGATTGAGCAAGCGGCGCAACGAGTAACGGTCGTACATCCAGCGATGCCTTTCGCCGATTGGGGTCTCGATTAGCACCAAGGTACGAAGGTTTTTTGGGATTAGTCGGGTTACGCTTTTGAGGTACCAATAGTTCAGTTTCGTAGCAAGCTTTTGCGACGTCATGCCGCGCAAGCGTCTTGGCCAGGGGCGCGCGCCTTCGCGCGCGACAGCACTGACGGAAGTCGCCGATGTTAGGGCACTGTTCTCCGTTCGCGACCGCACGTACGCCAGGAGCTCCGGATCAGCCCCGCTCCTAAGGAGTGCGAACACGGCGCCCATCTCGCCCGATGGAACCGTTCGGACAAGTTGATCTAGCAGTTCGATCATCATCCAACTATGCCTAAGCGCCTTTTCCTCCGAGTTGTCTGGCAAAGCCAGCACGCGCAAGTATTCGCGGCAAGAGTCTTCAAAGTCGGGCACGACCACCCGCAATATGCCACCAGGTTTGAGCACCCGATACGACTCGCGCAGAAGAAGCTGCGCTTGCTCGCGCGTGAAATGTTCGAGAACATGACTGCTGTAGACCGCATCGAATTTTGCGTCCGGAAACGGAAAACCTGCCAGAAGATTGACTTGCCGCACCCGGGAGTCGTATGAGTGGAAGTCGATGTTGATCCATCCGTTGGCGAGGCGGGTGCCGCAACCGAAATTTAGCTTCTTAATTGCATTCATTCGCGCGCCAGACCCTTGCGGAGACTATGCAAGACCGACAGCCGATGGCTGGGATATACCACCCAAATCCAAGCGCCACCGATATAGAGCAACGAAAGTACTGCGACTACGATGAACAACTCGAACCAACCCCGGTCCGCGTAAAACGACAGTTGCCACGTCAGCGCCCCCAGTGGAAGTAGTACCGCGCAGGGCGGGGCAAAGGATTCGCGCAGGACGCGCGAAAGCGAGATCGGTACGCTGCGACCGTGCACATAGATCAAAAAAGCCGCTGAGCCAATAATGGCGGCAACTAAGTGCCCGATTGCGGCGCCAACAATGCCGAAAAGTCCAACCCCAGTGAATACCAAGCCCAGTCCAACAAATACACGGACGACGGCGAACCAGCCCGTTATATGCGGATGTCCAAGGCCGTCATTCACGAGGGACGGCAGATTCGTCAAAGAGTCCAGCCAAAGGGTCAGCGCCACAATTACCATCACAATCGTTCCCGCGCGAGCGAAGTCCGGATTGAGCCAATGACTTAGGATGGGGTGCGCTAGCCCGGAGAGAGTAAGCGCAACAGCGCCGTTAATGAAGAACATATAGCGGGACCCCATCAGATAGTCTCGCTCGAGATCTGACAGGCGTTGGGCAGCCGCTAGGGCGCTGGCGTGCGGAAACATCACGCTGGAAAGTCGGAATGCAAGCGCGTTCAAACGGCTTGCGAGTGTTGATGGCACGACGAAGTAGGTTAGCGCGCTGACGCCAATGCGTGCTCCAATGATGAGCTTATCGGCATAGGCATAGGAAACCGAAGCCAGCTTGCTCAGGTAAGCGTAGGCGCTGAACGACAGGACCCGAGCCATAACCTCGCGCGATGGGACAGTCAGGCGCAATTCGGGGTACAGCCGGCGGCACCACCAGCCTAGAGCCATCGCGTGCAGCGCGCTGCCAACGATGCGGATCTCGATCATTTCAAGCAGGCCCGCACCGAAGTGAAGGGTTACGACCGACGCTACTGGGACGAGGACTCCGAACACGGATTCCAGCTTGGCCGTGACGTTATATTGCTGGATTGCCTGGGGCAAACTATTAAGATACTGCTGAACCTGACTGATGAGGAAACCCAATGCGGCAAGACGCATCGCGGAGACCGCGACCATTCTCTGGTCCGTCGGAATATCGAACACTTTCAAGGCAAGTGGTTCCGCGAACAACAGCAGCGCGCCCGCTCCGACGAGGCCCAACCCAAGATAGAATGCCAATCCCAGAATGATGGTTTCAGACTCACGCTGACGATCCCCCAATGTCCGATACTCGGAGACGAACTTCACCGAGCCGGCCGTGAGGTTGATGTCGATGATCGAGAAATAGCCCGTAATGGCTCCTACCAGGGTAAGCAGGCCATAGTTCGTAGGGCCTAAGCCCAGTACCATTATTGGAATCGTGACTAGCAAAACCAGCGCGGGCAGCATTCCGCCGAGCAAATTGGCGAGCGAATTGCGCAGGAGGCTCATTGCGTTGATAAGGGCGGCTCGCGCCGCGCGGTCGCAACGACGACGTAAGGAATGGCCATCATGACGCCGTACAGGAGCATGGTTCTGAATTGCGGTATAGGTGCTCCAAGCATGAAATCCGGAATCATGAAGATGAGCCCAGCCAGGGCGGCGTCAACTAGCCAGCGGTCGCGCTCCGACAGAGTTTTTCGTTCACGGATCACGAACCGAATAAATAGGAGTAGAGCGGAAGTCACGATGGCAAAGCCAACGAGTCCTGTCTTGAGCAGTATGTGAAGTACCCCGCTGTGCAGGAACGCGTACGCATTCGGTCCCGTCTGCCAGCCGATGTGACCGGATCCACGGTATCGACCCCACGCACCGGTGCCAAAAACGGGATTGTCCAGAAAGGTCTCGAAGGCGGCTTTCAATTCGACGGTTCGTGGAGATTCCTTACCGTAGTCGTGTTGTGAATACAGATCAAAAAAGAGCTGCCCGATGAAACCCTGCCCGTGCGCGACCTGCCCCAGCCGCGCTTGCGCGACAACCATGATCAGTAGCCCCAGGAAAGGAGCGGTCACCATGGCGGCAATTCTTTGGCGGCCGGGCAGCAGAAACGCGAAAAACGCCAACACCAACGCTAATCCGCCCCATGCCGTTCTGCGATAGGACAAGGCGATGACCGCGAACTCCATGGCGGCAAGCGTCGCCAGCAAAAAGCGCTCGACGCCATGTATGGCCCTCCAGTTTGAAAAAAGCCGGCGCAGGCAATAGAGAAGGACAACGCTGGCGATCATGCTGTCGCAAATGTCGAAGTAGGTAATCTTGACCCCAAGGTGCTCGACGTTCTCGTAGACGTTGCTGGGATCCCCACCTAATGCGGCCCAGCGAACCAGCCCGTAAATTGCTCGCATTGCGCCAACCCCAAGCAAAAGCCATTCGAGCCAATCCAGGTCGGTGCGCTCGTTGAGCGCGCGCGTCATGACGAATACGAGGAGACTCAAAAAGATAAGATTGATGAAACCATCGCTCGACATGACTTCGGAAATCCGCACGTCCAGCGGAACAAAAATCAAATTTCCCACGAACAGCAGCACAAGCATCAGGAATGGAATTGCGAGATTGGTTGGAACCGGCCTTTTGCTCGACCAAAGGGCCAGAAACGGTGAAACGGCCGCCAGGCCGATGAGCGCCCATGCTAGAAGCGAGAAGAAAAGTTGTCCTGTCCCGCGTGAATATATGGTGTTGTCAATCTCCAACGCACCATAGGTTGTTTGCGAAAAACACAGGAGAATGCCGATGTAGGCGAGGATAATTGGCGCCGGGCGGCTGACGACTAGACCCACCCCGACGATCGGCACCAAGGCGGCCACAACGAAAAGGAGCGCCTCCACGCCGTGGGCGGCAGCGAACGCGAGGACTTCATCCATTCGGCACCTCGGCTACCCCCTACACGTTAGGTGGGACGCACATTGCGGGTCGGGGCATAAGACAGCATTCTCGGATCAGGGACCGCCGACCCGTCGTCTACGGAGGCTTGCGTAGAGCCTTAACCCCGTGCGCTAAGCGCTTTTGCGGCGCCCGGGCTCTATAACAGTATTCTACGTCTTCAAAGCTTATCAACTTGATGCGACATGTACAAAGCGGATGATTTCCGCATAGTTGGACCTTTTGGCGTGGACATGCGTCGCAGACGCTGAGCTACGGCTTACCAGCCCTCGATCTGTAGCGCGCCACGATCTATATTTGGCAGGAACGTTCAATCTTGGCACGCAAGCAAGCGGAAGGCGAGAATTCTGGAATGGGAAGCGATCGTGCGGCTAAGCGCCAGCGGCTGCTGGTGGCGGACATGTCGGTTGCGCGCTCGAGTCCCGCCGGCAGCTGCGTGCTCGCGGAAGTCCAGGGTCTTTGCGAGGACTTCGACGTTCAGGTGGTTTCCTCCCGTCTCGATGCGTCTGAGACGCAGAGTCTGACTTTGGGCCGTGTCGTATTGCCGGAACGACCGGTCCTACTGCGATACCTCGTTTTTCAACGGCTCGCCCGTCAAAGGATCATTGCGGCCTTGAAACAAAAGGCTCGACCAGTCTTGGTTCAGGCGACACAGGGGCAATTTGTGGGGGCCGATGTCTGCTACGCGCATTTTTGCCACGGTGCCTACCTGGCGGGCGCCTGGCGCAGATCCCCGGTGCGCGGCCTGCGTCGCCTCGGCCGCTGGCTTACGCATACATTCAACGCCGGACGGGAACGCGCGGCGTTTGCACGCGCGCGCCGCATCGTTGTTCCCTCTGCCGGCCTGGCACGCGAACTGCGGGCGCAGTACGAAGGTATCGGGGACAAGATCGAGGTGATCGCCAATCCGGTCGACGTGGTTCGTTTTTCGCGGCCGCCGGACTTTGATCGAAGCGCGGTGCGTACGCCGTTCGGGTTCACGGCCGGGCAGCGAGTGCTGTGTTTCATGGCACTGGGCGATTTTTCGCGCAAAGGCCTGGACCTGGTGCTGGACGCGATTGCGGGCCTTGCCCCCTTCGCGCGGGCGCGCGTCGGCCTGCTGGTAGTTGGCGGTCAACCCAGTGAAATCGAAGATGCACGGCGCCAGGGGCGCGACCGCGGGGTCGATGTCTGTGTGCGATTTGCCGGCATGCAGTCCGACGTGCGCCCGTTTTTATGGTGCGCGGACGTGTATGTGTTTCCGTCCGCATATGAAATATTCTCGCTGGCGGCCCTGCAGGCCTTGGCGGCGGGGTTGCCGGTGATCGTTACGCGGGGTCTTTATGGGGTGGAAGATTATATCGTCGAAGGGCACAACGGCTGGTTCGTGGAGCGTAGCGTCGACGACGTCCGCGCGGCTATCGAACGCGCGTTGGCGATCCCGGATGACGAATTGCGGTTGTTTTCGCAGCGGGCACACCAATCAATTCAACACTACGGGGTAGAGGAGTTCCAGCGACGCTGGCGGGCTTTTTATAACGATCTGCTGGCCAGCCTGGAACCGGCGTCAGCGTTGCCGCCGCGGGAAAAGCAATAGCACCGGCAATGCCGGCAGGCGTGGCTCTCACGGGAAGTGACAATCGACGTTGTTACGCTGCGATCGGATTCGATCTTCATTGGGATCGGCCGCGATAACCGTCGATGCCGCAACTCAATCCCTAATCGCCTTGACACCGAACGCCGCCACATGAGTGGCACTGGAGCGCAGGTTCGGGCCGCGACCGCGCGAGTTTACGCAGTGCACAGCCGAACAGCGACCCTCCAGCAGGTCGAGATCGTCGAACAGCGAATAGGGGTAGGCCAAGCCGTCGCCAGCAGTTATGCGGTACCCCTTGCCCGCGGTGCGCAACCAATAGGCTGCATGCCACAAACCCACCGCCGCAAGTGCTCGCTTGACCCAGCTGGTTGCGAAATGATTGTCGTCGGAGATGAACACGCCCTTGCGCGCCACCCGCAGCATTTCCGAGATTGCGATCCGCGGCGACGGTAAATGGTGCAGAACTCCGAACTCACACACGAGGTCAAAGCTGTCGTCCTGGAACGAAAGGTGGTTGGCGTCGCCATCAATCAACTGCTCCGCCGGAATCCCGTTCCGATGACCCACAGCGCGCAGCTCGGCCGAAGGTTCGATGCCGATTACTTTCAGTTCTGGACGATGCGCGCGCAAATACGCGACTGCGCGACCCGTGCCCGATCCGATATCCAGCACGGACTTGCACTTCAGGCGATCGATAAAGGCCAACATCCACGCCAGCGCGAGATAGTGCTCGTCGTCGGGACGCAAATGCATTTCATCGTACTGCTCGGCCGTCTTGCTGTAGTACGCTCTCTGACGTTTCTCGGCCTCGGTACTCAATTTTTCGTCCTCCGCATCCACTCAAGCGCTCGATAAATCTTGTCGACTAATTTGGAACAGTATGTCTCTTGCGTGGGTTGGACACGCAGTTAGAATTGCCACCACGATAGATGAAGGGAGATAGCACCACTGAGATTAGCAGGCTGGTAACAACCGGGAAGGGAAAGCCCACCCCTGTCGCGCTCGATATGGATGTTGCCCGGCGGCCTTCCGAATGGTAGCCGCGAAACCCACGCACAGGCAATTCCCAGCAAGAGAAAAATCGCACCGATGCCGTTGAGCAAGCGATTCACGCGGATGGTCCTCGCCCCGGCAATCTGCGTGCTCGTGGGAGCCCGGCGGTCGCAGGTCGCCAGATGAGAGGTTACGCGGGCAGCTAAAGAGGAGGTATAGGGGCGACAGCGAAAATGGACTGCAATCGCACGCATCCGGCGGTTAGGCGGTGGTGGTCCCCCGCTGTACAGCGGCGGCAGATCGAACGAGGGACAAATTGCCTGGCGCCAATGATTTGATGTGTCGCATGGTTACCCCTATCTGCGCGGTCACTCGGCCGAGAGAGTTGCCGGGGCGCTCAGGGCAATTCCGGCAGCGTTGCGCACCTGCACGGTAAATACGACGCCGTTGTCCGCGGACGTTGCAGGTGGCGTGGTGTACGTCGTACTTGTTGCGCCATTTACCTCAATGCCATTCTTTTTCCACTGGTACGCCAGCGGTGCCGACCCGGCGCCAGTCACGCGGAACGTTGCGGTCTGACCAACCAAGACCGCCAACGGACCAGGTTGCTTCGCGATGGACGCGGCGACAGTATTTCCGACGATTGCGGGCGGGGCGTCAGAAGAACAGCCGGCGAAATTGCAGCCAACCTGAACGGAGGCATTCATCTCTGTCGCCCCCGGCGCTGTTGCGCCATTGCTGGTCGCCGTGCAGGGCGGTTTCACGCTCTGCTGGGTTATTGGAACCAGAACAAGATTATCACTGACCTGTGTTGAGCCGCAGTTCGGAATTTGGAAAAGCCAGATGTAAGCGCCGCTGTTTACATCAGGGACCGAATTGTTGTGGACATGGTTGTTGTTGGGAGTACTGACGCCGCCGCCGTGTAGATAGATGCTCTCGTGCTCTGTGTTCCAGACAACGTTCTGATCGACTTCGAAGCCGCTTGCGCCGCTATCAAGATAAACCCCCGCAACGGGAAAGTCGCTGGCTGACCCGGACGTCAGAGATTGTGCGTCATGGATCCAATTGTGATGTATGCGCGTTCCGGTTACCGCGTCTTCCGCATCGTAGATCTCCCCTCCGTCGCGCGAGAGCATCATTCCGTTGTAGAGGTTGTTGTAGCCGATATTGTTATTGCTGGGAGGGATCGCCTCATTGGGAACAGCGTTAGGAAAAATCGCAGAGCGCCCGCTGTCGTAGATGGTGTTGTTTTGGATCGTATGTCCGTTGCCGGCGAGAGCTACGCCGGAAGCGTAGTTTCCTATGTAGTCGATATGATGAATCAGGTTGTTCTTGACAATATTGTCCGCACCTAAAACAGCCACGCCATTGCCTGCGCTGTACGCGATCGTGCTGTTCTGCAGGATGTTGCCGCGTCCATTTACGACAATACCGGTGTCCGTAAGATGGTCGATCCAATAAGAAGCGCCTCGATTGCCTGGCAGAGCCGTGAAGTGCGATACGTATTGAGCCTGGATGCCATCAATGGTGTTGCTCGTGCTGGACGCATTCGAATTGATGGTGCTCGCAAATAGGTTGATGTTTTGAATTGTGACCTTTGACTTGCCACTGAGATCGAAGGCGTACTGGCGCTGTTTCGCACGAACGGGCAAAGTATTCGGATCTACATTCCCTGGGGCCCAGAAGTAGAGCGTCGCCACCTTGGGGTCATAGAACCACTCGCGCTCTGTATCGAGCGCAGCGAGGATTCCGAAGATATAGTAGTAGCCGCCCGCTGTGGCACAAACGGATGGGCAGAGTGACGTGTCGACGCTTATGGTGACCTGCCCGGGTTGCGAGGCCGTAACGGCGCCCGTTTCGGGAGTCCACGGGTCGGTGCCGCTCCAAAGGTGGACCTTTGCTCCGGTCCAGTTGACGTTTGGCAAGTTTGAATCGACAAGCCGCGTAGAGGAGGTGCCGGCCTGCGCGGTCGCCCAATTGACGTGAAAAAGATCGTTGCCGTTAGGGTAGCGAGCCTCTGTCATCATCTCGTTGCCGACGAACACTTGGTTTGTATCCCCGGCGCTCATTGCGATGCTGGCCTTGTAAATTGAGCCTTCATGGATAGTCCAGCCGGTGACCGCATCGGTCCCGTCGACGGTGACAGTCTCTCCGTCGTACGACGTTATGGTGACACCGGAGTTTGGCGTGACAGTCTCGTAGTAGGTCCCGGCGCGCACCTCGCAGGTCGACCCGCTCGCGACCGTCGTGGCGCATTTCTGAATGGTGCGATAGGGCTGGCTGATAGTGCCCGGGTTGGCGTCATTCCCGTTGGGCGCGACAAAACTCGCGTTGGCTGGGATCGATCCGGGAACGGTGCCGCTAGCTCCGGCGGTTCCGTTAGCGATTGGAGACCCACCGAGCCCGGGGACAGCATTGACGCTGGCGGTCGAGGTGCCGTTGTCGGTGACGCAGCCTGCCAAAAGCACGCCGCTCAATGCGCATGACGCAATAAGTCGAATCAGAGTTTTCATGCAGTTCATCTCGTATAACGCCAGGTTAGCTTCCGCGAGGAATCCGCTCGCGGAACGACGAGTCGAACGAGCTGCCCTCACGCAGGAGCACACAGAGAAACGTGGGGAAATCTAATCTGCCTCGAGCGCCCGAACAATCAACCTACCGGATTAGAATCAATTTCAAAAATAGCTAGTCCGAATGGCTGGCCTGTGGGAAAGTTTCCGAAGCAACGTCGGAAGCAATGACGCGGAACAAAGGTGCTGGCGGTGCGTGTCAAGACCGCTGTCGCGTGAGCGTGCAGGGACGTCATGAGGGCGCTGGCGGAGAATTGAGCAGCACGGGTCCGACAGGAGTCCAGTTGCGAGTCGAGCCGGTCCATCGCTCCGGGTGCGCGTTGCGAGCGCTCTGGTAGAGCTGGTGGCGGCGGGCGAGGATGTCGTGCTCGCGGCTTCCGTGGCGCTCCTCGGGTGTCACGTAGCGGATGGCGTTATGCCGATGTTCGTGGTTGTACCAGTGGACAAAGCGAGCGACCCAGCGCTGTCCAGAGGCGATGCTGGCGAATGGCAGACGCGGGTACGCCGGGGTGTGCTTCAGGGTTCGGAAGAGCGCCTCGGAATACGGATTGTCGTCCGAGACGTGAGGGCGGCTGAAGGAGGGCACGACCTGCAAGTTGCGCGAAATCGATCCGTACGACTACCTCGTCGACGTCTTGCAGCGCGTCAGCCAGCACCCGACCAGCCGGGTCGATGAACTGACCCCACGCAAGTGGAAGGCGCTGTTCGCCGCCAACCCGCTGCGCTCTCCGCTATACGGTCAGGAAATTCAGAACAAGAGCGCCGTATAGTTACCGGTTACGCCCGCGCGGAGTCCAATTGGGTCTTGAGTTCCTATGCCTTGGCCTGCGCAGCTTTGTTTTGCTGATCCAGAGACTGAGTAGGCTTCTTCGCTTCAGCCTTCACTGTCGAACGAATCACTGTTGGACGAGTGCGCGTCGCTACCGCTGATTGCAACATTTGGGGCCTCCAAGTCAGTTAATTTGAGCGATCGACTGGTCGGACTAGCTGTTGAGCGGCCGTTAGTCTTTTCGGAGAATTGTCTGCGCTGCGTTTGCTGAGTAATTTCCACGAATGCTTGGCGCACAACGGAAACACAAAATCTCTCGTCACATCTCACCCTGTCGGCGCCTGATCTCAACGATTTCGGCATTGAGCTTCGAGCTGAAAAGGAGATGTTCGATATGAAGACGGCGGTTCGGCTTAGTGCTGTGTGCGCTTTCGCGAGTTTGATCGCCGGATGCGGTGGCGGCAGTGGCACGCTCTTGGACGGCAGCTCTCCAAGTCCATCTGCCACCACGGCCGAACAACCTGTGAATTCCAAATGGGGGCACTGGTTCCATCAGGCCGACACGGTGCTGGTCACGGTCGGTGGCAACGGCAGTGTCACCTCCAGCCCAGCAGGGATCGACTGCACCGGATCCAGTGGATGCCCCAAGTCTTTCCCGGTTGGCAGCACAGTAACGCTGAGCCCCTTCGCGACCGTCGTGGCTGGCACCGGCGGTACGACAGGCTCGGGCGGCACGACGAGCAGCGGTAGCAGTCAGGCCAGTACGACCAAAACCCCGGCGAGTGCTCCGCAACTCATTTCGCCCGCTATTTACGTTTCTCCCACGGGATCGGACAGCAACAACGGGCAGTCTGCGAGCGCGCCTTTCCTGACGCTGGAGAAGGCGCAAACTGCGATGCAGGGATCATCTACCAAAGTGGTCTATCTTATGGGGGGCACTTACGCGCGAACAACAATGTTGTGGCTTACAACGGCCGATGCTGGCGAAAGCTGGCTCGGCTACCCCGAACAAACCCCCATTTTAGATGGAGGCGGCACGCTTGCCACAGCAATTGCTGTTGAGGGCAATAATATTACCATTCGTTGGTTGACGATCCAGAATGTGGTTAACACTGGAATTTTGGCCGGCAATGCGGTCAGCAGCGGCGGTGGAGGCGGAGTTAGTGGAGTACTGATTGATAGCAACACGATTAAAAATATCTATAGCACTGGATGGTCTCAGGCCGCAATCCGAGCGTATGGGTTTAACAATGGAAGAATCAGCCATAACTTAATCCGGAACGCTAACTATTGCGGCATCATAGTCTTAGCGTCGAGTGGATCAACTCAAATAATCACGAATCTCACTATTGAATACAACGCCATCTACGATACTATGAAAACTGTCGCAGATGGTGGCGCCATTTACGTTCAAGATGTGCCTCATTTGAGTACTGGGATCACCATCAACAACAACATCATCGGCAATTATGGTTCGCCCACAAATCAAAGCAAGGCGATCTATTTTGATGATGAAATGTCAAATGTCACGGCGAAGAACAATATTGTCTACGGCACTGGATCGTTTGCTTTTCAGATCCACGGGGGGAACAACAACGTCTTTGAAAACAATATTTTCGATATCAGTGGCGCAGCACAGCTCGGTATCTATCAATATTCCAGCGGGAATCCGAACTACGGCATGAGTGGCAATGTCATTACCTGCAACATTGTCTACTCGTCGAGTGCACCACCCTATTCTCTTTGGTATTCTGAGCTGCAGTCAAACGATGTGCCACCCACGGTTAGCAAAAACCTCTACTGGGATACGAGCGCAGCGCTGCACAATACCGGTAGCGTTGTCGATGCTCTTCCAACTGTGGGCAATCCCGACTTCGTAAACCCGAGCCAGGCGAATTACGCTTTTGCCTCGACTCCCCCCTCCTTTTGCGCCTTTGCGCCGATCGATACAAGTCAAGTCGGACCCGTACCAAATCCGTAGGGAGCTGACGGCTGACCGCCAGAAGGCGCTGTTCGCCGCCAACCCGCCGCGGTAGCCCCTATACGATCAACCCATTCCACTCAAGAACGCCGCGTAGTTACCGCTTACAGCGATGAGAGCGTTTGGAAGCAATGTTTCAGCCGAAAATGACACCCACAAAAGTCCAAAGGACCTAAAAATAACTATTAGCGTTCTAGGTGCTAGCGAGACTCGGCGTTTGCTTTGCTCGGAGTGCCTGACGCTTGATATGTTCCGCCAGCCGCAATGCCAACGCGACAATTGTCAACGTAGGCGCATCAGGCCCGACGGTGGGAAATACGGAGCTCCCGGCGATAAATAGATTGGGAACACTGTGCACCCGGCAATGCTCGTTCACGACACCTTTTATGGGATCCTGGTGCATGCGCGTAGTTCCCATATGATGCCAAACCCACTGCATGTTTTTAGGCCAGGATTTCGCTGGCGGTTCCCATTCCTCCACATATCCGATGCCTAGGCGCTGCAGCTCGCCCCCGACGAGCCGCTGAACATATGTAATCGTGCGCCGTTGCAGATCCGTCGGCCGCCAATCCAGGATGACCTTCGGCATACCCAGTCCGTCGCGCTCAGTGTCAAGTGTTATCCGGCTATCCGAATTAGGGCACGCCTCCACGACATGCTCCATGCGATAGCCGGCTACATATCGAGCGGATTTGGTCAGCCGTGCCAAGATGGCGGTAGTGATCACGCCGGGGTGGGCGACAAAATTCCTGATGTCGGAAAGCCGGATTTGTCGATGCTTGTAATAACGGCTGGCCAGAAAGTAGAGATTTTTCAGGCTCTCCACCGCAGGACTCTCGTCTCCGACATATATTGATCGGATGTAGTTCCTGCTGTTGAGGATGCCATGACGCTCCTGTTCCGCCTCACTGATTCCAAAATGGGCAGCCACCGGCACGCCATTTGCGGAGAGCTTCCGATTCTTATAGTAATGGGCGGCGTCGTAGATGTTGGTGCCGCCGACGGGCTTGGTGAACACCACACGTCCTGAAGGAACGACAGCGTGCTCCATGAAGAACCGCCCAACGAGGTCATTTTCGTTGCCAAGCCCCGTTTTGCGAAATCGGTTGGACGCCAGGAGCAATCGTGCATTCTCGACACCGCCTGCTGCCAGGACCACAAATCTGCTTTTGACGCTGAACCGGACCCCAGCGAGATTCCGGACATGGACGCGCTGGACCTGGTCAATATCGGAGCCAGTCTCGAGCTCGACTGCATTTGCATGTAGGACGGTGACCACGTCGGTTGCCTTGGCGATTTCATCCCGATAATCGCGTCCGAACCGAACAGGCGTGCTGAACTGACTGATCTGGGTAGTCACCAATTCTTCATTAAAGGGCAAAATCCGGAAGTCTCGAGACCCAACCGCCTCCTGCCAAAATCTCGGGTCATAGTCAAAAGGGCCAAGTTTCAAGACCTTATGGGCTTTCTCATAGAACGGCAAGAGTTCCGTTCTCGAAATCGGCCAGCCACTGTGCGGCACCCATTCGCGTTTCATAAAATCAATTTCGTCGTATGGGCGGCACCATCCACCCCAGCAATTCGAGCTGCCTCCCAGGTAACGACATCTGGTAGACCGCAAGTACTCCTGAAAGCTGTCGCCAACATCCTCGTAAATCTGAGAAATATTGCGCCCCGCATAAAGGTCCTGCGTGCTGCGCTCGCGTTTGAACGAACCACTCTCGAGCACGCAAGTGCGAAGTCCGGATCCAATCAGATCAAGGGCGATTGTCAATCCGGCTGCCCCACCCCCGCAGATACAACAGTCAAACTCAAGAACCTTGCCATCGGGTATTCGGGAAGAATCGAGAAACACGGAAGTACTCCTTGGTACGCCATCAGCAGCCTTTCGGGA
>Ga0181523_10003232_pt1 | contig 15008 bp, 11 predicted proteins | sample PEATcosm2014_Bin_43_FD_119752 | JGI IMG/M metagenome (GOLD analysis project Ga0181523, IMG submission 119752) | Peatland microbial communities from MTU Mesocosm Facility, Houghton, MI, USA - PEATcosm2014_Bin05_30_metaG | ecosystem: Environmental > Terrestrial > Soil > Wetlands > Peat | place...
AGCACGAACGCGTTGGCGCGGCGCGCTCCTAACCCCCCGGCAAAGTCGGCCGCTCCCCACAAAAACACCGCGATCACGCTGCACACCGCCGGCGCGAATTGGGTCACGGAAAACACGCCGAATGAGCGTAACACGCGCGTGTTTCCTTCGTGATACTTCGTGGCCAAGACTTTCAAACTGGCCACGCGACGAAACCGGTGGCCTGCCGGCAGGTCTTGGGTTACGCTTACTGATGTTTACGGAGGACCGTAATGAAGCGTTTGCTGATCGCTCTTGCCTGCCTCGCCTTTTGTCTTTCCGGTAGTATTTCGGTCCTGGCGCAGGCGGCGGATGAACCTGCTTCCAAAGACGACATCATTCTTTATCTGCACACCATGCGCTCTCACGACATGTTCCAGAGAATCATGGAAGTGCAATTTCAGAACATGCGGCAGTTGCTTCGCGATCAGATCAAGCAGGATAGAGGCAGTGTTCCGCCCGACTTCGACGCTCGTTTCAAGAAAGCCATGGACGATATGATCAAGGGCATGCCCATCGACGAGATCACCCAGGCCATGATTCCCGCCTACCAGAAACATTTCACCAAGGGCGACATTGAGACCATGAACGCGTTCTACTCCTCGCCCATCGGCCAGAAGGTGTTGCGGGAACTCCCCGTGGTCGTACAGGAGGGCTCGCAGGCGGCCATGCCCATTTTGAGCAAATACCTTGACGAGTCGAAAAGTCGCATGCAGGAAGATCTGAAGGATCTGGGAGACGACACTTCGAACAAGCCCGCAATCAAGAAGACCACTCCGGTCGTCCCGAAACCAATTACACCGAACCCCACTCCGAATTAAGAAACGGCGAGCCTTGAGACTTGGACAGTGGATGGTTTACTCGTGGATGGTCGCCGTGATGGCCGCGACCGGTCAGACTCCAGTCGCACCAGCTCCGGCGACGACTTACCACGCTGCGGCAACGGCGCCCTCATTGCGCGAGCCGCCTCCGGATTGGGCCTATGCCATCGACCCGCCCGCCGATGCAACCGCTGCCCCCGCGAAAACGCCTGACACTACTCCGCGCCATGTGCCCGACAGCGAAGCGGCATTCACCGACAGCCAAACCAGGGATATGTTCAACCCGCCCGACTGGCATCCCGGCGATCATCCTGCGATGCCTGAAATTCTGTCGCGCGGCCGCGTCCCCGAAGTGTTCGCTTGCGGCTACTGTCACCTGCCCAACGGGCAAGGCCGGCCCGAGAACGCCAGCCTGGCGGGACTTCCCGCGGCCTACATCGTGCAACAGTTGGCCGATTTCAAAAGCGGCTTGCGCAAAAGCTCCGATCCCCGCCACGGCCCAACCGGCGCCATGATCGCCTACGAAACCAAGGCCAACGACAAGGAAATTCGGGCTGCCGCGGACTACTTTTCCGCGCTACATCCACGACCGTGGATTCGCGTCGTTGAAACCGACACCGTGCCCAAGACTCACGTCGCTGGCTGGATGCTAGTCGCCACCAACTCGGGCGAGACCGAGCCGATCGGCCAGCGCATCATCGAGACCCCGGAAAACTTGGAACGCACCGAACTGCGCGATGACCATTCCGGATTCATCGCCTACGTGCCCGTGGGCAGCCTCAAACAAGGCGAGGCGCTAGTAACTGGAAACTCCAGCAAGACTTTGCGCTGCGCCACCTGCCATGGCCGCGGCTTGAAGGGCCTTGGCAAGGTCCCATCGCTGGCGGGCCGTTCGCCCAGCTATCTCGTGCGTCAGCTCTACGACATTCAACACGGCTCGCGCTCCGGAATGGCCGTTCAAAAGATGAAGCCCGCCATCGCTAAACTGACCGTTGCCGACATGGCCGCAATCGCCGCCTACCTCGCCTCGTTGAACCAGTAAATTCGGCTCGGTACTCGCAACTCGCCGCCCGGTACTGCATTTCCGCATGTTAGAATTTCCTCACGCCGTTTCCTTGCTTTTCTGAGATATCAGGTTCTGAGAGTTCAGGTTTTGATCGAACTGGCACCGTCAATTCTTTCGGCAGATTTTGCCCGGCTGGGCGAGCAGGTGCGCGCCGCCGCCGAGGGAGGTGGAAGTGTCATCCACGTCGACATCATGGATGGCCACTTCGTCCCCAACCTCACCATCGGTCCGCCGGTGGTGAAGTCGCTGCGCAAGGTGACGAACCTGCCGCTCGATTGCCACCTGATGATCGAGAATCCGGACGAATTCATTCCCGCGTTTGCCGACGCGGGTGTCGACTGGATATCGGTGCATCAGGAAGCGGTGCGGCACCTGAACCGCACCCTGCATCTGATCAAAAGTCACGACTGCCTGGCCGGGGTAGTCATCAATCCGGCAACGCCGGTCGAAACGCTCGCGGAAGTGCTCGACATTGTGGATTACGTGCTGGTGATGTCGGTGAATCCGGGCTTCGGGGCGCAGCAGTTCATTCCGTCCACGCTGCACAAAATGCGGCGATTAGCCGAGATTCGCAGCCAACGCGGGCTGCATTACCGCATCGAAGTAGATGGCGGGGTAGCGCTCGACACTGTCGCCGATGTGGTGCGGGCCGGCGCGGAGATTCTGGTGGCGGGCAACGCCGTGTTCGGGAATGGTGATCCAAGCAAGAATGCGCAGGCGCTGCTGAAGGCAGCTACGGAAGCTGCGCTGCAAAAGGTTTAGTTTCGTGTGGCACCCGGTCGGGCCGAGCCAAGGCCAACTGCTGGGTGCGGCCCGATCAAGGCAAACAGCGCTCCGCCGCACGAGAGCCGCACGATATAGAAAGCTAAAGAATAGAAAGCTAAAGATTTAGAGATAGAAGGAAAGAAAAAAGAAACAAGTTCCGCCCGGTGGCCGGGTCAAAGACCCTGCCCCACACGACCAAAATCGAGGTCCTATGTCACGTCGCATTCCGTTGATGGCCGTCCTGGGCATGCTGCTGGTGTTCACTGCCGCCTGCACCAACAAAAAATCGGTGAACCCGCTGGCCGGAATCAGTTCGAAGCAACCGGATAAAATCCTGTTCGACAAGGCCATGGACGCGATGCGCCACAACCGCTTCGACGTGGCGCGCCTGACCCTGCAGACCCTCATCAACACCTACCCCGAATCGGAATATATTGCCCGCGCGAAACTGGCCGAGTGCGATTCCTGGTATGCCGAGGGTGGCACGGCTGCCCTAGCGCAGTCGGAACAGTGTTACGGCGATTTCGAGATTTTCTTCCCTAATATGGCGGAAGCCGCCGAAGCGCAGCTGAAGATCGCCAACATCCATTACCAGCAGATGGAGAAAGCCGACCGCGACTTCACGCACGCCAAGCGCGCCGAGGATGAATACCGCAAGTTGATTCTGCAATACCCCGACAGCAAGCTGGTGCCCGAAGCCAAGCTCCGGCTTCTGGAAGTGCAGGAAGTGCTGGGCGAACGCGAGTTTGAAATCGGACGCTTCTACTACCTGCGCCAGTCCTATATCGCGTCCATCGCGCGCCTGCAATCGCTGGTCGACAAGTATCCGCTCTACAGCCGCGCCGATGAGGCTCTGTTTCTGCTGGGACAAAATTATGAAGGGCAAATCGCGCGCATACGCGCGACACCCACGTGCGACGCAAAGTTCCTGCCGCGTGGTTGTATGCCCGAGAAAAACAAAGGGGCCTACATCGCGGGTCTTACCAAGGGGGCCTCGGACGATTACGCGAAGATCCTCACCCGCTATCCGCTGATGGATCGCTCCGATGACGCCGCCAAGCGACTGGAGGCCCTGCACCAGCCGGTTCCCCGGCCCACCAAGGGAGACGTCGCCAGAAACAAAGCTGAAATCGACAGCCGGGTTGAGGCAACTGCAGCCCAGCGGCTGATGGGCTTCATCAAGCGTGGGCCCGATGTGGCCAATGCGACGCACGCCGGCGATCCCACGCTGGTTGAAACGGAGCCGATCGCCCCGAGTTCGGTTGCTAGTGGCGAACTGAAGGCAGTCATGGGGATGCCCGACAAAAGCACGGGGAAAGTTGGCGTCGATGTCATCAATCCCGACCAGCCCACCGCTCCAACGAATGCACCTCCGCCGGGTTCGCCGTTTGCCAATAATCTTTCCCCGACCGCGCCGGCCAAGGTCGATCCCAATGAACTCACTCCGAACGCCCCCGCCGATCCCAACGAACTGAAACCGACCGACAGCGGCCCAGATCAGGCATTGCCGCCGCCCACGCAGGTCAACGAAATCCAGCAGGGACAGCCCGGTTCTTCCTCGACGGCGAGTGCCGACAATTCCGCCCCCGCCAGCGACCAGGAAATCTCCAGCAGCAAGAAAAAGAAGAAGAAAGGCCTCAAGAAGCTGATTCCGTTCTAAAGGCGTGTGGGGCGGACACTCCTGTCCGCCTTTTGCTCTTGAACGTGGTCTTTGCTTCGGGCAGGCGGTCGGATTCTGACTTCAAAATCGAAAAGTCAAGGGCGGCGGACAGGAGTGTCCGCCCCACATGCCGACGCACTAGGTGCTGACCACTGGTAACCAGTTACTTCCCTTCTGCGTCATTGACTTAGGATGTGGCTCGGGTTACCTTCGGGCTATCTCCCCTCATTCAAGAGGAAACCTTTGGCCCGGAAGATATTGCTCGCCGATGACAGCGTGACCGCCCAGAACATGGGGCGAAAGATTCTCGCCGATGCGGGATACGAAGTCATTACCGTCAACAACGGGTCTGCGGCTCTGAAAAAAATCGCTGAACAGAAGCCCGACCTGATCGTACTCGACGTGTATATGCCCGGTTACAGCGGGCTCGAAGTCTGCCAGCGCCTCAAAGAAGCGCCGGACACTTCGCGGGTTCCGGTGCTGCTGACGGTGGGCAAACTGGAGCCTTTCAAGCCGGAAGAAGCCAAGCGCGCCCGCGCCGACGGCTTCATCGTCAAGCCCTTTGAAGCCAGCGAGTTGCTGAGCGCCCTCAGCAAACTGGAAGACAAGATTGTGCCCCGTCCTGAGGCCTCCAAGCCCGGCCGCTTTGCCCGCGCCAATGCCGCCCTCGACGAAGCCCGCTACGACAAGACCATGGCGGTGGAAGAAGACTCGGGATGGAAGAATCGGATCGGATTCCCCAAGAAAAAGGCCAAGGCCGGGGCCACGCCCGAAGACGCCGACGATTCCTCGTTTTACAACCCCATGAACAAAGACCTGCGGACCGTGGTCGAGCACCGGCCGTCGGTCCCGCCGCATGCCGCCAGGCAGGAGGGTCACACGACGGAGGCAGACCGGGTCGATCTGGGCGCACTCGCGTTCGAGGGTCTGCCCAAGGATGTGACTCCGGAAGAGATTGCCGCGCTGGCAGCGGCCGCCGCCCAGGTCAAGGGCAAAATCGCCGAAGCCAAGTTCGCTGAAGCAAGGTTCGCCGAAGAGGAGTCCTCAGCGAGTAAGGTCGCCGAGCCGGTCTTCACCGAAGTTAAGCCGGAACTGAAGGCGGAAGTAACTCCCGCAGTCGAACAGCCGCAGGAAGTTGCGGCGGCAACACCGCCGGTGGCAACTTTTGCGGAGCAAAGATCCGAACAGACAGTTCAATCCAAGGCCGAAGAGAACATCGCAGAAAAGATCGAAGCGAAGGCTGAAGCAGAAATGACTGCAGCGGCGGAAGCTTCCAGCGCAGCGCCGCCTGAAGCGGGCAGCATCGCCCATCCCAGCCACGATGATCTCATGGCCGCAATTACCGCCTTGGAGCCGGATCCAGTCCCATCGCCGGGTGCGGGTTCAGAGAAAGGTTCCGGAAACGGATCGTGGTTGCACGGCGCCGCCGACTCGAACGCCGACGAGCCTGTCACTATGGCCGTAGCCGCGGCCGCCGCAGCGGGTTTGGCTTCGTCAACTTCGCGGTGGACTGCAGTTGCCGTCGCGCTCGCCCCCGAGGAAGCTGCGGTTTCTCTCGAACTTGAGATGGAGAAGGCCAGCGCGGCTTTGGCGGCCGCTGAGGCCGTTCCTGCTCCAGTAGTCACGCCGATCCATAGTAATGAGCACGCTGAGTCCCAGCCCCAGGAAACCCAGTTCCAGGCCTCGCCTCAGGAAATTCAGCCAGCCTCGACCCAGTCCTCACCGGTCCTGGAAGCTTCCAGTCCAGCGGAAGCGTCGCGTGCAGAGACACTGCCGGAGCCGGTTGTCCCGGTTCCTGCGTATCCCGCTGCGAACCCTGAACCAGAGGCGGTGCAGGCCTTGAGCACGGTGGGCGATGCTGGACCGACCGATGCGGCCGCAACAGATCATGACTCGGCGAATGCTGACGCAACCAGCGCGCCGGTGTCAAACGCCGCAGCCGAAGCCATCAGCGAAGCAGTGAAAGAACTCGAAGCGGTAGCGGCCGCCTACGCTGAGCAGATGAAGCCCGCAGCTGCGGCGCCCGAGCCTAATCCGGTACAGCATTTCAAAGTGACGCCCCCGCTCGATGTGCCTCCCACCGTCGCGGCCAGCGTGGAGGCCCGCACGGAAGACAGTCCTGCGATGCCAAGCTCGCCGATCGAAACCCCGGCGGCCACTACCCCGCCTGTTCTGGAAGGTTCCAACTTCGATCCGGCCAAGCCAGACGCGCCCCAAGTTACGCACCAGGAACCAAGCCAGCCGGAAACCGCGGCGCCCAAGAACGAAGAAAAGAAGAACGAAGAAGTGAAAAACGAAGTCCAGTCGCCGGTCGTCGTCCCTGTGGCCGCGACGGAAGAAGCGCCTGTAACGGCAGGCGCGACCCCCGAGACTACGCCGGCATTCGTCAACGAAGTTCCTGTGGAGTCAGCTTCCGTAGTTTCTCCCGTGGTTTCTTCACACATGATTTCCTCAGAATCAGAAATAGTTTCTTCAGAAGTGATTTCTTCAGACATGGCAGCGACGCTCGGCGAACTGGCTGCAGGAGGCATAATTGATATGGCGAAAAAAGAGTCTGAAATAGCGGCGACCACGGCCGCGGCGTGGGCCAGTTGGCGGCGCATTCGCGAGACCGGAGACGCCAAGGCCACACCGGCGCCGTCAGAGTCTGCTCAGAAAGAAGAAGCACCCGCGGCGTCCGCTCCTCAGGATGCGGCTGCCATGGCCGTTGCCGCCGGTGCCGAGAAGGCTCCCGAAGGATCGCACGCGCCTGAGCCCGATTCGGATGACATTGCCGGCATCGTCGACAGCGTTCTCGCCGATTTGCGCCCCAAGATCGTCGAAGAGATTTCCCGAAAAATGGGAAAAAAGAAATAACCGCCTAAACCACAAAGGACACGAAGGTTCACGAAGGCAACACATTGCAGATCAAGTCCTTCGTGTAACTTCGTGTCCTTTGTGGTGAATGATCTTGAAATCCCAGTCCCGCAAATCACTCGCTTCAATCCACGTGTTCGCCCACCTCAAACCCCTCTTCGGCCGCGGGAAGAACGTCGCGTTCGCCGGCAATCCACACATAAAGAGTAGGCAACAGGAAGACGCTCATGACGAGTGCGGCCATGAGGCCCCCTACGATGACGATGGCAAAGGGACGTTGCGAATCGGAGCCGATGGCATGCGACGTGGCGGCGGGCAGCAGACCCAAAGTCGCAACCAGCATGGTCATCATGATGGGGCGCAGGCGCAGCACCGCTCCTTCCACGGCGGCATCCTCGATCGAATATCGCCGTGCGCGAAGCTGGTTGATGTATTCCAGCATGATGACTCCGGTCTGCACCGACACGCCGAACAGCGCCAGAAAACCCACGCCGGAGGAAACGCTGAAGTTTGTGCCGGTGAACAGAAGGGCGAGCAGGCCGCCGATGGGCGCGATGGCAATGTTGGCCATAATCAGCAGCGCCCACTTGAATGACTTGAACATCGTGTAAAGAATGATGAAAATCAGCAGGATCGTGATGGGCAGAACGATCAGCAATCGCTCGTTCGCTCTTTTCTGGCTTTCGTATTCCCCCTCCCAGTCGATGTGATATCCCGGAGGCAGTTTGACCTGTTCGCTCACCTTCTTCATGGCCTCTTCCACGGCGCCCCCCAGGTCACGTCCGCGAACACTGTATTTGATGGCAATGTAACGTTGATTGCCTTCACGATAGATCTCGGAACCACCATCCTTCTCTTCGATCTTCGAGAGCTGTGCCAGCGATACCCGCTCTCCGGAAGGAGATAGCAGTCGAATGCTCTCAATCGCTTCCTTGGTGTCGCGGTATTTTGGGAGATAGCGCAGCACCAGGTCGTACCGCGCCTCATCTTTAAGAACTTGAGTAAGCGCGTTCCCGCCCACGGCGGTTTGAATCGCATCCTGCACGTCCGCAACATTGATCTGGTAACGGGCTGCCGCGTCGCGATTCACCGTCACGTTCAAGTTGGGCTGGCCCAGCACATGAAAGACTCCGAGATCCTCGATTCCCGGAACACTGCCCATGATCCTGGCAACCTGATCACTTTTTTCTTCCAGAGTTTTCAAATCATCGCCGTAAACCTTGGTGGCCAGTTCGCCCTTCACTCCGCTGACCGCCTCCTCCATGTTGTCTTCGATGGGCTGAGAGAAGCCCCAGACCACGCCCGGGATTTTGTCGAGTTCGCGCTGCATGGCGGCGACCAACTCGTCTTTGTTCTCGTGAAAGATCGGCCGCCATTCTTCTTTCGGCTTAAGATCGACGAAGTATTCTGTATTGAAGAAGCCGGTCGTATCCGTGCCGTCATCCGGCCGCCCGGTCTGACTGGTGCACCGCGGAACCTCCGGGAAAGAGCACAGTATGATCCGCGCCTGATTGGACACACGGATCCCCTCGTCCGGCCCCGTGCTGGGCGCAAGCGTGCCACGCACCCAGAGCGCGCCCTCATCCAGATGGGGGAGGAATTCGGAACCGATGGCACCGCTCACAGCCAGATACAGAGCGAGACAAAGCCCGAGCATGACCGTGCCCACCGTGAGCGCGCGATGATGAATCGCCCACCGAACCGCGATCCGGTAATACTTGATGGAAATCTCCATCGCCGGATTACGCCATTCGTGCGCTCCCTTGGCGAAGGCGAAACTTGCCAGCACGGGAGCAATCACAATCGCGAACAACAATGCCCCGAGCAGCGCGAAGGCCACGGTCCAGGCCATGGGGTGAAACAGCCGTCCCTCGACGCGCTCGAGTGTAAAGATTGGCAAGTATGCAGTAATGATGATGGCGATCGCGTAAAACACCGGACGCTGCACTTCGTGCGATGCATCACTGATTCGTTCATTCGGCGTCTTGCCATTCTTTTGGCCCAAGTGGCGCACGATGTTTTCGATCATCACCACCGAGCCATCGACCACCATGCCGAAATCCAGCGCGCCGAGAGACAGCAGGTTCGCCGGAATATGCCGCAGGTCCAGACAAATCGACGCAAATAACAGCGAAAACGGAATTGTGGCCGCCACGATGAGCGCGCCCCGAATGTTGCCGAGAAACATAAGAAGGATGATCGATACCAGGATCATTCCCTCCGCCAGGTTGTGCAGCACGGTGTGACTGGTGAAGTGAACCAGGTCGCTGCGATCGATGAACGGAACAACCTTCACTCCCGGAGGCAAAACGTGATGATTCAGCTCCTCCACTTTTTTGTGGATGCCTTGCAACGCCGTGTCCGCTGCCGCGTTCTTCCTTAGCAGCACGATGCCCGACACCACATCGTCGTTGTCGATAATCCGTCCGTCTTCCCGGTGAATGGCCTTGGCGAACTGTCCCAGCCGAATCTTTGGCCCCTGCGAAACCTCGGCAATGTCCCTCACGCGCAGTGGCGTGCCATTCTTGGTCAGAATGACCGTCTGTTCGATGTCGCGAACATGATCGACCAGCCCGACCGAGCGCACGTTGATCTGCTGCAAACCCTGCTGGATGAAACTTCCGCCCGCGTTCACATTGTTGTTGGTGAGTTGCTGCTCGACCTGCGCCAGGCTTAAGCCATAAGAGACCAGTTTGTTGGGGTCAACGCGCACCTGATATTCACGCGTAGGGCCGCCGAAGCTGGAGACGTCGACAACGTCTGGCACCGCTTTGAAATGTTTCTCGATGACCCAGTCTTCAATGGACTTCAGTTCCATCGGGTCATACGCCGGATTCGTGCTGCGCAAGGTGAAGAAATAAATCTGGCCGACCGGACTCCAGTCCGTGCCCATTTGCGGCACCACGGCCGGCGGCAGGGTCACTTGACTCAGCCGCTCCAGCACCCGCTCCCGGTTCCAGTCGTTGTCCGATTCGTCGTCGAAAATCAGCTTCAGATCAGAGAGCCCGAAAAGCGAGAACGAGCGCAGATGCACCACATGCGGAATGCCGTTCATCACGACTTCCAGTGGAACGGTGACTTGCTGTTCGATTTGCTCCGCAGAAATCCCCGGCCATTGCGTAATGACCTCAACGTAGTTGTCTGCTACATCGGGATAAGCTTCAATGGGAAGGTCGCGGAAGGCGACGATGCCCCCGGCGAAAAGCAGCAGCGCGAAACCCAGCACGAGCAGGCGATTGCTCAGTGCAAAATCAACGACTCGGCGAATCATTCATCGCTCCACGGCATAGCGGAGTCGACTGATTCGGCTCGACCCCCTCTCAGGACTAATGAGCCGCTCTGGGTTGCGGCAGAAACCATTGTGCAAGCACTGTCCCCGAAGAGGACCCTATCTTTTGCCAGCCGGCATTATCTTTCGGTGAGCCGTAACCTATCTTTTAGCCATTTCTTGACTAAGCAGTTTCTCGCCGGTGCGACCATGGCGCACCATTAGAATGGGCATGAACGACGACGCACCGCCCCTCAACGCAAGGCCCATGGTGCACGGCCTATGATGCACGACATATGAAAGATCCTCTATCCATCTACGCGCCGGCCAACCGCTTCAGGCTGATCGCGGTTTCCGTTTTCTTGATCTCCGCCGTCGCGATGGTCGACTGGGCGACGAAACCGTACATTTCTCTAGGATTCCTTTATCTGTTTCCCATCATGATTCTCGGTGGCTTCCTTTCGAGGACTCAGATTCTCGCGGTTGCATTGGTGTGCGCGGTTCTGCAGGAGGCGTTCAGCAATTTGCCCGAGAACGAGGCGGTGATCCGCTTGTTGTTTAGCTCCGCCGGATTTGTCGGAACCGGACTGTTTATTTCGGAACTGATTCGCAATCGCCGCATCACCATGACCCACGTCGACGAACTCGAAGGGCAGATCAAGCTGCGCGAGGATGCCGAGCAGCAACTGCGCTCGCTGGTCGAAAGCAGCCCAGCTGCCATCGTCACCATCGATTCGGCCGGCAAGGTTCACCTCGCCAACGAAGCCGCTCAACATCTGCTCGCCCCGGAAGGGGAGCCCCTGCCGGGCCAGGAAATTAATTCGTATCTCCCCGCTTTGCAAACTGTTCTTAAGACCCAGCAGCCGCGAGTATTTCGCACCACTCTGCAGTGCACCGGGAAACGGAGCGACGGCGAAGTTTTTCTGGCCGGCGTCTGGTTTTCCACGTACAGCACGATCTCAGGCCCTCGCCTGGCAGCCATCATCGTCGATCTCTCCGAGGACCTCCGCAATCGCGAGGATCTCAGCCTCGATCATCTCTTGAAGAACACGAGAATCCTGATGAGCGCCGTCGCCCATGAAATTCGCAATCTCTGCGGCGCGGTGCTGGTCGTGCACAAGAATCTCTCCCGAGTGAAAGAGCTTGACTCCAACGAAGACTTCAGAGCTTTGGCCAACTTGATTCAGAGCCTGCAGAGAGTTTCGGCATTGGAATTAGGTTCTACCGCGGCGCAAAATGGTGAGGTCGTCGAGCTCGCGTCCGTCCTGGACGAATTCCAGATCCTGATCGAAACCGCCTATCACGAATCCGAAATCGAGATGCACTGGGATGTCCAGGAATCCTTACCCCTGGTTTGGGCTGACCGGTACGGACTGATTCAGGTCCTTTTGAATCTCGCGAAGAATAGCCGCCGGGCCATGGCCTCTACCCGCGCGAAGCAAGTCCGTATTGTCGTGAGAGCCGAGAAAGGGACGGTCAGAATTCGATTCGAAGACACGGGAACCGGAATCGTGTCTCCAGAAAATCTTTTCCGGCCGTTTCAGCGCGGCGCGGAATCGAGCGGACTCGGCCTCTATGTTTCTCGCGCGATCATGCGCAGCTTTGGCGGAGAACTCTCCTACGAGCCCCGATCGCAAGGCTGCTGCTTCGCGGTGGTCTTGCCTGTCGGCGTCGCACAGGAGGCGGCCAGTGACTGAAGCTGCTGCCAGCACCGTCCACCTGCTCTTGCTGGACGATCACACTCTGTTTCGAGAGAGCGCTACCCGGCTGCTCGCAGCCGAACCGGGATTCGAAGTGACGGCTCACTGCGGCACCATCGCAGACGGCCTGCGGATTCTGAAACGCAAGCCCATCGACGTGGTGCTTCTCGATTTCGATCTGGGCGAGAGTGACGGCAGGGAATTTCTACGCCTGGCGAAGGAACAAGGATTCCAGGGAAAAGTTCTGGTCGTGACCGCGGGAGTCGATGCGGGCGTGGCGGCGGAAATGATCCGCTCTGGAATTTCCGGAGTTTTTCGAAAACACGACTCGGCCGCCTTGCTCGCACAAGCCATTCGTGACGTGGTGGCGGGCAAGGTGTGGCTCGACCGGGAGCAATTGCAGACTGCCCTCAGAACCGAGGTCACACCCCCCCAGGAAAATCGCCCACGCTCATTCACCGAGCGGGAGCAGCAGGTGCTCTCGTGCGTGTTTGAAGGACTTGCCAACAAAGAAATTGCGGCGCGAATTGGAGTCTCGGAAAGCTCGGTCAAAGCTACCCTTCAGCAACTCTTCTCCAAGACCGGGGTCCGTACGCGCAGTCAATTAGTTCGCATCGTTTTGGAGCAGCATCGCGACCAAATCTAGTGGCGTGACCCCGAGCCCAGTTCGCCGCCGAAAGCAACCCCTCGGTTGTTCCGAGAGCAGGGCAAGAGAAGGAGATATGCCGCATTCCCTATTCGCATTCCCTATTAACGACATCCAGACTTTCGTGCTATATTCTGTCTGCCCGAACACCGATCATTGTGAGGGAAGCATCGTGGGACTCAGTGGACTACCTTCCGATCAACAACTGTCCCGCACAATATTCTTCGGCCGTCCCTACCTTACCATCAGCAAATTCGCCAGCCACAGCAGCGACGTAGGCCAGTTACCGGCCGAGGAGCGCAGAAAAATCCAGGACGTGGCAGAACTTGTCATTAATAGCCACCTCGACCCGGGGCCTACAGGCGGACTCGTAGTGGCGATCGGCTTGCTTGGGTATGCGGACAAGGATCTGACCAAGAGCGGTAAGGCGAGCACGGACTCTGAAAAAGAAATCAGCGAGGAGCGAGCTGAGGCAGTCGCCCAGGCCCTGACCAAGGCTATTGTCGAGAGAGGCCACAGACTGGACGCCACCCCTCCTCCTCCCGGCGACCCATATGACTACGTGATCGAAGGTCGAGGGGCCAGTGTGCTCGTAAAAGCTCAACCCGTCAATGAGTCGGACCGGGCGTTGAATCGCAGGGTCGATGTTTTTTTGCTTAGAGACACATCGCTGCTCAGCAATGGCGGTGATTTTCCTGTTCCCCCCCAGAAATCGTTCGGTTAGTCTGTTGCGGCAATCCGCCGGGAATCCAATTTGCACGAGTGTAAGCTATGGCTTTTCCCAAGTTCACCGAAGGCCCAGCCAAGCGCCCTGACATTCATCATGACCACGGCTTTCTCGACGATGGCAAAGGCAACATCGACCCCAGCAAACGCGAGAGCCCAACCTGGAGGGATTATCGGTCGTTAGCTTGGTGGACAACCAAGCTAGACGGGGCCCAAGTCATTCGGCGCGATCTTCACAACGCAACCGATGCCTATGCCCACTTCCTGGATGGCACCGGGACTGACCTCAACGTCGACTACGAAGGATTCCTAACCAATGACGACGCCGGCAAGACCGTCTTGAAATCTGCCATCGAAGACACGCGCAGTTCAGCCATCGCCATTCACGACGCCAAAGTCAAGACTCCACCCACCAGCAAAACCGAGGAAACCTTTTCGATTACCAGCGATGCTATTCCGGTCGGAGGTCACGATCGCGTTCGCTATCCCTATCCCAAGACCGAGAACTGGCAAAAAGCCATTGGAGCTCACTTCATCTGGATGGATGGGGCGGTGAAGGTCAGTAGCGATCCCGCTTTGAAGAAGCGGGAATTCGAGATCAAGATGACCATTCACATGGAGGATATGTATAACTTCAACCCGGGCGCTCACGATATCGCGACCGGCACGCCCGACTCCGAAAATGGCCGCTTCGAGGTGACGGGCCTGGCGAAGGAATTCTTGAGTAAGGCGACAGTCACGCGCACTATTAGATTCAGCGTGCCCTTTGGCCCACTGCCTGACACGCGCATTCAACCTGCCGATGAGGATGTGAGCTGGCGATAGCATGCGAACCTGGAGCACGGCCGCGATACTTATCTTCGCCTGGATGCTGACCACTCTAGCTGGTTGTCGTCGGGAGGCAGCCTTGCAACTGCGCACAGACGCCGATCCCCTGGTCCACCGCCTCAAACTGCCCAGCCGAATCGGCGCGGTGCGCTGGCTGGCGGTTTCTCCCAACAAAGACACTGGTTGGATTCCGCCTAAGATCGAGTTTTACAACGTCTATGCTTATATCGAACTCGATGACGATGCCTGGGTGGCGCTGAGCAAAACCATCGGGGAACCCGGAGGCCGCGATACTTTTTCACTGCCGCGTTCCGTCGCAGACGTCCTCATTCCCGCATCGACCATGAAAAGCGTAAAACAGTCAGGTTCGGATGCTCAGATCGACGGGACCTCGCTCCACGCCTCTGCGCTTTCCAGCGACCCCCAAAAAACCGAGGTGCAACAGGCCATCCGTCTCGATCGGGTGCTGATTGTGAGATTTGTCGCGCGCTGACCCCCGCCCCGTTTGACGGGATAGTGTGTACGTGCTGCTGACCTGCTCCCCGCTTTCCGCACAAAGCTGAGTATGATTTCAGCGAAGGAAAGGGGAAGCGGGTATGTCGAAGACCAGGCACACAGAGGCGCAGATCATCGGGGTGCTGAAACAACTGGAAG
>Ga0181523_10003236_pt1 | contig 15006 bp, 15 predicted proteins | sample PEATcosm2014_Bin_43_FD_119752 | JGI IMG/M metagenome (GOLD analysis project Ga0181523, IMG submission 119752) | Peatland microbial communities from MTU Mesocosm Facility, Houghton, MI, USA - PEATcosm2014_Bin05_30_metaG | ecosystem: Environmental > Terrestrial > Soil > Wetlands > Peat | place...
CAACGCCTACATGTAAGTAAAGTTCAGCACTTTTCCAGGGTGTGGCGGTCCCATGCGGCGGGATTTTGGCAGCAAGCATTGGTCTTAACGATACGCGAGCTGGTTCACCGTGGCGCTCGAAAAATACCGCCGGAAACGGAAATTTGATGTCACCGCGGAGCCGCGCGGCCGGCAGGCGGCCCGCGGCGGCGACCGTTATGTCATTCAGAAGCATGCCGCGCATCGGTTGCATTATGACCTCCGTCTTGAACTCGACGGCGTCATGAAAAGCTGGGCGGTGACGCGCGGGCCGAGTCTCGATCCCGGCGAAAAGCGCCTTGCCGTCCATGTCGAAGACCACCCGATCGAATACAACGCGTTCGAAGGCACAATTCCGCAAGGCGAATATGGCGGCGGCACGGTGATGATCTGGGATCGCGGACGCTGGATTCCGGAAGGCGATCCGCACAAGGGATACGCCAAAGGCCACCTCGATTTTGTGCTCGACGGCGAAAAATTGCGCGGCCGCTGGCACCTCGTGCGCATGCGCTCGCGTAACGGCGACCGTCACGAGAACTGGCTTCTCATCAAAGGCAAGGATGAGGAGGCGCGTAGCGGACGCAGCAGAGATATATTGGAGGAGGAGCCTCTCTCGGCAGCGACAGGCCGCTCGATGGACGAAATCGCGGACGGCAAGGGCACGGGCAAGGGCACGGGCACGAGCAAGAACCGGGTCTGGCACAGCAATCGCGGCGCCGCCAAGGTGTCGGCCGATCCCGGTCGCCAAACGCAGCGTGAATTCAAGGCTCAATTGCGGGCGGCAGCCAATTCGCAAAAAACGAAAAAATCCCGATCGCAAGCCAGAGTGCCGAGCGGGGCAAGGCGCGGGTCGAAGCTGCCGTCGCGGCCTGCAGCAAGACGGACGTCCGGATCGAAGCCTGCGGCGATGGCGGCTGCACGCAAGCGATCCGCTGCTGCCCCGCGAGCCGGCAGAGGCGGCCGGCTACCTGATTTCGTTCCGCCGAGCCTGGCCATGCTGCACGACGCCGCGCCGAGCGGCGCTGCCTGGATTCACGAGATCAAACTCGACGGCTACCGCATCGAGGCGCGGCTCGACCGTGGCAAGGTCAAGCTCCTCACGCGCAAGCAGCTGGATTGGACGCATCGTTTTGAGCGGATCGCGGACGCAGTCGCGGCGCTGCCCGCGGAAACCGTACTGCTCGATGGCGAGTTGGTCGTCGAAAACGAAAAGGGCGTTTCCAGTTTCTCGATGCTGCAGACCGATCTTAAGGACGGCCGCGGCGATCGCTTCGTCTATTGGGTCTTCGATCTCCTCTATCTGGATGGCCGCGATTTGACGAACCAGCCATTGGTCGAGCGTAAAGCGGCACTGCAGCGCCTGCTGAGAGGCGGCAGTAAGACCGGCCCAATTCGCTATGCCGAACATTTCGACGAGGACGGCCCGGTGATTTTCAAGCACGCCTGCGAGATGAATCTCGAAGGCATTGTGTCGAAGTTGCGCGACGCGCCCTATCGTTCCGGTCGATCGGAGAATTTCGTCAAAACCAAATGCCACAACGCTCAAGAATTCATCGTCGCCGGTTTTTCTCCGTCGGCCGCGATGGCAAAAGCCGTCGGCGCGCTGACCGTGGCTTTTCACGAGCGCGGCAAGCTGCGCTATGCCGGGCGCGTCGGAACCGGCTACACCCGCGAAATGGCACGCGATTTGTGGAAGCGGCTGCAGCCGCTGCGGATCGATCGGCCTGCCGTCGCCTTGCCCGAGCACGAGCGGCGCAAGGACGTCATCTGGGTAAAGCCGCAATTGGTCATCGAAACCGAATTCCGCGGTGTCACCCATGACGGCTTGCTGCGGCAGGCGTCGTTCAAGGGACTGCGCGAGGATAAGCCGGCGCGCGAAGTGGTGCGCGAGTCGCCCGCTCCGGCGGCTGCGGCGCGGCGGAATGCGGTGCGCAAATCGGCGCCGGCCCGCGCCAATCAAAGCAGCAAGAGAGGCGGAGACCATAATGCCGACGTTGGCAATGTCCATTTGACGCATCCCGACCGGGTCTATTGGGCCGACGTCGGCGTCACCAAGGAGGATTTAGCCGCGTATTACGTGGGCGTGTGGAATTTTATGGCGCCGCATGTCGTCGGCCGCCCGCTCGCGGTTGTGCGCGGCCCGGAGGGCACGAGTGGCGAGCTTTTCTTTCAGAAGCACATCGCCGCCAATATCAAGGAGTCTTCATTGCGGCACGTCGTCGGCGCCAAGGAACACGACGTCATCGCCGTGGAAAAGCTCGACGATATGATCGCATTGGTGCAGTCGGGCGCCCTGGAGATCCACACCCGCGGCTCGCGGCTCGACCGCTTGGAAATCTGCGACCGCATCGTGTTCGATCTCGATCCGGGGGAGGGGGTCTCGTGGAAGGACATCGTCGCCGCGGCGCAGGAGACGCGCGACCGGCTCAGGGCGGAGAAGCTCAAAAGCTTCGTCAAGCTTTCCGGCGGCAAAGGAATCCATGTGGTTGTGCCGATCGACGGCGCCGATTGGGACACCGCCAAAGCGTTCTCCGCGCGCATCGCCAACGCCATGGCCGCCGACGCGCCGCGGCGTTACCTCGCCAAGATGACCAAGGCGCTGCGCAAGGGCAAAATCTTCATCGATTATTTTCGCAATACGCGCGAGGCGACGTCGGTCGCCGCCTATTCGACACGCGCGCGCGCCGGCGCGCCAGTCTCCGCGCCGCTGTCATGGGAGGCGCTGCCGCGCACCACCGGCGCCAACCAATTCACGCTGCTCAATCTGAAAAAGCATTTGCGCAACGACGCCTGGGCCGAGATCGGCAAGGTGCGGCAGAAGCTGCCGGGATAATCCCCCTGCCGGGGGCCGCGGAATCATCCCGCCAACCGAAATCGTTCCACCTTCGGTTCGAAACGCGAGCGGAAAATTTCCGCATCCAGCGGGTCTTCGAAGCAATAACGCACGAAGGCGGCGTAATCGTCTTCGACATACATGTCGAACTTGCCGACATATTGGATGAGGAAATTCAAAATCTCGCTGTCGTCGGCGAGCCTCTGCCGCGGCAACACCACCTGATAAGGGCATTCCTTGTCGAGCTTGCGCAGCCATGCGCTTTTCTTATCCGAATCCATTGTTTCTGCCCCGAATCTCGTTCGCTTAGGCGTCAGTTCGAACCCACGAATGTTCACTATTTGTTCCAAATTGTCAAGGGGGATTATGAGCCGCCCAGACGGCAATTGAGGGCGGCGATGCGGTGTTTATATCCGTCGGTGAGCTATGGCCGGCGGACAGGAGTGAATATCGTGGTGAAAACCATCTCGGGACTGATGATTGCGGCCGCCAGCTTTACCGCGGGCATGTGTTTCAAGGTTCCGGCCGGCCGGGCGTCATCCGGGGATGCGCCCTGGTGTGTCATGAGATTTGGCGACGACGTCTATTGGGACTGCCATTACCGCACGGCCCAGGAGTGCCTGGCGAGCATCGCAAGTGGCAATCGTGGCTCTTGCAATATGAACCCGTCGCCCGGTCCGTCTACGCCTGCTGCCGCCGCGGCGCCGCCGCGGCAGAAAAGACAACACGCGCAATAACACCAACGATTTGACCGAAGATCACTCGCCGTCGAGCGGCGCGGTGCCGGTCGGCTTGCCGGCGGCATCGAGCGTGATTTTTTCCACGCGCGCTTCGGCCTGCCGCAACAGATCCTCGCAGCGGCGCTTGAGCGCTTCGCCGCGCTCGTAGATGGTGACCGACTCTTCCAGCGGCACCTTGCCCTCTTCGAGCCGCTTGACGATCGATTCAAGCTCTTCGATCGCCCGCTCGAAGGGCATTTTCCCGATATCGCTGCTGTTATTCTGCGCCATCGTCCGGCTCTCCGACTCGATAATTATACGGCATCTAGCCCCGCATCAGTGCGGCGACATGGGCGGCGGTCGAGTTGCCCAAAGCCTGCAGATCGTAACCGCCTTCGAGCAACGAAACGATGCGGCCGCCGGCGCAAGCGTCGGCGATGTCCATGATCTTTTGCGTCGCCCACGCAAAATCTTCCTCTTCGAGGTTGATATTGGCGAGCGGGTCGCGCATGTGGGCGTCGAAGCCGGCCGAGATGACGATCAGCTCCGGCTTGAATTCGGCGAGCCGCGGCAAGATCCGGCTTTCGATGGCGTCGCGAAATTTCTCAGGCCCGTCGCCGGGCCGCAGCGGCGCGTTGACGACGGTATTGTAGTCGCCGCTCTCGCCGACGGCGCCGGTTCCGGGAAACAGCGGCATCTGATGCGTTGAGCAGTACATCACGGTTTTGTCGGACCAGAAAATCTCCTGCGAGCCGTTGCCGTGATGGACGTCGAAGTCGACGATCGCCGCGCGCGCGATGCCATGCTTGTTTTGCGCATAGCGCGCGGCGATGGCGGCGTTGTCGAAAAAGCAAAAACCCATCGGCCGCGCGGTTTCGGCATGATGCCCGGGCGGACGGGTGGCGACGAAAGCGTTTGCTGCCCGTTTCGATAGAACTTCGTCTACGGCGTGGATTGCACCACCGGCCGCGCGCAAGCTCGCCTCGAAGCTGCCGGGCGACATCGAGGTGTCGGCGTCAAGCTGGACGATGCCCTCGTTGGGCGTCGCGTCGCGCAAGGCTTCAATGTAGTCCATCGGGTGACACAGCGCGATGACCTCGAACGGCGCGCGTGGCGCCTCGACGCGCGCCAGCATTTGAAATTTCTCCGCTTCGAGCGCGCTTTCGACGGCGCGCAGGCGATCCGGGCGTTCGGGATGGCCGGGCGGCGTCAAATGTTCGAGGCAGGCCGGATGGGTGATGAGAAGAGTAGACATTGATGCAATGTAGGATGGGTTGAGCGCCAGCGAAACCCATCATCGGATTTTCATCGCTCCACGCTGGGTCTTGCTGCGCCCAGCCCGTCCTAGGTAAGCGCAGCGTTGGCGCCGATGATGCCGCCCGCGCCCTCGACGACGGTGCGTTCGAGCGCGCCGCCCTGGACCGCGATATTTTCGGCGAAGAACCGTGTCAGCGCGACACGCGCCGCCGCCTCGCCGCCGAGCCGCATCGCCGCCAGCGCTTCTCGCGCCACGAGGCAGCCGCCGGTGGCGATGCCGAACAGCCGCAGATAAGGGGTCGCGCCGGCGAGTACCGCATCCGGCTCCTTGTCGAGATGCGCGAGGAGCCAGTTCGTCGTCCGCGACAGGCTCTCGACCGCATCGCCGAGCCGCACGGCAGTCCAGCCAAAGGCCGGGTCGTTGCTGGCGTCCAACTCCCGAACAATGGCGCGCAACTCGTCGCAATGCGCGGCGACGGCGGCGCCGTCGGCAAGCGGCAATTTGCGCGTGACGAGATCGATCGCCTGAATACCGTTGGTTCCCTCATAGATCGCGGCGATCCGCGCATCGCGAAAGAGCTGCGCCGCGCCGGTTTCCTCGACATAGCCCATGCCGCCGTGGACCTGGACACCAAGGGAAGCGACTTCGTTGGCGATGTCGGTCGAGAACGCCTTGGCCGCTGGGGTCAGGAGCGAAGCTTGATGATGCGCCGTGTGCCGCGCACCGTTTTCCGCGCCGCGCTCGGCGCGATCGAGCGCCATCGCGGTCGAGTAGCAGATGGCGCGCGCGGCCTGCGTGAGCGCGCGCATCGTCAGCAGCATGCGCCGCACATCGGGATGGGCGATGATCGGCGCCATCTCCGCCGACTTCATGCCGGTGGTGCGGCCTTGCCGGCGCTCACGTGCGTAGGCGAGCGCCTGTTGCGTCGCGCACTCGGCGACGCCGACGCCCTGCAAGCCGACGGCGAGCCTCGCGCGGTTCATCATGGTGAACATACAGGCCATGCCGGCGTTTTCCTGGCCGATCAGAAAACCGGTCGCGCCGCCATTGTCGCCGAAAATCATGGTGCAGGTCGGCGAGCCGTGGATGCCGAGCTTGTGCTCGACCGAATGCGCCCGCACGTCATTGCGCGCGCCGAGCGAGCCGTCGGCACGGAGCAAGAACTTCGGCACCAGAAACAGCGAAATGCCGCGGGTGCCCGGCGGCGCGTCGGTCAAGCGCGCCAGCACGAAATGGATGATGTTGTCGGTGAGGTCGTGCTCGCCGTAGGTGATGAAGATTTTCTGCCCGGTGATGCGATAGGTGCCGTCCGCGGCGCGCTCGGCGCGGGTGCGCAATGCGCCGACGTCGGAGCCGGCCTGCGGCTCGGTGAGCTGCATCGTGCCCATCCACTCGCCGGACACCAGCTTTTCCAGATAAGTGCGCTTGAGCGCCTCGCTGCCGTGGGCGTCGAGCGCGTCGATCGCCGCCATCGTCAGCATCGGCCCGTCGGCGAAAGCCACCGATGCGGAATGCCACATTTCGGTGCAGGCGGCGTTGACGGTCTGCGGCAGGGCCTGGCCGCCCCATGCGCCGGGCGCGGCAAGCCCGTTCCAGCCGCCCGACCGCCATGCCAGGTAGGCTTCCTTCCAACCCGGCGGCGTGGTGACGGCGCCGTCCTTGAACGGCGTGCCGTATTTGTCGCCGACCCGATTGAGCGGCGCGATGATCTCGCCGGCGAAGCGGCCGGCCTCGGTCAGAACGGCATCGACGTCGTCCAGCGTCAGATCGCCGAACAGGCCTTGCTCGATCGCGGGCACGAGCCCGGCGCCGTGTTTGAGCGCAAAGCCGATATCGGCCAGGGGAGCGCGATAGGTCACGACTGAGCTCCGAAATAATCGATGGTCTGGACGTCGGGCGGGGCGGCAATATCGTCCGGCACGAAAAAGTCCCGTCCCAGCGGTTGCGTTGCATCGACGCGATACCGATCGAAGTTTCCGACGCCGTTTTCCGCCAGAAAACTGTCGTCGATAAGAAAGCGGCCGGTGAACTCGCGTGACGATTTTGCGAACACGGCGTAGGCGGCGTCGGCGACGATGTCCGGCTTGCGCGCATGGCGCATCATGGCATCGCCGCCGAGCAGATTTTGCACGGCGGCGGTGGCGATGACGGTCCGCGGCCACAGCGCATTGACGGCGATACGCTTCGGCCGCAACTCGCCGGCGAGCCCGAGCACCACGAGGCTCATGCCGAATTTTGCCATGCTGTAGGCGGTGTGCGGCGCGAACCATTTTTCCTTCATGTCGAGCGGCGGCGAGATCATCAGAATGTGCGGATTGGCCGCCTTCTCCAGATGGCGGATCGCCCATTTCGAGACGACGAAACTGCCGCGCGCATTGACCTGATGCATGAGGTCGAACCGCTTCATGTCGGTATCGGCCGCGCTCGTGAGCTGGATCGCGCTCGCATTATTGACGACGATATCAATGCCGCCGAATTTTTGCGCCGTGCGATCGAGCGCATCGCGCACCATTGTTTCGTCGCGGACGTCGACCGTGAGCGGCAGCGCCTTGCCGCCCGAGCGCTCGATCTCTTCAGCGGCGGTATAGATGGTGCCGGCAAGTTTCGGGTGCGGCTCTGAAGTTTTTGCCGCGATGGCGATATTGGCGGCGTCGCGCGCGGCGCGCAGGGCGATCGCAAGTCCGATGCCGCGCGAAGCGCCGGTGATGAACAGTGTTTTTCCGGAGAGCGCCATCGCCTGGTTTATTTCTTGCGCGACAGGAAGGCGGAAAATGCCGCGCGGGCTTCGTCGGATCGCAAACGTTCCCGAAAATGCATGATCTCGGTATCGATCTGCCGGTCGATCGCGTCAAGCCCGCCGCGCATCAGCGCCCGTGACACCGCCACGGCGCCGGCGGGAAGCGCCGCGATCTCGCGCGCAGCCTTAAACGCGACGTCATCGACCGCGGCGGCCTCGACGACGCTGTTGACGATGCCTGCTTCTTTCGCCTCGGCGGCCGAAAGCGGACGGCCCATGACAAGCATCGAGAACGCGCGCGCGTGTCCCATGCGCATCGGCGCGAGCAGGCTCGATGCCGCCTCGGGAATAAGGGCGAGTTTGAGGAATGGCGTTGAGAAGGTCGCATCGGCGGATGCAACGACGTGGTCGCAGTGAAACAGCATGGTTACGCCGATGCCGACGGCGAGGCCTCCCACAGCCGCAACCAGAGGCTTTCGATTGTGCGCAATCGCTTTGAGAAATTCGACGGTACTCGGCCGCAGCGCGCCGCTTTGCGCCGATTCGAGAAACTCGGCAATGTCGGCGCCGGCGCAGAACGCTCCGGGGCCGCCGGCGATGACGACACAACGGATCGCTCCGTTGTCTTGCGCCCCGCTTAGCGCGCGGGTCATCGCTGCGTACATCGGCTGTGTCAGCGCATTCTTCTTCTCCGGACGGTTCATCCGGATGGTTCGAACGCCGGCTTCATCGGTTACTGCGACGGAATCGGGCATTGTTCCCCTTGCGGTGCGCCTTGGAGACCGCGGCGGCCGGCGCGATCACACTATTACAGGGTGCATTATAAGCCGTATGGTCCGCTTCGATAGTCGCGCCGTCATTGATCCCCCGGGGTGGTGCCGTTATGTTCCGCCCGGCCGCAGGCGTTCGGCCGGCGGCATTCCGGCAGTGCATTGGGGCGTAGCCAAGTGGTAAGGCAGCGGATTTTGATTCCGCCATTCGGAGGTTCGAATCCTCCCGCCCCAGCCAGCCAGTGCCGTCTCCGGGAGTGGACGGTTCATGCGCGCAAGAAAACGCGGATTTCCGGCATATCTGACGCAGCACACAGGCTCCGTGTTCCTTTTTATTTAGGGCCGACCGGGAAAATGGGTCTGAATTCTCCGGCTGTCGTTTGAAAAACTCCCAAATTCGGGAGACGCGGCGTGGAGCTTGGTTCGATCTTCGACTGAGCAGGCGGGTTACCAGTGAAGACCTTGCCATCAGTTCGAATCTCACTCCCGCCGCCAGACTTTACTACGAACCCGTTCTCCGCCCGAAGAATACCCTGATGGAAGCGCCCACTTTTAGGTTCGTCGCACTCCGACCTCTGGACTCTGATTGATCGTCGGCAGCCTGAATCATTCTCTCTCGGCCCGTTTTTCTCTGAAGCTCTGTACTTTTGTCCAAAGTGACGGTTTCGCAAAGTCAAGCAGATCGGGCGTTTCTAGCTTCCCACTTTGAGGCAAGTTCGAATCCCTCTCGCGTGACCGAATGCGGTTTTGTGGCGCTATAAATTTAGTGGACGGGGACGCGCCCAAAGAGTCTCCATGCGAGCGCACCTATTCGGGCCGACACTGTTCGTTGTTGAACAGATCGATATATTCCGACTCCCAAGGCAATCCCTTCTCGATCAGGGTCAGAAACACCTTCTGCGTGCAAATCGAATTGTGTGCGGTAAACAGTTTCAGCATCCCACGCTCCTCCTGCAGGATCACGAATGTTGGCTTGTTGTCTTGGCAACCAACAGGTCTCAACCTCGCGGCCCTCAGGCCGCTTTGAGCAAATTTTGTACTTTAGGCCATGGATCAGGCGACAGGTTGCGGAAGGGCGCCCAGTCGGATTCCAGCATGCGATCAAAGATCGTAGCCTTCACCGAGCCCCGATCACGCACGCGCGTCCACCAGTCAGCCACGGCCGGCTCGCGCTGCCACATGCCGCCAAGCTTCAGAAGTTCAAGGCGAAGGATGTAGGGGATCACCGCGCAGTCGGCGTTGGTGAAGGCGTCGCCGGCGAGGTAGGGGCCACGCCTGAGATCTTCGGCCATCCACGAGATCATCTTCTGGTGCTGGCTGAGCGCATCGACAACGAACTCCGAATCCAGCCCGTGCTCGATGACGCTGCGCTTATACTCGGCGCGCCGCTTGAGCGGCGCCTTGTTGATCTCGGCGAGCCATTGCTCGCGCGACATTTTGAGAAACCGGGGACGGAACGCCGTGGCGAAAGTCATGATCGTACATGCGTTGTGCATGTATTCGTCGATCAGCTTGTTATAGAGCCGAACGCGATGGCGCGCGGCCGGCGTCTTCGGCATTAGTGGCGGATCGGGAAAGGCTTCGTCGATGTAGTAGAGGATCAGCGACGATTCGACGATGACATTGCCGTCATGCACCAGGGTCGGCACCACGCCGTTCGGATTGAGTTTCATATAGGCTGGATCGTTCTGGTCGCCTTGCAGCGTGAGCAGATGCTCCTTGACCGGCTGACCTTTTTCCGCGAGCGCAATCCGCACCTTCTGGGCGCACACCGAATTGATGTTGTGATAGAGCTCCAGCACGTCTTCCTCCGTGAATGTTCTTCCGTCGTTTCGGATTTACGCAGCCAGCTCGGCACGGTCGTGCGGTTGGCTAAAGTCCACCGGCGTCCCTTTGGGGATGATCTGGGTCGGGTTCACCTTGGCGATAGAATAGTAATTGATGACGTAATAGCGCGGCTTCACAGTGTTGGCGACGCCGGGCACCCGATAGAGCTCGCGCATGTAGTTCGACAGATTAGGGTAGTCGGCGATACGTTGCCTGTTGCATTTGAACAGCGAGAAGTAAGCGACGTCGAAGCGCACCAGCGTCGGAAACAGACGCCAATCGGCTTCGGTGATTTGGCCGCCGACCAGATATCGCTGCCGCGATAGCCTCGCTTCCAGCCAGTCGAGCGTCGCGAACAGTCCGTCATAGGCCTCCTCATAGGCCGATTGCGATTTGGCGAAGCCGGCCCGGTAAACGCCGTTGTTGACGTTGTGGTAGACGCGTTCGTTGACGGCGTCGATCTCGGTACGCAAGGCTGCCGGATAGAAATCTGTGCGGTCGCCGGTGATCGCGCTGAACTCGCTGTTGAACATGCGGATGATTTCGGATGATTCGTTGTTGACGATGCGCTTTGTCTTCTTGTCCCACAGCGTCGGCACCGTGACCTTGCCGGTATAGGCTGGGTTACTCGCGACATAGGCCTCATACAGATAGTGGAAGCCGTTGACCTCGTCGGGAATGCAGTCGGGGTAACGGGCGTCGCGCTCGAAGGTCCAGCCGTTCTGCTTGAGGCCCGGGATCGCGTAGGCGACGGAAATCATTCCCTCGAGCTTCTTGATCGCACGGTAGATCAGCGTGCGATGCGCCCAGGGGCAGCCGTGCGCGACATAGAGATGATATCGCCCCGGTTCCGCCTTGAAGCCGGACGAGCCGTCCGCGGTGATGCGATCGCGGAACACGCTGTCGGCGCGGTTGAACTGGCCCGACCGGCCGGTCTCTAGCGGCAATTCTCCATCGTGCCATTTGCCATCGATCAGAACACCCATGACGCTCCTTCCATGCTGCGGTTTCTCTCGAACGCCCCCGGCGTCTTGATTTTGTATCAATCGATATATATCGTCAACCTGTTTCATTTATGACAGCCCGGACTGGAGCGATGCCGCGACCGAGGGAATTCGACGAGACCGCCGCGCTGGAAGCGGCGATGGAGTGCTTCTGGCGGCGCGGCTATGAGGCGACGTCGCTGCGCGACCTGACTGCGTCGATGGGCTTGACCGCGCCAAGCCTCTACAATGCTTTCGGCGGCAAGCAGGAACTGTTCTCGCGCGCCTTGGAACGTTATCTCGATCGCACGACCCGCGACCGACTGCGCCGGCTCGAACAGTCGCTGGCTCCTAAAGCCGCGCTGCACCGTTTCTTCGCCGAGATCATCGAGCACTCGATCAGCGATCGCCAGCGCAAGGGCTGTTTTCTGGTGAATTCGGCGCTCGAAATCGCGCCGCATGACGCCGAATGTCGTGCCTTAATCACCGAGCAATTCAACGACATCGAGGCGTTTTTCAAACGGTGCATTCTGAAGGCTCAGGCCGACGAGACGGTCTCGTCTGACGTTGACGCTGACGATATAGCGCGGCTGTTGCTCGGCGTATTGCTCGGCGTCCGCGTATTGGCGCGCACCAAACCGGAACGTGCGGTGATGGAAGGCGTCGTGCGGCCGGCGCTCGCAATGCTCAAGCCGCCACGCAAAGGAAAGGCAAAACGATGATTGATCTCTACTATTGGACCACGCCTAACGGCCACAAGATCACGATCTTCCTTGAGGAGACCGGGCTTCCGTATCGGATCGTGCCCGTCAATATCAGCAAGGGTGAGCAATTTCGGCCGGAATTTCTGGCGATTTCACCGAACAATCGCATGCCGGCGATCGTCGATCACAGCCCAAAGGATGGGGGCGATCCGCTTTCGGTCTTCGAGTCCGGCGCCATCCTCGTCTATCTTGCCGACAAGACCGGCCAATATCTGCCGAACGGCCTGCGCGACCGCATCGTAGTCATGGAATGGCTGTTCTGGCAGATGGCCGGGCTCGGACCGATGGCGGGCCAGAACCATCATTTCTCTCAATATGCGCCGGAAAAGATTCCTTACGCGATCGAGCGCTACGTCAAAGAGACGAATCGCCTCTATGGCGTGCTCAATAAACGTCTTGCGGATCGCCAATTCGTCGCCGACCGCTATTCGATCGCCGATATGGCCATCTATCCGTGGATCGTGCCTTACGAGCGGCAAGGCCAAAAACTCGAAGACTTCCCGCATCTAAAGCGCTGGTTCGAAGCGATGCGCGATCGCGCTGCCGTCAAACGAGCCTATGCCAAAGCCCAAGAGATTAACACCGCGCCAACGGTCAGCGAAGAATCCAAAAAGGTTCTTTTCGGTCAAACCGCCGCAGTTCTGGCACGATGACTGGAGCAATGGCCGCATGACGCTTCGTCTCTACGATCTCGCCGGCGCCGATCCTAATCGGCGCTTTAGTCCCTATTGCTGGCGGATCCGGCTTGCTCTGGCCCACAAGAGGCTTCCGGTCGAGGCCATCCCGTGGCGCTTTACCGAGAAGGCGGAGATCGCGCTATCAGGCGGGAAGACGGTTCCAGTCCTCGTCGACGGCGAGCGCTGGATCGCCGATTCCTGGACCATCGCGAATTCTCTGGAAGACACCTACACGAACTCGCCGTCTCTGTTCGGCGGCGCCGCGGCGCGGCGCTTGACGCGCCATTATTCGAGCCTTGCCGACGCTCAGGTCACCGCGATTTTCCCCTTCATCGCACTCGATATCCTGCAGCGCGTTGCCGACAAGGACCGCGACTATTTTCGTACTAGTCGCGAACAACGCGTCGGCCAGACGCTGGAGGCTTTCGTCGCCGACCGCGACGCCAAGCTTGCTGGGTTTCGCGCCAGTCTCGCGCCGCTGCGCGCGACGCTGAAGACCCAGCCCTTCTTCGGCGGGGACGAGCCGCTTTATGCTGACTATGCCCTGTTCGGTCAATTCCAATGGGCACGCTGCATCAGCCCGTTCGTGCTGCTTGAGGAGGGCGATCCGGTCAAGCTGTGGCGCGATCGTTTGCTCGACTGCTTTAGCGGCTTGGCGCGCAAGGCCATGGCCTACGACGTCTGATTCCAAGTCCACTCATGCCAACGAAAACGAGGTCATCATGTCCCTGAAACAAGAGCTCGCCGAATATCGCGCCGGATGGTTCAAGCGCGTTCCTGCGGAACGGCAGGCGATCATGGAGCGGCATATTGCGCAGCTGCGGAACGGGCTGGCAAAGACGGCCCTCAAGGTTGGCGATCGCGCGCCGTCAATCGTGCTCGGCAACGCCAAGGGCGAAACCGTCGACGTGGAGGCGCTCTTGAAGAAGGGAGCGGTTATCGTAGCGTTCTATCGCGGCGGCTGGTGTCCGTTCTGTAACCTCGAACTGCGGGCGTTCCAGCGCCTCCTTCCCGATATCGAGGCGGCGGGTGCTTCGCTGATCGCGATCAGCCCCGAGAAACCGGATGACTCACTGTCGACCGCCGAGAAAAACGCGCTCACCTTCGAGGTGCTCAGCGATGTTGGCCAGAAGGTCGGCCGCGCGTTCCGATTGGTCTATGACTTCAGCGACGAGTTGAAATCCGCCTACAGTGGGTTCGGCCTGGATGTTCCCGCTAAGAACGGCGCTGCCGGCGAATGGGCGTTGCCGATCTCGGCGACCTACATCATCGACCGCGACGGCGTCATCATCTATGCTTATACAGACGCGGACTATCGCGACCGTGCCGATCCGACCGACATCCTCGCGGTTCTGAAGCGGACGGCCGCCGCGGCGTGACCGCGATCGAGGCCGATGCCATGGCCGAACTGAGCCGGCCGCGCGTGATATCGGCGGCGTTGCGTTATCTCAGGCCTCAAAGATCTCTCGGGTGACCTGCGGGAGGTGGGGCTAATCACCTATATCATCCTCGCCATTGCGATGGCTCTAGAGATAGTCGCCACTAAGATGAAGAGCAGGATCAAGGATCACCAAGCTTGAGGAGTTGGCGACGCTCTGGATGCCGCCCCGCAATCCGCTTGCAGGTTCCTCCGCAGGGCAGGTTTAGAGTAGTGCAGGGAGGGCAGGGGGCAGGGGTTTAAATTCCCTGTTTTGAAGATTTCCTTCCCTGTTATCGCGTCAGAAATTCCCTGTTCTGGTGCGCAGGGAATTGGGTCGAAAGTCCCGATTGTATCGGCACTATTCGGGACTTCCGGAGACGAAGGCAGTCAAGTTTCGCAAAATTCCCTGTATTTTTCCCTGTTATCAGAGAATCTTGGGCGGAGACGGGTTCGCTACGGACTGCGTCGTCAGCCAGCCAGTGGAGTCTCTCGGGGTCCGGCGCCAAAGGCCATGTCGCATGAGACCGGTTCAATAATTTCTACAGACGTCTGCCGTCGCCTTGGCTCGTCTTCACCGGCTGTCTAACTATGGATGCGGTTGCCTGCCCACAGCGACAAGAATCTTTCGGTATTGATTGTGATATCGCGTGAAACGAGTTGCTTCATGGCGGCGTGCTAACTAAATGGGGCCTTCCTGCACTTTGTGAATTAAGTCAAACAGTAGATCACGCGCGGGGCGAATCCGGCATTCAACGGACCGATGCGGCTGCATGACAAGGCGTGACTCTCCGCTCCTTCAACTCAAGGACATCACCCTGACCTTCGGGGGAGCGCCACTTCTCTCAGGTGCGGAGCTGTCTGTCTGTCCTGGTGAGCGCGTGTCTTTGGTCGGTCGCAACGGCGCCGGCAAATCGACCCTGCTGAAAGTCGCGGCGGGGCGGGCCGATCCGGACCGAGGCTCCGTTTTCATGCACCCCGGAACCATACTGCGCTACTTACC
>Ga0181523_10003237_pt1 | contig 15004 bp, 14 predicted proteins | sample PEATcosm2014_Bin_43_FD_119752 | JGI IMG/M metagenome (GOLD analysis project Ga0181523, IMG submission 119752) | Peatland microbial communities from MTU Mesocosm Facility, Houghton, MI, USA - PEATcosm2014_Bin05_30_metaG | ecosystem: Environmental > Terrestrial > Soil > Wetlands > Peat | place...
GCCGCGCCCATGGCGTACTTTCCCTTCAGCGGATGGAAAGACAGCTTCTTCGGCATCATGCACGCACAGGGACGCGACGCGGTCGAGTTCTATACGGAGAAGAAAATTGTCGTCGAACGCTGGGCGAAGGAACACTCACGCAAGTTCTGAAGCAAGTTCCGGGCGAGTGCTGAAAATCTTATGACTACTACAACTGCGGTTCCTTCCATGACCGGGCAAGAGATTGTCGACCTTACTAAGAGACACACGCTGTTTGAGTGGTCGGCGCAATCGAAGGTCGACCCCATCCCGGTGGCGCGGGCAAAGGGAATTTATTTCTGGACGCCGGAGGGGAAGCGCTTCATCGACTTCAACAGCCAGTTGATGTCGGTGAATATCGGACACGGCGATGAGCGCGTCATCCGAGCGATTGCCGAGCAGGCGTCGGTGCTCGCCTATGCCAATCCGTTCATGGCGACGGAGCCGCGGGCGCGGCTGGGGGCGAAACTGGCGGAGATCGCTCCGGGCGACATTGACACGTTCTTCTTTACAAATGGCGGCGCGGAAGCGAACGAGAACGCCATCAAGATCGCGCGCTTTTTTACTGGACGCCACAAAATCCTTGCGCGCTATCGTTCGTATCACGGCGCTACGGCAGGTGCGATCAGCCTTACGGGCGATCCTCGCCGATGGGCGGCTGAGCCGGGGATACCGGGCGTGGTGCGGGTGCTCGATCCGTATCACGGCATCGAGCGTGGGTGGGAATCGGCGGATACCTCACTGGCCATGATTGACGAGACTATCCAGATGGAAGGTCCACACACGATTGCCGCGTTCATTCTGGAGCCGGTGACCGGAACTAATGGCATTCTCGTGCCGCCGGATGGATATCTTGAAGGTGTGAGGAAGCTTTGCGATAAGTACGGGATCCTGATGATCGCCGACGAAGTAATGTCGGGATTTGGACGCACTGGTAAGTGGTTTGCGGTCGATCACTGGAATGTTGTTCCAGACTTGCTATGCATGGCGAAGGGACTTACTTCGAGTTACATTCCGTTGGGCGCTGTCGGAATGAGGCGACATATAGCGAAGTACTTTGACGACAAAGTGTTTTATGGAGGACTTACTTACAATAGTCATCCCATGGGATGCGCTACGGCGCTGGCGACTATCCGTGTTTACGAAGAGGATGACCTAATTGAGAATTCCCGGAAGATGGGCGCGATCATGAAGACGCTGGGCGCGGAGTTGCAGACGAAACACCGGTCGGTGGGCGCGGTAAGATCGGTCGGACTGTTTGGCATCTTCGAGCTGATCCGGGATCGCGAGACGCGGCAGCCGATGGCTCCGTTCAACGGGACCTCGGAGGAAATGGTCGCGCTTGGGAAGTTTTTCCGGGAGAACGGGCTTTATACTTTTGTTCGCTGGAATACCTTCTTCACTAATCCTCCGCTGTGCATCAACGAACAGCAACTGCGGGAGGCGTTTGCGATTATCGACAAGGGGCTGGAGAACACGGATAGAGCGGTGAAGTAATGGAGGCTTATCGAACTATCTGCTGACGAATGGCAGGTGGCAGTTCTTCTCGAAGTTTCCACCCGCTATCCTGAGTTTTCATCATCGAGGCTGCTAGATTTAGAATTCGCTCGCTGGATTGTTCCGTGCTAACTCCACGAGCGTGAATGTTCGAGATGAGGTTGCGATTGGCATCGGTGTCCGACGCTTTCGGCCGGTATGCCATGTACGCGGAGAGGCTTTCGGCGGTTGCCAGGCCCGGTCGTTCTCCAATCAGGAGCACGGCAACTTTGGGAGCGAGTAACTCGCCAATTTCGTTGAGAATGCCCACCCGGCAGTGACGAATCACAAATGTCTCGCCGACGCTCCAGGCGCGCGTCGTTGCTCCTTCACACAGAAGCGGCAACAGTCGAGGGATTTGCTGGGCAACGGCAGTTACCGAGAGGCCGTCTCCGATCACGATTTGTAAGTCGTGTCCCGTGGTGCAACGGCGCTTCACCTCTGCGCAGGACATTTCATTCAGTCGGCGGCCCAAGTCCGGGCGCAGAAGATACTCATCTTTGCTCGCAGCCCGGGAGCAGGCTTCAAAGAGATTCCACTGCTTAACGAAATCGCTGCCGAGATTGGTGGAGAGACTTAACTCCGCTCGCACGGAATCGCGGGCGGCGGCGTGCGCTTCGCGCAGCTCCAGTTGAGTGTTCGTTCGGTACGCGGCCCCGCTTCGGCCTGCCAGCAGGCGCGCGGGAGTCCGTGCGCGTACTTTCTGTATGATCTCGGACAGGTCGTTCTCGGGCAAATCTGGCTGGGCGAGTTTGTTGTCATCTGGAGGCATTCAAACTCCCGCTTCGTGTCGTGTTCCGCAAATCCTCGACATAGGCATGGCAGTTAACGTGATACAGCCAGATACCGACGCAGTGGCGCTGCCGAGTGCATAGGTCTTCGCTTCGCTCAGGATGACAGTGTAATCCCGATTTCACTATGCAATGTAAACATGCTGCTCGTTATCGCGCACTTTCCAGCGATGCCTCCAAACCCTGCATCAGTTGCCGCTTTGCGGACGAGTCCAGGGACGTGGGTTCAGTGCCGTGATAGATTCCCTTGTTTTGCAGCCACGCTAAGAACTCCGGTGCGGGACGCAACTGGAAGAGGCGTCTGGCGGCTAACGCGTCGTGATAGCTGGTGGACTGGTAATTCAGCATCACGTCGTCGGAACAGGGAACTCCCATGAAGTAATTGCAGCCCGCGGTTGTCAAGAGCAGGAGTAAGTTGTCGGCGGAGTTTTGGTCTGCGGCGGCGTGATTGGTGTAGCAGACATCGCAGCCCATCGGCAGTCCAAGTAACTTACCCATGAAATGGTCTTCGAGTCCAGCGCGGATGATCTGCCTTTCGTCGTATAGATACTCGGGGCCGATGAATCCGACGACACTGTTGACGAGAAAGGGTTGGAAGGCGCGTGCGACTCCGTAGGCTCGCGCTTCGAGGGTCAGTTGATCGACTCCGTGATGCGCCTCGGCAGAGAGAGCGCTGCCCTGGCCAGTTTCGAAGTACATCGCGTGATCTCCTACCCAGCGGGCGTTGAAATTGCTGGTGCGCTGGCGATGATGTTCGAGAACTTGCTCGTGGCCCTCGCGCAGGATGTTCAAGGTAACGCCGAAGCTGCGGTTGGCCGCTTCCGTCCCGGCTACGGACTGAAAAAGAAGATCTACTGGAACTCCGCGATTTAGCGCGGCTAACTGCGTAGTGATATGCGCGAGGCAACAGGTTTGCGTGGGGATTTCGTATGCGTCCACCAGGCGATTCAAGGCGGCAAGAATCGCGCTCACGGTCTCGACCGAGTCGGTGGCTGGATTGACGCCGATGACGGCGTCTCCGCAGCCGTAAAGGAGTCCTTCGAACGCGGCCAGAAGGATTCCACCGATGTCGTCGGCGGGATGATTGGGTTGCACGCGGATGCCGAGCACTCCACGCTCGCCCATGGTATTGCGGCAGCGGGTGACGTTGCGGATCTTGACGGCAGCGAGGACCAGATCCTTGTTGCTCATCAGCTTGGCCACGGCGGCGGCAATTTCGGGGATGATGGCCTTCTGCAGCGGCTGGAGCTGCGTCTCGGTCGTACCGTCGTCAAGGAGGAACTCGCGAAACTCGCCGACCGTCATGCTCTTGATGGCGCGGAAGGCTTGCTGGTCGAATGTGTCGAGAATGAGGCGGGTGACGTCGTCGTGGTCGGGGTCGATCAGGGGGCGGCGAACGATTTCATCGAGAGTCAGGTCTGCCAGCTTGCGTTTCGCTGCGACTCGCTCTCGTTCCGATCGCGCGGCGATGCCGGCCAACTGGTCGCCAGACTTTTCCTCGTTGGCTTTGGCAAACAGCTCGCGGAGATCGGAGAAGTCGAATTGCTCGATCATGCCCTATGTGCTCGGAGACACCATGGTATCGAAAAAGTCGTGATGGGGCGCGATGACTCAGCGGCGGGGGTGAAGCTTGCAGCGAGAATCGTTTGCCAGGGGAGAATCGTACTCTCAGCGGCTAAAGCCGGCACCGGGAATAAGCCACTGATCGCAGCGGTAAACCGCTGCGCCGCCCAAAGGCGAGTGCGCTATCGTTTGCGGAGTTGACCTCGATGAGGGTGTAGGGGCCTTCGACTCCGCAGGGGCTTCACTTCGTGAAGTCCCTGCTGTGCTCAGGATGACAAGTTTCGGAGTTTTTCTGTGGTTTGCTAGCGCCAGCTGCGAAGCTGACCGTCGGAGGGGGAAACGACCATGGGTTCGTGGTGTGCCTGGGTGGCGTGAGTATTGATCGCGGTTGCGGCCTGGGTGCGGAGATTGCCGGCCTTGGCGTCGAAGTCGAGCGTGCTCACGCTGTAGGCACAGTGCGAGCAGGTGAACTTCATGCCGCTCTTGATGCGCTCGATTCGGTAGGCTTTCACTGTTTGGATTGTATCCCTCCTGCAGCGGAAGCGATGCACCCCATGGTGGGGCAGCGAAAGTAACTCTGGATCCGCGGGCTATCTGGAGTTGCCTTGGCGGAGGCGGGGGCCGAGCTGCTCCACCCCATCAAGCCAACGCCGGGCTTGACGGGGGCCCCGGTGCGCTCGGCTTGGACAGCCGGGGGCGGCTGTCCCTACGCGATCTTGGACGGGCCAGAGGCCCGTCACCACACAACCGACTGTCCACTAGCTTATTTTGCCAGGCGGTTGTACTTCTTCAGGACCTCGCGCAAGCGGTCTTGCGGGAGGGCTATGACGGTGTGGTCGTCAATGCCGTTCATGGTTTCGGCGGCTACCATGGCGTTGACTACGGCTTCTTCGGTGGCTTGAACGGTGGCGAGGAAAAGGGGATCGAGGCTGTCGTTGGGCAGCATTTTCAGGTCGCGGACTCCATGGGACGATGCCGCTCCCGAATTCGCGGTGGAGAAGGCGACGAAGATGTCGCCGGAACCGTCGCCGGAGTAGCTGCCGTCGCGGCCGAGGCCGAGAGACGCCTTGCGGGCGAGACGCCGCAGTTGCGTGGGAATGAGCGGGGCGTCGGTGGCGACGACGATGATGATCGAGCCGACATCATCTTTCCAGACAGTGTGTTCCGGAATTTCCTTGCCGACGGGAGCCCCGGCGATGCGCAACTGGTCGCGCTGTCCATAGTTGCACTGCACGAGCACGCCGACCGTGTATCCGTCGGCTTTCGCATCGAGCACGCGGGAGGAAGTTCCGATCCCACCCTTGAATTCGTTGCAGATCATGCCGGTTCCACCACCTACGTTACCTTCTTCGACAGGGCCACTGTGGGCGGATTCTAGGGCGTGGAAGACGTGCTCGGGCTTTATGTGGAATCCGTTGATGTCGTTGAGATAGCCGTCCCAGGTTTCGGCAACCACGGGCAAGGACCACCAGTAGCCTTCCGCGTCGGGCTCGCCGCGCTTCACTTTCCAGGCGATGACGGTATCGCGAACGACGCCTACGCTGTGGGTGTTAGTGATCATGATGGGGCCGTCGAGAAAGCCGGAATCTTCGAGCCAGGTTGTGCCCGTCATCTCGCCGTTGCCGTTGAGCGTAAACCAGGCGCCGAATACGGAGTCATTGGCGTCGCGGCCGCGGGGAAGAACGGCGGTGACGCCGGTGCGGACGGGGCCTTCTCCGACCTTGAGTTTGCCGCTGCCGGAGATGAGGGTGGTGTTTCCCACTTCGACGCCCTTGACGTCGGTGATGGCGTTGTTCGGGCCGGGCGTGCCGTCGAAGGGGACGCCGAGGTCGCGGGCACGGGGTTTCGGTTGGGCAAAGGCGAGAGGGGCAACAAAAAGGACAGCGCAGAGAGGTACGGTGAGGAGCGGGAGTATTCGAAGTCGCATCATAAGTGATTGTTCGATATTCGATAGATGGAGCGTCGGCGGCAGTATAAAGCATGGGAGCGTTGCGTTAGAATCCTGCTAGAGCGGGTCCCACGAGTCATTGAGGAGACGAAATGGAAAACTGGAAGCGGGCGGTGATTGCGGGATCGGTGGGAGTGGCGACGATGTTGCTGATGAAGGGGAAACGTCCGGCGGCGGTGCTGGTGGGAGGGGTTGGATTGGCGGTGCTGGCGTCGGAGTATCCGAATCAGTTTGCGCAGATTCGCGAAGAACTGCCTTCGTACGTGCGGCAGGGAACGAAGTTTCTGGATATGGCGATGAAGATTGGCAGCAGGATCGAGGAGCTGGTGGAAAAGCGCGCGGCGCAGGCGTTTGAGGAGTTGGGCGAATATTGATGTGGTGGCAAGAAACGGGGCAAAGCCCCGTCACCACACGGGCGCTACTACTACTCGATTCCGAGTTGTTTGCGGGCTTCGGGACTTAGGCGTTCGGGGGTCCAGGGCGGAGTCCAGACCACGTTGACGTTGGCGTTGCGGACGCCGGGGAGTTGCTCGACTCGGGACTTGACTTGCGCGCTGATGTTGACGTGCTCGGGGCAGCCTTGAGCGGTGAGGGTCATATCGACGGTGACGTCTTGCTGGCCTTCGGGTACTTCGTCGAAGCGGATTTCGTAGATCAGGCCGAGATCGACGATGTTGACGGGGATTTCGGGATCGTAGCACTGCTTGAGTGCGTTTAGAACGTCATCTTGGGCGATGGGCATGGTCTTATTCTATAGCGAATCCGGGGGTTGAGGCGACTGCGGGCAGGTGCCGAGCTGCTCCACCCCGTCAAGGCAACACGGGCTTGTCGGGGGGCCCCGGCGCGCTCGGCTGGACAGCCGAGGGCGGCTGTCCCTACGCGGACGGGCGAGGTGCCCGTCCCCACACGATCAGATTTCTTAGACCATGGCTATTGATTCTGAGTTTCAGAAAAAACTGCAAATCTTCCTGGTCGCCACCATTGTGCTTGCGGGCGGACGCGCCGCTTACATTGTCTACGAGCGGCACGAGGCGATGAAGGACGACTTGAAGCCTAGACAGGAAACCTTCCTCAAGGCCGACTACTACGTTACGCCGAAGAAGTTGCATCCTTATGATCTTAAGGCGGCGTGTCAGCTGACGGAGCAGCCGGTGTGGGTGAAGGTCGGTTATCAGCTGACGTACTATCCATACGACCGGGAGCGGCACAGGGCGGATTTCGGACATGAGGCGGGAACGCTGCTGCCATTGCAGAAGCTGGCGATTCAGGATGTGGTGACCGATATTGCCCCGAAGGCTCCGGGGATCAAGCAGGTGCTGGCGTGCTTTGCGCTGGAGGGCAAGGATTACGCGGCTCCGATTGGCGCGGAGAAAGACGGCGAGTTCAAGATTTACTCCGACGACATTTTCTTCATCGAAGATCCACACGATCTTTACAAGCATTGGCCGCCGGACGTCTGGCAGAAGATTGATGCTCATGAAGTGCAGGCGGGGATGAGCGAATTGCAGGCCAGCTTTGCGATCGGGCTGGGCGTTCCGGAGGGTTCGGGCGATTACGGGTCGCGAACTTTGCACTATGCGAATGGCGGAAAGCCGCTGGTGATCAGCTTTGAAAACGACCATGCGGTCGCGATCAAGCCGGGTGCATAGGCCTGCTGTCGGCGTACAATTCCGGGCATGAAACGAGTGCTCGGCGGTATTGTCGGTTCTCTTCTGTTATGCGTCTTCAATTCTAGTTTTTCCACACCCAGTGTTTGCCGCAAACTCCTCCGCACCCCCCACTCTGCGCGTGGATTATTACCATACTGGAAATTCACATGAAGAATGGTTCAGCCTGGATCGGGTGGTGCTTGAGCCGCTGGAGTGGCCGGGAAGTCTGAGCAAAGCGATCGATCAAAGCGAGCTGGGCAACTACCGGTTTGAAGTGCGCGAGCAGGGCAGCGGAAAGTTGCTGTATTCGCGCGGATTCAATTCGGTGTTTGGAGAATGGAAGACGACGGATGAAGCGCTGCACGGGAATCGAACGTTTTCGGAGTCGCTGCGTTTTCCGAGTCCTGAGACGCCTGTGGAAGTGTCGCTGAAAGAGCGCTCTGGGAGCGGCTCTGGCGGGGTCCAGAATGAAGGTTGGAAGAAGTCTGGAAGACGGTGGTCGATCCGAAGGACAAGTTCATCGACCGGTCGCGTCCACCTCGCCGGGGGCGTTGATGGAATTGCAGAAAATGGGCGATCCAGCGACCAAGGTGGATTTGCTGGTGCTGGGCGATGGTTACACGGCGGCGGAGCGCGGGAAGTTTGAGAAAGACGCGCGGCGGTTCATGGAGGCGCTGTTTTCGACACCGCCGTTTCGCGAGCGCCAGAGAGATTTCAACGTGTGGGGGCTATGTCCGGCGGCGGAGGAGTCGGGTGTGTCACGGCCTTCGAGCGCAATTTATCGGCGGTCTCCGGTGGGGGCTTCGTACGACACTTTCGGTACCGAACGCTATGTGTTGACTACGGACAACCGTGCATTGCGGGATGTGGCTTCGTTCGCGCCCTATGAGTTCATTGAAATTCTGGTGAACGGGCAGACTTATGGTGGCGGCGGAATTTTTAATCAGTACGCGACGGTGGCGATCGACAATTTGTGGGCGGGATATGTGGGCGTGCACGAGTTTGGGCATCACTTCGCTGGGCTGGCGGATGAATACTTCACGTCGGAGGTCGCGTATCTGCCGGAAGAGAAGAAGACGGAGCCTTGGGAGCCGAATGTAACCGCATTGCTTGATCCGAAAAATTTGAAGTGGAAGGATCTGGTTGCGGCGGGGACACCAGTGCCGACGCCTTGGGATGAGGAGGAATTCGAACGTCTCGAGCGCGATATCCAGCGACAACGGAAAGAGCTGCGAGCGGCAGGGAAGCCAGAGGCGGAGATGGATGAACTTATCCGCAAGGAGCGCGAGAAGCAAGATGCTATGTTTGGATCTGAGAAGTACGCGGGTAAAGTTGGAGCGTTCGAGGGCGCGAACTACGAGGCGAAGGGGTATTACCGTCCGGAGGTGGACTGCATCATGTTCACGCGGCACAAGACGTTTTGTGCGGCGTGCCGGCGCGCGATTGAGCGGGTGATTGGGATGTATGCGGGGTAGGGCAGTTTCACCGCCGAGACGCGGAGTTCGCAGAGAAAAGCTTTAGGGAGTACTCAGGCGCGCGCGGACGAACTCTACGACTTCTGGCGTTACGTAGTTTGGCGGGTGGATCGTAAACGTTGGTCGGTCGATCACCGGCTTCAGAGAGACTCGTTCCCAGGCTGGGGCTTTGGAGTTTGCGACGGAGTGCAGGAGGACGGCGTCGGCGCGATCGAGAAAGGATTGCGCGGAGGCCTTGAAATCCGCGGTCTGCGGGTCGAGCACGGTGAGATAGAGATTCGGCTTCACGAAGCGCAAGATGCTGTTCGATTCGATGATGACGTTTTCGGTCGAGGCGAGGATCTTGCGAATGCGAGGAATGGCTTCCGCGAGATGACCTTGCTCGGTGCGCACCCACCAGGAGTGATCGGCTCCGGCGACCAGGAAGCGCGAAGTGTCGGATTCGCCGGAGCGGTCTTTTTCTTCGGACACGGCCCAGGAATGATCGGCGGTGGCACAATCGCAGGCTTCGCCGTTGGCGGAGCAGATGCCGTGTCCGTATTGCGTGATTTTCAGGGCGGTCCAATGGAAGCTGGGCAGGGCGGCGATTAGACCGGCCACGACGCTGGTCTTGCCTACGCTGCGAGAGTGTCCGCCGATGACTACAAGGGGCATTTCGATGACAGCTCTTCGCTTTTAGACTTTAGTCTGAAACGCATAGTTTGTGGCGCTGCTGAGACGCGGCGAGCCGCGTCTCTACGGGAATATTTAATTCGCACGCTTAGCGATCCTTCTTTGCTGACCTCGATAGAAACGCCAGTTCTTTAAGATACTCCCTCAGCGGACGCGCGGGTGTTCCCCAGAAGATGATTCCTTTTCCGCGCAGCACTTTCTTTGGCAGGATGCCGCCTTGGCCTCCTATCATTGCGCCGGATTCCACGCGAGCATGATCGCCGATGCCGACTTGTCCGCCCATGATGACGTCGTCTTCGATAGTGACGCTGCCGGAGAGGCCGGTTTGAGCGGCGATGACCACGTTCTCGCCGATCTGGCAGTTGTGGCCGATGTGCACAAGATTATCGATCTTCGTGCCGCGGCGGATGCGGGTTTCGTCGAGCGCGCCGCGGTCGATCGTGGAGTTGGCTCCGATTTCAACATCGTCTTCGATCACCAAGCGTCCAATTTGGGGGGATTCCTCGTAGCGTCCGGTTTGCGCGTCGCGGACGTAACCGAAGCCTTCACTGCCGAGGACGGCGCCAGCCTGCACGATGACGCGGTCGCCGAGAGTCGTGCCGGGGTAGATGGTGACGTTCGGGTCGAGGCGGCAATGGCTTCCGATTGCCGCGTTGTCTCCGATGGCTGAACCCGAGCCAATCGTTGTTTCATAGCCGACCTTGACGCGTTCGCCGAGAATTGCGCGCGGGCCGATGGCTACGTTCTTTCCGATCTCCGCGGAAGCGGGAACGATGGCGGAGGGATGAATGGCGCGATTGCGGTCGGGGTCGCGAAGCAGCTTCGCGGCTCGGGCGAAGGCTAGGCGGGGCTGCGGGGAAATCAGGATGGGCTTGGACCCGGCGCTGACCGCGAAGTCTCCCGCGATCACCGCTGCAGCGGATGAACGGAGCGCGGGGTCGAGATATTGGGCGTCCTCCACGAAGACCAGGCTCTCGGTCGTGGCGGATTGCAGGCTGGAGACGGTGGTTACAGTGACGGAGTTGTCTCCGAGGAGACGGCAGCCGAGGTGCTCGGCGAGATCACGCAGGGTTCGCTTCATGGCTTCTCTATTGTCGCTTTCCGGGGCGGGTGTGCACAACGCCGAGGCAATTCGCACGTACACGTCATGGCAGCGCGCGGCAGTTGCCGAGCTGCGCTCGGCTTGGACCCTTCGACTTCGCCCAGGGCAGGCTCGCGAGGGCACCCGTCCCCACACAACCGCCCGTCCCCACACAACCGCCCGTCCCCACACAACTGCCCGTCCCCACACGACCACACTCGATTAGTACATGGGCGGCTGGCCGGGGGGGCGGGTTTTCCAGCGGCGGTGCACCCACAGCCACTGGTCGGGATAGCGGCGGATGAAGTCTTCGATCACGCGGGTGAATTTTGCGGTGTTGGCGACGATGTCGGCCTCGTTGTCATTGGTGCGAATTAACTCGACAGCGGGGTCGAAGCGCAGGATATATTTGCGCAACTTCGAATCCCACAGGGTAAAGCCGGGGACTACGGCGGCGTCGGTGCGCAGGGCTATGCGAGCAAGGCCGCTGGCGGTGCAGGCTGGGATGCCGAAGAAATCGACGAACACGCCCTGGGGCGGAGTCATGTTGGTGTCCATGAGAATGCCGATGGTTTCGCCGGCGCGCATGGCGGAGAGAAGGCCGCGCACGAAGTCGCCTTTGTCGACGGTACGGTTACCGTGCATGGTGCGGTAGCTCTGGATAAGAGAGTCGATGTAAGGATTGTCGAGCGAGCGCATGACGATCGACAGTGGGTGGCCTTGCAGCGAGTGAGCGAAGGCGGAGAGTTCCCATGCCCCGAGGTGTCCGGTGAGAAACAGAACGCCTTTGCCGCGCGCGTACGCACGCTCGAAGTTTTCAAAGCCATCGTAGACGACTATGCGGGAGACATTTTCGAGAGTGTAGCGCGGGAAGAGGCAGACTTCCGCGAGCTGGCGTCCGAGGGAGATGAATTCGCCGCGCAGTATGCGGCGGCGCTCGCGCTGCGATATTTCGGGAAAGGCGAGCGTGAGGTTGCACGTGCCGACGCGACGCAGGCGTCCGTAAACCGCGTAGACGGTTAACCCGAGCGTGATTCCGATGGCGCGCGCCACGGGACGGGGTAGTAACCCCAGGATCTTGATCCAGGGCCAGACTAGAGCGTACTCAAGGCGTTCTCGCACTGTGCGTCAGTACCCAGCACCCAGTACCCGGTACCCGGTTCCAGGCACTGGATTGCAGAAAAGAAAAAGCACTGGGCACTGGTTACTGAGTACTGGGTACTTCATTTTGCTGCCTGCTGCGCCCACTTGGCTAGCGTACTCAAGAAGGAGTACGCGGCTTTAGGAGCTTCGATGTCCCCCTGCAGCGACGTCTTGAAGGGCACCATGCGGCCGTAGAAATCGCGGGTGCTGTCTTTGTCCTGCTTGATGACGGCGCCGTTGAGTTCGAGTCCGGCAAAGAGGCCACGGGAGCGCGAATAGGTCAGAACCTCCGCCCTCATTTTCCAATCGGTATCGGCAGCGGCGTGGCGTCCTACGGGGCCGGCGGCGGCGCTGGCGTCGGCGCCGAGCTTGAACTGGCTGGAGAGCAGGTTATCCATGCCGTTCTTGTTCATGATCAGCATGACGACATCGGTTGCCTGGCCGCCGATTTGCAAGCCGAAACTGCCGCCGCCGATGGTGAAGAAAGCGGGCGCGCTCCAACCTTTTGGGGTGCGGCAACTGGCAACGCCTTTGCCATAGCGGCCGCCGACGACGAATCCTCCATTGAGCAGTGAGGGAACGACGGCCACACATTCGGCCGAACCCAGTACTTCTTGAGGGATACCTTTATCCGGCGCGGCCTGGATTTCGTCGAGTACGTTGGCTGCGGCTTCGACGCGCCCGGAAGCCTTGGTGTTGGGTTCCGGAGCCTTGGTGTCTTCATCAGTATTAGCAGCGGAAAGAATCGTTGTTCGGAAACAGGTCAGGAAACAGACGAGCAGCAGCAGAACGAGGGATTTTCGCATCATGCCTCACTTGGGATCTGGGGTATGGATTCTATTGTCGTAATTACTGACTATGATTCTATTCGATGCGGGCTGCAGGATAGGGGATAACTCATTGGGATATGGGGGAGTGATCAGGGTGAGTCAGGTGGTGAGGCAAAAAAATGCGGGGCTGAAAGCGGCGACCCTAATCTCCGTTTCCAACCCCGTCTCCCAGGTTCTGTGGTAGGTGAAGCGAGTATGCGGCAGGTGAACGAAGCGGACAAGATTACCAGGGTCACCGTACCTTCGTAACTAAGGACGGCGGGGAGGGACGGCCGACCGCCAGCCAGATAGACTGCTGGGCGCCGATTCTGGCAGAGACGATAATTTCTTCGACTCCCACAACGGGAAGGCGCAGGGAAGATTCAGATGCGGGCTACCCCGTCCGTCCCTGCGGGAGCGTGAAGCCAATCTTCGTTCGGCGACTGGATGCGGGATTCATCAGCTGTTTGATGGCGTCGATAATTTTCTGGATCGCGCCGTCGTGTGTCTCCAGGTGCTCTTCCAGTTCCTTTATCCTGCCGGCGAATTCTTTGTTTGCGGCTAGCGCCTGACGCAGGCGGACAAAGGCCCGCACCACGAAAACGCTCATACCTACTGCTTGTTCCGAGTTGAGTACGGTCGCTGCCATGATGGCGCCGTGTTCAGTGAAGGCGTATGGCAGCGAGCGACGGCCACCGCGGCTGACGTTTGAGGTCGCAAATTGCGACTTCAAACATTTGTACTCTCGGGGCGTGAGCTGGAACATGAAATCCGCGGGGAATCGTTTGTGGTTGCGTTTCGTTTGTTCATTCAGTCGCTTGACTGGAACTCCGTAGAGCTCGGCCAAAGCGGTATCGAGGATGATTTTCTGATGACGCAGAATCGCGATTCGGGATTCGATGGGAACCACGACCCCTCTTCGACGGGTTGCTGATAGTTGCCGTGTTCGTCCGCGCTTTGGCAAATTTATTCTCATCCTCCGATCCTACCCGTCGTAGGCGGCGAAGGCTGTGATCGATGGACACTGCGAATGTGACGAAACCGAACTTCAAGAAATATTGGCTGCTCAACCTTTCATGTTTGAGGTCGCAAATTGCGACCTCAAAGCGGCGAACTTCCTGGCTGCAAGTTGGAATATGAAATCGGAAGCGACGTCTTGTGGAAGCGAAGCGAGTCCTAAGAAGCTAGGTGATGCTGACTTCCGTATACGTCCCGTATACTTGCCGCAATGCTTCGCAGATTTCACCTACGGTGGCGTAGGCGCGAACGGCGTCGACGATGTAGGGCATAGTATTGACATCTGAAATATTGCCGTTGGCGCCCGCGGTGGGAGTCTGGGCGGCGGCTCGTTTCAGGGCATCGAGCCGGCGGTGGACCTCTTCGTTCGGGCGGCGGGCGCGCAGGGCTTTGAGTTTCTTCTCCTGAGCGCGGGCCACTGATTCGCCGATGTAGAGAATATTCGGCGACTCTTCTTCGATGACGAAATCATTCACGCCGACCGTGATCTTCTCGTTGGCTTCGACAGCGCGCTGGTACTGGTAGCTGGCTTCGGCAATTTCTTTCTGCGGATATCCGCGCTCAATGGCTTTGACCATGCCCCCCATCTGATCGAGCTTCTCGAAGTAATCAAAGGCGCCGTTTTCCATGTCGAGGGTTTGCTTCTCGACGAAGTAGCTTCCGCCGAGCGGATCGACAGTTTGAGCTACTCCCGACTCGAAGGCGATGATCTGCTGCGTGCGCAGCGCTATGCGCGCGGCTTCTTCAGTAGGCAAGGCGAGGGCTTCGTCGTAGGCGTCGGTGTGCAATGACTGCGTGCCGCCGATCACCGCGGCGAGTGCCTGCAGGGCGACGCGCGCGATGTTGTTCATCGGTTGCTGCGCGGGGAGCGAGACGCCGGCGGTCTGGGTGTGAAAGCGCATCAGGCGGGTGCGGTCGTTTTTCGCGCCGAAACGATCCTTCATCAGGCGATACCAGATCTTGCGCGCGGCGCGATATTTGGCAATCTCTTCGAAGAAATCGTTATGCGCGTTGAAGAAGAAACTGAGGCGCGGTCCGAAGTCGTCGACGTCGAGGCCACGGCGGCTCGCCCATTCGACGTATTCGACGCCGTCGTAGATGGTGAAGGCGAGTTCTTGCAGCGCGGTCGATCCGGCTTCGCGAATGTGATAGCCGGAAATGGAGATGGTGTTGAAGCGCGGCGTAAACTTCGATCCGAATTCGAAGGTGTCAATCACCAGGCGCATCGAGGGCGCGGGCGGATAGATGTATTCCTTCTGCGCGATGTATTCCTTCAGGATGTCGTTCTGGATGGTGCCGGAA
>Ga0181523_10003238_pt1 | contig 14998 bp, 10 predicted proteins | sample PEATcosm2014_Bin_43_FD_119752 | JGI IMG/M metagenome (GOLD analysis project Ga0181523, IMG submission 119752) | Peatland microbial communities from MTU Mesocosm Facility, Houghton, MI, USA - PEATcosm2014_Bin05_30_metaG | ecosystem: Environmental > Terrestrial > Soil > Wetlands > Peat | place...
GCCATGGTGTTCGTCGGCATCTTCATGATGCCGTTTTATTACGGATCGCGCGCACGTTCCGTGCCAGAGTTTCTGCGGCTGCGCTTCGACGAAAAAACTCGCGCGCTCAACGCTATCTCCTTCGCGGTAATGACCATTTTCTCCTCGGGCATCTCGATGTACGCCATGGCCAAGCTGATACAGGTGCTCCATATACTGGATGTGCCGCTGGCCAAGATGGGTCTGTCCGCATCCTGGTCCTTCCATGTGAGTATTTTCATCTCCGCGCTGATCGTGTTGGGTTACGTTTTTCTTGGCGGGCTGACAAGCGCGATTTACAACGAAGTCCTGCAGTTCTTCCTCATCGTCGCAGGTTTCTTGCCCCTCGTGTTCCTGGGGCTGAAAAACGTTGGCGGCTGGAGCGGCCTGAAAACGCAACTGCCGTCCGCGTTCACACATTCGTGGCAGGGCATGACGAACGCGCATAACAATCCACTGGGCGTCGAGTGGTTCGGGCTGGTGATGGGCCTGGGATTCACGCTCTCGTTTGGCTATTGGTGCACGAATTTCCTGGTGGTGCAGCGCGCCATGGCGGCTGGCTCGATGGGTGATGCGCGCCGCACGCCGCTGATTGCGGCTGTGCCAAAGATGTTTTTTCCTGCGCTGGTGATTTTGCCCGGCATGATTGCGTTGGCATTGCCCACTCCGCAGCAAGCGGTCACGGTGAACGGTGTCGTTCAGATGCAGGCGGCGCCTAACGCTGGGAAGGGGCTGATTCCCCTGAAAATTGATGTGACCACAGGCAGGCCGGCACTGGACCGCGAGGGGCAGCCGGTTCTCGACTACGATTTGGCCATCCCGAATATGCTTCTGCACTACTTTCCCACGGGAATTCTGGGCCTGGGACTCACCGCGCTGCTGGCCAGCTTCATGTCGGGAATGGCGGGGAATGTCACGGCGTTCAACACGGTCTGGACGTACGACATCTATCAGTCCTACATCCATAAAGGCGCTTCCGATAGGCACTACTTACATATGGGGCAATTCGCCACCATCTTTGGGGTGTTGTTCTCGATTGGCGCGGCTTATACCGCGGCGCGTTTCAATAACCTGATGGACTTCCTACAACTGGTGTTTGCGTTCGTGAACGCTCCCTTGTTCGCCACGTTCCTGCTGGGCATGTTCTGGAAACGCACCACCGGTCACGGCGCATTCACCGGACTGCTTTGCGGGACAACCGCCGCGGCGTTGCATCACGGCTTGTCGCTGCCGCACGGAGACCTGGTGGGAATCAAAGGTGGCTGGATCGCGGTGCTCCACAATTATCCCAGCGAAATGGCGCAGAACTTCTGGACGGCGATCTGGGCGTTTATGGTTTGCTTCGTGGTCACCATCGTGGTCAGTTTGGTAACGAAACCTCGCGACGAGAAGGAACTCGTCGGGCTGGTTTATTCCCTGACGGAAAAGCCGAGTGAAGAGCACTTGTCGTGGTATCAGCGGCCGGCGTATCTCGGCGGCCTTGTCCTTGTTATGGCGCTGGTGCTTAACATTATTTTCAGGTAGAGGGAGATGGGCGATGAGTTTGGATATTCGTTATCCGATTGGATGGATGTTCAGCCTGTTTGGCGTGATTCTGACGGCGTTCGGGCTTTTTGGCGATCAGCGGATTTACGAGCGGTCGCTCGGCGTCAACATTAATTTTGAAGCCGGTGTGGGATTGTTTGTCTTCGGCATACTGATGCTGGCGCTGGCCTGGCGCGGATCCGTCAAGGCCAAAGCTGCCGCAAAGCCGGAAGCGAAGGCCTGATTGCGAATAATTCGCGGCAGGCCGCACGCTTCTCTGCGCCGCCGCACACCATTTGAGCCAACGCGCGGCCAGTTAAGGCGAGACGCCCTGCCGCGAGTCGACCTCCGAGCCGAATTGCGTGGTTTGCAATGCCCAGGCAAACTGCCCCGTGATACCCAGCAGGGCAAACTCCACAGTAAAAGTGAGCCGCGCCGTTCCGTTGGCTTCTGTCTTCAGGTGGTATGGGACGGTGCCGCGGATGGCTCCCCAGCCGCCGGCGTTAGGGTCTGCCACAGCCGGGCGCGCGTCGCGAATCCGCAACGCATTAGCGATATGGATTTCATCACCGCGGACAAGCACATCCACAGATTGTGGATTCGCGGGATTTGCAGTGGCCGGATTGTAAGCGATAAACACCTGGAAGGAATCCTGCGGACGGCCGAAGCTGTCCAAGGTGGCGAAATCTGGCGTCTGGCTAAAATGCAGAGTGAAATGCATGGCTGCCGTAAAATTGGTGCCAAGGATCTTCAGTGGATTGCTCACGGGAATACCTCTCTTGCAAACTGAATTTGCGCGGACAGTGGCTCGACGGAACGCAACAGAGACCGCTACCATACGCCCTTCGTACTTTGTTTACAAGAACTGAGAGCTTCACGCGGGGAGGGGATGGAGACGTGGAGCCGCGAAATTGCCGTCGGCGGTTGCTGTAGAAACTTCTCGGCATCCGTGAGATAACGTTGTCGGGCTGGTCCCATGAGCAATTTCTCGCCTCAGATTGCCATTGCTCAGAAGACAATCTGTGCCGACCGTGGCGCAGACTTGGGGCCATAACCGCCCGAATCAAGATCAGGAATTGTTGACACGTCGTCTCGGAGAGTCGCCATTGTCTATTTCCAGCCCATCGCCGCAATTCACAAATGACCACTTGGGATTTCGGCAAGAGATAAATTGTTTTTTTCTGCTTGCGATTTCGAGTTACATGCTTCTCTGGGTCGCCGTTTTCAATGGCTACCCTGTCTTCTTCCCGGACTCCGGTCAATATCTGTGGGTAAGCTTCGATTTGCAGCCGCCAATTTATCGAACGATCGGTTACAGCATCTTCATCCGGCTCGTGAGTTTCGGAGGCTCCCCCTGGCTGGTCGTGGTGGCGCAGTCCCTCATTACGGTTTTTGTTTTGCGTTCGGCATTCAATTTCATGGTTCGGCAAAATCCGCCGTCAAAGCGTGTTGAGCTGGCCTTTCTGGGACTGATGATGTTTCTAGCCTTCGCAACGACGCTCCCCTGGTTCGTGGGTCAGATCATGCCTGATGTGTTCACGGGTTTGGCTCTGCTCTCAATTTTCTTGCTTCTGTATGATTCAACGATGTCGGCCGGAAGGACATTTGTTATTTCCGCCGTGCTTTGTATTTCGATTGGGACGCACATCACTCATCTGTTGGAAGCAACTCTGCTTCTGTTGACAATTTTTGGATTGCGAGCCTTTGGGGCGTTCCGGAAGTTCTGGCCCACGCGATCAATAAGAGGAATAGTCGTGTGCGTGTTCCTACCAATTGTGGTCATCGCTTCCCTGCTTGCACTCTCCAACTGGCGCTCGGGCTATGGATTTACTCTCTCTCCGGGAAAGCCTGTCTTCTTGTTCGGCAGGTTGCTAGAGAGCGGATTGGCCGCCGATTATCTGCAAGAACGGTGCGGAATCGAACAGTACACTCCCTGCAAGTATCTCCACAACCTGCCAAAGTCTTCCGAAGAGTTCCTATGGCGCGCGCATCCGCTCCTGAAAGAAATGGGCGGCTGGAACGGAGCGAGGGGTGAAGCGGACAGAATCGTATCCGCGACCATTCGCCGCTACCCGGTACGATTCGCCGTAGTGTGCGTCAAGCAGATGTTCCGCCAGTTTTTTGCGTTCACCGCCGGGTCAGGAAATTATGCCATTCGAGGCGGGCCGGAGTTTGAGGGTTTTCGGGAACTCTATCCTGGGGATATCCCGAAATATTTGCTTTCCAGGCAATCGATTGGCAAATTGGCAATGGATGCGTATCGGTTGACACCCATCTACACTGTGGTGTTTTGGTGCTCTCTGGGTTTCTGCCTGATTGCACTGTTTACCAAACGTTTCCAAGTGCGAATGGCTGATCAGCTATTTGTTTTGACGTTGATTTTCCTGTTTGCGAACGCACTGGTAACGGGTGCACTGGCGGAAGTTAATGATCGCTACCAAGCCCGAGCGTCTTGGTTGATGGCGCTGTGCTGCGCCGCGTACGTCATTCCTTACATCTTGCACCGCGGGATAGTCCATTCGGAGACTTCGGAGAGCCTCCGTCTTTGACTTCCCAATAGCTTTCGCGATTTGGTGTGGCGTTTTCCCCAGGGATTGATTTGCTAATCGGGGCTGAGGGCCGAAATGCGGTGAACCACATCTCGAATCCCATCTTTGCCAGAAGTCGCTCGGGGCACGACACAAATACCCACTCCTTTCGCAGTGTCTTTATTTTTTCGTGCAACGAGCTTCTTACTTCTGCTACGCTGCCACGCATGCGATATATCCAATTTATTGTTTTTTTGCTAGTTCTGGCCGGCTCCGTATTCGCCCAGGACTCCAAACCCGCTGCCGAGCGACTGGCCGCGCAGAACGCGCTCTTTGACGAGCAATACGAATCCGACCTGCGTAATTTCCCGGAGCGGGCCACCGCTTTCGGAGACTACCGCTACAATGACAAGCTCGCCGACTACTCTCTGGCGGGCATTGCGCAGCGGGATCAGACGAACCGCGCTTTCCTCGCGCGGCTGCAGGCTATTCCCACGGCCGGTTTTTCCGACCAGGATATTCTCTCCCACGACCTGCTGATTCGCGTGCTGCAGCAGCGCATTGCCGACTTCGATCTGAAAGAATACGAGATGCCCGTTAACCAGCAGAATGGCATCCACACTTCCCTGGCGGATTTGCCTCTGTCTGTTCCCCTCGATTCGGTGAAGCACTATGAAGACTACATCGCCCGGCTTCACCAGATTCCGCGGGTCCTCACGCAGACCACCGAAGTTCTCCGCGCCGGCATGAAAGACAACCTGATGCCCGTGCGATTCCTGATGGAGAAACTGCCCGTCCAGTGCCAGGGAATCATCGACGCCGATCCTTTTCTGATTCCCACAAAAAAGTATCCAGCGGATATTGCTCCTGAAGACCAGAAGCGTCTGACGCAACAGATCACTGCCGCCATTGATACGGATGTGATCCCTGCTTACAAAACCTTCGCCAGCTTCCTTACTACGGAATATGCCCCGCATGGCCGCGCCACCCTTGCCATCACCTCTCTGCAGGATGGCGAAAAGCGCTACCAGAACAACATCTACGCACGCACCACCACGCGCATGACGCCCGACGAGATCCACCAACTCGGCCTGCGCGAAATCGCGCGCATCCAGGCGGAGATGACGGTCATCGCCAAAAAACAGGGTTTCGCGGATCTCGCTTCTTTCCGCGCATCGGTGAAAAGCAATCCGAAATACACGCCCACTTCCGCGGACCAGATTCTGGATGACTTTCGCCACTACATCGCACAAATGCAACCCAAGTTGCCCGAACTCTTTACGCTCCTTCCGAAATCGCCTGTTACTGTCGAGGCCATCCCCGCCTTCCAGGCCGCTGCCGCGACGCATTATGTAACGGGCACTCCGGATGGCAAGCGCCCTGGCCGCGTCGTTGTGGCCACGTCCAACTTTGCGGAGCGCTCGCTGATCGATGACGAAGCGATCGCTTACCATGAGGGTATCCCGGGCCATCACATGCAGCTTTCGGTGCAGCAGCAACTCACCGGCTTGCCCAAGTTCCGCCTCCACGGTTTGGGTTTCAACGCTTACATTGAAGGCTGGGCGCTCTATGCGGAGCAGCTTGGCAAAGAGGTGGGCTTTTATCAGGATCCCGTTTCGGATTATGGAAGGCTATCCTCGGAATTGTTCCGGGCAGTGCGGCTGGTTGTGGATACGGGAATCCACTCGAAGGGATGGACGCGAGAGCAGGTTGTCGATTTCATGCGGCAGTCGGGAGCCGTGGACGAGCCTACCATCCAATCCGAAACCGACCGCTACATCGCGTGGCCTGCACAGGCTTTAAGCTACAAGCTGGGCCAGCTCAAGTTTCGCGAACTCCGTGAACGTGCCCAGAAGGAACTTGGAACTAAATTCGACATTCGTACATTCCACGACGAGATGCTGAGTGGCGGAACTCTGCCCCTCGACCTACTGGAAGCCCGCACCGACAAGTGGATCGCGCAACTGAAAGCAAACTGAAGAGCGCCCTCGTCGACAATTTTGGGTTCTTTATTTAGCACAGACTTGAGATGAAACAGGCTGGCTGAATCCCTCAACTGACCTTCTCGGACCACAGATCGAAATTATCGGATGACGTAGCGGGCGCCCGGCATATCAATCCCGCGGCCACTCGAGGGGAGTTTTTGAGGGATCTCGTTTTTCTGAATGCAGACAAGCAGAACGGCGAGAGGATGGATAGGGTCCACAAAGTCCGCCCGACCTTCTGGCCGATACCAATCTTTCCCGCCGTTCCGTTGTGGATAGTAGAGATTGTCAAGCGCCCACGCTGTTCAGTTTTATACACTTTGCAAAGATTATTTGGCCTGGCAAATAACTCCTGCTAACTTTCCACCGATACAGTTCGCGTAAGGAAGGCGCCAATGACGCTAGGGGATTGGGGCATTTTCGGGAATTTGGAAGGAAATGATACGTCGAAGGGCCTTGGTTAAGTGCACACTGCTGACAGAAAGGCTATTCGCAAGTATCATATCGGACAAGATTGGTCGCAGTTTGACAGATACTGATGTAAGATTCACCTGTGCACTAATTGCTCGAAAGGCCCGCCCATTCGGTCGCTGGAGGCGCACGCCAAGACAATGAGAAAACTACTGCTAATTATCCCCATCGCGCTAATCGTTGCAGGCGCAACACTGCTTTTCGAGCGGCCCGCTTATGCCTACGCGGATCCCGGTTCGGGCCTACTGGCGATTCAAGCAGCTGGGTCTGCGCTTGTCGCCATTGGATGGTACTTGCGCGGAAAAATCCAGAGACTCTTCCATAATGGCTGTTCAAGCTCTTCCGCGCCAATAGAATCTCCCGCTAAGAAGGAAGACGAGGGTTCGTCGCTCCCTTGAACAGCCAGGCCGTTCCTCCCGAACGTAACGCCAAGGACCCATCCGAGCGCAGTGAACTGGAGTTGAATTTCCGTGATCCGGCCGGCCAACTTCAGCTCACGGATACGCACGCCCTGCGGCGAATCTATCCTGCGGCGGTGGAAGAGACGCTGGCTTTTCTGGCTTCTCCCTTGCGGGCAGCCCTTGAACGCAGCGGCGATCTGGTTGTGACCGAGATTGCCAAATCCACATCACATTCAGCCATGCTCCCCGGAGAACTCTGGTTGCAACATCCACGGATCGACCCGATTTCTTACCCGTGGGAATGGACAACCGCACAGTGGCGTTCCGCCGCCGAACTCACACTGCGGCTCGCCAGCCAAGCCATTGACGCAGGTCGGACTTTAAAGGATGCAACCCCCCTGAACATCCTCTTTGTGGGCGCGCGACCCATTTTAGTGGACGTGTTGTCGTTCGAGCGGCGGAATCCGAGTTCCAGTGTTTGGCTTGCATACGGGCAATTCGTTCGCACGTTTCTGCTTCCCCTGGTGGCAGCAAAGTATCTGAGCTGGCCTTTGCAGGCCACGCTGTTTTCCCGCGATGGGTATGAACCCCGTACGATTTATCAAGCACTGTCACCGTGGCAGCGCCTCTACCCCGATCTGCTGGATGTGGTGACGCTGGCAACGTTGTTCGAGGGTAGGCCGGGGAAGATACAGCAACCGCGAAAGTTGCCTTCAACCTCCAACCCAGAGCTGGCCACGCATATTCTGCAGAAGCGAATAGCGCGCCTGGGCAAGCAGATTCGCCGTGCAGCGCAATCGGAGAGACCCAGCCAGTGGAGCGAATATCAGAAATCCGCCGGCCATTACAGTTCCGACGATACGGAGAATAAACAGCGATTTGTGAGAGGTGCATTGGAGCGCTGCCATCCGGGGCGCGTACTGGATATCGGGGCCAACACGGGAACGTATTCGCTGATAGCGGCCGAGGCTGGCGCTGAAGTCGTCGCGTTGGATAGCGACGTCGCGGCGATCGAGGCTTTGTGGCAGACTGCGGCACAGCAGGGCCGGACTATAACGGCTATTGTCGCGAACATAGCTCGGCCAACGCCCGCGGCGGGATGGAGAAATCGAGAACAGCTTTCGCTTCTGGACCGACTCACAGGGAAGTTCGATCTGGTGCTGATGCTGGCGGTGATTCATCACATGATCCTGCGGGAGCAAGTGCCTCTTGCGCAGATTGGCGATCTTTGCGGGAGGCTGACCCGTCGCTGGCTGGTGCTGGAGTGGGTGCCACCATCAGACCCCATGTTTCAGGAGTGGTTGCGCGGCCGGGACGAGCTTTATGGGCACTTATCCGAGGAGGATCTCCGGCAGGCGTTCGCTCCGTTCTTCCACGTTGCCGATCGGACAGTGCTGGGAAATCATCGGGTTCTTCTGCTATTCGAACGTAATGACGCAGGCGGACCGCATTTGTGAACGCGCGTAGCATAATCAAACGAATCGCCCAGGCCTGGGCTTTCGCAGCCATTTTGCTTTTGCCGAACTATGTGGACCTAACGTCAGGCGTCGGGGATGCGCGCATGCACGCCCCTGTGCCGCTCACGCGAATCGCTCTGGCTCACCTGGTGGACATGCTGGTGGTGGCCCTGCTCTTTGCCGGCGTGTTGGCAGGGCTTCGAAGGCTTCCGGGCTGGGTGAAGATACGCTGGGGACTGATGGCGCTGCTGCCGGTGCTTTTGCTGGTGCGCAATCTGGACCTAATACCATTTGAGGTGCCTAAGTTTGCGGCTCTGGTTGCGGGAGTGATCTGGGCCGGCGCGTTGACGTTTCTCATCCTGAGAGTTCCGAACGTTGCCTCGCTGTTAAGCAAGGCCGGAAGCAGCATTCTTGCAGGTTTTGCGGCGTTCGCTCTCGTGATGACATGGCAGCTTGGTCGCGCAGCGATATGGCGCCCGGGGCCGCAAGCCTTTACCTCGGCGGCGTCAGGGGAGAATACGCACAAGGGGCGTTTGGTCTGGATTGTGTTCGATGAGCTGGCGTACCAGCAGACCTTTGAAGCCCGGGATGCTTCGCTACCACTTCCCAACTTCGACCGGCTGCGCGGGGAGAGCACTCTGTACACCGACGTGACGCCGATCGCGGACAAAACGGCGAAGGTGATTCCGAGTCTGCTCTTGGGCAGAAAGGTTACGGAGGTTGCCAACACTGCGGATAACCGGTACCTGGTGAAGACGGAGGATGCGCCCGAATGGAAGCCTTTCGATGCAAATGCCACGCTCTTTGGCATGGCCAGGCAGCATGGTTTGACGACCGCGATCGTCGGATGGTTCGTGGGCTATTGCCCGGTTTTCGTGGGCGTTGTAACGGAATGCTACTGGAGCAATGAAGATGCATTGGATGGTGGACCGACGTCGCTTAGCGCAAGCATCGCCGAGAATGCGTGGTTTCCGCTGCGCATCATGGCCGAGCAGGTGGTCTCGCCAAGCCGAGCCCGGGCGGATGTTGCCGCGTGGAATGCAAAAGGCCATATCGAGTCCGTAAAGAATTCGCGCGAGCATGCGCTTCAGACAGTTGCCACGAGCCACGCCGACATCATCTATCTGCATCTCCCGGTGCCACATCCGCCCGCCGTGTGGGACCGCCGGACGGGTAACTATGCGTTGGAAGGGTCCTATTTGGACTCCCTGGATTTTTCGGACCGGCTTCTTGGGGAGATTCTCGATCTTCTTGAGGCGCAGCCCCGCTGGGCCGATACAACGTTGATTGTCCAGGGCGATCATTCTTGGCGCGCGAAAATGTGGCGGCCGTTGCCGGGCTGGAGCGCCGAAGACGAGCGCATATCGCACGGAGGTCAATGGGATCCGCGGCCGCTCCTGATGATCCACGCGGCTGGACAGAACGGCGCGAGAACAGTCGCGACACCAACCAGCGTGATGTATGTTCATGACGCCGTCGCCGAAGAGATACGCAGAATCTCCACGCCCCTCGCTAGGCCGTGATTAAATTCGTTCAAAGGGCCGTCGTGTTTTTCGCACCCCGATTGCAGGAATTGGCATCTATTAGGAGAGGATTTTGGGGGTCTTTGGGGCGAAACGATACAAGATCAAAAGGAGGAACTCAATGCGACTTATTCTTAAGATGGTGGCGGCATTTGCGGCAGTGGCGGGATTGCTGGTTTTGCCGGCGCTTGCGGCAAGCGATGTGGTAACCGCGATCCACGGGACGATTACGAAGCTGGACGCTGCGACCAAGACGGCGGTGGTAAAGACGGAAGATGGAGCAGAGCACACGATTCATTTCGTGGATAAGACGACGGTACACGGCGCTGAGGCGACGGCGGAAGGCTCGAAGGATGCGTTTCACGGGCTGAAGGAAGGATCGGAAGTTGCAGTGCACTACACGGAAAAGGGTGGCGACAAAACGGCAGTAGAAGTGGACCACCTGGGCAAGGACGGGATCAAGTCCGTGGACGGAACAGTGAGCAGGGTGAGCGAGGGCGGGAAGACGGTAACGGTGAAGGCCGCGGACGGAACGGAGCAGACGTTTACTGTAGTGGGGAAAGACACGAAGGAGTCGGCAGAGGCGATTGGGAGAGGCGCGGACAAAACCGGCAAGGTAACGGTGTATTACACGGAGCAAGGCGGGAAGAAAGTGGCGCACTTTTTCAAGAAGCTGTAGTGGATAAGAATCGCGATCGGATTAGGGCTACCGGATGAAGCTTTGGAGGGTGGCTGACACCCCAACAGCGGCGGCTGGCCGCCGCACTCAAAGCTCTGCCAGGGTCATTCAAAAATAACTGTCTTATTGTCGTAGAGCAGGATGCGGTTCTCGATATGCCATCGGACCGCCCTCGAGAGGACCATCTTTTCCAGGTCCCGGCCCTTCTCCACAAGGTCTTCCAGCCCATCGCGGTGGGAAATACGGGTCACTCCCTGTTCGATGATCGGTCCGTCATCCAAGACTTCCGTCACGTAGTGGGCGGTCGCTCCAATCAGTTTCACGCCGCGCTCATAGGCCTGCTGATGCGGCTTCCCTCCCACAAAAGCAGGCAAAAACGAATGATGAATGTTGATGATCCGTTGCGGATAGTGCGCAATAAATTCCGGCGAGAGAACTTGCATATAGCGCGCCAGCACCAGCAGGTCGATTTGCTGCGCTTTCAGCAATTCCCCCTCCTGCTCTTCCGCCTGCGCTTTGGTCTCCCGAGTCACGGGGAATATGTGGTAAGGAATCCCATAAAAATTCGCGTGGCGCAACGCGTCGGGATGATTGCTGATGATAATGGGAAATTCGCACGCCAGTTCACCGTTGCGATGCCGGTAGAGCAAATCCACCAGGCAGTGATCATACTTGGAAACAAAGATGGCAACGCGCGGCCGGTAACTGCCCAGCGCAATCCGCCAATTCATCCCGAATTTTTTCGCAATCGGACCAAACGCTCCGGGAAAATCTTTCAAGTCCAACCGGAATCCGTCCAGATCCCATTCGACGCGCGCCAGGTAGTAGCGTTCCTCGCCCGCCGGGTGTTGCTCAAAATGCAAAATGTTTCCATCGTACCGGTAAATAAACTCCGCGATCGCCGCGTCCAGACCCTTCTGGTCCGGGCATTGCACTAGCAGGATGCCACTGTTATTCACGAGAGCGCCCTCCGCCCTATCCCCATCTTAAGCGAAGCCCCCATGACGCGCGACCCCTGGCCCTTTTGGAGTGCGGCGGCCTGACGCCGCTTTTGCGTATGAAACGGCATAATTGCGTCGATATTTGAACAGCAGCCCGGTGAGTCGCAAGAGCGGGATCAAGCTCCCGCACTTCAAATGGGTGCGGGAGCAGTTTTAATAGGCGGCGGTCATGTCGCGGTGGAGCAAGCGGTGGAAGAGGTGCTCACCGGCTTCGCGGCGGACGGACAGACGGCCGGCGACGTAAGCACGGGAAGCCAGGCCTCGCTGGACGGAATCGCAGATGGCCATGTCTTCATCCTGAACTTTTTCGCTGACGGCGATGCTTTCGCGATGGAGTTGCGAAGCGGCCGGGCTCGTGTCCGCAAAATAATAATCAAAAATGACGGCGCATTTATTTACCGCGAGCGGGAGAACAAGGTTGGTGTCCATCACGCCGGCGTAGGCGTTGATCATGAAATTCGGATAGATCCACAGATAGAAAGCGTGACCCTGGCGTGTGGTGCCAATGGAAGAATCGAGAGCGCCGGAAGAGTCAAGCGGGCTGGACTGCAGGCAGGCGCGCTGGAAATTTTCGATGGTGTATTTGGTGTACTCGACCACGCTGCTGAGGCCTTTGTGGGCGTGGGGGACGTGGTAACCGCCATCGAGATAATTGTCCACATAGACTTTCCAGTTGCAGTTCAGCGTGTAGACGCGGCGATCGAAATAGTGGAGTTTTTCGCTGAGCTTAAGAGGAGCCACGAGTTCGGGGACTTTGCCGAGGAATTCGAGTAGTGGCGCAGCTTTGCCATCGAGATTGACGAAGAGGAAATTTCCCCAAACGTCCAGCCGCACGGGAACCAAGCCGTTATCGGCGCGATTGAAATTGCAGACACCCTCGAACTCCACCATGCCTTTTAGGGAGCCGTCGTTGCCGTAGGTCCAGCCATGATACGGGCAACGAAACTGTTTGGCACAGCCATGAGGTTCCGGAACGACGGCGGCGGCGTGATGACGGCAAACGTTGTAGAAGGCGCGGAGTTTGCCGTCATCGCTGCGGACGACGACGAGCGGCTCTTCGTTGACATCGATGGTAAAGAATTGACCGGGCTCCTTGACCTGATCGAGGCGGCCGACGACCTGCCAGTTGGAGGCAAAGACGGAGTCGCGTTCGAGTTGCGCGATGCGGGGGTCGAAATACCAGGGAGCGGGGATGGTCGAGGTGTTTTCGAGAGGATTCGCGGGATTGTAGAGATTGAGGACGTCGCGGACAGTGCGCTCGTGCATGAGAGAAGACTCCGAGAATGAAAGAGATAAATGCGGGCTTCATTTTCATGCAGAAAGAGATGGGGAAGCAAGCGGGGGATGAGCACCCAAAAAGCAGATTCCTCACTTTGCTCGGAATGACAAAGCACCCGCCTCCCTCCTGCGGCGGGCAGGCAGAACGCGGCCGCTACAAAGGATTAGGCAGAGACCATCGCGGCGGATTTGTCTGAGGAGAATTCGGCCAATGAGATTTCACGCATGCGGAATTTCTGGATTTTGCCGGAGCCGGTCATGGGAAAAGAGTCTACGAACCGCACGTATCGGGGGATTTTGAAATTGGCGATCTGGCCTTTGCAGAAATTCATCACGTCCTGTTCGGCCAAGGTGGCGCCACGCTTCAGCTTGACCCAGGCCATTACTTCTTCGCCGTATTTGTCGTCGGGAATCCCGATCACCTGAACGTCGGCGATGCCAGGGCAGGTGTGGAGGAACTCCTCAATCTCGCGGGGATAGATGTTCTCGCCGCCGCGGATGATCATTTCCTTGATGCGGCCGGTCATGCGGATGTAGCCGTCGTCGGACATAACGCCCAAATCGCCGCTGTGGAGCCAACCGTCGGGCTCGATCGCTTCCGCGGTGCTCTTGGGATCGTTGTAGTAGCCCTTCATCACCAGATAGCCGCGACAGCAAATCTCTCCAATCGCGCCGCGCGGAAGAACCGCGCCGGTCTTGGGATGGACGATACGGATTTCGGTGTGCGGAAGCGCGCGGCCCACGGTGCTGACGCGAACCTGCAGGGAGTCGCCGGTACGAGTCTGAGTCATGCCGGGAGAAGACTCGGTGAGGCCATAGACGGTGGTCAACTGTGTGCAATGCATTTCTTCGACGACGCGGCGCATTAATTCCATTGGGCAGGCAGAGCCGGCCATGATGCCAGTGCGCAGCGAGGTGAGATCGAACTCGTGGAATTGCGGATGATTGAATTCGGCGATAAACATCGTGGGCACGCCGTAAATGGCGGTGCAGTGCTCCTGTTGAACGGTGCGGAGAGTTTCGAGGGGATCGAAGGATTCCGAGGGCAGAACCATGGCGGCGCCGCTGGCCAGGCAACTCATGTTAGCCAAAACCATGCCGAAGCAATGATAGAAGGGAACGGGGATGCAGATGCTGTCGCGCTCCGTCAACTTCATGGTGTGACTGATGAGCACGCCGTTGTTGACGACGTTGTAGTGGCTGAGTGTTGCGCCCTTGGGGAAGCCGGTGGTGCCGGACGTGTATTGAATGTTGATGGCGTCGTGACAGGAGAGGCAGGCCTCGCGTTGCCGAAGGCGCTCGAGGCTCGTTTGTGGGGCCATGGCCAGCAGGTCTTGCCAGGGCAGCATGGAAGAAGGAGCGTCTTCGCCTATGAAGATAAGATTGGAAAGATGTGGCAACTGGCGGGATTTGAGAGAGCCGGACCGGCCCTCGGCCAATTGTGGCGCGATGCTGAACAAGCTCTCGACGTAATCGCAGTCGTGGAAACCACGAATGAGGATGAGCGTCTGGCACTCGGACTGGCGAAGAGCGTATTCAAGTTCGTGGGCGCGATAGCGAATGTTAATGTTGACGAGAATGGCGCCGATTTTGGCCGTGGCAAACTGCGTGAGCACCCATTCGGTACGATTGGTGGCCCAGATTCCGACGCGATCGCCCTTCTGGATGCCGATCGCCATCAGGGCGCAGGCAAGCTGTTCGACTTCGCGATGAAGTTCGGCCCACGTCAGACGATCGCCGGTGTGGCGAGCAACCAGGGCGGGACTTGAAGGGAAAGCGGCGGCGGTACGGTCAAGCATGCTTCCGATGCATAGAGTGGAAAGGGATGGTTCGGATTCGCCGCAGGCGTAACTAAGGTCGCAAGGATCTAGGTCGGATTCCAAAGGACGCCTCGTAAGGCCTGATGCAGTGGATTACTTTGCAGGATAGCGCCGGGGCGAGACATCAGTCCAATTAATAGTTTTTGCGTTGGGGATAAGCGGGAATCGTAGTGCGCTTCCTGACGAATCAGGCATGAGGCGGAATAAAAGGAGCGAAGCAGGATGGATGGGTCCGAAGAGCGTTGCAGGTTGGTGCGGGAGAAAGGATTTGAACCTTCACGGGTGTTACCCCACAAGATCCTAAGTCTTGCGC
>Ga0181523_10003239_pt1 | contig 14994 bp, 16 predicted proteins | sample PEATcosm2014_Bin_43_FD_119752 | JGI IMG/M metagenome (GOLD analysis project Ga0181523, IMG submission 119752) | Peatland microbial communities from MTU Mesocosm Facility, Houghton, MI, USA - PEATcosm2014_Bin05_30_metaG | ecosystem: Environmental > Terrestrial > Soil > Wetlands > Peat | place...
ATGCCGAATCTGGAAGTGGAAATCGCCGAAGAAGATTTCCCGAACATCGCCGACGTGGATTTGAAGCTCATCGAATTAGCTCGCCGCCACGACGGCAAAATCGTCACCAACGATTACAATCTGAACAAAGTGGCCACACTGCAAGGCATCGGCGTGATGAACGTCAACCAACTGGCCAATGCTTTGAAGCCGGTGGTCCTCCCCGGCGAAGCCATGCGCGTCTTCGTTTTGCGCGAAGGCAAAGAATACAACCAGGGCGTGGCCTATCTCGATGACGGCACAATGGTCGTGGTGGACGGCGCAAAAAAGCTGATCAACAAGAACGTGGACATCACCGTGACTTCGGTCCACCAGACCACCGCCGGCAAGATGATCTTCGGCCGCATCGACGAACGTGGCGAGCAAAACTCTCGCGCAGGTGTAGGAAGCCAACCGGCAATCGAGCCGCCGGCCCCTACCCTGGCCGACTCCCCGCGCCCCGTCGTCCCGGAATCGCATCGCGACTAACTGCGCGCACCGAGTAGGACAGGACCCCGCAACTGGTGTACACTTTCGCCCCCGGAACTTCCGATGACGAACCATACTGTCGCAATTCTTCCCGCTGCGGGGCTCGGCACCCGAATGGGCGCCGAGACACCGAAGCAGTTCCTCGAGCTGGATGGCCTTCCGTTGGTCCTCTTCACGCTCCGCAGACTTGCGCTGTGCGCGGAAATCACTGATTTCCTTATCGCGACGCGAGCGGAGGAAGCCGTCTCGCTGCAAGCTCGCGCCAGCCGCGAGGCGCCCGGGCGCCCCGTGAAGGTGGTGAGCGGAGGAAATTCCCGCCAGGAGTCGGTGGGCAACGCCCTGGCTCAGCTTCCCCCCGGCACGGATCTGGTCTTGGTGCACGATGCCGTGAGGCCGCTGGTGCGCCGCGAACAAGTTGAACGAGTCATCGCGGAAGCGCGCGCGCGCGGCGCGGCCATCCTCGGCGTCCCCGCGCTCGACACTGTTAAAGAAGTGAAGCGCGCGAGTTTGCCCGTCGATGTCGCGCTGATTACGAAGACGATTCCGCGGGAGAAAATTGTCCTCGCCCAGACGCCTCAAGTGTTCCATGCGGCGCTGCTGCTCGAGGCGTTCGAACGCGCGCGCCTGGAAGGCGTCACGGCTTCTGACGAAGCCGGCCTGGTCGAGCGGCTGGGACACGACGTTTACGTGGTCCTCGGCTCCGAGCGAAATTTAAAGATCACCCGCCCGGGCGATATGGAGCTCGCGCGCTACTACCTCGAGCAGGAACGGGAACGAGCGTGACGCGCACCGGCATTGGCTACGATTTGCATCGCCTCGAACCTGGACGGAAATTCATCCTCGGCGGGATGGAAGTCACGTTCGAAAAAGGGCCTGTCGGACATTCCGATGGCGACGTCGTGGCACACGCTATTTGCGATGCTTTGCTGGGCGCGGCCGGCCTCGGCGACATCGGCACGCATTTTCCCGATACGGACGCGTTATGGAAGGACGCTTCGAGTTTGCGATTTCTCGAACACGTCAGCCGGCTGCTCGACGCGCAGCACTGGAAGATCATCTACATCGACGCCGTCGTGATTGCGGAACGCCCAAAGCTCGGGCCACATTTCCCCGCGATGCGCCAAATCCTGGGGGCGGCACTTGGAGTGGATCCGTCGCTCGTCCACCTGAAGGCCAAGACCAACGAAGGAGTGGACGCCGTGGGTCGCGGCGAGGCGATTGCCGCGTACGTCGTGGCGACGCTCGAGCTTGTGTCCTGACAGCACGGCCGGCCCTGTGGCGCGCGCGGGCTTTGCGTGCACTGCTTCGGAAATGCGCACGTTGCTGGCGGAACGAGGATGGCTTCGCAATTCTTACTCCTCGGAGCTACCCTCACAGTTGGATGACTTCACGGAATTGTGGCTCACGGACGCCGCGAACTGGCTCGGCCCGCAGGCCGCCGACCGCGAATCGCTCGCCCAACTTCTGGGCCGTATCTTCGTTTACGACGCGCGCGAAGTTTTGGCTGCGCCGGAAGCGCATGCCGTCCTCCTGCGCAAAGACGCACGCGAAACTTTGCGCTCGCTCGCGAGCGAAGTGCTCGCGTCTGAGACGATCGATTCGGAGCGTTTCAAGGGGATCGTTACCGCGCTAAAGGAAAAAGTCGGTCATCATGGACGCACCCTGTTTCATACAATTCGTCTCGCTCTCGCTGGAAAAGTGGGAGAAGGCGAATTGGACCGCGTAATCGTGTTGATCGATCGCGCCGCGGCCGCGCCGGGGCTAGCGCCCGTGAAAACGATTCGGGCGCGCGTTTTGGAATTTTGCGCCGCGCTGGATTGAACGGGAGCTTAGAGCACAAAATGGAGCGAGTCACAGGAATTCACGCCGTACGGGAAGCGCTCGAAGCTGGACAGGCGCTCGATAGTGTGCTCATCGCGCGCGGGCGCCGGGGCGATCGCATCGAGGAAGTCGTGCAACTCGCGCGGCGACGCGGCGTTCCCGTGCGATTCGAGGAGCGCGCACAAGTGGATCGCGCAGCTGGATCGCGCGAGCACCAGGGTGTGGTCGCGTTCGCGGCCGCCAAGCCCGCCGCGGGTCTCGAAGATTTACTGGCGGCTGCGAAAGCCGCGCCGCCCGCATTGCTCGTCCTGCTGGACGGCATCGAAGATCCGCACAATCTCGGCGCGATCATCCGCACGTCTCTAGCCGCCGGAGCCCATGGCGTCGTATTGACCGAGCGCCGATCCGCCGGACTCACCGACACAGTAGGCCGCGCTTCGGCTGGGGCACTGGCGCATTTGCCGGTCGCGCGCGTGCCGAATCTAGTGCGAGCCATGGAAGACGCGAAGGAGGTCGGCTGCTGGTTGGTGGGATTTGACGAGCACGCGGAAAAAAGTCTCACGGATCTGGACTTGAGCGGGCCGATCGGAATCGTCCTCGGCGGCGAAGGAAAAGGGCTGCACGAACTGGTGCGCAAGCGCTGCGATTTTCTAGCTTCGATTCCGACGAGCGGCCCCGTGCGCTCGCTCAATGTTTCGGTCGCGGCAGGAATTGCGTTGTTTGAAATTGTGCGCCAGCGGCGGGGCCGGAGCCAGTGAGGTCCGGCGCCAGCATCTCGATTACTTGTCGTATTTAATTAGCGAGAATACATCGATCCCCGGCAATTTCGCGCGGCCATTCAGAAAACTCAACTCCAGCGCGAAGGCCGCTCCGACCACCTGACCACCGAGTTTGCGCACCAGGCTGGCTGCAGCTGCGGCGGTGCCGCCGGTAGCCAGCAGGTCGTCACTGATGAGAACTTTTTGGCCGGCCTTAACGGCGTCCTGATGAATCTCGAGCGTGTCCGTGCCGTACTCGAGCTGGTACGAAACGCTCGCGGTTTTCCACGGAAGTTTTTTCGGCTTTCGCACCGGCACAAATCCCGCGCCAAGCCGGTACGCCAGCGCCGGAGCAAAAATAAATCCGCGCGCCTCCACGCCCACTACCACGTCCACGGACTGGCCCGTGTAGTGCGCGCAAAGCTGGTCCACGAGCGAGCGGAAGCCGGCGGCATCTTGCAATAGCGTGGTTAAATCGTAAAAAAGAATTCCCGGCTTTGGGTAATCAGGAATCTCACGAATCAGTTTTTTCAGTTCGTCCATGCGGTCCGCTCCGATTGTTTTGTGGCGCTATTCAGTTTGTTCGATTGTAAATCCTCGGGAATAACGGGCGATGACTTCGGCCGGCTCCTCGGTCACCTGGTCCACGCTCGCGCCGAGCGGACCATTTCTCAGCTCCGCCCGCAGAGTCGCCAGGTCCTCCGGCGCGCCGATCGCGTAAACTTCGACGCGGCCGCCCCGAATGTTGCGGACGTATCCCGAAACACCGAGGCGATTCGCCGCGCGCATGGCGAAGAAGCGATAGCCAACGCCTTGCACGTAACCGGATACGCAGAATCGTTTCGCAAGCAGTTCAGCGGGCACGACCGGGCGACCTGCCTGCCGGTAGGCAGGCACGAGCAGCCGCAAGCGAGCGATTGTACCAGAGGTCGCCGGCAACCCGTTTGGGAAAGGCGGCCCGCATCGGATAAAATGCCGCCACCGTGCAGCGCTGCGATCGAGTTGCAGAGACGCGGGAACGCTGGAGCGCGGCGCTCCTGCTGACCGTCATATTCCTCCTGCCACTGGCGGCCGCATCTCAAACTCCGGCGCATTCTCAACCGCCGGCGGTGGAGATTATTTCCAACGCCGGCTGGCCCGAACTTCGCGTCGACGGCAAACCGTTTTTCGTTCACGCCGCGTCCTTCGATTATTTTCGGACACCGGCGGACCTCTGGCCGTCCTGCCTCGATCGCTATCGCGATCTCGGAATCAACACGATCGCCTTGCGAATTCCGTGGAATTGGCACGAGCCCGTCGCCGGTAATCACGATTTCTCCGGAGCGACAAATCCGCGGCGCGACCTTCGCGGCCTTTTGCATTTGATCGCCGACCGTGGATTTAAACTCATCGTGCGCACCGGTCCGGCGATTGGCGACGACTGGCGGTCCGGCGGATTTCCCGACTGGCTGCTGACGGATTCGCAGTTCGGCATGACGGCGTCGCAAATTTCCGATGGGGACGAACCGCGGCTGGAAAAGAACTTTCGCGAGGACGCGGATGCTGCCGCGGTCGAATGGCTTACGCGCGCGAACTATTTGGGCGCTGTGCGGGAATGGTTTGCCGCGTTAGGTGCGGAGCTTGCTCCGTACGATTCTCGCGCAAAATATGTATCCGCGATTCCTGTGGAAGCTGACCGGCAGGGTAAAAACAATGCTGACCGGCCCAAAGAGGAAAACAAGAGCGGGCCTCTGCTCTTCTTCATTCTCGAGGACAGCCCGAGTTTGCTCGCCGATGCGAGTTCATCGAATCTCCAGCAATACCTGGCGAGCCTGCGCGAGGCGCTCCTCGCTTCCGGCGTTTCGGCTCCGATTCTGATTGAACCTGCCGACCTGGAAATATCGGGCGCGTCTCCGCTCTCGGCTTGGTTGGGCGATTCGACGCCGGAACATGTCGAGGGAGTGTCCGGAGGCTGGTTTCCGATCGTGCAGCGGCGGGAGGCGGAAGGTCCGGGAAGACCCGACGCGGAATCAATTGCGATGCTGCTGGGAACCTTGTCCGAGCAGCCGAGCGTGCCGCCGCTGATCACGAACTTTCAGGCCAATTCTATTGTCGCTGGCGAAAACGATTTAGCCGTCAGGACTTCGCCTTCGTCCGTCCTGCTGGACTCCAGGATGTTATTGGCTGGCGGCGCGCGAGGACTCACCTACTCACAGTTGCAGGATTCGATCACGCCCGCAGGCTACGAAACCCCGGGAACCAGCCGTTATGTGAATCGTGACTCACCGCTGGACATCGCAGGGGAAACGCATCCCGGTGCCGTTGAAGTCGGGCGAAATGGAAAGCTGGTCGCCGGTTGGGGTGAGTGGCTCGCTGGCGCGCACGTTCGGGCGGATTTTGGGATCCTGGATCTTCGGGCTGCGGTGACGGGGCCGGGTTGGAAAGTGGCGCGCATGCGCGCGACAAAAATAGTGGAGCGAGTAATTCGCACTTCGGAATTGGCGGGCTGGACACCGGAGCTGGTTGACCCGGCGCAGCAGTCCGTTGACCAGCTGACGCGCGATCCCGCGCTATTGTTCGTGGTACCCGACGGAGACGAAGTAACCCTCGAACTCACAAAAGCGGCGCAGAAGACGCTAATCGAATACGTCGAGGGCGGCGGCACATTGATTTTTGCTCCCCGATTGCCTCCCGGCAGCGGCCTCGCGCAACTATGGAACGGCCCCGGGATCCCGGTTGCAGGTCAGAACGGACTGCGCGCGTCGCGTCATGCGTACGGGCGGGGCGCGGTGATCGAGTGGGACGAAGGCTTTTTCTCTTCGGCGCCGCCCCAAGACTCTTCTGAAACTCAAGGTGTGCAAGGCGCTGCTGAACAGGCAGCCCAAGACCTGGCGTCCGTGCTGGGGGATGCAGGTGCGAAGGCAACTGAAAAGCCATCGGACAAGACGCCGCTTGCGAACCAGCTATTGTTTTCCGAATTAGTGGCGGACAGCCCTGCGGCGGGGCCCGCCACGCCAGCAGGGGTCTGTAATACGCGGCCATTGTGCGCCGCCGCTCTGGTGAGCCTCACAAATCTGGATTCGCTTGCGCCTGCGAACGCCGATCTAAGTGTGCTTGCACCCGCGCTGTTTCCTCAAACGGAAATCGGCGGCAGTGTGGTGATCCACGCCACGGTTCCCGCTCGCGATTCGCTGCTGCTGCCGGTCCGGGCGTCGCTCTGCACGACGCCCGACACACCCGGAGATTGCCAGGATGAGCTTGTGTACGCAGGCGCGGAGTTACTCGGCGCTGAGGCCGAGGACAAAACATTGGAGCTGACGTTTTACGCTCCCGTGAACGCGACGGTGCTGCTGCGTCTCGAAAGCCGGCCGGAAAAAATAGAGATCGACGAAAACGAAATCGAAGGTTCCTGGGCCGACGGAATTCATTTGCTCACGGTGACGCTCTTGCGCGGCGCTGCGCCGGGTTATCTTCGCGTTCTCAAGATTCATTTACACTACAAGCCGCGAGTTACGGAAAAGCCGAACGCGCCCAAGCAGCGGCACTTGAACTATGAATCGTCTGTGGTGAACGCCGTGCGTCTGCCGCTGGGACGGGGCGCCTCGATGCTTACTTCCCCCGCGTTGCTGCTGCTGCAGAATGAGAAAGAGGATATGGTGGTCCTGCGAACCATCAATCACGGCGATTCGGCAATTGATTTGACCGCTCGCGTGGATGGACCCGAGCGTGGGTCGGACTATGTGCGGGCAGGCCCCGGGGCGACCGACCTCACTCGCATCAAGCTGGAAGCAACCTCTTCAGGCAGCGCTGGAGATGAACCGGGGCCCACGGGCGCCGCCGGGCATGAGCTTGCGGCAAGCACAGCCGGTGCGGGGGACGTAGACCATGCACTGACGCGCGGCCAGGTCACATTGCGGAGCGGAGGAGAGCACACGGTGATTCCTCTCGCGTTCGCGGACCTGCGGTCAAATGAACCGCTGCATTACCAGTACGACTTCGAGCGCGACGGCGCGCCGGATTGGACTTTGGAATCGGATGAGCTGCGCCTGGTGCTCTGTCCGCGGGATGGCGGCAGGGCCGTGGCCATCGTCTCAAAAGTTTCCGGTGAAAATCTGACGACGGTTACGGGTGCGCTACGGGATTGGTTTTTGCTTGCGGGCGCGGATCAGCCTGAAGATTTTACGTTCAATCGATCGTACGACGCCGGGTGGATTGGCTCCGTCGGTAAACCAGGGTTACGAATGAAGTATCACGCAGCGGAAGCGGGCCCGGCTGGCGCCACGATTGAAAAAACCATCACGCTCGTTTCGCCGGACACGTTTGAGGTGAAATATCGTGTCACGCTCGATTCCGCAACGGGTGCGCCGCCTATCGCGGGAATGCAATTCATCGCGGCCAGCCGCGTTCCGGCAACGCAGGCCGAAGCGGACGGTACGAAGCTCTGTTGGCACGGCATAGTGGCGCCGCAGGTAACACCTGGCACAGATCAAACCGGCGAGACTTGCGTGGATTTTCCTTCGAACGGCGGCTCGGATGCCGGCCTCGACAGATCGCCGCGCACCCTTCCAACCGGTGTGACTCACCTCGAAATTCGGACGCCGGGCAGCGCCGGCCTTCGCGTCGAATGGTCTGCCGGCGAGATGAGCCTGCACATGGAGAGCGAAGGCGTGCTTCTTCAGCTGGCCCTGCCACTCGGCTCGGGCACGCCGGCTGAGGCGGTGATGCGCTACACTGTATTTTCAGCGCCCTAGCCGCGGCCAACAAGCGAACCCCGAGTTGCACATTCGGCATCTGAAAAGACTGATCCCCATGAGCGCATGCAGAACACGTCATGCAATCCTGATTGCAGCCGCACTGTGCGCGGCGGGACCGCAGATACTGCGAGGACAGGGTTCGACCGGGCCGATGCCCGCGCCTTCGACAGGCGACATTGTTCACCTTCCCAGCAATCCGGCGCCGGAGGCGACTTCGATTCCGCCGGAAGAGATCGTCAAGCGCTTTGCGGCGCACGAGGATGCATACGCGAAGGCCGGAAATGCATTCAGCTACCACAAGAAATTGCTCCTGGAGGAAATTGGTGACGACGGGAAGCCCGCCAATCAAGCCGAAGTGGACACGATTCCGCAAATCAATCCTGATGGAAGTCGCTACGAGCACCTTGTCGACCGGCCAAAATCGACACTCAAGATTGTGAGCCTGACGCCTGAAGACCTTCAGACATTCGCTTCCTTTCCCATGTTTCCGTTTACGACGGACCAACTGCCGAACTACACGATCAAATACCAGGGACAACAACCGCTCGACCAGTTACAGACTTATATTTTTTCAATCGAGCCCAAGCGGCTCGACCGGAAGCGTTCTTTTTTTTCGGGCGTGATCTGGGTGGACGATCACGATTTCGCGATTGTGAAAACGTACGGCAAATGGGTGACGGAACTGGGCGACGTGACTTCTCCCGAACTTCCCTTCAGCATGTTTGAGACGTATCGCCAACCCGTGGGCGACAACTGGTTTCCCGCGTATTTTCGTTCGGACAGCGAAATCGCATTGAAGGATGTGACTGTGCCGATTCGTTTGGTGATTTATTGGACGGATTACGCTCCGTTTCCAACCGCGCAAACAATTACCCCGGCTGGCTCAACTCCTTCCCCAGCTACGGGACCGCCAGCTCCTCCACAGTGAGCGGCGGCGCGCGACCCATAATTCACCTTCACTCGAATTTCGCAAGAAGACGCGGGAGTTCCGCCACGGAATCGATTGTCACGTCCGGCTCGGCAGCGCGCAGCTTCGAAGGCACCGGTGACGTTCCCACTACGCCAACCGAAGCGACGCCCGCGCGGCGCGCCATCTCAATGTCAGCAGGCGCGTCCCCGATGTAGATGCATTCCTCCGCGGCAAGATGCAATCGCGCGAGCGCAAGGCGCAAGGGCGCCGGATGGGGCTTGCGGGGCGTCGCGTCCTCGGCGAAGACGCGCACGGCAAAGCGACGGGTAATCTTGAAATTGCGCAACTGCTGCCGGACACGATCGCCGCTGCCGCTCGTAACCAGCCCCAGTTTATAGTTCCGGCGAAGCGTGGAAAGTACTGCTCGCGCGCCGGAGAACAATCTCGCTTCTTTGTGACGATAGTAACGGCGCCAAAGACGATCCGCCTCATCCCAACGGGAGCGAGGGATTCGCGCCGCGCGATAGACGTTGTACCAATTCGGAGAATAGTGCTGCTTGAGTTTTTCGAGTCCCCAGCGGATGCCCAGGACGCGGAACATTTCCAAGTACGCTTGGGCATCAACTCGATAGGAATCAAGAAGCGTGCCGTCCCAATCGAACAACACGCCCCTCAGGCGGAGGTTTCGTGGAAGCATTTCGCGACTATTGCGGCACCGCGGCGCGAGGAGAAAGCAATTCTCCGGGCCGCAACAACCTCACGCCAATCACCCGGCGAATCACGCCGGATGGTAGCGCTGTGGAACGGGATCGTCGCGGTGAAACGTAATGTCGTCAAACGTTGCCGCGAGCCCGTGCATGCCGCTGATGCGAACGCTGTCCACCCGGACTACATGCGCCTCGGTGACCATGCGCACGCTGCCCCGTCGATCGGGGCGCTCGACCAGAGCCACCTCGAGTTCGATCGGAGTTCCCGGCTCAAGAGAAAGCGGGCAGAGAAAATAGACCCCGCTCGAGCTGATGTTTTGCGTGTGGAGGTGCATATGCCGTTCCGGGCGCTGGCCGGCGATCCGCGTCAGACGAAGTCCCAAGCGCATCTTGGCGCGCGCGTAAATTCGCCTTTCGTTGGGTACGGCCACCGTGTGCGTGGGAACACGGCGAATACCGCGCGGACGGGCGCGCTCCACCCAAGGAGGCGCTTCGGGCCAACCAGTTACAGATGCAGCGTAGATTCCCCGTGATGAGGCCGGCTTGCTATCGGCAGGTTCTTTTGTATTGCGAGCAGCGCGCATAATTCTCCCTCAATCTACGTTCCGGGCGCCGCTCGCAGACACTATCCACTGGGCCGCGGTGCGCGTCAAAGGAATCCGCCCGCGCGGTGTCCTATAAACTAACGCGCGTCCGGGGCAGAATTGCGAGCCGCACCGCGAAGGCACATTCGAGTTTGAGCGCTAGAATCGGATAGAATTTCAAACGCGCTTGCCCCAATCTGCTGGTTGTGAGGCCGAACTCAAATATGAACTCGCAGGCAAAACACAGGCGACTGCCGCGGCGCGATGCGCGGCATCGCTGGAATGCAATTCAGCGACGGGATGCCGCGCTCGACGGGGCGTTTGTGTATGCAGTTCGATCGACAGGCATCTATTGCCGGCCATCATGTCCCTCGCGCAAGCCGCGCCGCGCCCAGGTGCTTTTCTTTCGCGGCCCGGACGCTGCCGAGCTTGCCGGCTTTCGCGAGTGCCGCCGTTGCCAGCCGCGACATTTCTCTCGAATCGGAGGGTGCGCAGCGGACCCGGCGACGGCGACCGTGGCTCTGGCGTGCCGGCAAATCGAAGCGAATGGCGAGGAAGCACTCCGCCTGGGCGCTCTCGCGAGGAAGGCGGGATTGAGTCCACACCAACTCGGACGGGCCTTCCGCCGCGTGATCGGCCTCACGCCGCGGCAATACGCGGATGCGATACGCCTCGGTCGCTTGAAGCGACAATTGCAAAAGGGGGATGACGTGACCACAGCACTGTATGAGGCCGGGTATGGCTCTTCCAGCCGGCTTTACGAACACTCCGACGCGCAACTCGGTATGACGCCCGCCACCTATCGCAAGGGAGGGCGAGGGATGCAAATTAATTTCTCGGTAGCCGACTGCGCGCTCGGACGCGTCCTGATTGCCGCAACCTCAAAGGGCATTTCCGCGATTTATTTGGGGGATTCCGATGCGGCGCTCAAGCGCGAATTGCGGGAGGAGTACCCGCAAGCCGAAATTTCGGGGCATTCGGGAAGTCACTCGGAGTGGGTAAGCGCGGTGGTGCGTCATTTGGCTGGCCGCGAGAGTAAACTCGATTTGCCGACGGATGTTCAGGCGACGGCATTTCAACGCCGGGTGTGGGAAGCCTTGCGCAAAATTCCTTACGGGAGCACAAGCACCTACGGTCAGATCGCGCGATCACTGGGCCTGGAAAAAGGAATGCGGGCGGTTGCGCGAGCGTGCGCCACGAACCCCGTTTCGATCGTCGTTCCGTGTCATCGCGTGATACGCAAAGACGGCGGGCTGGGTGGTTATCGGTGGGGGCTGAAGCGAAAAGAAGCGTTGCTCAAAAATGAGCGAGGACCTGGGTGAAGGAGTAGCGCAGGCTCCGAACGGAAGTGACAGCAGATGTGAAAATCGTTCGTGCTGTTGGCGTGGAGAGGCAAACTCAGCCTTGCGGCTTGATGCGAGTCACTCCCTTGGGCCAAATGGGCTTGAAGCGTTCATCGGCGAGCCGAATGTTGCTCACTACTTTTGTATAACGAATGTTTAGGTAGTCCCCGGAACCCGTCTCGAGAAATTTCTGCTGCGCGGGCAACCAAGTGGATTCGTCCAGCCAGATTTGAATCTTGGAGACTTGCCTCTGTACGTCATCGTCCTTCGGAGTAAGCTCCAGCAAAATCACCTTACGATTGTCGAGAGTCTCTTCGTCCTGGAGAGTGATGATGTAATTTTTCTTAAGTGAGGCACCGGGTGTGCCAAAACCAAGCAACAGGAATTGATCCACCATAGCCTTGTTTCTGCCCAAGTCGTACTCCTCCACCCGGTTGATCTTAGGATTGAAAAGGTAGAGATTCGCGCCGTCGCGGAGGATGGTGCGCGGGTCCGGTTGCGTAAACTCGATGCGCATTTTGTCGTCGCGGCGAACAAAAATCTGCCCGTTTTCGGTCGAATGATCGTCCACCACGACCGTCACTTTGGTGTATTCGATGTCCGCGCTCAAACTCCTGAAATCCTTGGCTTCCCTGTCAAGCTGACGCAGGACCTCGTCCACCGTCCAGGGGCTCTGCTGGCTGGCCCGGACAGGAAGCGACGCGGGACAAGCTGCCAGGAACGTCAGGACAGCGAGCGCTACCATGCGCCTTGGCCAAAACCTCAGCAAAAAATTCTCTCCAGAATGCGCGGAAGCACGAGGGGGGCATCCTACCACACCAGATTAGATGTCATGGGGAAGGAAGGCGTTACAGTGTTCGCAAGAAGAACGGGAACTTAGGGCTTAATGGTAACGTCGTAGAATGCCACCGTCCCGTTGTCGCCGCGGATCGGCTCGATGCGAATAATCTGGAAACCGCCGCGCTTCAGCGAGTCCAGGTTCTTCCGCATGGCATCGTGGAGATCGTGTTCGAGCGCCGGGGTGCGAATCGGGGATGCGAGCAAGCGCGCGTCCACACGATACGTCACTGAAGTGTCGGTTGAATCGGCGCTCTTGATCAGCACAAGCGATGATTGAGCAGGCGGCGGGCCGACGGCGGACTGATCGTGGAACCACGAGCGCGGGGAGAACAGCACGAACACCACGATAGCCACCACGGCGACGTCGTAAGGCCAAGTGCCGCGCTCATACGACCAAAAGACCGTGCGAACGAAAATGCGCCAAATCCCACGCATGGATTCACTCGGAGAGTGCACCGTCCACGATGGCGCCGTCGCGCATGTGCACGACGCGATCGGAATACGCGGCAGCTTCCGGGTTGTGTGTAATCATGATGATCGTTTGCCCCATGTCTTTGTTGAGCTGCCGCAGCATGGCCAAGACGGTCTCGGAATTCTTGCTGTCGAGATTTCCGGTGGGCTCGTCAGCGAGGATGAGTTTCGGCTCGTTAATGATTGCGCGCGCGATGGCAACGCGCTGCTGTTCGCCGCCCGACAATTCTGAGGGTCGATGACGCAGTCGCCCGCTTAAGCCGAGCATGTTGGTCACCACCTCAAAACGGTGCGGATCGAATCCATCGCCATGAATATGCTGGGCGATTGCGATGTTGCCATGCGCATCGAGCGTGGGAAGCAGGTTGAATCGTTGGAACACAAAGCCGATCTTGTGGCGGCGCAGTTTGGTGCGTTCGGCATCACCCATGGTGACCAGGTCATTTCCGTCGATCAGGACGCGACCCTTGGAAGCCTGGGCAAGTCCTCCCAAAATATAGAGCAGAGACGACTTTCCGCACCCAGACGGCCCCATCACAGCTACGAACTCGCCAGGTAGGATCTGAAAATTAAGCCCCCGGAGCGCAGCGACTTCAAGCTTGCCGCTGCGATAAATTTTCCAGAGATTCTCGACTGAGAGTATCGGCTCCACGAATGGATTCCTTGCCGGAAGCACACCCTGGCAGGCGAAGCTATTCTAGCTGCGAACCATGATTCTGCCTAGCGTGGAGCCCCCGGCAGCGCCGCCGGGTCTGAGTCGCGCCTAGCGGTGAGTGTGCGAACGCGAACGTCAAAGATCCCGCAGCGCCGAAGCTGGGGAGCATCTGCATGTTCTCAGATGCCCCCACTCAGAAACGAATCTGCGCTGCCCCGGCCCAGAAGTGATCCCGCTAACTATTGTCCCGGATTCTTGGGAGGAGCCTGCGGAGCCGGGTGTGGTGTAGGTGTGGACGACGCCGGCCTCACGGGGTACGCCTGATCGTAAAGTTGCACGATCTGGTTCGTGATGTCCACTTGGTTCGCACCGTAGACCACCAGGCTGCTCTGGGAAGTGTCCAGCACAACTGCGAAGCCGTTCTCGCGGGCGTACCGATCCACGACGTCAAGCATCTTGCGGCCAATCCGGTCCAAAATATCGCCCTGAGCCGCTTGCAGTTCTTCATTGAGGTCGTCCTGGCGCCGCTGAAGCTCACGGCCCAGCAGGTCGCCTTGGCGTTGTAGCCGGCCCTTCTCTTCGTCGCTCAGAGTGCGGTCACCCGTGGAGAGGCGAGTTTGAATGTCTTCGATCTGCTTCTGCATGTTCTGCATTTCCGTCTGCTTGGGAGCAAACTGCGACTGCAGTTCCGCAGAAGCTTCCTTTCCCTCCGCAGTCCCGATGATTGCATTCCGGACACTGATGGTCGCGATCTTGGTGGGAGCGGCCGCGGCGGGGGTGCTGCCTTGGGCCCACAGCATAGCCGTCGGTACGAATAGGGCCACCATGGCCGCCAGAAGGCACTTGCGCGTAAAATTAGCGTTCATCCTTACTCCTTGTCAGCTTATTGTAGGCTTTACAAATCTCGCATTATAGAGGCCCGATTTTGCGGGCGTCAATCGAAAATACAAAACCTTACTGGATCCTTCCACGCCTGCGCACCTGTCACTGATGCGCGCTCCGCGTGATTCGTTGTCCCTCTTAAAAAAATCCAAACCCACGCTAGCGCGGCAGCGGAACGATAAGCAACCGGTTATTGTTTGTGTCGGCCACGACCGCCAGATTCGCCAGCGGATGTGTGTCCACCGAGAACGTCGGAATCAGGTTTTGCGCGGAAGTCAGCGAAATGAATCGGGGGCCGGACGTGTTCAGGTCAATGACTCCACGGATGCGGCGGTCGAGAAAATCCACCACCGTCATCGTGCCGCTGGTCGTGTTAGCCGTCACCAACGTGCTGCTGAGAGAATTGTAGGCGATGGCCGTCGGGTTAATGCCAACTTTGACGGGAGTGGCTTGATCCGAGAGCGCGGTGATCGCAAAAAATTGATTACTAAGGCTCGAGCTCACCAGGAATTGGTCTTGAGATGGATCGTAGACCACGTTGGTGGGCCCTTCCATACCGGTAACATTCTGTGTAGCGGTTGTTTGCAGCAGGTCCACGATGGAAACGTCGTTTCCTTCTGCGTTCGCAGCCGCCACAAGGTTGTCCAGGGAGTCGAACGCCACTGAAACAGGGAACTGGTCAACTGCGAAACTCTGAACCGTTCCCGGCGTAGCCGCATTGAATAAGTTAATCGTACCGGCCTGGCTGCAAGCCACTGCGACCTCTTGCGTATTCTGGTCCAT
>Ga0181523_10003241_pt1 | contig 14985 bp, 13 predicted proteins | sample PEATcosm2014_Bin_43_FD_119752 | JGI IMG/M metagenome (GOLD analysis project Ga0181523, IMG submission 119752) | Peatland microbial communities from MTU Mesocosm Facility, Houghton, MI, USA - PEATcosm2014_Bin05_30_metaG | ecosystem: Environmental > Terrestrial > Soil > Wetlands > Peat | place...
CGCATGTATCGGATGTGTAGGGAACCTGAAGGAAACACTTCAGCGAGCGCTCACTTTTGCCTTGTTGAACAATAAAGGCAAATGGAGCGATGCCTGTCTCACAAAGGCACTTCTTACCGAAAAACAGATCACATCCATTCTCGAAGAAACATTACAGGGCGAGGAAGATATATCAAAAGCTATTTTCGGCTCTGGCAACTTCAATTTACACTCAAACACCAAGAGTAAAGCCGCTTAATACGGAGGAATGATTGGAATCATATCAATTATTGGGAGTGGATCCGGATATCCGGATCCCACCCAGATCAGTGTTAGCGTCGTTGAAGCCGATGGGATTGGGAACTCCCTACAGGGAAAGCCTCAGCAGCTACTACCTTGCACTTGCCCATCTTCACAATCTTTCACCGAAAAACCTGGCAAGAGGAATAATAATCCCAAGGATGGTTGGAAATGTGCGCCGGGGCGAAGATACATTCAGCCTCTGGAAATGGCCGCTATTCAATGGTATCGGCACCGTTCCGGAAACGTGGGCCACACAGCTCAGTGCATTGACAGGGCAACAAAATCTTATTGATTTAACTCTGGTTCCCTTGCGGCCATATACCAATGTGCAGCGGCTTATGAGCGATATAAAGAAATGGTGCCCGCTATGCTTATCTGAAGCAGTTCAGGAAGGGCGGATTTATGGACAGCTTCTATGGGAGATAGATGCTGTCCAAGCTTGCCCGAAACACGGGATCAAGCTTGTTAACACATGCAGATGCAAAAGGTCAGCACCTCTGCCGTCGCTTAACATCAAACACCTGACTGGGTTTTGTGACTCATGTGGACACTCTTTGATACAAAATAACGATGAATTCATAGAGAAAGCCTCGGCCGATGTAGTAACCCGCGTACAGCTCGTCGCTAATCTTTTAGGTGACGTTAAGAGACTAAAGCATAACACCGGGGCTACCGTAGGTATCTCCGGTTTCCTTAAAGGCGCTGTGGAGCATTTTACCGAAGGAAACGCGGCGTACTTTGGAAGACTGTTAGGTATCCGAAAGAATACATTACATGGTTGGATGCACGGCAAGTGCATCCCAACTTTTCCTCAACTAATTGAAATAGCGGTAGCCTGTCAATGTTCTATTGCTGATATTATGTTGGGACATCCAGGCACATTTAAAGAGCCGTATCTCATTAACCCGCATTCCGCGCCTAGAAAGTCTTGCCGCACAAGAAGGCCGCAGAAACTAGATAAAGAACTGCTGAAGTCGCAGCTGAAAATGCTGGCCGCTGCGGAGCCGCCGATTAGTGCAGCCACGGCAGCGGCAAAGATTGGAGTCAGCCGTCGCACTCTTTCCCGGAACTTTGGAAATATTGCCAGGAAAATAACTCAACGTTTCCGGGCGCATAAACACTCCGAAAGTATATATAAGTTTGCAGACAGGTGCGATTTATACCGTCAAAGTGCGAAGAAGCTATTGCAGCAGGGGATAAGGCCAACTCGAAGGCTAGTTGGATTAGACATCAAAGGCAAGGGGATAGTTGGCAAAGGTGAAGAACAGGCAGCGTGCAGCAGAATCTGCCTAGAAGTCATAGAAAAATCTCAAGGTACACAGTCCCTATTGTGCAGCTAAAGATGCACAAAAGATAGTAATTGCCTTTATAATTGCTGTAAACACAATTAGATTCAGAATGATTTCAGACTTTAAAACCCAGGAGCAGTCTTGTTTGCTTCTTGACGCTGCGAAGCTTTTAACAAATGTTCTTTGCTTTCTATATCGATTTTCCCTATATCCACCCTAAATCCATATCTCCGTATTGAAACATCCCCCTTTGCATTTCTCCACAAGGCTGTTTCATTGTCATATTTTACACCCATAGCATTTTGAACTATATTCCGATAAACACTAATTGGCTTCCCATATTTTCCGATCAAAGCATCCTTCAATGTAGCGTAATCAGAGGGATCAATGTCAATACTAATTGACGATAAAATGCCATCTTCAAAATCATAAGACGCCCAGACCAATATCCCCCTTATATCAGTCTTGGCTAAGCAACTCGTTCCCGTGGGGCAAACTGTTTTTCTGCGCCATTCTTCTTCCATGACACGCGTAGCTGTATTCTTATCTGTTTTTCGAAGAATCGCATAGACCTGATCAATTGACATCCCCATGTATACCCCTCGGAATTCAAAAGAGTCAGGGCGCGGCTGAAAAGGTTTTGACACCATCTGGGCAGGTTGTTGCGTTCCGTCCGTATTTGATGGGCATTTCTTATTTGTATAGTAAGTCTCCCCTTTAGCATTAGTGCACATTTCCGCAGAGACCACAGAAAACGAGAGTAAAATCAGCGTAAAGACAATTATCCAAAACCTCATAATCCCTCCAGTCAGGTTTCTTCATTATAGCAAATAATCATTTGATAGCATTTTAATAAAACTACAACTCTGCCAGCGGTCATATCATTGAAAAAACTTTGCTGCTGCAGCGAACGCTCATCCACATACTAGTCAAGAATTACGCTTGCAACAATTGTAAACACAAATGCTGTCTTCGGCACCTACTTTGCTGCTCCGGCCTTCTCCAGTAATGAAACAATATCATTGTTTCCTCCTGCCAAAGCATACTTTAATGCTGTCAGACCAGTGTCATTCTTAGCATTTACATCTGCACCCTTATCAACAAGCATCTTAACAATGTCAATATTACTATCACTCGATGCATACATAAGCGCATTAGTACCTGTATTGTCAGGTGTGTTTATAAGGGCACCTTTTTCAATTAGCAAGCTTACAACATCACAATGCCTCCTAATTGTCGCCAACATCAATGCAGTAGTACCCTTGCTATCCTTCGCATTTACGTTCACGCCTTTATCAATAAGCAATTTGGCGATGTCAGATTGTCCTTTACTCGATGCTATCATTAACAGAGTAAAGCTTTCAGCAGGTATTTCGTTTACGTTAGCGCCTTTATCAATAAGCATCTTCGCTACAGCCGAATTACTATTATTAATTAATGCCAGTGATAATGCAGTATCACCTTCTTTATTCTTAGCATTTATTTCAGCATTGTTATCAAGAAGTAATTTAACTATATCAGAATGACCACTGACTGAAGCGATTATCAAAGGGGTCATACCAGATAAAGGATCACGATCATTTACATTCATGCCTGCCTTTACAAAAAGTGCCACTGTCTCAATATTTCCAGCTACAATTTCCTGGTAAAAACTGTCTCTTGAATAGACAACCCCCTTTAACTCCACATCCTTCTTGTAGCTTTCTTTACTTTTGCAAGCAAATCCAGAAAAGAAAAATAAAATAATTATAGGGAAAACAAAGTAAGGCACAAGTGAACTATTTTTTTTCGACATTGAAACCTCCGCATGAGATAATTTTGTTGTTGCAACAAGATAATATATGTTCCTACTGGCTGTAAGTCAACTATTGGCGAATATTTTTGGCCGAATTCACTTCTGAAGGCATATATATGGTTGGCGCAATAAAGGCTAAAAGGCGTACTATATATACGGAGGAAAATAGATATGGAGCTACCGTGGGTAATTGACGAACAAACCAAAGTGAAGCATGAATTAATTAAGAAATATATTGCCTCGTGGATGGCAATCTTGTTTGCCCAGCAAGAAAGGCTGGGGATTTCGCCACAGCTCCTCTATTTCGACGGATTTTCTGGACCGGGCATCTACTATACAGATTCGACTAAGACTTCAACCTGCCAGGGATCTCCTCTTATCGTGGGAGAAATTGCCAACAAGTTCCTTGGTGAACAGGGGAAACGGGAATTTTCAATTATCTGTATTGATAAAGAGAAGAAATGCGTTGATATGCTGTTGTTTTTCGGATTAATCCGGCCTAACTATTCTTATTATTCTGACCCTTTCGTTTTAGCCTGACCTATTTATAAGGGGGGCATTTCTGCCCCCCCGACAGAGAATCATATTATTTCAGTTGAAGCTACACGTACATGCTCCGCCGACACAGTCATGCATTTTTCTCCGGCTGCGGCAACCAGTGACCCACGGGCAAGATTGTTGGCTCGTCTGAGCAACCCACCTGAACCCTGATGTATTGCGGTGACAGCCTGTTCCGAGAACAGATTCTTTTTGCATCCGGCGATATTCTGATGGTGCTGCAAGTAGGTAGTCATATCCTCGGCATTAAGAGATTCCATATGGCCCCTGGCTACTACCCGTGATGCCAGCGGTCTGGATTGGCGAAACATCAGACTGTCCATGAGATTATTTTGTCCGGCAAGCACCATCGGCAACACAGATTTGGAATCCCCTTCGAACTGTACCAAAGTGTGCAGCTCCGAGAAGACATCAAGGCGTATCAGCGATGCTTCGTCTATGATAAGGACAGGTTTCTCTTTCTTGTCGACGAGTTCCATAATACAACTCTTTATAATCCTGCTGAGATTGGCTTTGGAGCTGCCTTTCACTTCCAGGTTAAGGGCATGACATATCTGCTTATAGAGTTCTGCGATGGTTCCTGATGTGGCCGTAACATACAGCACACGATATTCCGACGGATGCAGTGTTGCTGAGGCAAACCGTAATGCCGAAGACTTACCGCTTCCCACGTCCCCGGTGATAACTGCTATGGACCCCAGGTTTACAGCATAAAGGAAGCGCTCCTTTACACCCACGAGGCCGGCATGCTTCATCATGTCTTCTACTCTTATATCCGGCGAAAACGGCTCTTTCTTGAAGCCGAAGAATACTCTGTAGTGATCTCTCATTGTCTTTCCTCCCCGGAATCGGCGTTGCCAAAGAGTTTTCCGCCGTCATACCGGCCCGTAGAGTCATCGCCAATGTCGAAAGTATCCCTGCCCCTGGTGCCTTTGTCCCTCCTAACGCGATAATTGACGTTCACATCCAGCAGGACGGCAAACCCATATGTCTTGCTATCAAAGGTAATCTCCATTCTGGCAGGATCATGTTTATGATATAAGAGAGTTATCCGTTTGCCGATAAGGCCGACCGGCACTTCATACAAATGGCCCTCCAGAACAATGGTCCTGTCTTTTGCAACTGTTCGTTTTGCCGTTTTCCTGAAGTGGTCTTCCAAATCTTTCGGAGCCGGTCGCACACATTCAATGTTGCGAATAAACCGTCTTAGAGGTTCCTCTTTCGTGATGCTGTGGATTCGGTCATTATAGGAATCGATCCATTGCCGGAGCGACTCATTGAGTCCTGAGAGCGTTGTTGTTTTATAGACACTCAGGAACTGCTCACGTACTGTGCGAAAAACACGCTCGCACTTTCCTCGACCCTCTGGTTGATAAGGTTTTGAGTGTATAAGCACTATGCCCAGTGAGGCGCAGGTATGTTCAAGGTGATGGCTCCTGAAAGCAGAACCGTTGTCCACGTATAGTTTCCTTGGGACCCCTCTTTTCAGCAGCGCATTTCTGAAACAGTCCAGGAAACATTCCAGTTTTTCATGCAGGTAGAACTCCGCGTGCAAGACCAGTCTGCTCATGTCATCCAGAAAACATAGCAAGTAGGCTTTGCGTTGTTTATCTTCTACTGTCACATATGGGCCATGCATGATGTCAGACTGCCACAGGTCATTTGGATTATCTGCCTCAAATCTCCGGCGGTCCTGTGGGTCACCGTCACCGGGAACTTTTTGCAAAAGTCCTTCCGCTAATAACAAACGGTAAAGCGCCGAATACGTCACTTTCATCCCCGGCAATATAATCTTACGCACATGTGCCTCTTGCAGGAGTGTCGGCAATAAGACCGCCGGCATCTCTTTCCTCAACGCAATAAGTCCCTGCGCCGTCTCCGGATCAATCGCTCGTGTTTTGCCGCGATCGCAACGTTCCTGAGGATATAATGCTTCAAGCTTGTTGCCTGCAAGTTTGTACCTGGCTATCCATTCCTTGATCGTGGATTCTCCAATCCGTGTCCGCATACTGCCCGGTATTACCCACCGCCTGGCGCACTTATCCCGTATCAGACGCTCGGTCTCTCCCCGTTCCAACTGCCTGCCCCCTACAAAATCCGCAATGCCCCCAAATCTGAATACTGCCACCCGCTGCTTCATCTCTTCCGTCATCAAAAACCTCCTTCGTTATTGATGATGAAGATTTATCACAAGCAATCCCTCTATGTCACCGCAACTATTGGGTGGACTCCCAATGATCTGAAAGCGGTTGCACTTTATCCTGCCCTCGCTACTGGTATCCTGCCCCGCTGTAGCAGTTCATAAAATCCCTCCAGATAGTCCCCTTCAAAATCCATCCCAACATGGGCTTTGATATTCCTGGTCAGAGCACGCAACCAATGCTGCCGCCGTTGACGACTCAATGGGGCATTGTTCCGCCATATGCCATCGCGTATCCTTTTACATACAGCGCTTAATATGACAGTTGCTGACGCTTGATAACGCGGCCAGTATCCAAAAGGCCGCAATGTATAGACACACTCACAGTCTGCACAGATATATCGTTTTAACGGTAATGCTGAGGAATAGCCGTCATAAAATTTGTCCTTGAAGCCATGCCCCCAGATCCTTGTGCTTCCACATCGCAAACAAGTCGGCGGGCGGGGAAAGGGATATCTCTTACCGAGCTCAAATAATTGCTTGATACAAACCATCAGAAAAAGTGACAATAAATCTCCTTCAGCCCGGGGCTGTGGAGACTTCTCTTCCGTCAAGATGTGAAACTCCCTGCCTCGGGTGTTTTCCCTCAATCTTTAATCCGGTTATTTTAAAACGAATAGATAAAAAGGTGGGTTGGATTACTGCGATTAAAACGCGGCTAATTGCACTGCCTTAATTCGGAAAACAACAATATGCTCAACGAAGGTCTGCGTTCAATAGATAGGCATGACCAGAAATGGATGTCAGAGTGCGGAGAATTCGATTCATCGATTAATCAATTATTAGATGACCTTCAAGAACATGGAGATGCTTTACGCCCGGCATTCTTTCTGATAGATCCGTTCGGATATGCAGGTTTTCATATGAATACGTTAAAGAGGATACTACAGAATGAGCGATCAGAATTATTCATTAATTTTATGATCTACGACATTATACGGTTTATCGGAGAAGAAAATTTTCAGCCAAGGATGAAAGAACTCTTCGGATGTGATGACTATCTGGAGGTTTTTAAGATATACAACAGCGAAGAAAAACAGCAGTTCTTAGTGAATTTGTACTGCAAGCAATTGAAAGAAACTGCTGGTGCTAAATATGTCATGCCGTTTCGAGTTAATACTCCGGGGAAAGGCACTAGACCCAGGTATTACTTAATCCATGCATCCAATCATATAAAAGCATTGAAAGTAATGAAAGACAATATGGCAAACAAAAGTGATGCGCCTTATAGATTTGAAGCAATAGGCATTACGTCTCAGCGTGGATTTTTTGAGGATCCAAATAGGGAAAGCTTGCGAGAAATGATTAAGGATTATTGCAAGGCAATGTATCCTGCCGCAATTGAGTATGCAATCCTTGAAGATTGGGCTTATTCAAATACGAACGGCATTGCCAAAACAATAAAAGAGGCTTTGATCGAACTGGAGCAAAACAAGATTATTGAAGTAACAAGGAAGCCAAGACAGAGAAACAATACTGTCACCCATGGCGCATCGATAAAATTCAAGGAGAATAAATGAGCGGCTTTTCCAAGATAGAATGGACGGAAGTCACCTGGAATCCCGTAGTCGGTTGCACCAAGATAAGTGATGGCTGCATGAATTGTTATGCAGCACGTCTAGCCAAACGTTTAAAAGCAATGGGCAACATAAGATACAAGAATGGCTTTGCCGTAACCTTACACCACGATTTGCTGGGCGTTCCTCTTAAGTGGAAGAAACCGAGGACGATTTTTGTAAACTCAATGAGTGATCTGTTTCACGAAAAAGTACCTGTATCCTTTATAAAAGCTGCTTTCAAAACTATGGAAGCTGCACATTGGCATACTTTCCAAATACTGACAAAGAGGTCAAAAAGACTAGTTGAATTAGCACCGAAACTTCCATGGCCATCAAATGTATGGATCGGTGTCACGGTTGAATCTCAGAAGTATACATCCCGCATCGCTGATCTCCGGCAAGTCCCTGCAGCAGTCAGATATTTGTCGATAGAGCCGCTGTTAACCGCTATTCCAAAGTTGCCGCTTAAAGGAATAGACTGGGTTATTGTTGGAGGTGAATCCGGGCCTGAAAGTAGAGTTATGGAGGCGGAATGGGTACGATCAATCAGAGATCAATGCCAGAAAGCCGAAGTACCGTTCTTCTTTAAACAGTGGGGTGGCATTAATAAGAAAAAAACCGGCAAAGTGCTTGACGGTCGCATATGGCAGAATTATCCTTAGCAATGACATTTTTTAGATCCATTTGGTTTCTATATACAAATCAATGCTGAATAACGTGTACATTTTGAGTCTTCTGCACTGCACAGACTGTTCTCTAAGAAGATTCTTCTATAGCTTTCATTTCGGCAAGGTATTTTGTGAACTCAGAAAATTGATATAACCCTTTTTCAACTTTGCCCATAAATTCTCTATGAACTTCGACTAATTGCGGATTACGTAAATAAACTGCCCGATCATCCATGACAAAGGATTTTTTTGAAGTTAATACCGTGATACCCATGACTTGCAAATTAATTTTCTTGTCTGGGTAAAAAGTATGCAGTAAGGACGACTTGCAATTACCAACACTTTCTTGTTCATATTCCCTAAGCACGGCCTTTTCTTCACTCCTATATGGAGTATATTTGTGGACAACGGCTCGCACAGAACTCTCCGAAATTGTTTGATCGCTGTATAAATTGTTCAAACAATTGACGACTTGAAGCGCATTGATTTGCTCAACAGATTCTTTATCAGAGATGATTGCAAAAGCAGCTCTCTTATTGCCCACTCTATATATCTTTTCATCATATAACAATAAACACTTTTGAGCATTAAGGGGGATAAATAGTTGTAAGCCCATTGTGGCTATGCCTGTATTTGAGCCCCATCTCTTTCTATGTTCAAAAAATTGATTATATTTTACGACAGGATTGTCAGACGTTATAAACCCTGTATTAGTCGTATTTATCAGCAATTTATAGTTTAGATCCAATGCAAGCGGCATGCTATGAACCACTCCACGGAATAACATCTGCATAGGTTGCGTTAATTTTACATGTATATCATCCAGTGTTAACCCTCGATCCAATAATTCCTGCATTTTTCTATCCTTACTAGCGATATTCTTGATAAGCTTTTCGCATGATTCATTAATCTCATGCTCTGCTGACTCAGTCCTGGCTATTTGCGATATAATGAATGTGACTAAGCTGTGGTGTGCCGCGCTGCCTCGATCAGGAAGGCGATCAGTGGCGATTATTTTATTGATTATTTTTGCTGTGATCCCTTCAATGTTTGCAAAAACGTCCTCTAACCGGCCATCTTTCCCGTAATAATAGTCCTTATGGCATTGGTCATATAGCCTTGCATGTGTAATGAATTTTGCGGCTTTAAAATTGTAAATATTAATCGATTTATTATCTTGATTGCATGAAAATCTTTTTAGATAACACCTTGGGACAAAATGTTGCTTCTTCTTGTCAGTCACAAGCTACCCCCAACGTCATATTATCAATAAAAGGCAATCGGCTAAGGAGTTAATAGTTGTCTGGATAACCATAATTCTTTATCTCACGAACCAAAACTTGTATATGGCTGTATGTTATGCAAGACATTTCTTTTGCATAAACCATTGGCCATATAGTACCACCTCTGTTTCGTAATGCAATAAATTCAGCATAATGTTTTCTGTAGTCCAGCCATGATTCATGTGCCTTAGAGTATTCAATTTTACTATCTTCATCTTTTATTTTCTCCAGGAATTGCAAGTTAAGTTCTTTCATTTGGTCGTCATAAGACCTAAACTCATTATCAGCCTGTTCCGTCATTTCTCGCTGTGTTAATGGAGCATTCGGATGCAATATTTGGCCATTTAATTCTTCGCACGCTTTGATAAACACCAGAGTGTCATTAAACAGTTGATCTATTTCTTCAGATAATACTGTTATGCTCGATGCAAACTCGTGACAAAATATATGCCGTAATTCAAATATCTTGGCGACACTTTTATAAACTTCTGCTGGATTTTCGATAATAGGTATAGTAATGCCTTTTTGCCTCCTATCCCAGTCATTGCACACAGTTTCAACTCTTTTTAAATAATTATCCTTTATTAAAGTAGACATTGTCGCATCTATGTTTGAGAGATTATTAATAGGTACAAGATGAGATATAAATTCGCCCACTGATATTTTATTGCCTTGTAAAGCCTTTATTACTTCAAAATTAAAATTATCATTATTTTTCAGCAGTTCAGAACAGTTTTCAAAGTAAGGTTCACCATGATCAATAAACTCTTGGATAGCATGTCGGAAATAACTTTCAATGCAAGCCACGAGTGATATTGGGAAATACCGCAGGAATTCACTATCCAGAGTATCTTTCTTTTTAAAGGCTCGTTCTAGTGAATTCAGGCGATTTCTTAATTCATCATGACGATTCCCCCACTGGCGTCGATTACGAATATCAATAATTTCTTTAATAGAATCTCCCTTGCGTTTCTTAATCATATATAGCTCCTAGTGACTGTATTAACTATTTGTTTAACAAATATTGTCATATTAACGTAAAGAAGTGTGTAAGTTCGTGTCATCCTTCCTAATGAGTATTTCATGTGAGCTTCAGCGTGACAATTCGGATAAATAAGGATGCAGTTGTCCATATTGTCATTTGGAATGATGTGATGCACCTAGATACAATGAAATAGACCGCAGATACAGCACCCGGTGGCCACAAGAGGCGCGTAGTTGCTCAGCCTCAGCCTTATCAAAGCGCATATTCTGTCTTCTATTTATTCAGCGGGAGATTATATAACAATCTTTGTCTGGATAATATCAGACTATCCAGGCAAGGTCAGGCTTGACCGTAAATTCTAAGCGCATAGCTGCTATTATTTGGCAAAATTAGCGGAAGCATAGTTTGTCGCTCCGTGCAAAGAAGCATAGTTTGTCGTTTTTACATATCTATGGTTCCACGACACAGAGTGGAAACCGACAGCCGGAGATTCAAAAGGGTGGATGACGGGACTCGAACCCGCAACGGCTGGAACCACAATCCAGTGCTCTACCATTGAACTACATCCACCATCGGGCACCTTCGGCCGGTCTTCTGTAGTATAGCGCATATAAACTGCGCTTTTCCAGATCGCTCGGATGCCGTTTTACAAATGATTGGTGCGCCTGAGAGGATTCGAACCTCTGGCCTACTGCTTAGAAGGCAGTTGCTCTATCCAACTGAGCTACAGGCGCAATGATGCTCCATCTTCACAACTCAAAGTCCGCCGTTCCTTGGGAAACGTCAGACATTAACTGAGAACTTTGATCTTTTGGTCGGGGCGAGAGGATTCGAACCTCCGACCCCCTGCTCCCAAGGCAGGTGCGCTACCAGGCTGCGCTACGCCCCGTGAGCATGTAAAATACTCTATTTTTCAGCGGAAAGTCAATTTTTCAGGGACTTGTGACCCTGATCAGGCGCCTCGTAGTATGTCCCTGTGCAAGCGGAATCGTAATAACTTCAACTTGGACTTCTGATGGGAGCTGGGCGATTTCCGCCTCAAACTTCGGACCTTTATTCAGTATGAGATATCCGCCCACTCTGACGAGATGGCCGGTCTTTTTCAGTAGATCGGCTATTGAAAACGTAGCGCGGGTTACAATGACATCGAACTGGCTGTCCAACATCTCTTCAGCCCTGAAGCAGAGGACCTCGACATTTTCCAGTGAAAGGAGTCTCCGCATCCGCCTGAGAAAAGCGATTTTTTTCCGTGAAGGTTCGAGCAGTGTGATCAAGAGATCCCGCCTGACGATTGAGATCGGGATGCCGGGGAACCCGCCTCCGCTGCCGACATCGCAGAGAGTTGCTTGCCCAGCAGGAATAGCCTTGAGATAAAGGAGAGAATCGAGAAAATGTTTTACTATGATCTCGCGGTCGTCCGTGATCGACGTGAGATTGTACACTCTGTTCCATTTCTTGAGCTCCCGCAAGTAGGTCTCGAAATGTCCGATTATCTCAAACGAAGGCTCGATGCCGAGTTCGCACAGCCCAGCGCTCAGGATTTCCCAGTCTTTCTCCAAAATCCTTCCACCGCCACCAGGATTATCGAAACTGCCGCCGGCGTAATGCCGGGTATGCGCAACGCCTGTCCGAGAGTTTCGGGCTGGACCTCCGAAAGTTTTTCGATTATTTCGTGGGAAAGCCCCGGGGTTGTACTGTAGTCGAATTCTTTCGGTATTTTCTTTGTCTCGTATTTCTTTAATTTCCTAGCCACATCGAGCTGTCTCAAAATATATCCTTCATATTTGACGTTTATCTCGACGAGGTTCTCGACTTCCTGAGTGAGGTCATCGGTCGAGGGGGCCTGCTCTTTAATGAAGTTATACTTGATCTCAGGTCGTTTAAGGAGTTTCTCGAGCAGCGTATCCTCGGTGATCGGCGTAGTCTTCAAGGAAGACAGTGCTTGGTTAAGTGCCGGTGAAGGTTTAATGCGTTCAGACTTTAGCCGTGCTAGTTCGCTTTCAAAGAGCCGCTTCTTCTCTCTAAATCTGTCGATCGTATGTTCCGATATCAATCCTATCTCGTGCCCCTTTTCCATTAGCCGTAAATCGGCATTGTCGTGCCGCAACAGAAGCCTGAATTCGGCCCTTGATGTGAACATGCGGTAGGGCTCTTTGGTGCCTTTGGTGACAAGGTCGTCGATCAACACGCCAATGTAGGCTTCGTCACGCCCGAGAACAACCGGGTCTCTTCCCGTTAACTTCATAGCCGCGTTTATTCCGGCCATCAGGCCCTGTGCAGCTGCCTCTTCATACCCCGATGTTCCGTTGATCTGGCCCGCGAGGAAAAGGCCTTCGACTATCTTCGTCTCTAGGTTGTGTCTAATCTGGGTTGGATAGGCAAAATCATATTCGATGGCGTACGCAGGCCTCATGATAACTGCTTTTTCGAGCCCCAGTATGGTCCTGACCATCTTTACCTGGATGTCGTACGGCAGGCTCGTCGATATTCCGTTGGCATAATACTCTGTGGTCTCTAAACCCTCGGGCTCAAGAAACACCTGGTGCCGCTCCTTTTCAGCGAACCGCACAACCTTGTCTTCGATGGAAGGGCAGTATCTCGGCCCGATTCCCTGAATCCGCCCGCTGTATAAGGGTGACCGGTCGAGCCCGCTCCGGATCGTGTCGTGAGTCGCCGCGTTGGTATAAGTTATGTAACACGGTAATTGAGGGTTCGTTATCTTGTCCGTTGAATAGGAAAAGGGAATTGGGGGATCGTCTCCCCACTGCGCAGTGGTCTTGGAAAAATCAATGCTTCTGGCATCGAGGCGCGGCGGGGTACCTGTCTTGAGCCTGCCGAGGTTGAGGCCGAGATCTCTCAGCGAATCCGACAGTCCCATTGAAGCGAATTCTCCGGCCCTGCCTGCCTGAAAGTTCTCGAGCCCGATATGGATAAGCCCTTTCAAAAAGGTGCCGGTCGTCACGATTACCGCCCGCGAGCCGTAAAGTATTCCGAGAGAGGTTAAGACCCCTTTCACCTTGCCGTCTTCTAGGATGATTCTCTCGACCATCCCCTGCTTTATCGTCAGGCGCTCCTGAGATTCGAGCACGATCCTCATGGAGTTGCGGTATAGCATCCGGTCTGCCTGGGCCCTTAGGGACCAGACGGCCGGTCCTTTCGAAAGGTTCAGCATCCTGAATTGTATGCCGGATCGATCGCTGACCCGGGCCATCTCACCGCCTAGGGCATCTATCTCGCGCACAATGTGACCCTTTGCAAGGCCACCGATAGCAGGGTTGCAGGAAAGTTGCGCGATGGTATCCAGATTGATAGTGAAGAGGCAGGTTTCAAGCCCCAAACGGGCCGCGGCAAGGGCCGCTTCGCAGCCGGCATGGCCAGCGCCGACGACAATAACATCGAAATCTTGCTCTTTAAACTGCATTGTATTATTATAGCATTAATGAAAGTGCCTGTTTTCAAACACACAGTGATGAAAATATTGGCGGCCCTCCTGGATGATAAAGAATCCCTTCAGACGATTTCGGCACTTATTCAATACGATCCCGGGCTGTATTTGTCCTTCATGCGCAGGCTCGGTGCGGCTTCCCTTAAATCCGAGGTAACTACAATTTCTCAGGCGGCATCTCTCATCGGCTCGACAGCTATTGAGGCGGAAATCAAACTCCATGATCACCTGCTCGAAGATGAAGATTCGGTGAAGATGTGGTGTTGCGCTGTCCTCGCGGCAGAGGCCGCAGGCCGGATAAATGAGACAGCTCCGGTTGCCGAGCCCGAAGAAGTATTCTTTTCCGCGCTCCTCCCGACCGTGGGAATGCTGCTTATGCTCGAAGAAAAACCAGAGTATCTTCGCCTCATCCCCCTTCTTCTAAAGATGTCCATCGAGGACAGGGTTTTTCTTGAAAACCGTCTTTTCAGGAATAACCATATATCGGTGCTGGAGGACGTACTGTCGTTGCCGCAACTGTACAAGGATGTCATCAGACTCATAAAGGCCGAGCGCTTTCCGGATACTCTGAAGGACCAAGAGCCGCTGTTGTCCCGTTTCTCAACTGCCCATACCTCGTCTCAGCTCTATCACCTGGCGACTTCGGGAGAACATGTTGCACAAGCGATCATCTTTCCTTCTATTGTTCTGGCCCAGGAGAATTTGAAGCAGCTCAACAAGCGCTACTTCAAAATAGCCGAAAGCGATACCGAGGAAATGCTTTCCGATATAATTGAAAGGTTCGAGCGGGCTTGCCTGGAATTCGGCTTGCAGGACCTGTCCGAAAAACTCCTGACAACAGCCGGCAAGTTCCATGAGCCTGAACTCAAATTTCTCACTACATCAGCCCCTCTATTACGTGTGCTGAATGAAGTTTTTGTC
>Ga0181523_10003242_pt1 | contig 14985 bp, 10 predicted proteins | sample PEATcosm2014_Bin_43_FD_119752 | JGI IMG/M metagenome (GOLD analysis project Ga0181523, IMG submission 119752) | Peatland microbial communities from MTU Mesocosm Facility, Houghton, MI, USA - PEATcosm2014_Bin05_30_metaG | ecosystem: Environmental > Terrestrial > Soil > Wetlands > Peat | place...
GAGGACACCGAGCCATCCAAGGTGATCGACGAGCTCGGTCTGCCGCTGGTGCTGAAAATTCCGGATGGCTCGTTTTCGCGCGGGGTACACAAGATCGAGTCGGCGGCCGAGTTCACGCGGATCTGCGATGAACTGTTCGAAGAGACCGACCTGCTGCTGGCGCAGAAATTTTTGCCGACCGACTTCGATTGGCGGGTCGGCGTGCTGGCCGGCGAGCCGCTGTTCGTGTGCCAGTACCGCATGGCGCGCGGCCATTGGCAGGTGGTGAAATACCGGCCCGACGGCTCCTCGCACGAGGGCGGCTTTCGCGCCTTCGGTCTGGACCAGGCGCCGGCCGAGGTGATCGACATCGCGGTGCGCGCGGCGCGGCCGATCGGCGACGGGTTTTACGGCGTCGACCTTAAACAAACCGCCCATGGCATCGTGGTGATGGAGGTCAACGACAATCCCAGCCTCGAACACGGCATCGAGGATACCGTCGGCAAGGACGAGATTTGGACCCGCCTGCTGCGCTGGTTCATCGAGCGGTTCGAGCAGTAGTCCTAACGCGCCGCCGCCTTCGCCACTTGATCCAGCGGCCAGCGCGCGCGCGGCGCGACGTCGAGCGGATCGGTCAGACCCAATGCCAGCCGCTCGGCGCCGGCCCATGCGATCATGGCGCCGTTATCGGTGCAAAGGGCTGGCGGCGGCGCTACGAGCTCGGCGCCGATTTCGAATGCGACGCGATGCAGCGCTTTGCGGATCGCCTGATTGGCGGCAACGCCGCCGGCGCACACCAATGCGCTCGGGGCGCCAACTCGAACGCGGAACATGCGCAGACCTGAGCGCAGCCGGTCTTTGACGACATCGACCACCGCCTGCTGGAACGAAGCGCACAGGTCGGCGACGTCCTGATCGCTCAGCGGCGCGATTTTTTCCGCTTCCAGCCGCAAGGCGGTCTTCAGCCCCGACAAGGAGAAATCGGCGTCGCGGCGTCCGCTCATCGGCCGTGGCAGCGCAAACCGCGCGGCGTCGCCCCGCGCCGCTTCCTTCTCGACCAGCGGCCCACCGGGATAGCCGAGGCCGAGCAATTTAGCCGTCTTGTCGAAGGCTTCGCCGATCGCATCGTCGAGCGTGCCGCCGAGCCGCAGATAATCGCCCACCCCGCGCACGCCGAGGATCTGGGTATGGCCGCCGGAGGCAAGAAACAGGCAATAAGGAAAAGCCGTCGCATCGGTGAGCCGCGCGGTGAGCGCATGCGCTTCGAGATGATTGACCGCGATGAGCGGCTTGTCATGGGCAAGCGCGATGGCCTTCGCCGTGGTCAGCCCGACGATGACGCCGCCGATCAGGCCGGGCCCAGCCGCGGCGGCGACACCGTCGAGACTCGCGAAGGTGACCTTCGCCTCCGCCATCGCCTTGGCGATGATGTGATCGAGCGCCTCGACATGAGCGCGGGCGGCAATCTCGGGCACCACGCCGCCGAACTCGGCGTGCTCGCTGATTTGCGACAGGATGACGTTGGACAGGATCTGGCCGCGCCCATCCGCGGTGCGGCTGACCACGGCGGCGGCGGTCTCGTCGCAGGTTGTCTCGATGCCGAGGATGATCATCCGTGTATTATACGCCTGCAATGGCCCAATCTTCGACCGTAACATCCATCTTGCGCATCGGCTCGCGCGGCTCGCCGCTGGCGCTTGCCCAGGCGCGCGAGGTGCAAAGCCGCCTCGCCAGGGCGTGCGGCCTCGCACTCGAGCGGATCGAGATCAAGACCATCCGCACTACAGGCGACATGATCCAGGACCGGCCGCTGGCCGAAGCCGGCGGCAAGGGCCTCTTCACCAAGGAAATCGAGGAGGCGCTGTTGGCCGGCTCAATCGACCTCGCGGTCCACTCGTCAAAGGACATGCCGACCATATTGCCGGCCGGCCTGGTGCTTGCGGCGTTTCTGCCGCGCGAGGATGCGCGCGACGCTTTCATCAGCCGCAAGGCCAAAAGCTTGCGCGAACTGCCGAACGGCGCCGTCGTCGGCACCGCGTCGCCGCGCCGGCAGGCCTTGGTCAAACAGCTGCGGCCGGATCTCGCGATCGTGCCGCTGCGCGGCAATGTCGAGACCCGGCTGCGCAAAATCGAAAGTGGCGATGCCGACGCCACGTTGCTTGCGGTGGCCGGCCTCAAGCGGCTCGGCCTTATCGCTGAGGCCACGGCTGTCTTCGACCTCGATGAGTTCCTGCCGGCGGTCGGCCAGGGCGCGATCGGCATCGAGACGCGCGCGGACGACACTACGACCCGCGCCCTCGTCGCCGCCGTGGACGATCCCGACACGGCAACGGCACTCGCCGCCGAGCGCGCCTTCCTTGCCGTGCTCGACGGTTCCTGCCGCACGCCGATTGCCGGTCATGCGCGCGTACGCGACGGCATCGTCCGCTTCCGCGGCATGATCGCCAAGACCGACGGCAGCGCGGCGCTGGCGGTTTCGCGCGAAGGTCGCCGCGCCGACGCCGCAGCGCTTGGCGGCGATGCCGGCCGCGAACTCAAAGCGCGGGCCGGTCCCGGCTTTTTCGAGCGGGACTGAGCGGTGCGCCTCCTCGTCACGCGCAGCCAACCTGACGCCGCGCGCACCGCAGCCGCGTTGCAGGCCCGCGGTCACGCAGCGATCATCGCGCCGCTCTTTGAAATTGAGATTTTGTCCAAGGCCGAACCGGACGGCGGTTCGTGGGACGCGGTTTTGCTGACCAGCAGTAACGCGCTGCGGGCTGTCGCTGGATTCGGGCCACGCAACGATTGGCGCAGTCTGCCGATTTTCGCGGTGGGCGAACGAACCGCGCAAGCGGCGCGCGAGAACAATTTCACCGCCGTCACTTCCGCCGGCGGCGACGTCGACGATCTCGCCGATCTGGTCGCCGCACGTCTAAAACCGCCGGCGCGGCTTCTCTACCTCGCCGGCGAGGACCGCGCCGGCGATGTCGCCGCCGTCTTGCGGGCGAAGAATTTCGTCGTGGATACGGTGGTGGTTTATCGCGTTGCGGTCGCGCGAACGCTCCCCGAGGCGGCCGCCGCGGCGCTGACTGCCGGGATCGACGGCGTCCTCCATTTCTCGCGCCGGAGTGCCGAGACGTTTCTCGCCGCCGCGCGCAATTCCGGCCTGCTTGAAGCCGCGCGGACCAAGCCGGTGCATTATTGTTTGTCGGCCCGCGTCGCCGAACCGCTGCGGGAAGCCGGCGTGGCGGACGTGCGGATCGCGGCGCGGCCGGACGAGGCCTCGTTAATCGCACTATGCGGCTGAACCGACGTGATTACGCCGACTTGTTAGGGTTTGTTCGGCATGTTGCCGCTGCCGCCGCCCCGTATTATGCCCTCCCGGGACTGGCCTAAGGGGCCTTTGATTCGGTGACCAAGCCTTAATCCAGTGAACATGTCGAACTCGCTTTGAGGACAGCATGACGAGCGAGCCTGACAGCAAGGGAGGCCGGCGGCCGCCGACCATCGAGCTTAAGGCGACGGAAGTCGATTCCGCGGCGGCGCCGGCGTCCGGCGCGGCCGCAGCGGCCGATGCGTCGCCGCAAGGAGCCTCAGGTCCGACGCCGCAAGGGCCGCGGCCAGGCGCCAAGTCCATCGGCCGGGTGAAAACGCACGCCATCAGCGGGATCCTCGGCGCCATCGCGATGGCCGCGATCGTTGCCGGGCTTTGGATCGCGGGTGTCTTGCCGCCGTATCGGGCCGCTCTCTCTCCCGGCGCCACCGCGTCCGATAATGCCGCGATCGATGCCATCTCGGCGCGGCTCAACGATATTCAAGGTGAGCTTCGCGCCGAGCAGGCCAAGTCCGCACAGGCAAAGTCCGCACAGGCCAAGTCCCCGCAGCCCGACCCGGCGATCGGGGCGCGCATCGCCGCCACCGACGCCGAAACCAAGTCGCTTGGCGATTCGCTTGCGGCGCTGAACCGGCGTCTCGATGACATTGCCGCGGCGAGCCAAAGCGCGGTCGCAAAGGCCGATGCCGCGCAAGCCGCCACCGCCGAAGCCGCGAAGAGCGCGAGCGCGGCGCAAGCGGCAAATCAGACAAATATTCAGCGCAGCGATCTCGACGCGCTGGCGAGCCGGATTGCGGCGCTGGAGAACGCGGTGAAGGCGCTTTCCGAAAATGCCGCACGCCCGACGGCCGGCGCGGATGACCAGGCGGCACGGTTGACGATTGCGGCGCAGGCGCTGCGTGATGCCGTCCAGCGCGAAGCGCCCTATCGGGCCGAGCTTGCGGCGGTGCAATCGCTTGGCGTCACGGCGAACGCGGTCGCGCCGCTCGAACCGTTTGCGGCAACCGGCATCCCCGGCGCCGCCGCGCTCGCGCAGGACCTCGCGGCGCTCACGCCGAACTTGCGGCACGCTTCGGAACCCTCGTCCAGCGCGACCGGTTTTCTCGGGCGGCTTGAGGCCAACGCGCAGCATCTGGTCCGCATCACCCCGGTCGATGCGCCGGCCGGCAATGAGCCGTCGGCCGTCATGGCCCGGATCGAAGCCGACGCCGCGCACGCCGATATTGCCGCGGCGCTGACCGACATCGCGGCGCTGCCGGAAGCCGCAAAGCCGCTCGCTGCCGGCTGGGCCGGCAAAGCGAATGCGCGCCAGGCAGCGATCGCGGCGAGCCGGCAGATCGCGGCCGATGCGCTTGCGGGCTTAAGCAAGCCGGCATCGCAATGACGCGCATCGTCCTCTTCCTCATCGTCGTCGGCGCGCTGTCGCTCGGCGTTGCCTGGCTTGCCGACCGGCCGGGCGACGTCGTCATTGTCTGGCAGGGGCTGCGCATCGAAACCTCGCTTTTGGTGCTCGGCGCGGGGCTTATCGCGGCTCTTGCGGTGCTCCTCGCAATCTGGAGCCTGATCCGCTTCATCCTGCGCTCGCCCGGCTTGCTGTCGCGGCACATGCAGCATCGCCGCGGCTTGCGCGCCTATGAGGCGATTTCCAACGGGCTCATCGCGGTCGGCGCCGGCGACATCGACGCCGCGCAAAAGCATGCGGCCGCGATCAACCGGCTCGCGCCCAGCGAGCCGCTCGCGCTACTTCTTAACGCGCAATCCGCGCAGCTCTCGGGCGACCGCGAAGGCGCCGAACGCACCTTCCGCGCCATGGCGAGCCGCGCCGACACCAAGCCGCTCGGCCTGCACGGTCTTTTCATCGAGGCGCGGCGCCGCAACGACACCGCGGGCGCGCGGGCTTATGCGGAGGAAGCGGTACGCACCGCACCGACATTGGGCTGGGCGAGGCGCGCGGTCCTCGAATCGCTTTGCCGCGACGGCGATTGGGCCGCCGCCTTGCTCTTGCTCGAGCGCAACATGCGCACATTCGAGCGGCGGATCTATCGCCGACTGCGCGCCGTGCTGCTCACCGCGCGCGCCCACGCCATCGAAGACAGCGATCGCGATGGCGCCAAGGCCTACGCGCTCGAAGCGCAGAAACTCGACCCGACCCTGGTGCCGGCCGCGGCGCTTGCCGGACGACTTCTGGCCGAGGGCGGCCAGCTGCGCAAAGCCGGCCGCGTGATCGACAGCGCCTGGCGCGCCAATCCACATCCCGAACTTGCCCAGGCCTATGCCGAGCTTCGCTCTGGCGAATCCGCGCGCGACCGGCTGAAGCGGATCGAAGCGCTGACGGCTAAAATGCCCGGCCATATCGAAGGCGCGCTGGCGATTGCGCGCTCGGCGCTCAGCGCGCAGGAATTCGCCAAGGCGCGCGCGGCGCTGGCGCCCTATCTCGCCGCGCCGACCAAGCGCGTTGCCATGCTGATGGCGGAGCTCGAACGCGCCGAGCGCAACGACGAAGGCCGCGCCCGCGAATGGCTGGCGCGCGCGCTGGTTGCCGCGCCGGACCCGGCCTGGACCGCCGACGGCCATGTTTCCGACCGCTGGCTGGCGGCTTCTCCTGTGACCGGGCGGCTCGATGCCTTCGAATGGCGCGTGCCGCTCACCGGCATGGTGGGCGCGCCGGTGATCGAGCCCGAGCCGACAAGAGCCGCACCCGCCGAGATCGCTGCCACGCCGCCGGACGAAGCCGGCGCGGCGCCACCGCCGCGCGAGGTTCCGCCCGCTCGCCGCAAGGGCGAGGAGCCGCAAGCTAAAGCTGAGCCCAAAGCCGAGCCGATCATCCCGCTCATCCACGTGCCAGACGATCCGGGCCCCGAGGCGGTGGAGGAGAGCGAGACGCCCGCCGCCGAAGACACAGGCGGCTGGCGCAAGATTTTCGGGTAAGGGGGGCGGACTGCAGCGCCCGCCTGCTTGTTAACCCAGCACGGCTCATGCAATATTCGTATGAATTATAGTGCATGAGGCTCCCTTAGCCGTGCCACCCGCAAAATCAAAGACCCGTCAAAAACTTGCGCCTGCCCCGCCGAGCGGCACCGCCGCGATCGCGGGTTTTCTCGCCGCCATCGGCGGCGAGGTGCGGCGCCGGCGCGCCAAGCGCGGCATGACGCGCCGGCAATTGGCGCAGGCTTCGCAAACCTCGGAGCGCTATCTGGCGCAGATCGAAAGCGGCGCCGGCAACCCGTCGGCGACCGTGCTGCGCGCCGTCGCGCAGGCGCTCGACCTCCCCGTCGCGGCCTTGCTGCCGGCGACCGGCGCGCGCCCCGCGGCGCTCGGCGCCGTGCTCGATCTCGTCGCGCAACTGCCGGAGAGCGAACTGCCGGATCTCGCCAAGCTGATCGAAGCGCGCGTCAAGCGCGCCGCCGGCGCCGATCGGGCGCGGCGCGTCGCGCTCATCGGCCTGCGCGGCGCCGGCAAATCGACGCTGGGGCGGATGCTGGCGCAACATCTCGGCTGGCCGTTTGTCGAACTCGACCGCGTCGTCGAGGAGGATTACGGCGCCAGCATCCCCGACCTGATCGAGATGGCCGGCACCGCCACCTTCCGCCGCCATGAAAAAAGCGCGCTCGAGCGCGTCATCGCCGGGCACGACGAAGCGGTGATCACCACGGCCGGCGGCATCGTCGCGGATGCCGAAACTTACGCGCTGTTGCTTCGCCGTAGCCACACGATTTGGCTGAAAGCGCGTCCGGACGATCACATGAGCCGGGTGATGGCGCAGGGCGATTTCCGCCCGATGGCGGCGAACCGTAAGTCCAATTCCAAGGGCGCGATGGCCGATCTCGTCGCCATCCTCGAAGCGCGCCGCGCCGACTACGCCCGCGCCGAAGCCGAGGTCGACACGGCGGGCGACGCCGTCGCGGGAAGCTTTGCGAAACTGCTGCGGGTCGTGACGCAGTTGCTTGGGCTGCAAGCGGAACCGCAGCCATGATGCTTGCCGACCAAGGCTTTCTCGAACTCGCGCCGCTGCGGCTCGAATACCGCATGATCGGGCCGCGGCCCGAGGCGGCGCCGACCATCGTGATGCTGCACGAGGGCCTCGGCTGCGTCGGGCTGTGGGGAGCGTTTCCCGACCAGATCGCGGCGGCGACCGGCGCCGGCGTGTTCGTCTATTCCCGCGCCGGCTACGGCCAATCGAGCCCCGGCAAGCTGCCGCGCTCGACCGCCTTCATGCATGAGGAGGCCACCGAGGTGCTGCCGCGCGTGCTCGCGGCCATCGGCTTTCAGCGCGGCCTTCTGCTCGGCCACAGCGACGGCGCCTCAATCGCCGCCATCTATGCCGGCAGCGTGCAGGATCACCGCGTGCGCGGGCTCGTTTTGATCGCGCCGCATTTTTTCACCGAGGACATGGGTATCGCCGAAATCCGCCGCGCCCGCGAGGCCTTCGTCTCGGGAAATTTTCGCGACAAGCTCAAGCGCTGGCACGCCGACGTCGATTGCGCCTTCCGCTCGTGGAGCGAGCCGTGGCTCGATCCAAATTTCCGCAAGTGGGACATTACCGAAGCGCTCGGCTATATCCGCGTGCCGATCCTGATCGTGCAGGGCGAAGACGATCAATACGGCACGCTCAGGCAGATCGAAACGGCGCAACGGGAATGCTTCTGCCCGGTCGAGACGCTGGTGCTTCGCGGCGTTCGCCACGTGCCGCACCGCGAGGCCGCGGAACCGACGCTCAAAACGGTCGCCGATTTCATCAATCGGCTGTTGCGCGATCATCACGAAGGGCAACGGCGCCCGGGCTCCGGGGTTGCCGCATCATGAACTATAGTACACATTAAGTGCAGGCTCGCCGCAGGCGTGCACTATAATACAGGATCAGGGCCGGAGACGAGAGACGACGATGGGCGACGCCGAACATGCCATCCCGCGCCCTTTAGCGAACGGCAAGACGCGGATTGATTTCCAGACCGAGCCGGCGCGCTACCGCCATTGGAAGCTTGCGGCCGACGGCGAGGTGGCGACGCTGACGATGGACGTCGACGAAAAGGGCGCGCTGTTCGAAGGCTACGATCTGAAACTCAATTCCTACGATCTCGGCGTCGATATCGAACTTGCCGACGCGCTGGAGCGGCTGCGCTTCGAGCATCCGCAAGTCCGCGTCGTGGTGCTGCGCTCGGCCAAGCCACGGGTGTTTTCCGCCGGCGCCAATATCCGCATGCTGGCCGGCTCAAGCCACGCCCATAAGGTCAATTTCTGCAAGTTCACCAACGAGACCCGCAACGGCATCGAGGATTTGAGCGAGAATTCCGGGCTCAAATCGATCTGCGCCATCAACGGCACGGCGGCCGGCGGCGGCTATGAACTCGCGCTCGCCACCGATCACATCATGCTGGTCGACGACGGAACGGCCGCGGTGTCGCTGCCGGAACTGCCGCTATTGGCGGTTCTCCCCGGCACCGGCGGCCTCACGCGCGTGTCCGACAAGCGCAAAGTGCGGCGCGACCACGCCGACGTGTTCTGCACCACCGAAGAAGGCGTCAGAGGCAAGCGCGCGGTGGAGTGGCGGCTGGTCGACGACGTGGTGCCGGGCTCGAAATTCGACGAGACCGTTGCGGCGCGCGCCAGGGAATTCGCGGCGAAGTCGCGGCGCAATGGCACAGGCGGCGGCATCAAGCTCGCGCCGCTGACGCGGACCTTTGCGGCGGACGGCGTCGCCTACGGCGCGCTCGCAGTCGAATTCCAGCGCGAGGCGCGGATCGCCACCGTGACGTTGCGCGGCCCCGCGGCGCCGCCGCCTGCCTCGGCCGATGCCATGACGGCGCTGGGCGCGGATTTCTGGCCGCTTAAGCTCGCCCGCGAGCTCGACGACGCCATTCTGCATATCCGGCTCAACGAGCTTGACATGGCGGCGATCGTCTTCAAATCGTCCGGCGATCCGGCCCAGGTGCTGGCCTACGATCGCTTCCTCGATGCCAACAAGGATCACTGGCTGGCGCGCGAAATCCGGCTGTTGTGGAAACGCGTGCTCAAGCGCGTCGATCTGACTTCGCGGTCGCTGGTCACGTTGATCGAGCCGGGTTCGTGTTTCGCCGGCACGCTGGCCGAGCTGCCGTTCGCCAGCGACCGCTCCTATATGCTGATCGGGCTGCGCGACGGCGACAACAAGCCGGCCGCGAGCCTTGCGCTCGGCGACGTCAATTTCGGCCACTATCCGATGTCGAACGGGCTCACCCGACTCGAATGCCGGTTCCTGGCGAACCCCGCCGCTGTCGCCGCCGCCAAAGCCGAAAGCGGCAACATGCTCGATGCCGAGCGCGCGCAAACACTCGGCCTCGTCACGTTCGCGCCGGACGACATCGACTGGGACGACGAGGTGCGCGTGTTTCTCGAAGAGCGCGCCAGCTTTTCGCCCGACGCTTTGACCGGCCTCGAAGCCAATCTGCGTTTTGCCGGACCGGAGACGATGGAATCGAAAATCTTTGCGCGGCTGACCGCATGGCAGAACTGGATCTTCCAGCGCCCCAATGCGATCGGCGACGAAGGTGCGCTCAAGCGCTACGGCACCGGCCAGAAGCCGGTATTCGATACGCGCCGAGTATGAGAGGGACCGAGCGATGAACATCGAGAACGTCGATTACACAACCAAAATCCCCAACAACGTCAATCTTGCCGACGACCGGCAGGTGTTGCGCGCGCTCGAAAGCTGGCATCCCGGCTATATCGACTGGTGGATGGATATGGGACCGGAAGGCTTCCAGGACGCCGAGGTCTATCTGCGCACCGCGATATCGGTCGACCCCAAGGGCTGGGCCAAATTCGATTACGTGAAAATGCCGGAATACCGCTGGGGCATTCTGCTCGCCCCGCAAGAGGAAGGCCGCAAAATCCCGTTCGGCCGCCATTATGGCGAGCCCGTCTGGCAGGACGTGCCGGGCGAATATCGCGCCATGCTGCGCCGCCTCGTCGTCATCCAGGGCGACACCGAACCTGCCTCGGTCGAGCAGCAGCGCCACCTCGGCAAGACCGCGCCGTCGCTCTACGACATGCGCAACGTTTTTCAGGTCAACGTGGAAGAAGGCCGCCACCTTTGGGCGATGGTCTACATCCTGCAAAAATATTTCGGCCGCGACGGCCGCGAGGAAGCGGCCGAACTGTTGCAGCGCCGCTCCGGCGACGCCGACAAGCCGCGCATGCTCGGCGCGTTCAACGAAGCGACGCCGGACTGGCTGTCATTCCACATGTTCACGTTCTTCACCGATCGTGACGGCAAAATGCAGCTGGAGAGTTTGGCGCAATCCGGCTTCGATCCGCTGTCGCGGACCTGCCGCTTCATGCTCACCGAAGAGGCGCACCACATGTTCGTCGGCGAGACCGGCGTCGGCCGCACCATTCAGCGCACCTGCGAGGCGATGAAATCGGCCGGCATCGAAGATCCGGCCGAGATCGACAAGGTGCGGGCGCTTGGCGTGATCGACCTGCCGACGATCCAGAAGAAGCTCAATCTGCATTATACGCTGTCGCTCGATCTGTTCGGCTCGGAGGTCTCGACCAACGCGGCCAACACGTTTACGGCAGGATTAAAAGGCCGCTTCCAGGAGACCAAGATCGACGACGATCACCGGCTCGAACACGCGACGTATCCGGTGCTCAAGCTCGTCGGCGGCGAGATCAAGCGCGTCGACGAGCCGGCGCTGACGGCGATCAATATTCGGCTGCGTGACGATTACACCGCCGACTGCCAGCGCGGCGTCGATCGTTGGAACAAGATTATCGACAAGACCGGCGTCGCCTTCAAACTCGAACTGCCGCATGTCGGCTTCCACCGCCTGATCGGCGAGTTCAGGGACGTCAAAGTCTCGCCGGCCGGCCAGCTCCTCGACGAAGCGGCCTGGAACCGCGAGCAGAGCAAATGGCTGCCGTCGAAGGACGACGGCGATTTCATCTCAAGCCTGATGCGAAAGGTCGTCGAGCCCGGCAAATTCGCTGGCTGGATTGCGCCGCCGCGCATCGGCATCGACAACAAGCCCGGCGATTTCGAATACGTGAAAATCGCGGCGTAACCGTCATTCCGGGGCCGGCCAGCGGCCGGAACCCGGAATCCATAATCACCGAATAGGCAGAATTGGCGCTAGATTATGCCCTCTCTGGTGGTGGTTGTGGATTCCGGGCTCGCGCTACGCGGGCCCCGGAATGACCATGCGCTGACACGATGGTTAATCGGGTCTTAACCTCGCTGCACCTATGCTATTGGACCGGTAATGCGGCGGGTGGTCCCGCTGTTCATGATGTACAGGATGACCCGCGAGTCCGATTCCAATCCCGTCCGTGCGACGCCCATTCGCGCGCCCAACGGCCGCTCGCCCTTCGTGCGCACGCGCGAACTCATTGGCGATACGCCGCCGGGCAAGCCGCCGATCAGCCTGGCGGTCGGCGAGCCGCAACATCCGATTCCCGCATTTGTCGGGCCGGTGATCGCGGCGCATGTCGCCGAGTTCGGCCGTTATCCCGCGAACAAGGGGCTCGATGCCTTCGGCGAGGCGGTCGCGCAATGGCTCGGCCGGCGCTACACGCTCCAGCGACCGGTCGATCCGGCGGCCGAAGTTCTGGTGCTCAACGGCACGCGCGAGGGACTTTTTCTTGCCGCGCTCGCCGCCAAGAACTGGGTCGGGCCGCGGGCCGGCCGGCCGGCGATGCTGATTCCGAATCCGTTCTACGCCGCCTATGCGGCCGGCGCGATCGGCGCCGAGTGCGAGCCGGTCTTTCTGCCGACCACGCGGGAGACGGGCTTCCTGCCGGACCTCGACGCGCTCGATGACGAGCTGCTGGCGCGCACTGTCGCGTTTTATATCGCTTCACCGTCCAATCCGCAGGGCGCCGTCGCCGATCTCGCCTATCTCGAAAAGCTGACCGCGCTGGCGCGGCGCTTCGGCTTCTTGATTTTCTCCGACGAATGCTATTGCGAGATCTACAGCGACCGACCGCCGCGTGGAATGCTCGAAGCTTCGGGTGCGGATTTTGCCAACGTCGCCATTTTCCACTCGCTGTCGAAGCGCTCGAGCCTGCCGGGGCTGCGCATCGGCTTTGCCGCCGGCGATCGAACGTTCATGCAAGCCTATCTCGAATTGCGCAACGTCGCGGCGCCGATGGTGCCGACACCGATGCAGCATGTCGCCATTGCCGCGTACAACGACGAGAAGCACGTCGAAGAGAACCGGCGGCTGTACCGGGAAAAATTCGATCTCGCCGACCAAATCGTCGGCGATCGTTACGGCTATCGCCGTCCCGCCGGCGGATTTTTCCTGTGGCTCGACGTTTCCGCGCAGGGCGGCAGCGAGGCGGCGACGCAGCTTTTGTGGCGCAAGGCCGGGCTGCGCGTGGTGCCCGGGCGGTACCTCGCGCGCGAGCAGGCTGACGGTTTCAATCCCGGCGCCGACTATATCCGCATCGCCATGGTGCATAACAACGAGATCACCGCCGAGGCGATGCATCGCCTGGTGGCGGTGCTCGGCTGAGGCGGACATAGCGATGTCGATGATCGATCGCAGCCTCGACGGAATGGCCGCCTTGTCCGGCCAGCTCGGCGGCATTTTGCAGCGTCGGCTGCGCGAGCTTGGCGGCGTGGCGCTGATCAGTCTCACCATGATGGCGGCCCTCGCGCTTGCCACGTGGTCGGTGCAGGATCCGTCGCTGAGCCACGCCACCGATGCGCCGGTCCACAATCTTCTTGGCATGCCGGGCGCGATCGCCGCCGATCTGATGATGCAGCTTTTGGGGCTCGGCGCGCTGGCGCTGCTGTTGCCGATCGCGGTGTGGGGCTATCGGCTGCTCGGCCACAAGCGGCTCAGTCACGAGCGGCTGCGCGTGGTGCTCTGGCTTGCCGGCGCGGTGCTGACCGCCGCCTTCGCCTCCTGCCTGCCGCGGAGCCCGCGCTGGCCGCTGCCCTCCGGGCTCGGCGGCGTGATCGGCGACGCCGTACTGCGGCTGCCGGTTTTATTGCTGCATGCACCGCTTGCCGGAACTCACCTGCTCGCCGCCGCCATCGTGCTGGGCGTCGCGGCGCTCGTCACCTTCGCCGGCGCCGCCGGCATGCTCTGGCGCGGCGCGGTCGATGAAGACGACGAGGACGAAGACGACGAGCCCGCCGACGAGGACGAGCGCGGCTGGATATCGCTCGGCTTTTTGGCGCATTCACTCCTCAGCTTCCGCGCCCGGCTTGCGCGCCTGTTCCGCCGCCGACAGCGGACGCCGATGCGGGAAGACCTTGGACTGTCCCGCCGCCGCGTCGAACCGCGCTTCGATGGCGCCGCGGAGCCTGAGATTGACGAGGCGGAGGACGAGGCGGAAGCCGCGCCGCGCGTGCGCAAGCCGCGCACGCCGAAAGCGCCGCGCCGGTCAAGCGGCGGCTATGTTCTGCCGCCGCTCGAATTGCTCACGCCGCCGAGCAAACTCGGGCGCGCCACCGTCAGCTCCGAAACCTTGCAGGAAAATGCCACCGCGCTCGAAGGCGTGCTCGGCGATTTCGGCGTGCGCGGCGAAATCATCAATGCGCGGCCGGGTCCGGTGGTGACGCTTTACGAGCTAGAGCCGGCGCCGGGCATCAAGTCGTCGCGCGTCATCAGTCTGGCCGACGACATCGCGCGCTCGATGAGCGCGCTCTCCGCGCGCGTCGCCGTGGTTTCCGGTCGCAACGCCATCGGCATCGAACTGCCGAACCCGACGCGTGAAAAAGTCTACTTACGCGAACTGCTCGCTTCGCGCGATTATGCCGAGACGTCCGGGCGGCTGGCGCTCTGTCTCGGCAAGGCGATCGGCGGCGAGGCGGTTCTCGTCGATCTGCAGCGCATGCCGCATTTGCTGATTGCCGGCACCACCGGCTCGGGTAAATCCGTCGCTATCAACACCATGATCCTCAGCCTGGTTTATCGGCTGCAGCCCGACCAATGCCGGCTGATCATGGTCGATCCCAAAATGCTTGAACTGTCCGTCTATGACGGCATCCCGCATCTGTTGACGCCCGTCGTCACCGATCCGAAAAAGGCGGTGGTCGCGCTCAAATGGGCGGTGCGCGAAATGGAAGAGCGCTACAAGAAAATGTCGAAGCTCGGCGTGCGCAATATCGACGGCTACAATGCGCGCGTCGCCGAGGCCAAGAGCAAAGGCGAAAAGCTCAGCCGCACCGTCCACACCGGCTACAACCGCGAGAGCGGGGAAGCGATCTACGAGAACGAGGAGCTCGATCTCGAGCCGCTGCCTTACATAGTCGTGATCGTCGACGAGATGGCCGATCTGATGATGGTCGCCGGCAAAGACATCGAGGGCGCGGTACAGCGGCTGGCGCAAATGGCGCGTGCCGCCGGCCTGCACGTGATCCTGGCGACGCAGCGGCCGTCGGTCGACGTCATCACCGGCACGATCAAGGCCAATTTCCCAACCCGGATCTCCTTTCAGGTCACCTCCAAGATCGACAGCCGCACTATTTTGGGCGAACAGGGCGCCGAGCAGCTGCTCGGCCAGGGCGACATGCTCTATATGGCCGGCGGCGGCCGCATCAGCCGCGTCCATGGACCGTTCGTCTCCGACGAAGAGGTCGAGAAGGTGGTGCGTCACCTCAAATCGCAAGGAGCGCCGGAATATCTCGAAGCCGTCACCGCCGAAGAGCCGCAGGACGAGAACGGCAATCCGATCTTCGACGCAACCGCGATGGGCGGCGA
>Ga0181523_10003243_pt1 | contig 14982 bp, 12 predicted proteins | sample PEATcosm2014_Bin_43_FD_119752 | JGI IMG/M metagenome (GOLD analysis project Ga0181523, IMG submission 119752) | Peatland microbial communities from MTU Mesocosm Facility, Houghton, MI, USA - PEATcosm2014_Bin05_30_metaG | ecosystem: Environmental > Terrestrial > Soil > Wetlands > Peat | place...
TAGACTCAACGTCTTCGCTGGTCTTGTACCCGGACCACAACTCATTGCGAAAGGACTCGATCACGTGATCGGTCGCAACTGCGATGTGTGTGGCGCCGCCGCGGATCATCCCCAACATGGACGACAGCACGCCTCGAACAGCGGCGACTTCCCGTCCGTCTTCATCTCGTGCGGAAGGCAGTGCATAGAAGTGTCGGAACAGTTCGTAGGTGCCGTCGACGAGATAGACGTCCACTGTGTGACTCCATCACCACGCTAAACGAGAAGCGTCAGCTCGGGCAAACCGCTTTGGGAGAACCAGAAATCGCGGAGGCAACGTGGAGGCGGACTTGAGACCCACACCCAGACCTCTACCGTGTCAAGGTCCCGTTCAACGATAACTGATTGACATTCAGCGGCACTGGCAGCCACCATTGGCGTTGTAAGGAACTCTCAGGAACTGTTAATTAACGGACCCTCATTGGATCCGGATATTCGAGTGCGATTTAGATTTTCCGGGTTGCCGTGCCCCAACTGGCTGATGAGATGTCTGAGTACTCCGCAGCTGCCTCATAAGATTCCGGATTGAATGAACCACCTATCGCCCTGCTTCACCAGCTTCAAAGTAAACGCGCTGGAGGAACTCAAGGCTCCAGAGCGCGTGCTCTTGCCCCTGACGCTAGCAAAGGTACCCTGAATTTCCGGCTCTTCAGGGTCGAGTTTCAACTTCGGTGGCTCCGGCGAATGGAAGGACTCCCCATAGGCTTTCCTAACGCCTTCAGGGCAGTTGGGGTAAAGCGCGACGATCCCGTCGAGATCCTTTCGATTGTAGGCATCCTCGTAACGGCGAAGCACGCTGAGAACTGCTTCCTTGTTCTGTAGCTGGATTAGCTTCTGGTGAACCTGTTCCGCATAGGGACTGTTGGGGTGCCGGTTCAAGAAGGCTTGTAACCCTCCACTGTCCGCCTTCAGGGCCAGCATGTAATCGGCTTGTTCATCCTGCAACCCCTCGACCAAGCCATGTGCTTCGCTCGCGTGCTGCCCCTCCGGGTGGGCTTGAAGAAATGCATCCAGCGACGTGAGGTCCGCCGTGTTTACCTTCTTCCAATCGAGCTCTTCGAGCCGGTTTCGAACTTGCGTGGCGTTCTTACCGTTCGGGTATTTTTGCAAATATTGCTGCAGCGCAGACGAATCCGTGGAGTCAGCAATGGCCGCGTAGCCTGCGGCCTCGGCCGCGGTCATGTTGACATTAAAAGAGGTCGTGCTCCCGAGCGTTAGCTGTACCTCTTCGCTCACCGTTATGTATCCGGTTTTTTCTAATTCGAATCTGTGCAGCCCAGGGCTGCCCTCGTGTTTAAATGTGCCGTCTGGCTGAACCACACCCACTTCCTTGCCATCGATGCGCACCGTTGCGCCCGGTACCGCACCGGTGACTACATATGAAGGGGCCTCTTCGCGTTCTAGTTTGACATTAATCGGCGTTTCAGAATTCTTGGCCACAAGCACGGAAGTCGTTATTGGTCGGAATCCCGGTTTTTCAAGCCGGATGTTATACGACGCTGGGGGAAGCGGAATGCGAAGCTCGCCAGTGTTGGACGTTCGTCCGAATTGAAAACTATCCACCATAACGATTACATCTGTCTGCCCCGTGCGCAGCAAAATTCCTTCGATCTGGCTCTGCTCGCCAACAAGGGGGATACGGGAAGACGCCCAAAAAGCCGGTGGATCCTGGTTTTTGAAGTGAGGCATCGCTATAGCTACAGTGTTTTGCGCGAGATATAGTGTTCTGTAGGCAAACAGCATCCCGATCAGAAGGAGCGGCAGAGTGATGGCTAACGCCCGCTTGAGTCCACGCTTGTACGCCGCCCGTTGCCGGCGCAATTCAGCACCGGGCATACTGGAAATTACCCAGTCGTGGTTGAAGACGTGCTTATAAATGCGGTTGCGAACTTTGAGTGTGCCATTATCGACCCGGGTGATTCCGGAAAGCCGCAGCACAGAGAGCATTGGATTAGTTTCGTCGTCGGGCACTCTCTTGCCGTCGAGAATCCGCTCGTAAATCGTTAGTAGACCGGGAGAGTCCACTTCGCTGCGCAGCATCCGTTCGCGTACGAAGAGCAGGTTATCGTCTCGATCGCGCGCCCGGGTGGAGAGAAACAGTTCCTGGCAAAGGCGGTCCACGGCCGATGTGTTACGAACGGCGCCCTCTTGCGCCACGGCCTGGCAGAGACGCTGCGTCAGATAAGGATGCCCGCCGGTCCAGTAGATGACCCGTCGCAGGAGTGCCGATCCGACGCCGTCATCGGCTCCCAATCCTTGCACCAGCGGCATCGCTTCCTGTTCGGTGAAATCCGTGAGCTCAATCCTCCGTCCGATGTTGAACGGCGTAGTCCGCGTGTCACGTATCAAGTCCGATGGACTCGCGACCCCTAGCAGACAGAACGTCAGCCGTTCTGTCTGCGGATCGAGAGAGCGTCGATTGAAACATTCCCGAATCCCGGCAAAGAACTCATCGGTAGAAAAAGGGAGACTGCGGACGGCGTCGATTTCGTCCACGAATATGACGATCCGATCCTCTCGCACCGGCAGGATCACATCGGAGAGCACCAGCATAAAACGCCGCATAGGACCGAGCTGTGGAAAGCGGCGCCAGTAATCCTCGACTTCCTCTTCCAGCCGAAATTGTCGGCCGGCGCGTTCGACGAGTCCGTTGTACCACTGCTCCGCGGTTAGATTCTGGCCCAGACTCGTTAGGTCAAGCACGGCGACCCGCGCGCCGTTATCACGCAGGCGGGCGGCAGTTCTTACCATCAGCGAAGACTTGCCCATCTGGCGGGCTGTGAGCAAATAGCAGATTTCTCCCGCCCGCAGCGCCTGGTAAAGCGTTTGATCGGCCGCGCGTTCAATGTAGGAAAGTGCGTCGCGGCGAAGCGTGCCGCCCACAACAAAGAAACTGGCAGGTATCGTCTCAGGCATGGGAACTCAAATCAGATGGCGACTGAGGTACTGCTCATACAGTTGGCACCGCAGCTTCATGTCGCGGGCACACTCGCCCGCCATGATGCCTGAACTTCGCAAACGGTAAAACGAATCCGTGCTCGAGGGATGCTTTCCGCCGATGACGCTGCGCACAACGTCACAGAGTGCGGGATCCTGGTTCAAGGAAACAAAAATTCTGCGCAAGTGGTCCCCATAAGGACCCTCGTCGCGAGCGGCGCCGGCCGCGAACTCGTGGAATGCGAGACTAAGCTCTGTCATCTGGTGCAGTCCGCGCTGCGTCAGGAAGGGCTGTCCGCCAAGCAGCGAGTAAAACTGCTCTAACTCGCCCTCGTTGCTGAGCGGGAAGCCATAACGCCGGTTCAGTTCGCGCACCTGCTCGAGTGTGAAGTCGGCCAAGACTAGGCGCGTACCCACATTAAACGGCGACTGGTTAACGTCGGTGATGAACAGGTGCGCCTCGCTCGCGTAGGCAATGGCGAGAGACAGATTCTGCCAGGGTCCTGAAGGATCGAGTGAACGCTCGTTATGCCAGGAGCGAAACAGTCCGAAAACTTCGCTGCCGAATTCGCAAGCGAAGAGACGGTCCACCTCGTCCATTCCCCAGACCAGATGGCCGTCTATTCGATTGAGGATTTCCCGTCGCAGCAAACGCTCGAAGTTCATACTTGGCCCGCGGCGCGCATTCCAGTACTCCTCGGGGTTCACATCCAGATCGAGTTGTTCCGCAATCGCCTGCGCCAAACAAAGGAACAGACTATCCACAGACTGCAGGTGCGCTGAATTGAGCTTCTGGAAGTCTGTGAGAACCACTCGGGCCCCGGCTTTGCGTGCCTGTTGCAGCCCGCGCGCCATGAGGGAAGTCTTACCCATCTGCCGGGCCCCTTTCAGCAAGATGACGCTATCGTTGCGAGCGACCGCCGAATAGAATTCCTGGTCGGTGGGACGGACGATGTAGAATTTGGAATCGAGCGGCAGCGCTCCTCCCACCGGTTCTAGGTTCGGCTTGCGGCGAAACGCCTCCTGCGGAGTCTGGAGAGCTTTGGCCAGGTCCGCGACAATCTGCTCATTATCGGTGGAATCCTTCCAGAAAGCGTAATTGCGCCCGTCCAGCGCGGCATGCAGGGAGTCGGGAAACTCCCCGTGAAATTGAACTCGCACCGGCAAGAGCCGTGGCCTGCCGTTTTGACGCTCCGAAAACGAGTGCGCCAGCTGGACCTCATAGGAGAGCATCTCGCTTTCCATGGAGGCTTCGGAAAGCAAGGCAACCACCGCGTCTGCCGTTCCAATTTTTCTCTCGATCTCTCGCGCCCAATCCACCCCGACCGCGAGGTGCCGATCCACGAAGACCCGGTAGCCTTGGGCCGTCAATTTTTCCTCTAGGGCCTGCATGATCTGTTCGTCGGGCTGAACATTACGCCGGTATAGCAGGACCAATTGGAGTTCTTCCGTTTTCACTTCAGGCTCGGGAGGAGACAGCGTGGCTATGTTGGCGCTCGTGCGCATAGCCAGACGACGCAACTCCGCTCCCAGGTCGGCAGCGGACTGGTAGCGTATTTCGCGACGTTTTTCCAGCGCGCGAGCGATCACCCGATCCAACTCTGGCGAGATCCGCCGGTTGACGAGCATGGCGGAAGTTGGCGGACGATTTAGGATCGAGTCGAACACAACCGCCGAGGTTTCTCCGCGAAAGGGGAGCACGCCCGTCGCCATCTCATAGAGCACCACTCCAAACGAGAAAAGATCCGTGCGAGGATCCAGTAGTTCCCCGCGCGCCTGTTCCGGAGACGTATACGACACGGTGCCCATGAATTCTCCCGACCCGGTGATGCTCTGCTGCGTGGGTTCATCGTCGTTCAGAGTGGTGTGCAATGAAGCTCGCTCACTGCGGTCGCAGCCGGTTAGCTTCGCGAGACCGAAATCGAGAATTTTGATCCGTTCTCTCTCGATAACAAACAAGTTGGCAGGTTTGATGTCCCGGTGAACAATACCGCGCTTGTGCGCCGCCTCCATGCCGTCTGCGATCTGGATTCCAAAGGCGATCACTTGTTCCTGCGGCAGCGGGCCGGATAGCATAATCTGCCGTAAGTTCTTCCCTTCCAGAAGCTCCATGACAATGAAGCGACTGCCCGCATGTTCGCCCACATCATGGACTGTGCAGATATTGGGATGGTTCAAAGAAGAAGCTGTACAGGCTTCCCGCTGAAAGCGCTCGATGGCAGCTGAGTTCTTCGAGAACTTCTCGGACAGAAGTTTGATCGCCACGTGACGCCCGAGGCGTATGTCTTCCGCCTCGTACACAACTCCCATGCCTCCGCTACCTAGTTTGCGCAAAATGCGATAGTGGGACACATTCTCGTGGAGAATTCCCACGCCGGACTGGTCTTCTTTCTTTGCCGGGGAATGCAAGCGGACGAGTTTCCTGGGAAGTTCGGGGTTCCCGGCCTCCGAGTTCCAGAAGTTAAAAAGGCGCATTCGGAGGCCGGCGCTGACTTCGACCTCGCCCAGATCATGCAATGCATCCTTCCAGCGGCCAAGCTGGTGGAGCATGCCGGTAACAAACTCAGAAGCCAAGATGTGACCTTGGTCCCCGCAATCCATGATTCTCTGGGCCACATTGATTCCGCTGTCGCTCACCGCACCCTTGAGACTCATGTCGGCCACACGGCATACCGGCCAGGAATGCAGCCCCATCCGTAAGCGGAATTTGTTGGTGCGGCGGGCGGAGCAGCAGATTTCCACCGAGCAGCGTAACGCTGCTTCAGGATCGCCGAAGAAGACCAGCGCCATACCGTCTCCGCTCGGCACCACCATAATCTGATCCTTGGCCCGTGCTTTGCCGAACTCGCTCGTACGGTGGACGAATTCCCTCAGGTTTTGCAACAACACGTGGTGTTCGGATGCCGGGAGCGAAGAAGAACCGGCGATGTCCAGGAACAGGGCATGTGCGAGCTCGAGTTGCTCCGTCTGAGGCTGAACTGTAGCTGCCATGCCGGCATTCCAGAAAGCTGCCGAGGATTGCGCCGGTGAGGAGCGTTCGAAAACGCGGGGCGCATTCCCCGGCCCTGTGGGTTGAATTGAACCCGCTCAACCTGCAAACGGGGAATTTAGTAGGCCATACTTCCTCGCGCCAGCCTACCCGGAACCGAATTATGCCACATTCGGGGCATCTACCCAAGCGAGAAAGATCCGAGGCTGCGAGTCTCGCATATCGAAGGATTGAGAACACTATCTATGAAAAGATTCGTTTGACATCTCCATCCTCTTTGGTCTAGTACTTGACGGCGAGTCAATTATCAGCCCCGCGGGTGGCAATTTTCCTTCCCCAAACGCGATTCTCCATTCGCAAACCGGCCCCAAAGTGTGCTGGAGGAAACATGAGAGCTGTACGACTCGTCACGGCAACGCTGTTGCTGGTTGCGTTTCTTTTCCAGACACGACCGGTCACGTCGCAGTCAGTGTATGGGGAGGTTTGGGGGCGTTTTACGGCAGGCGCTGGCTCGCCAGTTTCCGGGGCGTCAGTGACCGTGACTGCGGTCCAGACCGGAGCGCGCAGTCGAACGAGGACCGACGCCGAGGGATACTTCACCATCAGTAATCTGGCGGCCGACCTTTACCAGATCGACGTGCAGGCCGATGGCTTCAACCGAGTGCACGAAATCGTGGCCGTCAACGCGGATTCTACGACGAAGGTCGATTCGACCCTGCGGGCTGGCGATCCGAATGTGGTCGCTGCACCGACGCCGACCAGTGACAGCGCGCTGAAGGTTGACCGCACCGATGTCTCCACCCTCTTTGACTACCCTACCGTCAACAAGCTTCCCCTTCTCGACCGCAATGTGACGACGTTGCAGCTACTGGTGCCAGGAGCGGCTCTCGGACAGTTATTCATACCGCCTAGTCAGAATCCACAAGGCGGAGTGCCGGTCAACGTCAACGGACAGCATTTCAGCGGCAGTGCATTCCAATACGATGGCACCGAGAACCGCGACCCGTTGGAAGGCATTGTAGTGATCAATCCCACGCTGGATTCTGTGGGCGAAATGAAGGTCACAACCCAGGGGTACAACGCCGAATTCGGACAGGCGACGGCGGGTGTGGTCACGGTCCAGACGAAGACCGGGAGCAATGTCTGGCGCGGAGATGCGTTCGAATTCCGGCGAACCGGGTTTGGACAATCGGTAGACCCGTTTGCTGCTGCGGGCGTTCCGCCCGGCAAATACGATATATTTGGCGGTTCGTTCGGTGGACCGATCGCAAAGAACAAGTTATTTATTTTCGGCGACTACCAGGGGACCCGATCATCCCAGGGTGCGAACCTGTTGTTGAGTGTGCCACCGGAGGACGTCCGAAGCACCTGCCTGGGCCCCGCTGCGGGAAGCGGTGTACCATACTGCAACTTATCCGATTACAGCAACTTCATTAATGGGGTCCTGACCGACGCTCAGGGCCGCCCGTTTCCGAACTACATGATTCCAAACAACTCGAATAACGGGAATCCAGATCCCGACCACTATGTTACGAGCCAGGCGGCCACACTCCTCGAGCTTTTGCCTCCACCCAACCACACCCCGACCGATGCAACCTGCGCCGATAGTGGAGCGGAGGCCGTGTGCAACAACTTTCTGGCGTCAGGACAAGAAGTGTTCAATGCCGACCAGTTCGATGTTCGGACCGACTACAACGCGAGCTCGCGTCTCCGGTTGTTCGGCCGCTATAGCTTCGGCGATTTTTTCGACAACGGGATGCCCGCATTTGGCCCGGAAGCGGGCGGGGTTGGCACCAATAGTGCCCCCCTTGCCACCATTGGCAACGGCCCGAAGGGATTCGCGGGCGTGGCCCAAACTCGGAACCAGGGCGTTTCATCGGGATTCACCTATTCAATCGGCCCGGAGACACTCACCGACTTCCGCTTCGGTTACTTCCGGTATCGGCTGAACATCAATGCTCAGGATTATGGGGGGCAAATTCTCACCAAGATCGGGATACCAGGAATTTCTGCGGCCGACACTAAGGACCCCTTCGCCACAGGCCTACCCGATTTCGAAATCCCTGGCCAGCAAACTGGCGCCCCTCAGGCCCTAGACTCCGGATTCGATTATCTCCGCCTTGGATATTCGAACGCTGCCAACTCTTGCAGCTGTCCTTTGCGCGAGCGCGAACAGCAGTTCCAGTTTGTCAATAACTGGACCCGGAGTTCAGGCAAACACATTATCAAATGGGGGGCGGATCTTCGGTATTTGCAGAACTACCGCTTTCAGAGCGTCCGGCCACCGACTGGATACTTTTCTTTTGCGCCCAGTGTGACCGGGTTGGGTTTGGCGACTTTTCTGATAGGAGACGTGACCTCGTTTAACAGATCCTTCAGCAGCTCGGCGGCAGTTCACGCTGGCGAACACCAAAAGAGGTTCGGTTTTTATGGACAAGATACCTGGCGGATCAACTCGCGCCTTACCCTGAATTACGGTTTGCGGTGGGAAATCTACTTTCCTCAGACAGTGACCGGCGTCGGTGGGTTCCTCGTACCGAATCTCAGCAACCACGACCCAGGAACAACCTATTTCACCGGGCCGGGGGCAACAAACAGCGCAGGCGGCGTAAAAGAAAATCTGACCAGCTTCGCACCTAGGCTTGGCTTTGCCTACCTGATCAATCCCGCCACGGTGATTCGGGCAGGATATGGGCGGAGCTTTGATGCGGGCTATGCGGGCGACATCTTCGGCATTGCTGCCACTCAGAATCCTCCGGTAACAGTGGACCAGAGCGTCCAAGGAGGGTTCAATTTAACGGATGGTCCGCCGCTGTTTACCTTCCCCAGTGGCTCACCGTTTTCACTGCTGAGCCTCGCGACAGCGAATTATGGGAACCCTCCAGCGACACCTTCTAGCGGGGCCGTGCTCTACGCTCTGCCCTCCCGTGTCCGCGTTCCTACGGTCGATTCTTGGAACCTGACCTTTCAGCACGAACTCAATTCCCATCTCTACTTTGAGCTGGCATACGTGGGTAACAAGGGCACTCACGTCTTCCCCGATAACGATCTCGGAACCTATTACAATCTGAATCAACCATCCCTTCAAAATCTTATTGTGCAGACTATCAAGAACGGGATTCCAGTGCAGGGCCTAAATTACCTGAATTGTAAGGCGGGCAACGAGACAGGTACGAAAGGAGCGATTTTCACCTATATGTCTGGTGGCGGCGCTATGGAACAACAGTATTGTCTCACGACGCCCGCGGTTAGAAGTTTTTACCAGCCAGCTCCGAACTTTGCTCCTTATCTTTTCCAGGTGTTCTATTTCGGCAACGATGCCAACGACAATTACAACTCGCTCCAGGCACAAGTGCGCAACAACTTTAACCACGGATATTCGTTCGTGGCACACTACACTTGGTCCAAGGGCCTCGACTACGACAATAACTACTTTCGAGTGGATCCGCGAGTGGAATACGGTCCCGACAGTTTCGACATAAGGCACCGATTTGTGATGACCAACATCTGGGATTTGCCGATGGGGCGGGGCAAGGCATGGCTGGGTGGAATCAGACCGGCTGCCGACCGCTTTTTCGGTGGCTGGACCATAAGTGCGATTACAATTTGGCAGAGCGGGCTTCCGTTCACTCCATCATATCTACCGAACAATTGTGCTCTCGAGACTGACCAGGGTGGTGATCCCTGCCAGCCGAACCGCGTTGGCCCCGTCCACATCTTCGGGGCTCGGGAGCAATACTTCACCACCACTGGAGGTCGACCTCTGCCCGCGAATACGAGTAACCCGGACTACTGCGCCGCAACTCCCAGCTATTGCGGTCTTAATCCCGCCAACGGCCAGCCGATTCCGGGAAAACCGATCGGTCCCTGGCAGCGTCCAGGGGCAGGTCAAATCGGAAATGTTGGCCGCGATTCCTTCACCGGGCCCGGGTTTTTCCAAAGTGACGTCGGCCTAGCTAAAGTGGTTCGTATCACGGCAACTACTGCTTTGCGTTTCCAAGTTGATGCTCTTAACATCTTCAACAGGGTCAATATGGGAAGTCCCAATACTTGTGTGGATTGTGCGGGTGGTGGCTCCATTAGCTCGCTCGCCACAGGAGCCCTACAAAGAGAGTTGCAGTTCTCGCTCACGATCGAGTTCTAAGCACGGGCCACCCCTGGGGGTGGTTGTATGAGCCAGGAATTCTCTCAGAGTCTCGCGTGATTTTAATGGTGGTGCAGCACTAGAATCTTGGGCACGGCCTGCTCGGCAGCTAAGGCCGCAATATCTTTGGAGCATTTCTGCCCGAAACTAAGGATGGCTCCGGTATTGGCGATTGAAAAGATGGTGGCGGGATTGTCCTGAATAAGGATCAAGGCCCAGACCCCGATGGAGAGATTGTGTAAGTTTCGCCGCCCGGGCCGGGCCAGGTTGAATTCAACCCGAGAAGGTTCCCGTTTCGTAATTACCCGCGGCAGACGGATTGCCGTTGTCCTGACCGGCAAACGTGTCACTGTCCGGCATTGCGTAATTGCGAAATCGCGGACGATCTCGACGCGGACACGCACAAAGACACTTGCTTGGATTACATCCCGGCCCGAAATGCCTTTTGGCGTGGGCCTATCAGTTGCACTAATCTGGATTTCCTCTATTGGGCACCGCGCCCGGAAGGTATAGCGAGCGAGCGCCATAGACGCCTGCTAGTAATTGATGAGTGTCACAACCTGGAAGAGAAGCTAATCGCGCTCGGGCGAGTACAAATCGCGACATCAAATTGCGTCCGCGTGGGTCTAGCTTCCAATCACTTTCGGATAGTACGGCAAAACAATTATGACGGAGCCGAGAAACGTTTGCGCGAGTTTCAACAATCGGTTTGGTCGAAGCGCGAAAAACTGAGCGTGAACGAACTCCGTATATTCGATCGAAAGGTTCAGGCTATCGAACTGACACTAGCATCCGGGGAGTGGATGTTTTGGCCGGATGAGCAGAATAACTTTGTGGTCTTTCCATTGTCTGCGCGGAGACAAGCCGAAAACCTCTTCTCCATGACTGACAAGATCCTTTTTATGAGCGCCACAATTGGAGGTGTAGAGCCGTTCTTGGCCGGCTTGGGGTTCTCCGTGGATGCCGCTGCAAGTTGGGCCGCGGATAACAGCGTCAAAGTGGAACGCCGCTCCGTGTCCTATCAGCCGATGGGCCTTAGGTCGCGCAATTCATACGGTAGGACGCTGCCCAATGTTGTAGATGCCTGCAAGCAAGTTCTCGATAAAGCGGCACTGTGAGAGTCCTGAGCCTACGGTGCTGCTCGGTGTGGCGATGACTGAGGGATTGGACCTAAAAGAAGACCTCGCCCGCTCTCTTGTCATCCCCAAAGTGCCGTATCCCCCTCTGGGAGACCCATACATCCGATTGCGCACAGAGCGCGATGCGCGCTGGTATGCGCGGCAAACTGCGCTCGCCATTGTCCAAGGCGCTGGCCGAGTGGTTAGGTCAGAGGAAGACTTCGCGGACATCTACGTGTTTGATTCGTGCTTTTGGGGATTTCTAAAAGAACACGAAGCGCTGTTTCCGCCGTGGTTTCTAAATGCCATCGAATTCAGGGGGGAGAAACGCCCGCATGGGGTTCGGCGAGCCGTGCACCCCCGGCCCGAGTGGCTGCAGTCCTAGCGCTCCCAGTCGAACACAGCAACCTAGTCGAAAGGAGGCATCTATGAGACCACCCAGAAACCGAATCTTTCCTCACGGGCCGGACCCACGTCCGCCGACAGTCCGCAAGTTCCGGGCTGACGCCGTCCCGTATGGCGAGAACATCAGTCGCAACGGACAGAACCGTGTGGGCTGAATACGATGGTGAGCGGCTTGTGTGCGTGGCTCCTACCGCCGAGGAAGCTAGGCGCAAGTATCGTGAGGTGCTGGCACGCGAGGAAAAGGATGGGGGGAGGTCAAAAATGTCTGGCAGTGTTCGCTTATAGACCGCCGCAACCGTTTTATTTACACAGACAATTATTTTTCGAATTTGGGATTTTATCGCACTTCAGGTTCGGATCGGGGTGGAATTGTTCTTAGCTTGAGGCAGGGGAGGGATATGGGGATCCGATTCCGGAAGGGCTGATCTTCAGGGACCGGTCCCCGGGCTTTATCAAGTAGTTAACTGAAAGTGAGAGCTGCTGTTTACTATCTGACGACCAGTCATTTAGGCGAGATTAAGCCATGGTCTTTATTGTCACGCGTCTTCGCGATCTTCAGACTTGTGCAGGATTAGCCGATTCTTAAACTGTGGCAGGCATCTCGCCAAGTCCATTTGAAGTGAGTAGCTCGCGCACAGAATCAGCCCCTTCTGGCTCTTGTGGTACCCCCCATAAGTCCATGTCCAACCGAGGATTGAACTTCGTGCCCCTCCGGGCAACAATACCAGCAGGAACTACGTCTTACTTACTTTCCACCAGGAATGGAATGCGGATTCGCAGTTTCATCATCGCTTACGCGCTCGTGCTCGCCATTCTGCTGTTCGCCGACCGGCGCCCCGCTTCTACCGGGCAGGATCGCTATTCGCGCGTGGTGGACCTGACCGATGGGCAAAGCGCGACCACGGCCGATGCCCCGGCCGCGGAATCCAGAACCCGCATCATTGCCCCCGGCGCACTCATCCCCGGCACTTGGGGGGCTGGGCAGATTCCGCCCGAGCGCCTCGTGGCCCCGCTGGTGGTTATGGATTTGAACGCGGACGAGGGCAGCCCGCAGATTTCTCTCGACGATATCGCGGCGTGGGAAACCCGCTACGGCATGATTCCGCAAGGAGCCGTCGTTGCCATTCGCCGCGCGGGAGCGCACCAATTCGCGTCCGCTGTCGTACCCGCGGTCGCGTCCAGTGTCGCGTCCGACGATCTCTCCACGACGCCGCTTCCAATGGCTCGCGACGCGGCAATGTTCCTCATCGACGCTCGTTACACGATCGGCTTTGCCGTCGAGACGCCCGTGAACCTGGCCTCCGACCGCACCCTCGCGCGTCAACTCGCCCTCCACGGAGACTACGTGGTCGAAGGAGCTGCACGCTTCACGTCGCTCCCGCAAACCGGCTCGCTCATCATCGTCGCCCCGCCGAAGAAGACGATCAAGAAGCCGGGTGAGGCCGCCCCGGTTCGCATCCTCGCCATGGTGCGGTAGTCGAAATCATTGATTATCTGAATCATTAGATTATCTGAATCATTGATTAGTGGAGCGACGGGCGCCTCGCCTGTCCGGCACCCCGCCAGCAAGAGTCGCCATCGCGGCGCCAATTGCCCCTCGTTTTTTTTTCGCACCGCGGTTCGCTCCGTCGTCATCTACTCCCCGGAGGCGATTCCATGTCTGATCCGCGCTATCCCATCGGAAAATTTTCCTTCACCGGCCCGCTAACCGCAGAACAAAAGCAGCAATGCTTGAATGACATCGAGCAGACTCCCGCCCGGCTGCGCGCCGCCCTCCGCGGCCTCTCTGACCAGCAACTGGATACTCCCTACCGCGACGGCGGCTGGACGCCTCGCCAGGTGGCGCATCACGTCGCCGACAGCCACATGAATTCTTACATCCGTTGCAAGCTGGCGCTCACCGAGGACGAACCCACGATCAAGCCCTACATGGAAAACCTCTGGGCCGAGTTGCCCGAGGCCAGACACGCCCCGATTGAAATGTCGCTGGCGTTGATCGATTCCCTGCACCAGCGCTGGGTGCTGATGCTGCGCAAGTTCACCGACGCGGAATGGAAACGCACCTTCCGCCATCCTGAACTGGGCCCGATGTCGCTGGAAAAAAATCTCGCCCTCTACTCCTGGCACGGACGCCATCACGTCGCGCACGTCACCGGCCTGCGAGAGAAGATGGGATGGTAGAGAGCTACAAGCTTCCAATTCTAATGGAGAAACGCGGCTTGCCGCGTCTCGGCAGCGGCAAACAGATTAGGTGCACGCCGAGACGAGGCAAGCTCTCATCTCTACGGAGAGAGCTGAGTGCTCACAACTGCTTCTAAGTCATCCCCGCTTTCCACGCCAGATAACTCGCCGCCTCGCGCATCACCGCCACAAACCGTTCCCCCATCGCGTGCGGACGCGACTCTGGCCTGGGCGCCAACTCCACTTGCACGCCTTCATGCTCCAGCAAAGCGCGAATGCGAAATACATGATACGCATCGCTCACCGCAATGCAGCTGCGCATGCCGTTCGCGCGCATGATGTTGGCCACTCGCGCCGCCGACTGCGCCGTATCGGAGCCTTGCGTCTCCGCGATCAGAGCCTGCTCCGGGACGCCGCGCCGCAGAAGATAATCCCGGCCAACTCCGCCCTCGCTGAAATCCGGATCCTGTGCCGCTCCGCCGGTCGTGATCACCACCGGCGCCATTCCCTGCTGAAACAATTCGTAGCCGTGATCCAGCCGGGCCCGATACACGGGCGAAGGATGTCCTGAGTATTCGGCGGCCCCGAAGATAGCGATCACATCCGCTGGTTTCGCGGGCGCTTCGGCCGCCGCACGTACAATGCGCGACCCGGTCACGCCGAAAAACAATACCAGCGCTCCCACCACCGCCAGCAGCAATAGCGGCCATGTACGCATCAATATGGAGCCAGGTTTCAAGACAACGCTTCGACTATATCCGTGGCGGGGATCGCGCCTTCGCGCAGAATCTGCCAGGTGCCGTCTTGTTTGAAGTGCACGATCGTCGATGAAATTGTCCGCGGAGACTTCCCCCCATCCACGATCAGCGAGATACGCCCCTGCAATTGCCCCTGCACTTCCTCCGCAGTAGTGCATTCCGCAGCGCCGCTCAGGTTGGCGGAGGTCGCCGTGATCGGAATTTTCGCAGCCCGCACCACCGCCAGCGGGATTTCGCACGCCGGCACGCGCAGCGCCACGTTCCCCGTATTCGCCGTCACCTTCAGCGGCAGATGCGAGGCGGCCGGCACAATCATGGTCAGCGGCCCGGGCCAGAAACGCCGCGCCAGAAGATGGAAATCATCGGGCAAGGGACCCGCGAATTCTTCCGCCTGGTCCACATGCTCAATGA
>Ga0181523_10003244_pt1 | contig 14981 bp, 13 predicted proteins | sample PEATcosm2014_Bin_43_FD_119752 | JGI IMG/M metagenome (GOLD analysis project Ga0181523, IMG submission 119752) | Peatland microbial communities from MTU Mesocosm Facility, Houghton, MI, USA - PEATcosm2014_Bin05_30_metaG | ecosystem: Environmental > Terrestrial > Soil > Wetlands > Peat | place...
AGCAGATCCCATCGGCACGGTCTCGCCGCCCAGATCCTTGATCCGCGCGACAAGCTGCGGGTCGGCAAGTCCCGCGGTGATATTGCTGCTGAGCGCGTCGATGATCGCCGACGGCGTTCCCTTAGGCGCGCAAATGCCGTCCCAGGCGGTCGCGTCAAAGCCGGGCAGCACTTCGCTCACGCTCGGCAATTCCGGCAGCACTTGCGCCCGCTTCGCGCTGGTTACCGCCAGCGCCCGCAATTTTCCGGATCTGATGAAACCGATGGCGCTCGATAGCGTGATGATGAAGGCCTGAATCTGCCCGGCCAGCAGATCGGTGAATGCCGCGGCCGGCCCGCGATAAGGCACATGCACGATATCGATGCCGGCCTGCATCTTGAGAAGCTCGATGGCGACATGCATCGGCGTGCCGACGCCGGGCGAAGCGATGTTGACCTTGCCGGGATTGGCTTTGGCGTAAGCAATAAATTCGGGAAAAGTCTTGGCCGGGAACGATGGATTGACCAGCAGCACCATCGGCAACTGGATCGCTCCGGCAACCTGCGTAAAATCGCGTATGAAGTCGAAGTCCAGCTTAGCGTAGAGCGTGGCGTTGATCGCGTCCGCCGTGACGCAGGTGAGAAGCGTGTAGCCGTCGGGAGCCGCCTTGGCCACGGCTTCAGCCGCAATATTGCCGCCGGCGCCGACCCGGTTATCGACGACGAACGGCTGGTGCAGCCGCTCCGAGAGCCACTGACCGATCAGCCGCGCCACCAAATCGGGCGTGCTGCCGCCGCCAAAGCCGTCGACGATGCGCACCGGCCGGGTTGGATAGTCGAGCGCGGACGCAATTCGCGGAACGGCGGTCGCGGCCGCGGCCAGATACAAAAAACGTCGACGAGGAATTCTCACGGTGCGAATTCTCCGGCGCGAACCGCTGGCAGCGCCGGAGCCTAGCCCGCCCGAATGAATGTGAGAAGTACCGTGACAATTGGTCCGTCTGGGGCCCCACGGCCAGGACAGCGCGGCCTCACGACTTCTTCTTCGGCACCTTCTTGCCTTCCTTGCGCGCTTTCGACAGGCCGATCGCGATCGCCTGCGCGCGGCTCCTCACCTTGCCGCCGGCTCTGCCGCTTTTCGCCGTACCGCGTTTGTAGCGGCGCATTTCGCTTTCCACGTCGCGCCCGGCGCCCGGGGAATATTTACGCTTTTGCTTGGCCATGCTTTTCCTCCGACAAAAGGGGATTTCCTCGATTAGATCATTCGACCGACCCGCGGAAGCCGGCCGACGGCGTCTAAAATCCTCGGCGCAAAACGTCTGCGGCATTCGATTTGTTCCTTACGCTTCGCTGAGGTCAAAAGCGCAAAAGCCCGCGACGGCCGTCCGTCGCGGGCTTAGGCGGCGCGTAGGCTGGAAGAGATCAATGCGGACTCATCCGCGCGGAGCCGGGCTGGCCGGGCACTTTGAAGCGCTTGCCGGTATCCGTGACTTTGGTCCCGTCGACGCGAAGAATTGAAAAATCCCTGTCCAAATAGTTGCCGACGAAGATATAGCGGCCGTCCGGCGTAAAGGCGACCGCCTCGGGCAAGGCGCCGACTTCGATGTCGTTCAACCGGGTCACTTTCTTGCCGCTCACCGCAAACACCGTCACCATCCCGTGCGGGTGATAGTACCAATCCGTCTTGGGGTGGTTGGAACCGGTCGCCTCGACGGCCACCGCGAGATTTCCCTTCGGGCTGAACGCCAGCCCTTCCGGACTGTCGGGGACCGTAACGTGGTCGATGACGTGCACCGGCTCCGTCAGATCGATCACGCTGACCGTATCGACGTTGCCGTCCGACGTACCATTGTTACCGTTGTCCGCCGTCAGGGCGATTGCGCCGTTTGGCGACATCGCAATGTTGTAGGGAAACAACCCGGTCAGGAGATCGTGCTTGGTGTACGTCACTTTGTCCCCGTCAACGTCGAGCAGCGCGACTTTGTTCGCGGAAGCCTTCGTTGCCAGCGCGTGCTTGCCGTCCGGCGTGAACACCACCGCCGAGACTTCGTCGCCCATGTCGACGGTGCCGACGAGCTTTGCGCCGGCGGCCTGGATCGACAGGACCGTTATGGATTTTCCGGCGCGATTTGCGACCAGCGCCAGATTGCCCGCCGGATTGATCGAGAGGCCCGACGGCTGCTTGTCGCCCTCTATCGTGTTGATCAGCTTGGCCGGATTTGCCTTGAGATCGATGACGTAGATCTTGTTGTCCGGAACTTGTTTATAGTTGTCGCCGTCTTTGACGGCATCCATCGAATCCGCGACGATCGCCACTGAATCGGTTGGATCGATGGCCAGATTCACCGGCGGTCCGACCACCGAGTTCTTCAGCGGCAGGTTGGCGACGATTTTCGGGCTGAGCGGGTTCGCCAGATCGACGATCAAGATGGAGTCTTTTCCCGGCGGCGACACGACGGGCTTGCCGTCGGCAAATCCCGCCTTTTCGTCGTCGCCGACGATCATGAACGGCGCCGCTCGCGCGGCGGTTACGCCGAGCACGACACCGATCATGGTGACGAGCTGCAGCGGCTTGAGCTGAAAGCGCATGGAATCCTCCCGGCTGTGTGTCTTTATTTTCGGGTCTTGATGCCCGTCAACCAATTGTTGCGCTTTGGCGGCGACGCAGCAAGTCGGTTGCGGCCCTGGCCCCGTACTCATAAGGCGCGCACGCTAACGTCGGCGTTCGGGCCTAAAGCGCACATCTGCCGGATGGAGCTCGATGTCGGCTAGTGACACCGGCATTGCGCCTCATCAACTGCCTGCCGTGCAGCCGCAGAAGTCCTCTTCCGGAATGCTAATTTGACCCATACGATAGCTTCCTCCGAGCCTTGGGGGGCAAAGGGCGTGAGGCGGCGTGACTTCTTTGCCTGGATTGGCGGTGCTGCGGTAGCGCCGACATTTTCTGCGCTGCCGTCGAATGCCCAGCCGACCGCAATTCCGGTCATCGGTTATCTGAGCAGCAAAGGAGAGACTGCCGAGGCGGGCACAGTCGCTGCCATACGCAAGGGCTTGGCTGAACGTAACTTCGTTGACGGCGAAAACGTCAAGTTCTCGTATCGCTGGAGCAGGGGCGACTATTCTCTTTTGCCGCAACTCGCCGCCGAACTTGTCGACGAAAAAGTGAACGTAATTGCCGCTTCGGGACTACCCGCTGCGTTGGCAGCAAGGGAGGCAACTTCCGTTATTCCAATCGTCTTTAGACTTGCGATCGATCCGGTTGCCTTTCATCTGGTCCGAAGTTTCGACCGCCCGGGGGGTAATATCACAGGCGTCACGATGCTATTCGACCCGTTGACGCCGAAAAAGCTTCAGTTGCTCCATGAACTGGTTCCCAATGCGGGAACGATCGCTCTTCTGGTTAATCCAAAAAATCAAAACGCTGCGTCGCACAAGGAATATGCCGAGCGTGCGGCCGCGGCCATGGGACTGCCGTTCGCGGTCTTGCAAGTCACTCGCGCGGGGGAAATAGAGGCTGCATTCGCGGCAGCTCGCGAAAAGCGCATCGGCGCCATCCTCGTCGGCGACGATCCCTCATTCGATGATCTCAGCGACGAATTGATCGGCGCTGCTGCTCGTTCTCAAATTCCTACCATGTACTACGTTCGCAGCTTTGTGGCTTCGGGTGGTTTGATCAGCTACGGGCCGAGTTTCGACGAGATGGCCAAGCAGGAGGGCGCATATCTCGGCCGCATTCTGGAAGGCGCAAAGCCCGCTGAATTGCCGATCCAGCAACCGACGAAGATTGATCTGGTCATCAACCTCAAAGCCGCGAAAGCGCTTGGCTTGTCGGTTCCGGCAACGCTGCTTGCGACTGCCGATGAGGTGATCGAATGACACGTCGCGAGTTCCTCGGGCTCATTGGCAGTGTCGCATTATGGCGGCCAGCGGCGGCGCATGCCCAACAGGCGACGATGCCGCTCGTTGGATTTCTCAGTAGCAGAACGCCGAAGGAAGCAGAATATCTCGTCGCCGCCATCCATGCGGGTCTCAAGGAGGTGGGGTTTATTGAGGGTCAAAATGTTGCAATTGAATACCGTTATGCTGAAAGTCATTACGACCGGCTCCCGGTACTTGCGGCTGATTTGGTTACTCGTCAGGTCGCCGTGATCATTGCCGGCGGCACCCCCGGTCCGGCGATCGCGGCCACCAAAAAGATTCCGATCGTATTCACAACCGGCTTCGACCCGGTGGTCGCCGGACTTGTCGGCAGCCTCAATCGGCCGGGCGGTAATGTCACCGGTGCAACGTTTTATTCCGGTGCGCTCGGCGCCAAACAACTTGAACTGCTGTCCGAGTTGGCGCCCAAGACGGCCGCGTTCGGCCTCCTCATCCATCCCAATTCCGCAAGTGCCGCCAGCCAAGTTCGAGATACAGAATCTGCTGCAAACACCATCGGCCGCGAACTTCACGTATACACCGCCGGCAGCGAACAAGATATTGACGCAGGTTTCGCTGCACTGGCCAAACTGCGGAACGCGGCGATGCTTGTCAGCGTTGATCCCTACTTCGATAGCCATCCCGCGCAATTGATTCAGATCGCCGCTCGATATGCGCTGCCTACCGCCTATTACCTTCGCGATTTCGTGCGGTCCGGCGGTCTGACGAGCTACGGCGCGAGCATTACCGATACTTACCGGCAGGCGGGCAACTACGCCGGCCGGATACTCAAGGGCGAAAGTCCCGGTGACCTGCCGATCCAACTGCCGACCAAGTTTGAACTGGCGCTGAATCTGAAGACGGCAAAGACACTCGGCTTGACGGTGCCGCCAACGTTGCTCGCCACCGCCGATGAGGTGATCGAATAGCCACGACCTCTACCGCATTGCGAGAGTCCATAACTGGCCCTGAACGACGAATGTTGCGGCGCGAGCGAATGTCGGCTCCGGCTTAGGGAGTGATGCACTTCCCATCTGGACTGCGTAAGAAATCGGCGCATTCTTACACGACGACAAATGCGTGCCGACATTGGCACAGGAGGCGATCGGTGGAGGCCAAACTTGAACACAGCCATACCAAGGAAGCAATCCACGCTCGGCTCGCGCGAGACCCGCGGATTAGTTATCTGCGTGATTGGATTTACGGGGGTATCGACGGAGTCGTCACCACTTTGGCGGTGGTTGCGGGTGTCGTCGGCGCCGACATGCCCGCAAGGATCGTGCTTGTGCTTGGGCTTGCCAATCTCGTTGCCGACGGCTTCGCCATGGCAGCGGGCAATTATACTGGCACTCAGGCAGATCGCGACGATTATGATCGTCTGCTCGCTGTCGAGCGCAAGCACATTGCCGTTGTCCCGGACGGCGAGCGAGAAGAGATCCGGCAGATCTTTGGTGGCAAGGGTTTCTCGGGCGACGAGCTTGAGCGAATAGTCAACGTGATCACGGCGGATGATTCTCGTTGGGCAAAGACGATGGTGGTGGAGGAATATGGAGTCGCTCCAACACCAAAATCGCCTTTATTGGCCGGGTTAAACACTTTTGCCGCGTTCATCTTATGCGGCCTGGTACCACTTGTGACGTTTCTCGGGGCAGGTGGGCTTGTCCCATGCGGGGTCGCGACCGGAGTCGTTTTCTTCGCTATCGGAGCCATCAAGAGCCGATGGTCGCTGACGAGCTGGTGGCGATCGGGATTTGGGACTTTCGTCATCGGCATGAGCGCCGCCGCGCTGGCCTTTGGCGTCGGCTTTGGCTTCAGGATGCTATTTAACGTGTCGGCAGCTTGAATAAAATCCATGTCACCCCCTGCTTGAGAATAGACGCCTTCTGCGCGTCCGAAAATCTCGAGGCTGTCATCGCTCGCCGCTCCTCCCAGCCAGGGAATCAGCGCGGAAAACTCTAACTAAAATCGGTCCGGGCTTCTGGCCTCGGGGCATACAGCCCCCTCTCGCCGGGGAGGCCATCCTAGTCCGTAGGGATGGCGCCGAGCAGGCGCGGGCTGGCACGGGGGCCCCATAAAGAAAGCGACCATTTGTGATGGCGGTCACTTCGCCGCCTCAGCCTCCGCAGTATGGTCTGTTTAACCGTAGGGAATGCACACCGCTTACCGCTTTCAGGAGGCTGAGATGGCTCAAGCGATGAAAAAGACCGGTACCCGGTTTACCCGCTGGTACAATACTTTCCGCGAAAACCGTTACTATAGCCGCTTCGAATAATCCCCCTGTACCACCTCCCCTGCCGTGGGGATTGCATCCGGCCCCGGAACTCCCCTCCGGGGCCGTCGCTTTTTCTGGCGCATTTTCATTTCAAGCCAAGCGTGAAAGTCGCTTGCTCGCCACCGCCGACGAGGCGATCGAATAGCCGCGACCTCTGCTGCATCGCGTGACCCTGTAACTGGCCCTTGACCGCCCCGCCGAACGCTCGCCTTCGTGTCCGTTATTGGAGGATTAGCTGCCGCGCGCCTCAATGCTCGGCGTGGCAGTTAATGACCCGGAGCGGCCCTTCGCCACCGGCAATTGCCGCAGTGCGACGGGATTATTCGATGACCTCGTCGAAGACGGAGCGCGCCCTGGCGGCTCCTCGATGCCGAAAAATAGATGCCGATTACGCCACAGCACTCTAGGCTTGGCCGCGCTGGGAGCGGCAACTGCCAATAACACTCGCAGGGGAAGAGATCACCATGGAGCGCACCATCGACCGCAACAGGCTTTACGTGCCGGCCGCGGCCAAACTGTATGAGACATTCGGTCCGCTCAGCTACACGCTGATCCGTGTCGCACTCGGGCTGATCTTGATCCCACACGGCTTCGGCAAATTGTTTCTCGCCGACGCGGTACCAGCCTCGCGCAATTTCGTGAAGTTCGGTTGGGACTATCCGTTGGCTTGGGCCTATTTTATCGGTGCGGTGGAATTCTTTGGCGGCATTCTGCTGGTGCTCGGGCTGTGGACACGCGCGGCGGCGCTCGCCTTCACCATCGAGATGGCGGTCATTTGCTTTGCTGTGCTGTGGCCGAACTGGGCATGGGGCCAGCGCGGTATGGAATACGCGCTGTTCATGGGCATTGTGGCGCTGGCAATCTTCTTCCGCGGAGGCGGACCCTACTCGCTCGACAAAGCGATGAGGAAGGAGTTTTAAAGGCTCGCTGTGTTTCCGCAGTGCAAAGTGCCGCTCCTTGCCCTTAGCGGATGCGGCGCTCAGCGTCCGTCGCGGCCGCTTTCGGGGGTCAAGCGGACATCACGATGCTCACTGGATTGCGTCACCGGCGACAGATACGTAAGACGAATTGCGTTCATCGCGAACCGAGATAGCGGAAGGTGGTTTGCTCCCACCAGTTGCTGTGGATCGCGTCGAGAATTGCAACATCGAGCGTTTTTCTGAGCGGACTATTGCCGGGCAAAGCGAATGCGTATTCTTGCGGCTCGAATGTAGCATCGATCAACTCGATGGAGGATGAAAAGCCTTGCTGGATAGCCCAAGCAAGCAACGGTTTGTCATACACAAATGCATCGAGCCTGTGCGCACGGAGCGCCTCGAGTCCGTCCTGCAAGGAATCGAATCTCCGGTAGGTTATTCGCATATTGGAAAGCGTGTCCTCGGTAGAGGTTCCGGCCAATGCCCCGACTCGAACAATCGACAGATCGCTGACGCCATGCACCTCCCCTTGAAGGTGCTTGATCGTTAGCACCGAGGTGATGCTCGCCGTGAATACGGCGATCGTGACGATTGACGCGATCATCCATACGATCGCCACGACGCGTCCGAGCGGAGTTCGCGGACCGAAATTCCCGGTGCTCCGTTGCGTCATTGCCACCGTTGACCACCAGACGCCCGAACTCAATCCCTTGGCCAAACCGCCGCCGAAATCTTCATTGTGGCGGCGCTCAAAGAACCAAACGAGAAACCCGACGGCTAATGCCAGTCCAATCAGGGCCAAAATCGCTTGGGCAAAACCGAACGAAGTCAAAGTGCGTATAATCGGCTGCCAGCTTGCCTCCCCTCCGGCGGGAACAGCGATACCAAGTCCGGTTGCGTAGAAGGGCTGCGTGAAATCCAGAAGTTTCTCGCGCGCTGCCGTCACGGTCAGGGCCGCTACGGCAACATCGAATTTTCCCGTTGCTATGCCATCAATCAGTCCTTGCACATCGGGTTCCTCGGCAAACCGGTAGTGCAGGTGCAATTGGTCGGCGACGCGGCGCCAGAGGTCGATGCTGATGCCTTGCCAAGTGCCGTCGGCAGCCTTCATCGCAAAGGGCGGCGCTTGTTTCGTGCCAATCACCAAATCCCGCCCGGAAGAGGCGTCGGCATTCTCCGCCACCTGAGCGCGGCACGGCCCGGTGAATACCAACGCTATGCAGGCCGCTGCAGCGATAACGCGAAGCCTCATGGCTAATCCATGCCCAACAAATATACGTCCATTATCCGACTACACCGTATCCTTTAGAATCAGTGGCGTATCGATAAGCTGACGACGGGCACGCATGATGGACGCGATCAACAGCGTCTGACTTGCCTGTCCGGGAAGCATCTTCGCGCCCCATTGCCGTCGGACGAATCGATGCAGGTGAATTCGGGCACACTCGTTGTCTATGAATTTCACGGAACGCCGGCATATTCCGCTGGCGGTTCTACGACCAGGCTACGACAATTTCCTCCCTGCGTGGAGAGATTTCGAGCCCCGGTTACGGCCCAAAGCTGACGTGCAATGGCCGGCGAGCGATGTCGGCTATTGGGGGGTAAATCGGACATGACGCGGACACCAAAAGATGTCCGCTCGCGACCCGTTGCGGGCGTTTCGCATTACCAACAGAATAGCCTCCTAAGTGCCGGCCAAGAATGGGAAGGCGCAGTGAGCCAGCGGCAGCACAAACTTCTTTTCGCGACGTGCCAATGCGGCGAGGTGAAGTGCGAGGCGGTAGGGCCGCCGATCCTTTCCATCTCCTGCTATTGCGCGAGTTGCCAAGAAGCTGGGCGTCGGTTCGAGCAGGCGGCTTCTGCTCCATCCGTGCTCGATCCCGATAGTGGAACGGGCTTTATTCTATATCGAAAGGATCGAGTGCAATTCGTTATGGGGCAGGAGCGTCTTGAAGAGCGTCGGCTCAAGCCTGCTTCCCCGACCCGACGAGTCGTTGCTACGTGCTGCAATTCGGCGATGTTCCTTGACTTCACCAAAGGGCACTGGCTGTCGATATACCGGAACCGCTTTCCCAAAGGTGTGCCGCCGCTTGATATGCGGGTCATGACAAAAGAGCGGCGCGTCGGCCTCCAGCTTGCCGATGACGCGCCGAATTATAGTGGTCGCTCCGGCAAGTTCATGTTGAAACTGATCGCCGCCTGGATTGCGATGGGTCTCCGCAGGCCTGAAATCAGCTTGGGTAAGACAAACCTCAGGCCGCAATAAGCCGGGGCGATGCCTCTTCGGCTGCGATATCGAGTACGCGCGTCACCTCAGGTTGTGCGCGGACTGCTCTAATTTTCGGAAACGCATATACCGCAACGACGACTGGGATGGCCGCTAAGGTCGCCCGCGGCATTGCATCGATACGATCATATAGGCTGCTTATTTTTCCGTCTCAGTTTTGCAGCCGTCTCGCACTCCGTTGCCCAGAAGCCCGATTTTCCGACCAAACACCGCTCTCTAAGACGATAGGGTGTTATCGATGCTAAAGCGCCCTGCACCGGTGACAAACAACACGAGAAGACCACCAGCGATAGCGAGGTCCTTGCTGAGGAATACGTATTGTAGGGTTTGCGCGGCGTCGGGATACTCCCAATAGCGGTGCGCCGTGGCAAAGGCGATCACCACGAAGACGAACCCGAGCAACGCGCCGTAGCGCGTGCCGATGCCGAAAACCAGAGAAAGCGCAACGATCCATTCGACGACGTGCGCGAGGATGCTCATGACATCGGGGGCCGGATAGTTAAGAGACTTGAGGTAGGCAGCGGCCGGGCCGCCGGTCCATACCGTCATCAAGAATAGTGCGGCAATCAATACGCGGCCGATCAAAAGCCAAAAATCCGTCATGCCCGTGGCGATGCCATCGGTGCAAGACAGTAACGGATGCGATGATCGTGTGGCCATTGTTTCCCCCATTGGTGAACGATTTTGAAAAATTTAGCGCGGACAGGCACTAGATTGCAAATGGTGCGATGCGAAACGTTTGATACCCGGACAACTGATTTGTCGCGCCAAGCTTGGCCCACGGCAGTCATCGCCAGCCGATGTCGCCATCTGGCCCTTGACGGGCATGACCAAGGCGCTCGGCGATGTCTGCCTGCCGCGGTAAAGCGGAGATCGACCCGTCAGCCTCGATTTATAAACACACGCCCTAGGCCGCCCGCGGCAGCGCCCGGAATTCTTCGGGGCTCGCCATGGCCCAGGCCATCTCGTATCGCTTGTCTGCGCTGCCTGTCAGCAATTCGCCCGGCTTAAGCGACGGATAAAGCTCGGCGAAACTCTTGACCTCGTGCTGCGACACGCGCCGCGAAAAATGCGCCGGTGCGAATTGCGAGGGATGATCGAGGCCCGCGGCGCCGACCAGCTCGGCAAGCGATTCGATCGTGGCGCGATGAAAATTGTACACGCGCTCGGCCTTGTCGGGCACCACCAGCGCCCGCTGCCGCGACTTGTCCTGCGTCGACACGCCGGTCGGGCAGCGGTCGGTGTGGCAGGACTGCGACTGGATACAGCCCAGCGCGAACATGAAACCGCGTGCCGAATTGCACCAATCGGCGCCGAGCGCCAGGACGCGAGCGATATCGAAGGCGCTGATGATCTTGCCGCTGGCGCCGAGCTTGATGCGATCGCGGGCATTGATGCCGATGAGCGCGTTGTGAACGAAGTTCAGCCCTTCGCGCAGCGGCATGCCGAGATGGTCGGCGAATTCCAGCGGCGCTGCGCCGGTGCCGCCTTCCTTGCCATCGACGACGATAAAGTCCGGATAGATTCCGGTTTCCAGCATCGCCTTGCAGATGGCGAGGAATTCCCACGGGTGCCCGATGCACAGCTTGAACCCCGTCGGCTTATCGCCGGACAGCCGACGCATCGTGGCGATGAATTGCATCATCTCGATCGGGTTTGAAAACGCCGAATGCCGCGACGGCGATATGCAGTCGACGCCGACCGGCACGCCGCGGGTAACGGCAATTTCGGGGCTGACCTTGGCGCCAGGCAGCACGCCGCCGTGGCCCGGCTTGGCGCCTTGGCTGAGCTTGAGTTCGACCATCTTGACCTGATCTTGCGTCGCGCCGGCGGCGAATTTTTCGGCGCAGAACGTGCCGTCGCCGTTGCGGCAGGAAAAATAGCCGGAGCCGATTTCCCAGATGATGTCGCCGCCGTTTTCGCGGTGATAGGGGCTGTAGCCGCCCTCGCCGGTATCGTGGGCGAAATCGCCTTTCTTGGCGCCGCCGTTGAGCGCCAGGATGGCGTTGCGGCTCAGCGCGCCAAAACTCATCGCCGAAATGTTGAGGATCGACGCCGAATACGGCTTCGCGCAATCCGGACCGCCGATGACAATGCGAAACGGCTCCTTGACGACGGCCTTCGGCGCGATCGAATGATCCAGCCATTCGAAGCCGCTGGCATAGACGTCGTTTTGCGTGCCGAACGGCCGTTTGTCCAAGGCCTGCTTGGCGCGCTGATAAACCAGCGCGCGCTTGTCGCGCGAGAACGGCGTGCCGTCTTTTTCGCTTTCCAGAAAATATTGCCGGATCTCGGGACGGATCTCTTCGAGGATGAAGCGAATATGCGCCGACAACGGATAGTTGCGCAGCACAGCGTGCCGCTTCTGAAAAACGTCCACCGTGCCGACGACCGCCAAGGCAATGAAAACGACCAGCGGAATATCGATCAGAAGCGACCTCACTCCGAAGATGAATTCCAGTCCGAGCGCCGCGGCGATCAGCACGACGAGCGTGTAAATGATGAACCGCGGCTGCAGCGGCAACAGCAATGTGTGCATTGAAATTCCCCCGGCGAAGGCAGCGGCGCGCGAACCCCCGCTCGCGCGACCCCCGGGCGAATTTAGAAAGAATAGTTGTCAGTTTAATTAACCGACGGATCGGCGGCGGCGTCTTGCTGCACCGCACACATGGTTGCAGCGCATGATTCCCGCACGATCACGCCTGTTTGGGCTCGGCGTCGAGGCGTGCGATCCAGCCATCGAGGCCGGGCTTGGCCGCCGGATAACGCGCCAGCACCAAGGGATCGTGCCCCGGCACGACATGGCGCGGTGCGGTGGCGAGCTTTTTCAGGGTCTCGTAGCCCTCGACCACCTCGCCGACGTTATAGACGAGCGGGAATACCCGGCCGCCGTCGATATGCGCGTAAAGATGCGAAGCGTCGGCGGCGAGCACCACATAGCCGACGCGCGTTTTCACGCGGACGCTTTGCAGACCCCTGGAGTGGCCGCCGATGTGGTGCACGGTCACGCCCGGCACGATCTGATCCTCGCCGTCGTGGAACGCGCAGCGGCCGCTGAACACCTTGCGCACCATCGCGACCACGTCGTCGACCTCGAACGGCGCGCGCAGCGCCCGGTGGCACATGCAGCGCCCGGTCGCATAGGCCATCTCGCGATCCTGCAAGTGATAGCGAGCCCGCGGAAACAGATCGTAATTTCCGCAGTGATCGTAATGCAGATGGCTGATGATGACGTCCTTGACGCTGTGCGGTGCGATGCCGAGCGCGGCCAGCCCGTCGCGCACCGGCTTGATCATTTCGCGCTGGCGCTTTTTGCCCATCGCCTCGTCGAAGCCGGTGTCGAGGACAATCGTGCCCGACGGCCCGACGATCGCCCAGACAAAGAAATCGAGCGGCTGCAACACATCATGCGGGTCGCCGTCGATGAAATTCACCGGCGAACGGCGCGAATGATGACCGTAACGGATGGCGTAGATTTCGTGAATGTCGTCGCTCATCTGCCCTCCCCCTTTGCCGGATGTTTGAGGCAAGCCTAGCATCGTCCGCGCGCCAAGCTAGGGCATGTACTCATAGATCGAGGTCGGTCAACTACGGCTGGCCAATGTCCGCTTTGCGCCCGGGAGCGGCCATTCCGTTGCGTCGCATGATGTAACGTTAAGGCCCATGAACAGACATGCAGCGCATCACGTTGATCGGCAGCAACGCGCTGTTGAGAAATAGAACCGGCGGAATATGCGCAAAATATCCATAAAGCAGAAGGAGGATATTGCCTCTGACGGTCGCGATGCGCGACTATCCTCGCTTGGCGGTCTTGGCTTTTTGTTCAACTTCGAGCAGCGCGCACTGCCAAGCAAAATCATTGATGGCGGCTCGCCACGCTCCCAACTCGCCAAGCGATCCGACAGGGAGGGCGGAAAGCTCGTTAACGAGACGGCGATAGATCAACCATCGGCGCACGGCTTTCATCTGCTTCTCGTTTGCAGATCAAAATGGAATGAGCGGCAAAGGCATCGAAGATCGATCGCGTTCCGCGCTGTCATTCTGCTGGCCGGCGCATCTTGTCGGCGCATGGAGAGCTTTGAGCAATCTCGAAAAGATACTTCGGCGCGGCGGCGTCTCCTCAATGATCGCGTTTGGGCCGGGCCCCGGCTGGCCCGTGGGCGCCGTGATTGGCTTGGCGTCGCGCATGACATCAGAACAAGTTGGATTGGATAATCAGCACCGGTATTTGATCGAGAAGCGTCGAATTCACGGAGACGTAAATCGACATTCCTAAGCCAATCAGACAAAAGGCGATAATTGCCCAAGCGTCGTGGGCTGTCGCTCCGGTATCCGGTCGCATTGCGGGGACGGCAAGTTCGCCTCTCATGGGCATGTCACGCTCCTGGATTGCCTGAGGTTAAACGACCAAACCGTGGCCGACGGTTCGCGTTTAGCGCCACAGGCAGTGGGCGTCCCTACCCGATTGGGTAGTGTCAGCAAGCTTTTCGGGGTTCAATTTCAGGCCGCCAGGAGCCGCACGCGCGTCCAGGCCGTTATGTAAATTGTCCTGTTATTCATCCTCCTTCTTGTCTCGCAGGTATATTTGTGTCTTTCATGAACCAAGAGTTTTTCCTGCAGCAAAGACGTCTTGGCGCCTGACCGCTCACGATCGGACGACAGCGGAAATTTGCGATGCGAAACCTCGTCGCCGACCGGCGGACGTCAAAATGATTCCCGGAAATGCCGACCTGGAACAGAGAATTATCGACGCCATCTATCGCGGTGCGTGCGACCCCAAAGAATTAGACCAAGCTATCGAATTGATCGCCCGGTATTTCGATTGCGCGGGCGCGACTCTGGGAGAAATGGATCAGGCAACGCCCGAAGCGCAGATTATGGTTGGGGTGCGAAACATCGATCATGCATTCTTTGCGGACTACGGACCCTATGCGCACCTTGACCCGGCGCCATTTGCTTTCAGCGCACTAACCACAGGAACCGTAACGACAACGGATCATATGTTCACCGCGGAATTTCTCCGCAAGAACGTCTTTCTCCACGAATTCCTGCGCCCTCACGGGGTCGACGGAACCCTCGGTGGAATACTGCTGTCGGCCGGCGGCAGGTTCGCGATGGTGGGTATTCATCATGGCACGAACCGTGAGCCGTTCGGGGATGACGACCTGGCTTGCCTCAGACGCCTCACGCCTCACCTGACACGGGCGCTCCAGATCAGACGGCTGTTCCTGCAGAGCGAATCGCGACGCCAGACGTTCGAAGCGATCGTCAATCGCAACCAGACCGGCATGATCGGCATTTCCGGCGACGGCCTCACATTGTTCGTCAATGAAGCCGCCCGCGTCATTGCGGGCGCGAGTGATGGCCTCAGTCTCAATCGTGCGGGACGGCTGATCGCGAGGGACCGAACGGCGGCGAAGCACCTGGCGAAGCTGGAGACGGACGTTGCGCGCGGCGGCGCCGGCGGCATTATTCAAATACAGCGCCCGTCCGGCCGGCCGCCTTATGTCGTGCTGGTGTCGCCGTTGCCGTCAGACGAAAACATGGCGCCAAGGCTGCGGGTTGGCGCCCTGTTTGCCATTCACGACCCGAGTCGCCGAATCGCCTCC
>Ga0181523_10003245_pt1 | contig 14976 bp, 16 predicted proteins | sample PEATcosm2014_Bin_43_FD_119752 | JGI IMG/M metagenome (GOLD analysis project Ga0181523, IMG submission 119752) | Peatland microbial communities from MTU Mesocosm Facility, Houghton, MI, USA - PEATcosm2014_Bin05_30_metaG | ecosystem: Environmental > Terrestrial > Soil > Wetlands > Peat | place...
CGAGCCTGCATGCGCACCAGTTTGTGCGCCACATTGATGCCTTCCTGAATGACTCGCCGCGACTGCTGGATGAGTTCGGTGTAGATGACCGGCAGAAACGAAGAGTAGTAGCGGATGTTGTCTTCGACCACCAGCAGCACCGGCACGCCCATGGCGCGCGTGTCGTGCAGCACGTTGCGCCGGTCTTCGACATATTTGACGATCGCGATCAGGATGCGCGCGTTGCCCTGCCACAAGAAGACGCGGTCGATATCGGTGACGGGATTGTTGGCGACGAAGTTCTTGATCTCGCGATAGTCATAGCCAAGCACAACCACGGGAACGTCGAGTCCCTTGCGCCGAACTTCCCGCGCCAGCTGCGCGGCGTCCATGTCCGCGACCGCGAGGTTGGTCACGATCAGATTGAATTGTGGATTCGAGCTCGCCAGGTCGAGCGCCTCGGCGCAGCTGGAAACGTGCGTGATCCCGGGAATCTGCCGCAGATTCAGTTCCAGCGATTCGTCGATGAGCAGTTCGTTGAGCCGTCCGTCTTCGCGCAGGATGAACGAGTCGTAGAGGCTCGACACCAGAAGAATATTCTGCACCCGGAACGGCATCAGGTTCTCAAAGCCTTCGAAACGCTCTTCGGCGTCGAGGATCGGTTCGGTGATGGGGCGGAGGATCATGGCAGGACTCTGAACAGGTAATCATAGCGCCGGGTGCCCCATCCTTGTCGCGTTCTTTGCGACAGGATGGGGGTTTTGACCTTTACAGATCGGCGAATGAAGAGTCAAAATCCCCACCCTGTCCCCGCAAACAACGCAGGGATAAGGGTGGGGCACTCAGACCCCTACAATATCCGCACCCCCTCATTCGTCTACAGGAGTGGATGAACGAAGCGGCGAGCCCGAAGTACTTGGCACTCGAGCGCATGGCATTCGAACGGATGGTACGCGAACAGATGGTCCGCGAAGAAGACCAGCGCATCTCTGACGTGGTGAAGCGGGAGCAATCCCGGCTGCGCAACTTCATTCGCCGGCGTGTGCCCGATCCGCTCGACGCAGAGGACATTCTGCAGGACGTCTTCTACCGGCTGGTGGAGGCGAACCGGCTGCTGATGCCGATCGAGCATGTGACTGGCTGGCTGTTTCGTGTGGCGCGGAACCGCATTACCGATCTCTTCCGCAAGAAGGAGCCGGAGAACTTCAGCGAGATCGAAGCGTCGGACGAGGAAGGCGGGTTGCTGCAGTTCGAAGATCTTCTGCCCTCGCCCGATGCTGGGCCGGAAGCGCTCTACGCGCGCGGCGTGCTGCTGGATGAACTGGAGCGGGCAGTGGGCGAGCTTCCGAAAGAGCAGCGCGAGGTGTTTGTGGCGCACGAGTTCGACGGAAAGAGTTTCAAGAAACTGTCGGCTGAGACCGGAGTGAGTGTAAACACGCTGCTGTCGCGCAAACGGTATGCGGTGCTGCATCTGCGGGAGCGGTTGCAGCGGGTGTATGACGAATTTACGAAGTGAGAAGTTTTCGAAATGAGGAAAGATTATGAGAAAGAAATGGTGGATCGTGCCGCTGGCGATTATCGGAATTCCGTTGTTTATCTTCGTGGGCGGCGAAGTGGTGATGCATCTGTGGAACTGGCTGCTGCCGCCGCTGTTCGGCTGGCGGACGCTTGGCTTCTGGCAAGCGCTGGGATTGCTGGCGCTCTGCCGGATTCTATTCGGCGGCCTGCGGCATGGCGGACCGGGCGGGCACGGCGGGCGCCACTTCGGGCGCGGCTGCCGGAAGATGAGTCCGGAGGAGAGGGAGAAATTCCGGCGGGCGATGGATGAGGGATATGGGTTCGTACCATCCAGCGGCGAGAGGACAACATCATAAGGCACGCGGCACATGTCAGGATGCCCGCCGCGCCCGCCCGTGAGGCTGGGTTCGGCAAGTACGACCAGCCTAGCCCCTCGGATACGCACTGAGGTAGGCAGCGGCGTCCTCGACCAGGTTGATGATCGGAGATCTGCTTTCAGAGGCGCGACCGAAGAGTGTGGTTCGCGAAAATGTGTGTACCAGTTCGAACGGTTCGCTGCCTCTGTGGAGTTCTAGAATGTACTCGGTGTATGAATACTCGGTGCCATCAACCACTCGAGTTTTGGGATAGGCTCGCACGTCGAAGATATAGTCAGGTGCGCCTTCGTCAATGATACAGACGCTGCAGTGCTGTTTTTTGGAGAGCCGCTGCTGGATTTCCTTTAGCTCTTTACCCTGCACGCTTTCATATTTGTTGCCAAGCTTGTCCGTGTATGCAAATCCAAACGAGGCCTTGCAGGACTGGGGCTTCGGTCCAATCTGCGCCAGCACCGCGCCCGAGACTGCCAACAAAGGTAAAAGCGATGCAGCTTTCTGGGCAATTCTCATAGCTCCCTCCGGCCCTGAGACTACTCAGCGGGCAGCGAAAGTCAACTTCTGATTCTAGCTTTCAAGGCAACCACAGACGCCTTTGTTGAAACTAGCCAGCGTCGGAAAAGGAGTTCCAATGAGAAAGTTCAGGCTAAGGATATTCGAGGCTAACGGAAAGTGGTTTTTTCGATGGGATAACGTCGACGTGCCGACCAAGTGCCGGCTCACGATGCCTCTGCCTTCAAAAGCACTCGCGGAATCTAGGATGCACGACTTCATAGACGCCGAAAGGGCCAAACGTCCATGGACTATCTTCGAGTATGAGGACCCTCCAGCGCCTCCAGCCCGACTCGGGGCTGAAAGTCAAAATCCCCACCCTAACCGCAAAGAGCGCGGTTAGGATGGGGCACCCGTTTTCGGTTCTTTTCACTTCGGACGGACGAATGCGTCCGTCGCTTACGCGTTCTTACACCAGGCCCTGATCCAGCATCGCATTGGCTACTTTCAGGAAGCCGCCGATGTTGGCGCCGTTCACCAGGTTGCCGGGCGTGCCGTATTTCTCGGCCGTTTCGAAGCAGTTCCGGTGGATGGCGATCATGATCTTGTGCAGACGGTCGTCCACTTCCTCGCGGGTCCAGCTCAGCCGTGCGCTGTTCTGGGCCATTTCGAGGCCGCTGGTAGCCACGCCGCCCGCATTGGCAGCCTTGGCCGGTCCGTACAGGATCTTGGCATCGAGGAACATTTTGGTCGCTTCGAGCGTGCTGGGCATATTCGCGCCCTCGGCCACCAGCTTGATGCCGTTCTTAATAAGATTCGCCGCGTCTTTTGCGGTGATCTCGTTCTGCGTGGCGCTGGGGAACGCGCAATCCGCTTTGATGTTCCAGATCGGATTGTGTTCCAGCTTGATGTCCGTAGGCATGAAGATCGCTTTCTTGTAGTGATCGGCATAGTCCCGGATGCGTCCACGCTTCACATTCTTCAGTTCGATGATGAAGGCCAGCTTCTCGCGGTCGATTCCGTCCGGATCGTAGATCACGCCGTTCGAATCTGACACGGTAACCGGCTTCGCGCCCAGATCGAGCAGTTTCTCGACTGTGTATTGCGACACGTTGCCGCTGCCCGAAACCAGGCAGAGCTTGCCTTCGAGCGAATCTTTCTTGCTCTTCAGCATTTCAGCCGCGAAATAAACGCAGCCATAGCCAGTGGCTTCAGGACGAATCAGCGATCCTCCCCAGCCCAGCCCCTTGCCGGTCAGCACGCCGGTGAATTCATTGCGCAGCCGCTTGTATTGGCCAAACAGGAAACCGATCTCCCGCCCGCCCACGCCGATGTCGCCGGCCGGGACGTCAGTATCCGCGCCAATGTGCCGCTGCAGTTCGGTCATGAAACTCTGGCAGAAACGCATCACTTCGTTGTCGCTCTTACCCTTGGGATCGAAGTCCGATCCGCCCTTGCCGCCGCCCATGGGCAGCGTGGTCAGCGAATTCTTGAAGACCTGTTCGAACGCCAGGAACTTCAGGATGCCGAGGTTCACGCTGGGATGGAAGCGCAGTCCGCCCTTGTAGGGGCCGATGGCGCTGTTCATCTCGATGCGGAAACCACGGTTGACTTGGATGTTGCCCTGATCGTCAAACCACGGCACGCGGAACATAATGACGCGCTCGGGTTCGACAATCCTTTCCAGCAGACGCGCGGACTGATACTCAGGATGCTTGCCCAACACTAACCGGAGAGAATCGAACACTTCGGCCACTGCCTGATGGAACTCAGGCTCGGCGGGATTCTTGGCCTTCACACTGATCATCACGGATTCAATGTAATCCCCTTGAGTTTTCACTCTGGGGTGCGTCAACACAGACATAGTCCTACCTCCGTAGGTGCAACATAAACATAATGCCGTTCTTGATTGTCCCCCTTCATAGGAACGCCGCAGTGATAATTCTCACGGGCAGGGGTGATTGCGGTCACTGAGGCGTAGATACATTGGAATCAGCAAGATACGCTCGGCCGGAGTAGTGATTCCAGAAGTACAGGGAGCGCCATCCCCTGAGGTTCGGCCCCAACTGTTGGAGCTATGCAATCATTGATTGCAATGCTATCATTGATTGCATGGCGAGCATTACCATCAGGAATCTGGAAGCGGACACGAAACGCAAGCTCAAGATCCGGGCGGCCATGAACGGACGCTCCATGGAGCAAGAGGCGCGCGAAATCCTGAAGAGCACGCTGGCCCAGACCTCGAAGAAGAAAGCCAACGTTGCCGAACGCATTCGGGAGATTTTCGGTCCGCTGGGAGGAGTGGAAGTGGAACACCTTCCACGCGAGCCCATACGCGATCCAGATTGGCTCACGCAGAGGGAGTAAGTGCAGGGTTGCAGACTACAGATTGGAGATTGCGAGTTGGAAACTCCGTCGCTGACGTGCTCAATCTGCCATGTAAAATCTGCAATCTGCAATGACGCCGGTTCCTGCGGCGCAAACTTCAGTCGATGATCATTCTTGATACGAACGTCGTTTCCGAACTGATGCGCCCCGCGCCGGAGCGCATGGTTTTACGCTGGTTCAGCAGCCAGGCTGCTGAAGACCTGCACGTCACCGCCGTCACGATGGCAGATGTTCTTTACGGCATTGAGCTCATCTCCTCGAGCCGCCGTCGCGACGGAGTTCGAGCGGGCGCCGAAAAAATGTTCGGGGACGTATTCGCGGATCGCATTCTGGCATTTGAGGACAGAGCCGCGCGTGCTTTCTCGCAAATCGCGTCCTCCCGCCGCCGGCAGGGGAAACCGATTTCCGAAATCGATGCGCAGATCGCGGCGATAGCGCGAGCCCACGGAGCCACATTGGCCACGCGCGACCCCTATGTTTTCGAAGGATGCGGCGTAAGGCTGGTCAATCCGTGGGAAGGGTGAGCATATCCCCACAAGACCGCGCATGTCATTCTGAGCGCAGCGAAGAACCTATGCAGTCTCTCTTCTGGGCTAACTAGAACTTCTCTACAAAAATATTTTTCGCTGATTCTATGCACGCCGCTTGCATGGCCCCTGGGCGCTCGGGTTGGAGCGGGCATACCTCAAAATCGGCGTAAATAATGTTCTTGGTAGGATCGAGCAGCTTCGAGACATTCTCCGGCAGTTCAGGATTCTCGTTGTCACCATTGTCGTCGCCACGAGTATTTACTGACGGGCCGCTGTACATTCCAAGCAGACGATTTGTACCAATCTTCCAGAGCCGAAGTGCGGGAGTACCGTTTCCGTATTGAAGACGCCCATGGGTCCAATAACAGGAGGCGGCAATCGCCTCGGTCTTGCAGGGGATCTTTCGCGTGTGTGCTGGACGATCTGATCCCGCAGCAGCCTGCATCAGAAGAATCGCGGTCGCGAACACTACAACGCGTTTCATGGGCGATCACTCGCGAACATTTCCAACCTTGTCATTCTGAGCGCAGCGAAGAACCTATGCAACCAGCTGGTACCGGCAAGTTGCAGAGGTCCCTCGCGGCAAAGAACGCCGCTCAGGATGACAACATTGCTGGGTGACAACGTCTCTCAGCAGATTCTCGGCAACTGTTCGCCGCTCAGCATATCGACGACGCGGTTGCCGCCGATGCGGCTCTGCAGAACGACTGTGCGCCCCGGAGTCTCTTCGACTTTGCCGACACGGACCGAGCCTTTTGACACCGGAACCCTCTTCATGACTTCCAGCGCCGCGTCCGCTTGCGCGGCTGGCACGAAGACGGCGAACCGCCCTTCGTTCGCCACATACAGCGGATCGAGCCCGAGAATCTCGCACGCGCTCTGCACCGTCTCCTGCACCGGAATGAGCTTCTCTTCCAACTGGATGCAGAGATTCCGGTCCGCGGCGATCTCGTTCAAGGTGGTGGCCAGGCCGCCGCGCGTGAGGTCGCGCAGGCAATGCACTTCGATCCCGGCATTCAACAACGCTTCAACCGCCGGCCACACCGAAGCCGTATCACTGAGAATCGGCGACTCGAATTCCAGTCCTTCGCGTACTGACAGGATCGCGACCCCATGCCGCCCTAGATCGCCGCTGACGATGACCGCGTCTCCTGCCTGAACCGAAGCCGGGCCGATCGTCTGCTTCACATTCGCTTCGATCAATCCAATCCCGGAGGTGTTCACGAAAATGCCATCGCCTTTACCTTTGTCGACAACCTTCGTGTCGCCGGTCACGAGTTGCACTCCCGCCTTCGCCGCCGCCTCCTGCATGGATGCGACCACGGTGCGCAGCGTGTCCATGGCTAGGCCTTCTTCGAGAATGAATCCCGCACTCAGATAGAGCGGCCGAGCGCCGCACATGGCCAGATCGTTGACCGTGCCATAAATCGCTAGATCGCCGATGGTCCCGCCAGGGAAAATCAGCGGGTGCACCACAAACGAATCCGTGGTAAAGGCCAGCCGAGATCCGGTCTTCAATCCTTCGACAGCCAGCACCGCGCCGTCGTGCCGCTGTTCGAGCATGGAATTGCCGAATGCAGGCATGAAAATCTTTTCGATGAGCTGATGGGTCAGCCGGCCACCGCCGCCGTGCGCCAGCACGATGCGATCGTCAGCGACCCGGGGTACCGGACAATTCAGGTTGAATTCGGTCATGACTTTGGCGTCTGCCATAGTGATAATAAGCTGCGCACGCGCCTTCCGACGACACCATTGGCGCCCCCAGCGGATTTTCCGGCGTGCACTTCACGGCAAACGCCGGACACTGGTTCGGCTTTTTGAGGCCTTGCAGAATCAGCCCGCTGATGCACTCGGGCGACTCCTGCGCCACTTCGCCCGAGAACGGGAAGCGGCGGTTGGCATCATATTTCTGAAAACGTTCGCGCAATTGAAATCCGCTGGCCGGAATCTCGCCCAACCCGCGCCACTGCCGGTTCACCACTTCGAACACTTCAATAATGCGTTCCTGCGCCGGACGGTTCCCTTCCCGCCGTGTGGCCCGCGCATACTGGTTCTCCACGTCGTGGCGGCCTTCTTCCAGTTGGCTTACGGTCATCAGAATGCCGTCGAGAATATCGAGCGGCTCGAACCCAGTGACAACGATGGGAACCTTGTACTTCTCCGCAATCGGAAAATATTCTTCGTATCCCATCACGGTGCAGACGTGGCCAGCCGCCAGAAACCCCTGCACCACACAGTTCGACGACGACAACAGCGCCTCCATCGCCGGCGGCACCAGCACATGTGAAACCAGCAGCGAAAAGTTTTCGATGTGGTCGTGATCGGCTTGCCACGCGGCCATGGCATTGGCAGGCGCAGTGGTCTCGAAGCCGACGGCAAAGAAAACAATCTGACGCTCCGGATTCGTGCGCGCAAGTTTCAGCGCATCGAGAGGCGAATACACGATGCGAACGTCGGCGCCCTCAGCCTTGGCGTCGAACAGGCTCTTCGACGAACCGGGCACGCGCAGCATGTCTCCGAACGAACAAAAAAGTACTTCGGGCCGGTGCGCAATGGCGACCGCTTTGTCGATCAACTCAATCGGCGTTACACAAACCGGGCAGCCAGGGCCGTGCACCAGCGTGATTTCGCGCGGCAGCAAATCTTCGAGGCCGCTCTTGACGATGGTATGGGTCTGCCCGCCGCAGATTTCCATGATCGTCCACGGACGCGTTACTTTCTTCCAGATCTGCTGCGAGAGCTGTTCGGCGGCTTTCTGATCGCGATATTCACTGAGGAATTTCACCGAGTTCCTCCTTGAGCCCGCCGATTTCTTCCAGATACTTAAAGACGCGCTGGGCTTCGTCCTCGTCGATCACGCTGATGGCGAAGCCCACGTGGACGAGAACATATTTTCCGATCTCCGCCTCGGGAACATAGGCGAGGTTGACCTCTTTGCGGATGCCACCGAAGTCTACTTTGCCAACGCGGAAGGCGATGTCGCCACCGTCGATGATTTCGACTATGCGGCCGGGAACTGCGAGACACATGAGACCTATCCTCCACCGGCACGACAGGGGCTAAAGCCCATCGAGGCGGTCACTCTGACGCGGCCCTAAAAGGCCGCTCTTCCACGTTACCGCTGAACTCGCGCTCCCGATCTCGCAGCGCCGGCGTCCCGCCGGCTGTCGTGGGGGCGTCTCGCCCACGCATCCGCATAGCAGGACGGGTGCGAGCGCAAGATGCGCTCGCGACAGCCGCCGGAGCCTGCCCTGAGCGAAGTCGAAGGGACGGCGGCGCTACAGCCTGCTCATCACCGCTTGCCCCAGCGCGATTCCGCCATCATTGGGCGGAACCCGCTGGTGCGTATGCACCACAAAGCCGCGCGACTCGAGCATGGCCGCCGCGCGCTCGGTCAAATAGCGATTCTGAAAAACCCCGCCGCTCAGCACGACCTGCTTCAGCTTTGCGCCGGCGGCAACTTCCAGGATCCAGTCGACTAGCGCGTTATGGAACCGCGCTGCGATCAGGGGCACGGCCACTCCCGCACGCTTGTCCGCCAGCACCGCCTGAATCAACGGGCCCCAGTCCCCACTCGCTAAAGCATACGCCTCTTCCGTGCGCAGAAGGCCGATTTCATTTTCCAGCAGCATGGCGGCCTGGCCTTCAAAACGGTTTTGCCGGGCCACACCCGTCATGCACGCTACAGCGTCAAACAGCCGCCCCACGCTGGTCGTGGGCACCACGTTGATGCCGCGCTCAAGCATGTGGATCACCCCTGCATCGGCTCTCGCATCCCCCGTGGATTCAAGGAAAACTTCGTCACTGCCAAGAACCGCATGGATCAGGCTGGCTGCCGATCGCCAGCCCTCGCGAACCGCCGCATCCCCGCCCGGCAATCCGAACGAACGCAAGTGCGCGATGCGCTCGAACTGCTTCCCTTCTGCATGCTGATTCTCCACATGGAAAAACTCGCCACCCCAGATCGCGCCGTCAAGCCCGTATCCCGTGCCATCCCACGAGACACCGAGATACGCTCCCTCGACATTGTTCTCCGCGGCACAGGCCGCTACATGCGCCTGATGATGCTGCACCCGGATCACCGGCAACCCCGACTCCTCCGCCCAATGCGTCGAAGCGTAGTCGGGATGCAGATCGCACGCGACAATTTCCGGCTTGAAACTATAAAGGCGGCACAGGTCGTCAATCGCCTTCTGGAACGCTCCCCGGGCCTCGACGGTTTCAAGATCGCCAATGTGTTGGCTGAGAAAAACGTCCTGGCCCACGCCGATCGCAACCGTATTCTTGAGATGTCCGCCCACCGCGAGCACCGGCGGAAGATTGTGTGCAACATGAATTCCCAGCGGGGCGTAGCCGCGGGCCCGGCGCAGGATTCCGGCGCGCCCACGCGTCAGCCGCACCACCGAATCGTCGCACGCCCGCACGATGGGCCGGTTGTGCATCAGGAAGTGGTCGGCGATATCCTTCAGCCGGACCGCGGCTTCCTCGTTGGCAATCGCAATGGGCTCGTCGCTGCGATTGCCGCTGGTGGCGATCAGCGGAAAGCGGCAGTCTTCCATGAGCAGGTAATGCAGCGGCGAGTACGGCAGCATCACACCCAGATAAGGCGAACATTGCGCCACGTTTCGCGCGATGTCGGTGCCGCGCTTGGGCTGCAGCAATACAATGGGAGCGGCCTGCGATTCCAGCAACTGCACTTCGGCGGGCGAGATTTCACAATATGCTCGCGCCACTTCGAGCGACGGCATCATCACGGCAAACGGCTTCTCCTCGCGATGTTTGCGCTCGCGCAGCCGGGCCACAGCATCGGGATTCCGGGCGTCGGCCAGAAGCTGGAATCCTCCGATGCCTTTGAGGGCAACAATTTCGCCCTGCCGCAACGCCTCGACCGCGTCTTCGATGGTGCCGTCAAGCCGCGGGCCGCACACCGGGCAGGCGTTGGGCTGGGCGTGGAATCGCCGGTTCGCAGGATTCTCGTACTCCTCACGACACGCCGGGCACAGCGCGAACTCGCGCATCGTCGTGTTGGGCCGGTCATACGGAATGTCGACCACAATGGTGTAACGTGGCCCGCAGTTGGTGCAGTTGGTGAAAGGATATTCAAACCGCCGGTTGCCGGGATCGAACAACTCCTCGCGGCAGTCGGCGCAGGTCGCCAGGTCGGGCAGCACATTGACGGTCTTGCCCGAATCGTGGTCGCTGGCCAGAATTTCAAACCTGGTCGAGCCCTCGACCGCCAGCCATGCCGATTCCGAGACCGTCACGACCGAAGCTTTCGGGCGCTCCCGATGCAGGCGTTGCTCGAAGAGGCTGAGTTGATCGCTGGGCCCTTCGACTTCTACGACCAGCCCGGCAGAGGAATTCAGCACCCAGCCGGTCAGCGCCATTTCCGTGGCCAGACGGTAGACAAACGGCCGGAAGCCGACTCCCTGCACGGCCCCGCGCAGCGTGATGCGCAGCCGTTGCACTGCGGGTTTGGCCGTTACCGTCATAAAGAAGAAGGCCCCAAAGCGGAGGCCCAAGTCGCTACATCCGATTCTAAGGCTTGCGGAAGTTTGGAGGAAACGGTCGGAAAGATGGAGATGCATCCGTTTGACGCTCAGCAAGAAAGACATGGACCACCAAGGACACGAAGGATCACGAAGGATTCTTGGCTTCCGTGGGATTCCTTCGTGTAACTTCGTGGCCTTAGTGGTAATGCTCTTTCACGCCGGCCGAACGGAAGACAGTAATTGCCGAACCAGCGCTTCGGTGCGCGCCACCCATTCCGGCAGCGCGGCCTCGACCATGGGCGAGAGTGAATCGCCATGATCGAAGCATTCGCCGGTTAATGTGACCGCATAGGCTCTTGGACTGGCGCCGAAGAGTTGCTGGGAAAGCGCGAGCACAGCGCCCGGGGAGAATTGGTGAGTAAAACTAGTGTTGCCGGAAGGCAGAGGAACTTCTTCGCAGCCCAGGTCCCCAGGCTGCCCCGCTACGCCGGCCGACGCTGCATCCAGGAAGATCACGGCTTCCGACTGGCTGACCGCTTCGGCGAGTTCCGGCGCAAGTTGATGGCAGCGCAGAATCTCAACTTCGGCTGCGATTTTCGAGCAGGCAAACTTCCGTTCCAGTTCATCGGCTGCACGCCACGCAACGCCATCGTCGGAGCGCATCGGATTTCCGTAGGCAATGATGAGGACGAGGACGCGCGGCATATTCTGGAGTTTATCTTGGCGCCGGCGTCCCGTGGGCAATCCTCACGCGCGCGCCACTTCGTCCAGCACTTCCCCTTCGGGGCTGAGCAACTGAATCCGCAGCGGCATTTCGCCGAACGCATGGGTCGAGCAACTCAGGCAGGGATCGTAGCACCGGATCACAGCCTCCACGCGGTTCAGCATCCCCGGCGTCAGCCGGTTGCCGTGCACAAAATGTTTGGCCACCTGCAGCACGCTGCGGTTCATCGCCAGATTATTCTGCCCCGTGGCGATGATCAGGTTCACCCAGCGGATCAGGCCCTGCTCGTCGATCTTGTAATGATGAAACAACGTGCCGCGCGGGGCTTCCGCCGCACCCACCCCTTCCAGCGCGTTAGGACGGGCCACGGCCCGCACGTGCTTCGACAGAATCTCGGGATCGTTCAGCAGTTGTTCCAGCCGCTCGATGCAATACAGAATCTCGATCAGCCGCGCGTGGTGATAGTGGAACGAACTTAATACAGCGGTGCGCTGCAGTTCATGAAATTCCGCCAGCTCCTGATCGGCGCGGGGCGTGCCGCAGCGGTCGGCCACATTCAGCCGCGCCAGCGGTCCCACGCGGTACACGCCGTCGGGAAATCCTTTGGGCTTGTAATACGAAGATTTGAGATAACTCCAGGGCTCAACCTTTTCGCCAATGTAGTCGTCGTAGTGCGTGGGGTCTAGGTCATCGGCCACCACGTGGCCCGAGGCGTCGACGATGCGGATCTTGCCTCCGTAAAACGTGAGCCCGTTGTCTTTCTTCACGATGCCCATGAACAGCGTGGGAAAGTTGCCAAACGTCGAAATCTCTTCCCGGAACTTTTCCATCGTGCTCTTGAACCATTCCAGGGTGCGCTCGGCGATGGCCAGCGCGTCGGGCAGCGCGAACAGAATCGCGTCTCGATTGGCCTCGGTCAGCGGCTCGCTCACGCCTCCGGGCACGACCCACGCGGGATGAATGCGCTTGCCTCCCAGCCGCTCGATGATGCGCTGACCGAACTGGCGCAGGCGAATGCCATCGAGCGCGAGCTCGGGATTTTTTTCCGCCACGCCAAAGATGTTGCTCTTCGCCGGATCGGCATCCATACCGAGCAGCAGGTCCGGCGACGACAAATGGAACAAGCTCAGCGCGTGCGACTGCGTCACCTGGGCCAGTCCGAAGATGCGACGCAACTTGTCGGCCGTCGGCGGGATGCGCACGGCCAGCAGCGAGTCGCAGGCCTTCGCCGAGGCAATCAGATGGCTGACCGGGCAGATGCCGCAAATTCGCGCCATCAGCGACGGCATTTCGTAAAACGGGCGCCCCTCGCATAGCTTCTCGAACCCGCGAAACTGCGTCACGTGAAAGCGGGCTTCCTCGACCCGGCCCTCTTCGTTCAACTGGAGCGTGATCTTGGAGTGGCCTTCGATGCGCGTAACCGGATCGATGACGATGCTGCTGCCCTGCTTCACGAAGTGTTCCTTTCAGTTATGAGCTTCGAGCTTTGAGCTACGAGTTTCGAGCTTTGAGTTACCAGCTTTCAGTACTCAGTCAACTGACGTTGTCGCAGCTCGTAGCTCACAGCTCACTTACGATCCAAACCGAGTTTTCGCGCTCACGTCCGGCTGCCGCCCTTCCAGCAACTCGGTGACAACGTAATAAATTGTGTCGGCCGACGGCGGACAGCCCGGCACGAACACATCCACGGTGACGAATTCGTGGATCGGCCGCGAATTCGGCAGCAGCGCGGGCACTACCTGATTCGGAATCCCGGGATCGAACGTCACATTCTCGCGATATGCCCGGTCGCAGACCGCCTTGACGCCGAACGGATTGCGCATGCCCGGCACGTTGGCCGTCACCGCGCAGTCGCCCAGCGAGACCAGCGTCTTGGTCCGCTCGCGCACGATTTTGATTTTGTGCAGGTCGTCTTCGGTGCTCACCGCACCTTCCACCAGCGCCACGTCGACCGCCTCGGGAAATTCCTTGGCGTCGACCAGCGGGCTGTACACCAGATCTGCCAGGCCGTGGACCGTCAGCAGCCGTTCGTCCATATCGAGGAAAGACATGTGGCAGCCCGAGCACCCATCAAGCCATACCGTAGCCAGCCGCTTCTTACTCATTGGACCCATTCATTGCTCGCTCGTTCCTTTCGCACCGCAGGGGCTAGAGCCCCATCCATTTCTCCGGCTTACGCGGCCCTGAAGGGCCGCTCTTCCACAGTTACCGCTGCAGTGACTTCCTTCGTGAACCTTCATGCCCTTCGTGGTTCAAGCTCTTGCTCTTCATTCGTTCTCTTCCCGCATCATGGTCAGATAAGGCAGGAACTGCCGCCGCTTGAGCATCTCGGCGACCGACCGTCCCTTTTCAAACAGGGCGCCCGTAGGGCACACATGCACGCACTTGCCGCAACTGGTGCAGGTTTCCGACGATCCCCAGGGTTCATTCAAATCGGTAATCACCTTGGCGTCGATGCCGCGGCCCATGATGTCCCAGGTATGCGCGCCCTCGATTTCGTCGCATACCCGCACGCAGCGCGTGCACAGGATGCAGCGATTATGGTCGATGACGAAACGGTCATGCGACGCGTCCACTTCTTCCTTGGGATAGCGATAGGGAAAGTGAACGTGGGTAATTCCTAGCCGCTGCGCCAGCATCTGCAGTTCGCAGTGACCGTTGGAAACGCAAACCGAGCACACGTGGTTGCGTTCAGTGAAGAGCAGTTCCAGGATCATCCGGCGATAGTTCTGCAGGCGCTCGGAGTCGGTCGTGACTTCCATGCCTTCCTCGACCACCGTGACACAAGCGGGCAGCAGCTTGTTCTGGCCCTTGACTTCGACCAGGCACAAGCGGCAGGCCCCAACGTCCGACAGACCATCCAGTTCGCACAGGCGCGGCAGGAAAATTCCGTTCTGGCGCGCGACGTCGAGGATGGTTTCTTCCTGGCGTCCGCTCAAGTCGCGCCCATCGATCTTCAGTGTCTTAACCGCTGCGGCCGGGCTCATACGGTTTCTCTTTCTCTTGCTTCGGCTTCCGCGCGCTGCGCGCCACAGACTCCCGCCGGACATTTGTGATCTTCGATGTGCGCCCGGTACTCGTCGGCGAACGAACGCAGCGTGCTCACCACCGGATTGGGCGCCGATTGCCCCAACCCGCACAGGCTGGTGTGTTTCAGCAGATCGCAAAGCTCCTCCAGCATCTTCATGTCTTGCGGCGTGGCGTTCATATTTCCGATGGCGGTGAGAATGCGGTGCATCTGGTACGTGCCCACTCGGCACGGAATGCACTTGCCACACGACTCGGTCATGCAGAAGTCCATGAAGTATTTGGCCACGTCGACCATGCACGAAGTTTCGTCCATCACGATCATGCCGCCCGACCCCATGATCGACCCGGCTTTGGCGAGTGATTCGTAATCGACCGGCATGTCCAGGCACTCCACCGGCAGGCAGCCGCCAGAAGGCCCTCCGGTCTGCACCGCCTTGAACTTGCGGCCC
>Ga0181523_10003246_pt1 | contig 14975 bp, 13 predicted proteins | sample PEATcosm2014_Bin_43_FD_119752 | JGI IMG/M metagenome (GOLD analysis project Ga0181523, IMG submission 119752) | Peatland microbial communities from MTU Mesocosm Facility, Houghton, MI, USA - PEATcosm2014_Bin05_30_metaG | ecosystem: Environmental > Terrestrial > Soil > Wetlands > Peat | place...
CCACCCCCCCTACCCCCCCACCCCCCTCTTAACGTTATTAGAATCATCGGGTTGGCGGGCTAGCCTTGCAAAGATTTCAAAAATAAGGACTTACATGGAAAGTATTCCGGAATAAGGACTTACCGGTTTCCGACCGGTTCCCGGTTGTTTTGACCCCTGTTTCGTCCCGATCAGTTTGTCAAGCCCCGCCGGGGAATCGATAATTTCAAAGAGCGTTTTGGCCGTCTCTGGAGGCGGGCACACGCTTCGCTGTCGCGATCTAGGAATGATTCTTGCATGGCGTGGGAATGGGGTCTGTGATGGTGGACACAGCGCGGATGTGATGAAAAAGGATGGGCGAACGTGCGAGCGCGGCGGAGGGCCGCGCGCTTATTGCATTTGGCATTCGTGGCCGGGATAGGAAGTCAAAATCCCCGCCCTGTGTCTGCAAAGAACGCAGACACAAGGACGGGGCACCCTCGGGAGTCGAGGTGAGGGAAGGGGTGGGCCAGCCCCCCAGGAGGAGTTTCCACCACGACGAACCGCAGCCACGCGCCGGGGTGAGGGCGGCCCGCTCCTTGCGGCTTTTTGCAAGGGGAGGAGTTGACTGCCTTCGTTTGCCCGCCAGACCGCCCCAGTTTCGCCGATCATTCGCTTCAACTTAGACAACAAAAAATCCGGTAAGCATAAGAAACAAAAGCGTAAACAAACGGATTTATTGACGCAGGCTTAGCACGCGGCGTGCGATTCCGGCATGAAGTTAACGGTGCATCTAACCATTAAGAATCTGCTCTCGATTGTAATTGGAACTTGCGTGGTCGGACTGGCGGTAATCCCGTTAAAGGTCGACCCCAACCATCTTGCATGGTTGCGCTGGGAGATTACCGTTTACGCTCTGGCTGCGTTTGGTGTCCTCGCGTTAATGGCGCAAGCCGTAATTCAGTCCAAAGAAGACCACGAGCGAGAAAAGCGGGAACTAGAACGCGATCAGCGTCAGGTGCGGATCGAGCAGCTTGTTTCAGATATTAAGGATGGCAAAGCGCCAATGCCTCCGCCGGAATCAATACCGCTTGTAACCGGGGGTAATGCGACAGACGATGGTCAGACCGTAGCAGGTGGGATAGATTCTGAATTGGACCGAATTTTTACCCACCCGCGAGTTCCGATGGGGTACGAATTCTTTAAAGATATTTATCGGGCCGCAGGCAGGAAAGACGAACCGAAGGTTGATTGTGATGTACTGGCGCATATGTACGTTGTCAATACATCTAACGAAACTATCTATATTCGTGATCTTGTGGCGACCGTAGAAGTAGATGGTGTAAGGACGACACTCGAAACGAAAGCCGATTTCTTGGCTGGGGTTTTCAACGACACCGTAGAATACGGGTGGGAAGAGGACGGCAAGAATAACGATTGGCCAACCCCTCTACCGAAAGTATTCCCATCACTCCCGTATGAAATGGTTCCTCGGAAACCAGCCATCGGCTGGATACGATTCTTGTTGAAGGAAATAAATCCAGAGAAGATTGATGCGAAAACTTTTACTTTTACATTCGTAGACTCGACGGGGAAGAAGCATGATATTGACCGAACGGTAGAGTCGAAACTGAAAGGCGTAATTGGGTTACGCCGCCTTCGTTAGTCCTTTATTCGATGTTCTCGGAATGAATGAGTTTTAACATTGCGTCCCGAAACAGGTACGGGTTCTTTCGGTTGTTGAAGCGCCACGTCATCTCGTCAAGGTAGGCCGAAAGATGCCCCGCGGAGGCGCGATGCCAAGTTCCCATGATCCCTCCCTTGAGGAGCGAAAAGGGGGGCTGGCCCAGCCTTTCCTCATTTTAATCCTCGAGGGTGCCCCGCTCTTGTCGCGTCTCTTGCGACAGGGCGGGGATTTTGATCTCCATGAGTTGAGGATGCCAAGTCAAGTTCCCCGCCCTGTCCCTGCAAGGAACGCAGGGACAAGGACGGGGCAGCCGCTGGATTTTATTCGGAAAGATGCGGCGTTGTCACTTCGCTCGCGGATGCGTCTGGTCGTAGACGTTCATCACGTGCTTGACTGAGAGCTGCGTGTAGCGTTGCGTGGTTGCCAGGCGCTCGTGGCCTAGCAATTCCTGGATGGCGCGCAGGTCCGCTCCTTCTTCTAGCATGTGCGTGCCGAAGGCGTGACGCAGCGTGTGGGGATGAACTTCCGGGGACAGTCCCTTGGCAACTGCGATGCGCTTGACGATGCGGCCTACGCTGCGGGTGGTTAGGCGTCCACCGCGCTGGTTGACGAGCAACGCGGGCGTGCCTTTCTCCGGCTTCTTTTTGAGCGTGGCCAGCAGTTGTTGCCGCCACGGCAGGTAGACGGCCAGTGCCGCTAGCGCCGATCCTCCAAAAGGGACGAAACGTTCTTTTTTGCCTTTGCCGCGAATCAGAATCGCTTCGTTGCTCATGCTGATGTCGTCGAGATTGATGCCGACCAGTTCGGAGTTGCGAATGCCGCATCCGTAGAGCAGTTCGAACAACAGACGATCACGCTCGGGAAACGACGCCACCTCGGGCATTTTGCCGTCGAGCATGTTGTTCATTTCTTCGATGGTGGGGACGCGCGGCAGTTTCTTCGGCAGCCGCGGCGTCGAAACCAGTTTGGCCGGGTTCTGCTCGACTACTCCTTCTTGCGCCAGCCAGCGATAGAGCGAGCGCACGGCGGCCAGGGCGCGGGCTACAGAGGTCTTGCTCAATCCTTTGTCGTAGAGATGCGAGAGGAAGCCGCGGATGGCGATGTGGTCGATTGTTTTCCAATTGCGCGAGCCGATATAAGTGGCGAAGGCGTCGAGATCTCCGGTGTAGGCCTTGATGGTGTGGGCCGAGGCATTGCGCTCGCGCAGGTGTCGCAGGAAGTCGTCGGTGGCGCGCTCGACGATGGTTCGGCCGACAACGGTACGGCCGAGAATGGTGCGCGGTTGTTTGCGGTCTAGGATCGCCACCTTGACTCCATTTTGCATCTTTCGCTGCTGGCTTCTGGCTACTAGCTTCTAGCTAAACCAGGATTTTGATTTTGCTAGAAGCGAGTAGCTAGCAGCCAGTGGCGAATTACTCATGTCTTCGCCTTCGCCCGCGGATGATGTTTCGTGTACACGCTCTTCAGGCGGTCGAGCGCGACGTGGGTATAAATCTGTGTCGTCGAAATGTCGGAGTGGCCGAGGATGGTTTGCACGGTGCGGAGATCGGCTCCATTCTCGACCATGTGCGTGGCGCAGGAGTGACGCAGCATGTGCGGACTGGCGTGGCGTCCGGACGCGAGACTCGCCTTGCCCACCAACTGCCAGACACGCTGCCGCGTCAAACGCCGGGCGCCGGTGCCTAGGAACAGGAGCGACGAATTCTTTTTCTTCGCAATCACGTCCCTGCTGTTTTTCAAGTATTGCTGCAAGGCTTGCTGGGCGGGCACTCCAAGGGGAACCATACGCTCTTTGTCGCCTTTGCCGCGGACCAGGATGTATCCCATGTCGAGCTTCAGGTCTTCGAGACGTGCATCGGACACTTCGGAAACCCGCACGCCTCCGGCGTAGAGAAGTTCGATCATGGCTCGATCACGGAGGGCCAGCGCTTGCGAGCGCGCGGTTTCTTTTTGGGGCTGCGTCTGGGAGAGCATGGCTCCGACTTCGGCGCGGGTCAGTGCCTTCGGCAACACCTTCCACTGCTTCGGCAAGTCAATGTTCAGCGTCGGATCCTTGTCAATCTTTCCGTCGAGCAGCAAGTGCCGATAAAGATGGCGGATGGCCGAAAGCTTCCTTCCCACGGAGCGACCGTCGAGCGCATTGGAAAATAATTCCTGGATGAATTCGCGCACATCTTCGCGCCGAGCTCCGCTCAGAACTATCTGGCGCTTCTTCAGAAACTCCGCAAACTGCGCGAGGTCGCTGTTGTAAGCGGCAATCGTCAGCTTCGCCGAGCCGCGCTCCACGCGCAGATAATCGAGAAACGACGCAAGCGTGCGGGAGTTGGCGTCAGAAGCCATAATCTGAGTATGAGATGCGGGAAGGAACCCGCAAAGTGATGAGCAGGATGCGGGGGAACTACCAGGTCAGAGGTTAGAGGTCGATTGCAGAGGTGAAGATCAAGAGCTTCGCAGCAAGCGGTCCGTTTTCACTTCTGCATTCTGATTTCTAACCTTTGACTTGGTTGGCGGTGGATTGCAGCACATCGACTGCGTACAGCACGCCCTCCGGCGTCTCTTCGTGCTTGAAGTAGGCGAAGACGTCGCGGCCGGCGGCGAGATGCTCACGAATGCGAGCGACCATCGCCTTGCGCTCTTCGACGGTGTAGGTGGGCTTGCGATATCGATAGTAGACGTAGTCAGCGGTGACTACGTCTGGCGTGTCGCGCTCTTCGGTCTCAGCTACGCAGAGTGCGATATTGCGCTCGCGTAGCACGTCCCATGTGGAGTCAACAAACCACGACTCGTGGCGGAACTCAAACGCGGCGCGCACGCTTCGGGGCATGGTTTTCAGAAACTCGGCGAGCACCGCGTGATCCGCTTTGAAGTTTGGTGGCAGTTGAAAGAGCACGGGGCCGAGGCGCTTCGCGCGCTCTAGAGCTTCCAGCGTGCCTAGAAAGCGCTGCAGGAAATCTTCCGCGTTCTTCAGGCGCTTGATGTGCGTGAGAACCTGATGCGCTTTGATGGTGAAACGAAAATGGTCGGGCGTTTCCGCGATCCAGTTCTGGACGGTCGTCTCTTTCACCAACTGGCGGAAGGTGTAGTTGACTTCAACGGCATTCAGTTTTGAAGCGTAGAAATTCAGGAATTTTTTCTGCGCCAGTTTCTCGGGATAGAAAGCGGGCTTCCAGGTTGGATACGCCCATCCGGAAGTGCCCACATAGAGATGCGCCATAGAGTCCTCAGCGGCTAAAGCCGCAGTCTAAACAACGCCGTCACCGCTGCGCTGAAGCGCTGCGCCACCCAAAACCACAATTCAACATCGAGCTCCCGCAAACCACACGCACGAGCCCCGGATTATAACTTGCGACGCTTTGCCGCGGCGGCCTTCCCTTTCGGCTTCGTCGTCTTCGTCTTCTTTTTAACTGGGCGTGGGCGCGCTTCGGCCTGGGCCTGGACAGCCCTGCTAATGGCTCCGCTCTCTTCTTCTTTTTCCGATTCTGTTTCCGACGCGGCGGCTAGTCCCGCTAACTGCGGCAGTTTCTGCTTCAGTTTCTGGACGGGCTCGAACAGGTCGCCTAGCTTTTCGACCCGCGCGAGGACTTCTTTCGCCTCGAATACCAGACGGCCCGCATCTTTTTTCTTGAGCGCCTGCTCGACTTCGTCCCAGGTGACCGGTGTCGACACGGTTGGACGCTCGCGCGCGCGCAGCGAATAAACCGAGATCGTCGTCTTGTGAGCGTCGTTCTGGCTCCAGTCGACGAATACCTTATTCGTGCGCACCGCCTTTTTCATATCGGAAACAACCAGGACGGGATGCTCGTGCTCGAGCAGGCGCGCCACGGCGTGGGCAAAGGACTTCGTCTGCTCGTAGCTGGTTGGCGTATTTAACGGCACATAAATCTGCATTCCCTTGGAGCCGGAAGTCTTTGGAAAGCTCTGCAGGCCGAAGTGATCGAAAATCCCGCGCACCCAGAGGCCGACCTGGGCGCACTGCACGATGTTGGCTGGCGGTCCGGGATCGAGATCGAAGACGATCATGGTCGGCGTCGGAGGGTCGGAAGCCAACGAGAGCGACGGATGCAGCTCGATTGAGGCGAGGTTCGCGATCCAGACCAGCGTCGGCAGATCGTTGGCGAGAATGAAGTGGATGGTGCGGTGATTGCTCTCGCTCCAGATAGGCGCGGTCTTCACCCAGTCGGGCCGATGCATGGGCGCGTTCTTTTCGAAGAAATATTCCTGGTCAACTCCCCCGGGATAGCGCTTCATGGTGAGCGCGCGTCCTGCCAGATGCGGCACCAGCACGGGCGCGATGCGGACGTAGAAATCCACCACCTGCCCTTTGGTGAAAGCGGCGGCGGGATAGAGAACCTTGTCCAGGTTCGTCAGGCTAAGTTTGCGGCCTTCGACTTCGACGATGGTGGGGGTGGACATGAGTGCTCAGAGTTGCGATTTCGAAAACGCTCTCCAGTATAGTGGGGCGCGGAAAAGTCGGCACGCGGCGGGAACCGCCCGGAAATTTCTTGATTCTTGATCCATATTTCTAGTATTATCGAATCATGGTCAGCGTTGCCAGCAAGCTCCGCACAAACAGTGAACGCGTTGCCCGCTATGCCGACATGTTTTCCGCCATGGGCACCGAGCCGCGTCTGCGCATCATGCAGTTGCTGCTGTCCGCTCACCCCGACGGGTTGGTGGTCAGCGAGATTCAGGATGAACTTGAGATCCCCGGCTCCACGCTCTCACACCATCTCGACAAGCTCAGGAATGAAGACCTGGTGCACGTCGAGCGCGAGGGCACGTTTCTGCGCTACACCGCCAACACGGAAGCGCTGCGCGAAATTCTGCAATTTCTTTACGCCGAGTGCTGCACCCGGAATAAGGCGCTCAAGCCGCAAGACCTGGTTCAATTCGGCAAAGTCCAACTCTGCAAATAGGAGAAGCCATCATGCCCGATGCCAATATCAGGGAAGCCGTAAAGGAGAAATACGGACAAGCAGCATTACGAGTTACAAACAAGACCGGCGGCAGCAGTTGCTGCGGAGCGGCTCCGGCCAGCGGACAGTGCTGCGATCCGATCACCTCGAATCTGTATGACACATCGCAGGCCCAGCAGATTCCCGAAGAGGCGATGCTGGCTTCGCTCGGATGCGGCAACCCAACCGCGCTGGCGCAACTGAGCCCCGGCGAAATCGTGCTCGATCTCGGCTCGGGCGGCGGCATCGACGTGTTGCTCTCAGCGAGGCGCGTCGGGCCAACTGGCAAAGCTTACGGACTCGACATGACGGACGAGATGCTCGCGCTGGCAAACGAGAACAAGCGCAAGGCCGGCGCCGAGAATGTCGAATTTCTCAAGGGCGAGATTGAAAGCATTCCGCTGCCCGACAACACGGTCGATGTCATTATTTCCAATTGCGTGATCAATCTCTCCGCCGACAAGGACCGGGTGCTGCGCGAGGCGTTTCGCGTGCTCAAGCCGGGCGGACGGTTCGCTGTCTCCGACGTAGTGACGCGCGGCAAGATTGCCGCTGAGGTCCGGCAAGGTGTGCTGTTGTGGGTCGGTTGCATCGCCGGCGCCCTCGACGAAGACGAATATCGCAGCAAACTTTCGGCCGCCGGTTTTGAACAGATTGAAATTGAGCCCACGCGAATCTATCGCGTTGACGACGCTCGCGAGTTCCTTTCCTCCTCGGGCATTGACGTGGATGCGATCGCGACGCAGATCGACGAAAAGTTCATGAGCGCGTTCGTGCGCGCCGCGAAACCGAACCGTGCGGAGGAGGCGTGCTGTGGTCCGACGTGCTGCAAGTGAGGCTCTGGGCACGGCTTTTCTGCTGATGGCAGTCGTGGGCTCCGGGATCATGGGCGAGCGGCTGGCGGCTGGCAATGTGGCCGTCGCGCTCCTGGCCAACTCGATCGCCACGGGAGCCGCGCTGGCCGCCTTGATCATGACGTTCGCGCCGATCTCAGGCGCACACTTCAACCCGGCCGTCACGCTCGCTGTCGCTCTTTTCGGTGGAATCTCATGGCGTGAGGTGCCGTCGTACCTAGGCGCACAAATGGCCGGGGCTTTTGCTGGCGTCGGCGCTGCGCATTTGATGTTTGGCCTTCCGCTATTCTTTGCGGCCCGGCACGAGCGAAGCGGTCTGGCTCAGTTGTTCAGCGAGTTCGTCGCAACCTTCGGACTGCTGTTGCTGATTCTGGGCTGTTCGCGCACGCGTCCTTCCGCCGTCCCGTGGGTCGTAGGAGCCTACATTACCGCCGCGTATTGGTTTACAGCATCGACGTCGTTTGCCAATCCGGCAGTCACCTTAGCTCGCGCCGCCAGCGATACTTTTGCCGGGATACGACCGGACGATGTGCCTGGGTTCGTCGGCGCTCAACTCACCGGCGCGCTGGCGGCAACTTTGCTGGCGCGCTGGCTGGTCCCGGTGTACGAAGCGAGGTCCAGCGCCTAAAGGGGCGTCCTGTTTCGAGTTTCTCAGCATCGCTAAAGCGATGCCCTGATACAAACGTGATTTTCGGCCTTACGAATCGGAGATTGGACATGGAACCGCACTACAACGTTCTGTTCCTGTGCACGGGAAACTCGGCGCGGTCCATCATGGCCGAAGCGATTCTCAACCACAAAGGGAAGCCGGTATTCACGGCCTACAGCGCGGGAAGTCATCCTTCGGGTACGGTTCGTCCCGAGGCCCTGAAGGAGCTTGCGCGGGCTCAAATTTCGACCGAGGGCCTGCGCAGCAAGAGTTGGGATGAATTCGGGCGCCCAGGCGCTCCCGAGATGCATTTCGTCTTCACGGTTTGCGACAACGCCGCCAAGGAAACCTGCCCGCTCTGGCCGGGACAGCCCATGACCGCGCACTGGGGAGTTCCGGATCCTGCCGCCGCTCAAGGAGACTCCGACGAAATCGAACGCGCCTTTCGCGATGCGTTTTTCGCTCTCGACTGGCGCATCGGCCTCTTTCTTGCTCTACCTCTGGCGGCTCTGGATGGTCTCGCGCTGAAGAAAGAAGTGGATCGCATCGGGAGGCAGTGACCGAGCCTGCGCTTGAAAGGGATGGCCGCTTTGGTCTAGTGTGTCTGATTGGAGATAGCCGCCGTCTCTCCATTCCAGCAAACATTCGAGGCAAATATGACTCGCATCTTCTGTGTTTTTTCTTGGCTACTGCTGCTGACCGCTGCACTCTGCTCGGCCCAGACCAGTCCGTCTTCTTCCGGCCCAGCTTCCTCCGGGGTTCCCCGGGAGATCCCCGTCTTCGATGTTGACGCCATTGATAAGACCGCCGATCCCTGTGTGGATTTCTATCAATACGCTTGTGGAACCTGGATGAAGAACAATCCGATTCCTGCGGACAAGTCGCGGTGGGGACGATTCGACGAACTTGCGGAGCACAATCTTTATATTTTGCGGGACATATTGACCGAGGCGCAGGCCCCGGGAAAACACACTCCGGCGGAAAGCATGGTGGGTGCTTACTACGCCTCGTGCATGGACGAGAGCGCGATTGAGAAAAAGGGGACTGCTCCGCTGACGCCGGCCCTCGAAGGAATTAACGGTATCAAGACGAAAGCGGACCTGATTCGGCAAGTTGCTACCATGCATCGCAACTCGACTCCGGCACTGTTTGCTTTCTACCAGCAGCCCGACTTGCACGACTCGCTGGCGACCATTGCGTATCTCGACCAGGGCGGGATCACGCTGCCGGATCGCGACTACTACATCAAGGACGATCCGAAGTCGGTGGAGACTCGGCAGAAGTATGTGGAGCACGTGCAGAAGATGTTCGAACTGGCCGGCGACAAGCCGGACGTTGCGGCGACGGAGGCCAAGACCGTGCTGACCGTGGAGACGGGGCTGGCGCAAGCGTCGATGGACCGGACGGTCCGGCGCGATCCCAAGACTCGCGACCATAAGATGACGGTTGCGCAAATCGCGGCCGCGGCGCCGAATTTCGATCTTACCGTCTATTTTGCGGATAATGGCTCGCCGAAGTTCACTTCCCTTAATGTGGGCAATCCCGATTTCTTCAAGCAGGTCAACGAGCAGCTGAACACCTTGCCGCTCGAAGACTGGAAGGTGTACCTGCGCTGGAAGACGATTAACGCTTACGCTCCGCTGCTGACCAAGGCTTTCGTCGAAGAGGATTTTCTGTTCAACGGCAAGTACATGTCGGGGCAGAAAGAGATGGAGCCGCGCTGGAAGCGTTGTGTGAAGTCCACCGATACGAGCCTGGGGATGGCGCTGGGTAAGCTCTATGTGGACCGCACCTTTGGCGCCGAAGGCAAAGAGCGCACCCTGAAGATGGTGCAGGGCATCGAGAGCGCGATGCGCAAGGACATTGGCCAGCTGACTTGGATGTCGGACACGACCAAGAAGAAGGCTTATGAGAAGCTCACGGCCATCGTCAACAATATCGGCTATCCCGACACTTGGCGCGATTACAGCAGCGTGCTGGTCACGCCTGGCGATTATGCGGGCAATGCGATGCGCGCCGGCGCGTTCGAAGTGCAGCGACAGTATAAGAAGATCGATCAGCCGACCGACCGCAAGGATTGGGGGATGACTCCGCCGACGGTTAACGCTTATTACCGGCCGCCGATGAACGATATCAATTTCCCCGCGGGCATTTTGCAGCCGCCGTTTTACGGCAAGCTGATGGATGACGCGGTGAACTACGGCGGTATCGGCGTGGTGATCGGGCATGAACTCACGCACGGCTTCGATGACCAGGGTCGCAAGTACGATGCGGAGGGCAACCTCCGCGATTGGTGGACGGCGGAGGACGGGAAGGAATTTGAGCAGCGCGCCGATTGCACCGCCAAAGAATATTCGAGTTTTGTCTCGGTGAAGGACGACAAAGGCGAGATCAAGCTCAATGGCAAGCTGACGCTGGGTGAGAATACCGCCGACAACGGAGGACTGAAGTTGGCATACATGGCGTTGATGTCGGTAATCGGCAACACGCCGGTGAAACCGATTGATGGATATACTCCGGCGCAGCGGTACTTCCTTGCGTATGGGCAGATCTGGTGCCAGAACGTGACGGACCAGCAGGCGCGGAAGTTGGTGTTGATCGATCCGCATTCGCCGGGACGCTGGCGGGTGAATGGCGCGGTGCAGAATTCGGCCGCCTTCGGGCAAGCCTTCGGATGCAAGGCGGGACAGCCCATGGTTGCGGAGAACGCCTGCCGGGTTTGGTAAGCGCCGTTAAGAGTCGAGGAAAAAGAATAAGTCGACAGCATTGAGGAACGGTAATTTCGTGGCTGTGCACGCAGGAGACGCGGCAAGCCGCGTCTCTACGGTTTGACAATCTTCCCTGCCTCCACGTAACTTCGAATTTTTGGTGTTGCGTTGTGGTTCGGCTTTGGAGGCAGGATGAAATTCCGCTTAATTTCTATACAAACAATTGTCGTCTGTTTCGTGCTGTGCTCGCTTGCGCTGGGCCAGGATCTGGCGTCTTTTGAGAAGCGCATCACCGTGAAAAAGCTTGCCAATGGGCTCACCGTCATTATCTGCGAGCGGCCGGAGGCGCCGGTATTTTCGTTCTTCACGCATGTGGATGTGGGCTCGGTGCAGGATCCCATGGGCAAGACCGGGCTGGCGCACATGTTCGAGCATATGGCGTTCAAGGGAACGGACACGATTGGGACACGCGACTTTGCCGGTGAAAAAGTCGCGCTCGCGAAAGTCGAGGATGCTTACGGCGCCTACATAGCGGAGCGCGACAAGGCGGTGGACCGCGACGAGCTGAAACTCAAGCAACTGGAGCACAACTGGAGGGACGCGATTGCGGCGGCCGATAAGTTCTCGGCTCCTTACAACAATGAGTTCGGCAAGATTGTCGAAGGCGAAGGCGGCGAGGGCATGAACGCCGAAACCAGTTACGATGAAACCCAATACTTCTATTCGTTCCCGATCAATCGCCTGGAATTGTGGGCTTATCTGGAATCGGAGCGTTTTCTGCATCCGGTGCTGCGGCAATTTTATAAAGAGCGCAACGTGGTAATCGAAGAGCGGCGCATGCGGGTCGATAGCAACCCGATTGGGCGGTTGCTCGAACAATTCACGGAAGAGGCATTCGCGGCGAATCCTTATCACCGGCCGACGATTGGATGGATCTCGGACTTGAATTCGTTTTCAGCGACCGACGCGCACAATTTTTTCGAAAAGTATTACGTGCCTTCGAACATGGTGGTCACCGTGGTTGGAGATTTGAAAGCTTCGGAAGCGATGCCGGTCGTGGAGAAATATTTCTCGCGGATTCCCGCACGCCCACAGCCGGACACGGCTACTACGGTTGAGCCTCCGCAGAATTCGGAGCGGACGGTCGTGTTGCATGACCAGTCGCAGCCCATTTATCTCGAAGGCTATCACCGGCCGGATTACCGCAGCCCGGATGACCAGGTCTACGACGCGATCGCGGACCTGATGTCGAATGGACGGACTTCGCGTTTGTACCGGGCGCTGGTCCGCGACAAGCAGATCGCTTCGGACTCGGCGGGATTTACCGGGCTTCCGGGAAATAAATATCCGCACCTGTTTGCGTTTTATGCGTTCCCGATCCCCGGCCACAAGCCACAGGAAATGGCCGATGCGATTCATGCGGAGATTGACCGGCTGAAGAAAGAAGACATTTCGGATCAAGAACTGAAGATGATCAAGACGCGGGCCAAGGCAAACCTGATTCGTTCACTGGGATCGAACGAAGGTCTGGCGTCCGAGCTGGCGCTGTACCAGGCGCGCTATGACGACTGGCGGGAACTGTTCCGCTCGGTGGAGCGGATCGAGAAGGTGACCAAGGCGGACATCCGGCGGGTCGCGAATCAGACGTTCACTTCTGATAACCGGACGGTGGGAATTATCGAGTTTGCCGGCGGGCCGCCGGGAGCTGGCGCAGCGCCGCAGGGAGGTGGCCAGTGAAGCGCGCGCGCACAGCCCCTAAAGGGGCATTGGATTTCAGAGGATTTGCGGTATCGCTAAAGCGATACCCTGATACGAAGCTACGGGTCATCGTTGGTCTCGTGTTGGTGTTTATTGTCTCCTTCAGCGGCAGCGTACGGCTGTCGGCGCAGACGCAACAGTCTTCCCAGCAACCATGGCAGCAGATACCGATTCCCAAGCTGCCGGCGTTTCATCCCGCGCAGCCGAAGCGGATTGAGTTGCCGAATGGCATGGTGATTTTTCTTCAGGAAGATCACGAGTTGCCGACCATCGACGGCACCGCCCGCATCCGCGGCGGCGAGCGGCTGGTTCCCGCGAACAAGGCCGGGATGATGGATGTTTACGGCGAGGTGTGGCGCACTGGCGGCACCAAATCGCAGACCGGCGATCAACTCGACGACTATCTGGAACAGCGCGCCGCCAAAGTCGAAACCGGCGGAGGCACGGACTCGACGACAGTGAGCTGGTCGTGCCTGAAAGAAGATTTCGACGATGTTTTTCGCGTGTTCGAGGATGTGCTGAAAAATCCTGAGTTCCGCGCAGAGAAAATTGAAATCGCGCAGAAAGGAATGTACGACAGCATCTCACGGCGCAATGACGAACCCTCGCAGATTGCGGGACGGGAAGCGGCGAAGCTGGTGTACGGCGCAAAGAGTCCGTATGCGCGGGTACCGGAGTATGCGACGGTGGCGGCGATCACGCGTCAGGATCTGGTCGACTGGCACGGCAAGTACGTTCATCCGAACAACATCATCCTCGGCGTGGTCGGCGACTTTGACTCGGCGAAGATGGAAGCTCGTCTGCGCGAGGCCTTTGCGGCGTGGCCCAAGGGAGCGGCGGCGAACGATCCGCAGATCAAGCCCGATCCCGCCAAGCCGGGGTATTACGAGGTCGATAAGACCGACGTAAATCAAAGCAACATTCAAATGGTGGCGCTGGGGATCACGCGCAAGAATCCCGATTACTTCGCGACTTCGGTATTCAATGAGGCGTTTGGCGGAGGATTTTCGTCGCGCCTGTTTGGCGATATTCGAACCACCAAGGGACTCGCGTATGCGGTGGGCGGCGGGGTGGGCGCGGGGTGGGATCATCCGGGCATGCTGCGGCTGATAGTGAGCACGAAGAGCAAGACCACGATTGAATCCATTCAGGCGCTCGATGAGGAGATCGCCGACCTGGGCAGGCATCCGATCAACGACGAGGAAATCAAGCGCGCCAAGGACTCGATTCTGAATTCTTTTGTATTTCGTTTCGATTCTCCGGAGAAAGTTTTGCAGGAAAAAATGGCTTACGAGTTTTACGGCTATCCACTGGATTTTCTGGAGAACTTTCAGAAAGGGATCGAAGCAGTTACAAAAGAAGACGTTGCCCGAGTCGCGGCAAAGTACATCCACCGCGATCAGATGGCGGTGCTGGTGGTAGGCAACGTTGGCGAATTCGACAAGCCATTGTCGTCGCTCGGGACGGTGACCAAACTGGATATCACGATTCCGGCGCCGCCTCCGGGGCTGATGCCGGAACAGGGCGAGCATCCGTGAAACCGGCGCAATGCGTGTAACGATGATGTTACGTCAACAAAGAGACGCGCCGCGCGTCTCTCTTCGGCGCTAAGGTTTGGATTTACAGGTCGCCGCTGACCAAGATTTTCAGAAGAGTCCCGACTGGCATCGGGGCTTTTTTCTATCTGGATCGTTCTACAGCAAAGCGATCTTGCTCGAACTCCCAATCCCGCTTAAGTGTCAGAGATGACGTTGTCGATGAGCGCTATCGCGATTTTGCAACAGCTAGGCTTGAACTCCTAAGAAAGCCGTGTTTGAATGGGGCCGATGAAAAGGGCTCATACTCTGCCTTTCCCTTTTGATGTGCCTCACGCCTGTTCCCAGTATCGGTGGAACGACGCCCACTGAACGCAAAGAACTTGTCGGAATGGACGCTGACCATCTGTTGCTAATGTGCCGGGCGGCTGTCGAACAGCTAGACGGCAAGAGTCTTTCAACAAGCAGGCAGATTGACGCTGGCCGTTGTGTCTACTACATCCAAGGATTTTTGGATGCAATTCTAATGAGAGACAGCACCCTCAAAAAACCCGCAGGATTCTGCTTCACAGCATACCCAGTAGACAGTGCCCAGCTAACGAGGACCATCACAAAATGGCTGGAAGACCATCAGGGTTTTCCACACCAACCTGCTTGGGGATCGGTATTCCTAGCTCTTAGCAATGAATTCGCATGCTCGTCCCCTGTCGCCTCGCCTGCGGCCCCGCATTGATGCGCGAACGCTGTCCGGGTCAATGCATTATGAGAGAGCGGCCTGTGTGCGCGATGCGACGCCGCAAAAACGGAAGGGACAGTAGGAAAATCAGCTCAAGAATGGCACTTTACCTTGAGGGAAAGACTCGGTTGAGCG
>Ga0181523_10003247_pt1 | contig 14968 bp, 14 predicted proteins | sample PEATcosm2014_Bin_43_FD_119752 | JGI IMG/M metagenome (GOLD analysis project Ga0181523, IMG submission 119752) | Peatland microbial communities from MTU Mesocosm Facility, Houghton, MI, USA - PEATcosm2014_Bin05_30_metaG | ecosystem: Environmental > Terrestrial > Soil > Wetlands > Peat | place...
CACTCCAACCACCGCCACGCTCACCGGCGCCGGCGGCGCGGTTTTGATGATGACTTCAGCGGCGGCGCCTGCCAATGCCGCCGTCAACGTAACTGCAAGGATTACCATTCCAATTCTGAGTCTGCTCTTGAATACTCACGCCAGGAAAAGCGCAGCCATCGAAATGACGAATGCAGGATGGCTCCGCTTCTGAGACAATTCGGCGATCGCCAGGCAGAGAGTATCCCACCCGAAGAGTTCGAGGAGTGGTTGAACGCGACGACAGAAGAGCGCGGTTGGGCCCCGGCCACCAAGAACCGCTACCTCGCGCTGCTCAAGCTGACGTTTCGGCTTGCGGAGAAGAACCGCAAGATCAAGGTCAATCCCATGCGTCTGATCCAAATGAAAAAGGAGAACAACAGCAGGATTCGTTATCTGGGTCAGACCAAACCGTCATCGCCGCAACTTGCCTACTTGCAGAATTGCCCCGACGAAGAGAATAGGCTTCGCGCCGTCATCAGCACTGAATACGGTTGGCATCAGCCGGAGTTCGAGGTCGCGCTTAACACCGGGATGAGGTGCAGCGAGCAATACTCTCTAGCATGGCCGGATGTCGATTTTGCGCGTCGCATTCTGACAATCCGGCGATCGAAGCACGGCGAGAAGCGGTACGTGCCGCTTAACTCGGTCGCTGTGACCATGTTAGAGTTTCTACAGGCCAGAGCGCCGGAAAGCGGAAGCGGTCGCGTGTTTCTGGGTGTAAAGGGTGAACCGCTGCTGAGCCCTCGCCATTGGTTCGACAAGGCGGTAAAAAAGGCCGGTATCAAGAATTTCACTTGGCACGATCTCAGGCACACGTTTGCGTCGCGTTTGGCGATGAAGGGAGTTGACTTGCGGAGGATCCAGGAGTTGATGGGGCACAAAACGATTCAGATGACGTGTCGCTACGCCCATCTCGCCCCCGCCGACCTGCTCGCGGCAGTGGAGAAGCTGGTTCTCGAACCGACTGCCACCAGAGGTGCCACCAGCCCCGAAAGTTCCACTTCGGCCGACTCACTGGTAGTGCATTAAATTGTTTGTGATGTATTAGTTGAGTAGAATTTTGGGCCTGTAGCTCAGCGGTAGAGCAGGGGACTCATAATCCCTTGGTCGGGGGTTCGAATCCCTCCGGGCCCACCAACCCCCGAACTCACCAAACAGGAACAGGCACCGACCAATCGTTAGTCGCGGCTCACACCCGTGCCGGGCGCAGTTTCCAGAACACTCCAAGTACCGCCGGCACGATCAAGAATAGCGCTGAAGGCTCAGGGACCGCCGGGATAACGACATGAGACCCACCTCCATTAGCCGCGCACTCGATGGGATCGCCGAAGAAATCAACTTCACCAGGAGGCAGATTCGTATGTAGATTGGCCTGCTGGTCCCCGTAAGGACCTGTTACCAGAACCGCACCAGGTGGGGGCGTCGGACTCCACAGTGACGAACCCGAGAGGTCCTTGATTGTTACCTCGCCTTTTATATCGAAGGGACTCCCCCTCCGACCGGCTTGAAGGTCGCATCAAAGAACACATTGAGGGAGGAAGTGAAAGTGCCGCCGCTCGTGCTGCCCATAATCGTTATAGTCCCCACGTTTTTCGCGAGTTGTGTGGAATCGAGCATGTGAGACACGTTATAAGGGTTGCCGCCGACAAGCACCGGGGCTGTGCTTCCCAGAGATAGAGCTACGAGCTGGATAGGAATTGCGCCACCGTTAATCGTGGCGTCACCCTGGCGTTGCACGATTGTGTCAGTGTTCCCCGGCCCGAACGGCACACCCATGAAATCCCCGACGCCGATTCCAGAGCCGAAGTTGAACCACGTACCACTGCTGTCACCATTTCCCGGCGCCGTTTGGAAATAGTCGGAACCTGCTGCAACATAGTTTTGCGCTAACTGCTAACTACTAACTACTAACTACTAACTACTAACTACTAACTACTAACTACTAACTACTAACTACTAACTACTTCCAGCCTTCCGAACTTCAGCCAGATCATTTTCGTCTGTCATCCCGACCGAGCCCGCCGCGGCGGGCGAGCGGAGGGATCTGCGGTTCGTTTGTTGTTGAGATGAACTAACTACTAGCTGCTAACTGATATACCCTACTTGATCGTCAGCGTGATGATCTGCGAACCCGTCACGACGTAGTCCACGGGCGCTGAGGCTTCGTCCACAGCCGACTCACCAACCACGACCATTTCCTGGGTGCCGCGAAGTCCGTCCATTACGTTCATCACGGAGAGTGGCAAGGTCGGCATTACCTTGTCGTCAACCATGGCTTGGGGATTGGCCTCCAGCAACGAGACGTAAACCTGCGAGTTGGCGTGCTCCTTGTTGAGCATGGCAATGGTGGAGGCCAGGTCGAGACGGCGGCCCATGCTGGCCGGCGCGCGCCTCATCTTGTCGAGCGTATCGCCATCGCTGACCAGGATGCGCAGCGTGCCCTTCGGCGTGGAGGTCGGAATCTTCACCGGAATCTGCCGCAGGATACTTTCGCCGCGGTAGGGCCGCAGCAGAGTCTCGATGGTGATCTCATCGCCCGGACGCGCTTCGGTGACGTCGGTGCGCGCGGTTTCCAGGCGGGCCGAACGGCGATCGGGCACGAGTTCGAAATTCAATTCCACGCCTTCGATCTTCGGCCGCTCGTACGGATTGTCGAAGATGCGGCTGAAACGTTCGCCGATCGAGAGCGCGATTCCGTACGCCGTCGGGGCAGACCCGTCGGCGGGTGCGTACATGTTCGTGACGCTGAGTTTGGGATAGCCGAGCACTGAAATGTCGTCCTGCAGACGATACGTGGTGTCCTCGCCGTACTCATTCATTCCCTGGATCGCGTTGAACACTGTGGCCATCATCGCGGCGGGCGTGATCTTGGCGTTGTTCAGCACTTCGTAATGGAACTGCTTGGGATGCGAGACACCGTGAAAGGTCAACGTCACCGGGATCATGTGCGGTTCGCGGTCGAAGCGTCCCATAATTCCCGCGCGGCGGTCCTGGACGAACGCCCCGACGGCTTCGGTGGTGTTGACGATCTTGAAGGAGTTCAAGGGCGAAGCCAGCGTGGCTAGAACTGTGGCCTTGGTCATCGGCATGTCAATGTTGCCCGATTGCAGCAAAGGATGTCCGCAGGCCAGCAGGTGAGAGTCATCAAGATACGTAACGGTGCATGTTCCGGCAATGTTCATGTCGCCGCGGACCAGGATCGCGCTGACCGTCGAACCGGGCTCAAGCGGCTCGGGCTGCTTGTCGTTGCTGACCGAACCGGCGCCCATGACGGGGACAACGCCGGCAGAAGCGAAGTCCTTGGAGAACAGCCGCAGCGTATCTTCACTGAATCCGGTGAAGACCAGCGGAGTCTCTATCGGCTTCAGGAGGTTCGCGTAGCCGGGAGCCTGCTGCTTCAGATCAGCGGTGTGGCCAGGCCCGGAGGTGCGGTTAGCTTCCCGTTTCTCGCCTGTCAGGCCCTGTGCCATGTCAGGCGCGGGCGTCTTGTCCATGTCGTCGATTTCGAGCATGGTCGCAGCGGGAGTGATTCCGGCGATGGGCTCCTTGGAGAACTCGCCGATGCGGTAAGCGATAGCGCCGACGAGTTTGCCGTCGATGTAAACCGGACTGCCGCTCATGCCGGCGACCACACCCGTGTACTCGACCTTCTTCCCATGCAGCCGCGCCAGGATGACGTCAGACTTTGGCCCGGCCATGTTGTGCAGGATGCCGAGAATCTCGACCTCCATGGCCTCCGGTTGGGTCCCTTCGAAGACGGTATAGGCCACGCCGTGCATGCCGGCCTTGACCTGGTCTTCCGGCATGATTTGGACTTTTGGCTTTTCGGCAGCGAAGGCCGCCAGAGAAGAGAGGCAGAATAGAACAGACGAAATAACGCGGCGGATCATGTCCTCATCCCTTACTTAAAGCCGACATGGCTTTGCCCTGAATCTCTCGACCACAGCACCAACACTAACGCCGCGCTGGATGCCGGCGGTCCCGGATCTCCAGAATTACAGTTGCGGCAATTCACCGTCTAACATTGGTTGAGCAATTTTCAATCGGCCGCAGCGAATCAAACTAGCAGGAATTGCATTTATACTAGCAGAAAGTGTGGCCCAAGAGGCGTCCGATGTATTCCGAGAAACACCTTAAGCACCGCAGGGTTTCACCCCTCGTTCTGGGCACGATTGGCGCAGTGGTCATCACGTTGGTGGCGAGCGCCTTTCTATGCGCTGTCCCAGGGCGCGCCCAGTCCTCCAGCAGCGGCCAATCCGCATCGCAATCGCAGCCGAATCAAGGCCAGCAAAGCCAGGTCCCCGATGAGGCAGGCGGACCGGCGGGCGAATCAGGTTCCATCGCTGTCCCGAAGAAAAAAGACACCGAAGAACCGCCCCCGCCGCCCCGGCCGAAGCCGGCCGACAATCCGCAATTCTCATTGCATGTGGATGTCCCCGTGGTGACGGTCGATGCGCGCGTGGTGCAGAAGGACGGGCACCCGATAGCGTTGCCAGAGGACGTGGCCAAGGAACACTTCAAGATTTGGGAAGACGGTGTCCCGCAGCAGATCCAGAGCGTAACCATAAGCAAGGCGCCGATCACGGCGGTGCTGCTGGTGGAGTTCGCGTCCACTAACTACAACTTCATGTATGACGCATTGAACGCGTCGTACATGTTTGCCTCGAACCTGCAACCACAGGATTGGGTGGCCGTCGTCGAGTTCGACATGAAGGATCACATCCTGGTGGACTTCACCCAGAACAAGCAGGCCATCTTCGGCGCGCTAAACATGTTGCGCGTTCCTGGGTTCCGCGAGACAAACATCTTCGACGCGATGTTTGACACGCTGGACCGTCTGGACCGCATTCCTGGGCGCAAGGAGTTGGTGGTGGTGGCCAGCGGCCGCGACACCTTCAGCAAGATCACCCTGGACACGATCCTGAAGAAGGTCAAGGCCACTCCCAACGTCACCATTTACACTGTCAGCACCGGCGCGGCTTTCTTGAACTGGGTGGACACAATTGGTGGAAGCAATCCTAACGTGTCAATGGCAATGATGGATTACGTCCAGGCCGACAACCAGATGAAAGCCTTTGCCAGGATGACGGGCGGGCAATGGTACAAGCCGATGATGCAGGGCCAGCTGCCGGACATCTTTCGCGAAATCGCCGGGTCCATTCGCAACCAGTACACCATTACCTACAAGCCCACCAACACCAAGCAGGATGGCACCTTTCGCAAGCTGAAAGTGGAATTAGTTGGGCCGAATGACCAGCCCCTGGAGATCAAGGACCAGAAGAACAAAGACATCAAGTACCAGATCATCGCCCGCGACGGCTACACCGCCAAGCACGAGGTGGAGTAGTATTCAGCCCTGATTCCGGAGTGGAAGCCACCACAACGTTTGTCACCTGAGCGAGCGGCTGGTTTCACCGCGAGTCGAAGGGCCCCTATTCCACCCGTGCGTCGAGCGTACGCAGTATTCAGCGAGTTGCCAGAGGAGCAGCGCTCACAATCAGCAGCCATCCGCTCCCGTCTCCGACATGCAGGTCCTGTTGCGATTCCAGCACGATTTGGCCTATCGGGGAGCCGTCCCCGGCGTTGACTAGCTTGATATCACGAAACCCGTAGAGACCGCAGGCGCCCACAGAGAACACCCACATCGCCTGTTCGTCATTTGGGACATCGCGCGGGGGACAGCCCGAGACATATGCCAGCTTGGCCCACGCTGCCCCTTTCCACTTGCCTACGATGGTGTCCCCCGAGGCAATAACGCCTCGCCCACGGTTGACGATGTCCCCGCCCACCTGCCGCATTACCCACTCATCGGAGGACTCGTAATTGGATTCAGCATCGATGGGGATTTGCGCGTTGTAAGTACTATCGGAGGCAGCGATGGCTCTCGCACTGACGGACAACGGGATCGCCTTCCCTTCGTCTTCGAGCTGATCGAACTTCAGCACAATGCGAGAGCCGCCGCTCGCAGGCTTGGTGACTTCAACCACATGCCCAATCACATGCGATCCGGACTTGATCTTCCCTCCGGAAGGCAGGGGAACGTCCTGCATGAGCCTGGCTTCTATCTTCTCGCCGGGCCTGTCCTTCTTGGCATCCAGAGTTGAGTTCAACGTTACAGGAAGCGCCGTCCCGGCAGGGATGTCCTGGGCGCTCAGCGTGGCAGTCGCGCAAAATAAACCGATGGCAAGTTTGAGCCAAAGCATACGAGGATTGTGAGGAACTAGACTATGCTACTCGCTCACCCCGGCGCTGACCACCGGAGCCCGATTAAAATTCTATGACAAAAAACTTTCATTTGCACACGGGCTTCTCTTGAGCCGCAACCGACAAGCAAGCAATTACTTATGCAACGACTCGTAGAGGCTTACGAGATTTTGCGGAGCTACGTGAATGAGGCCGCCACGCGGGCTGTCAATGTCCGCTATGAGAAGGAACGAGATGGAAACAACCACCGGCAGAACCATCAGCAGCCTGGCGCCTATGCCGGCGCCACGCGCACCATAGCCGACCAGCACGTTGCAGCAGATGGCGGTCAATAACAGTAAACCCCATGCTGAAACGGGGATGCGGTTCCACCACGCGGCCTGGGTATATCCCTGCGAGTTCAACACGTCGTTCATGCCCGAAACCACGAGGGCCATCACGGGGTCTGGTCGCGCCAGGGCTGAAACCTGTACCGCAGACCACATCCCCCCCTGCAGTTGCGCGGTATCGGCGTCAATCGGCCCAAGCTCGCCCTCACTGCGCGTCCGGTAGAACAAAATGCGCAAGTCGAGATATTTTCGAAGCTGGGCCTGCACCGCCGCAGCATCCGTGGCGGGCAGCAGCCCTGCCCGGACATATTCCGTGCCAATCGCATTGGCCTCGGCTTCCTCGTAGTTCTTGCGTTGATCGTAGCGGGCGACAGCCATCGAGAAAGTGAATCCGATGATGAGGCCGAGCAGCGTCAGGGTAGCGGCCTGCACGAGGTTGAAATCGTCGCGCTCGCCATCACTCAGGGCCCGCCGCCGGCGCAAGGAGGTTCCGAACTGCGCCGAGAGCCACAGCAGCAACACCGAGGGCAAAAACATAAGGACTGGATAGTTCAACAACATGCGTTCCTCCGTCAGTCAGCTTACCTTACGCCCGTCTCTACTAATACGGACGGGCCGGCCCGATCTGCGGCGCGCGTACTGGCTTGGCCATGCCGTAGAAGATCACGACACCCTGACCACCGCAACGGGTCGAGAGTGCCTCGTTAGGCGGACCCATACAGCTGTCGACATCCTGCCAGTTGTTGCCGACCCAGACGTTCCCGGCTGGGTCGACACCGATGTCAACCTGCAGCTGCAGGCCACCACCGACGTAGCCGAGGGGAGGCGAAATCGGGTCGCCCGTGTGCACGCCGGGCGGGCCAGTTCTCGGTCCGTACGCCGCACAGGTGCGCAATCTGACCCGCCGCACCGGCGAAGTTGGAGATCCAGACGTTGTCGTTGCCATCAACGACCGCAGCCCGGGGGCCGGGAAGGCTGCCGCCGCTAAACGGCGAGCCCGGATATTGATTGCCGTCGGGCCGCAGCAGCGTCACGCTGCCACCCTCGCTTCCTCCTTTTTGCGTGGACATGGTCCTGGTCATGTAGTCCATGGCCGGCACGATACCCTCGGCCTTCGCATGAACACCCATGTCCGCCAGATGTCCTATGCCCAGTAGCCCATTGCCGAACCGGTTGGTGACCCAGACGTTGCCCTGGCTGTCCCAATGTCCCAATGGCGTGTGATGCTCGACCCCGAGTCTGCGCGAGCTAAGTGGCAAACCGCAGATCCCTCCGCTCGGTCGCGATGACTAAGTGAGTGAGCGGCCTGCGAAAAGCGAAGGGCGAAAAGCGGCCGTTCAGAGCGCCACAAAGTTGCGAACGATCTGCTTGCCGTGGTCGGTGAGGACGCTCTCGGGATGGAACTGCACACCTTCGACGGCGAACTTGCGGTGCCGCAAAGCCATGATCACGCGCTGCCCGTCACGGTCCCGGCACGTGGCTGAGATCTCCAGTTCGTCAGGCAGGCCCTTCTCTTCGACGATCAGCGAGTGGTAACGCGTGGCAGTCATCGGCGAAGGAATGCCACGGAAGATGGTCTTGCCATCGTGCTCGATGGAGCTGGTTTTGCCGTGCATCAGAGTGCCCGCGCGGACGACCTTCCCACCGAAGGCCTCGCCCATGGCCTGGTGACCGAGACACACACCCAGCAAAGGCACTCGTCCGGCAAAATGCCGGATCAAATCGATGCTGATGCCGGCGTCCTGCGGCGTGCAGGGACCGGGAGAGATAACGATGCGGTCGGGATGAAGGGCCTCAATCTCGGTGACAGTGATCTGGTCATTTCGCTGCACGACCACCTCTTCGCCTAATTCGCCAAGGTATTGGACCAGGTTGTAGGTGAAGGAGTCGTAGTTGTCTAGGACGAAGATCATGACTCGCGTTTGGAGGCTTTAATTCCCAGGACAGTTCAAGCTGACTGAATATCAGTATGCAGTCTGCCGGTTCGATTTGCCAGTCCAACTCGGCTTGCGTGATGACAAAGATGAGGGAAATGCACCATATTGCGAGGTCTGGCTTTTCGCCCGAGATTAGAATCGAACCATGGCGAAACGAGAATTCATCTCCGGGCTGCTCTCAGTTGTTGCCTTGGCCAGCACAGGGTTAAGCACCTGCGCCGCTGCCGCTCAGGTCCAACGCATCGGCGCGCTGTCTGCCGCTTCCGATGCGCTCAAGCATTCGGTAGAGGACAAGGGCTACCGTGTCACGCTTGACGACGGTTGGACTGCCGATTTTTGGTTTGCGCCGCAGATCAAGACTGCCACGAAGGATGTCCCCGGCGCGCTTTATCCCGAGTTGGCGAACGGAGAGTTCATCGGAGTTGTAAGCTTCGCTAAAGGTATGAACGATCTCCGCGGGCAGGCAATTCCAGCCGGTGTGTACACCTTGCGCTACCAACTGTTGCCGCAGGACGGCAATCACCTGGGCGTCGCGCCAAATACTGATTTTCTGCTGGCAATTCCCGTAGCCAGCGATCCCGATCCCGCGCAGAGCTACCTCTACAAGAAGCTCGTCGCTCTCAGTGCGAAGAGCACGGGGACGAACCATCCGGCAGTAATCGCGCTGGACAGCGCCGGTGAACCGGGGAGCATCGCGAAGGAGGCGCAGAGCGTGACCGTATTCACAGTTGCGTTGACCACGTCGGCGGGTGCGACAGAGAAGCTCGGCATCATTGTCAAGGGCGCCGCCGCGCAGTGAATCATCCTCCCAAGGGGTGGTAAAGCTGTCGAGTGCCGTCCGCATGTCGCCGAGCCGATAGCTCGCGGATTGAGCTCTCGTTACTGTTGAACCACCGATTTGCACGGATTCTCACGGATTTCTTGGACAACTGATTGTCACGACTTAGCGAGATACCAAGCTCGTTCAGAAGTGTCCAGCGTCCCGTTTGTCACTTCTGCGATGTGATCAAGACCGAGAGTCTGTGGGACCAAGAACTTGAGGCAAAACAATCTGTGTGCATCCGTGTAAATCCGTGGCTCGGATTTTACGTGCGATAGAATGGCTCTCGCCTATGGAGAAGCGGGATGAATTGGCGAGCAGCCGACGCTCACCTGTGCCTCAGTCTGTGTCATCGCAGCCGCACCCGTGGCTGGCAAGACGCTGGGACCTGCTGGCCTTACTGCTGCTCGTGCTCGCTTCCATGCCGGCGGTGTGGCTCTCCCCGCGAGCGCTGGTCGTCGTCCGTGATACCAGCCTGATTGACGACAACTGGCATCTCGACGAGGTATTTAAACTCTCGCGCGGAATTTTGGTTGGCCGCGATGTTGCCTTTACCCACGGGCCCATCTTTCAGTGGCTCTCCAGCGTGCCGGCGCGCTCGATGGGCCTGTCCATGGGAGCGATCTATGCAACCTGGTTCACAGTCCCGGTGTGGTGCGCCTTCGCATTCGTGTATCTGACCGTGCGGCTGCTCCTTCCTGAACAGGCCGCGTGGAAACGCGCCCTGTTGCTGCTTCTGATCTGCATCTTCTGGGAGCCATCCCTGCGGCCAGCGTTCCCGGTGCTTCTATTTGCTATTTTCCTGCGAGGCTGGCATGGGCTCACGGAGGGACGCGCCAGGACCTATGTTCTCGGAAGCCTGGCTGCGTTGCTCTGCACAACCGCCTTCCTGACGGCTTCCGACACCGGAGTGTACGGATTGGCCGCTTGGCTGATTGCAGCCGCGGCGGTCGCCTTCGAGACCCGCCAGGACAAGCACATCGCGGGGAAATTCTCCCTTACGCTTCTTGCGTTTGTGGTGACCTCTCTCGTGCTCATGGTCGCGGTCAACGCTGCCATGTCCAGGCCGTTCGATTTTCAATTCTGGAAAGATACCGCGCAAATGGTGAGCGTGTATCGCTGGGCCACGCCAGCCGCAATGACGGACGCTGGAACGGCTCGTCTGCTGTGGACACTGCTGGCGGGCGCTGCGGTGTTCGTCATTCGCACGAGCACCCGGCGCAAACAGAATCGCACCAGCACGGAACACACCGGTTTTCTGCTCGGCGGTTTTGCATTCTCCCTGGTCATGCTGCAAAGCGCCTTGGTGCGCTCCGATTACGGGCACGTTGTCATCGCCGCCTTTGCTATGGTGTTTCTCACGGGCACGATTCTGTTATCGTTTGAATCGCCCCAGCGTTCCGCGCTCGCTATCGTGGTCGCGATTGCGTGTTCCATGCTGTTTGCCCGCCCAGCGTTTCGACCATCTGCCGTTCTTGGGCTTGGCGCACAGGTGCGGCATCCTTTGACCGAATGTCCACCTGGCTTCCGCGAATTCGACCGTGGCTGCTTTGCCCCGGAATTCGCCGGGATGCTGCAGTCCGCCTCAGGCTACCTCAGCCAGCACAGCGGGCCGCAAGACCAGATCGTCGTCTTCCCCTACCAAACGAAGTTCGGCATCGTCTCGCACCGCGACGTCGCGGGAGGTCTGATGCAGGCCTATACCGCAAGCGGCCCATACTTGTCGCAGCTTGAAATTGCTGGTCTGGAGCGTGCGGCAGCGCCGGCTGGTCTGTACCTTCCCGACGCCGACATGGCCTACCTCTCCGATCGCGACTTGATCCACTGGCGCAACCTCGACCTGAGCCTCCCGGTGGACGGCGTTTACAACCTCACGCGCACCCCGGAGGTATGGTTCTGGATGCTCCGGCATTATCGGGCGGAGCAGCAGTTCTCGACCGGCGTTTTCGGTTTGCAAAGAGATGACTCACGGGCGGCACGAATTTCGATGCAGCCGCTGCCGCTGGTGGTTCCGGCGCAAAGTTATCCGATCCGTGACCGCAGCTCAGTAGTGGACCTCGGCGATCCGGCATGGCCCATCGACGGCGCGGATTTTCTGCGGCTACGTCTGACCGTGCGATACGACTTCTGGTGGAAGCTGCGCAAGCCGGAGCGCATGCAGTTGGAGATCACGCGCGCCGACGGCAGCAGCGAGCTGCGATGGTTCATCCTGCCGCCCAACATCTCAACGGACTTGTGGTTTTACCCTTGGAGCCCGCCTGAACTCGTTCATTATCTTGACGCGGACGAAAGCCATTGGCGTACCACTCCGCGCTGGGCGATTACGCGGCTCCGTATTCTGGCGACACCGCTGGATTGGGTCTCCGTTGCACCCGATTCGATTGTGGTCGAGGCGGCCGATGCAGTGCGGCTAGGGTTGAATCAGTAGCTCCAGTTGTGAGGGACTCCTCGGCTGCTATTCTCCTTAAGCCCTCTATGGTAGAATGGTGTATCCAATGGATAGAAGGGTATCCTATGGCCCTAAACATAAAGAATGCAGAGACCTACAAGCTGGCCGAACAGCTTGCTGCGCTGACCGGCGAAAATATGACCCAGGCTGTCACAGAAGCTCTTCGTGAGCGTCTTGACCGGATGCGCCAGCCCCGATCCGGTCTTGCTGACCGTTTGCTCAGGATTGGTAGAGATTGCGCGGGGCGACTCAAGGAGCCATTCCGGTCCATTGATCACGGTGACCTGCTCTATAACGAGAAGGGACTTCCCCGATGATTCTCGACACATCGGCAATCATCGCGGTCCTTCGCGATGAGCCCGGGGCAGCTCCATTTGCTCGAGCGATTGAGGACGCTGCCTATCGTCGCATTTCCGCCGTTAACTATGTCGAAGCGGCGGCCGTCATCGACGGTAGCCGTGATCCTGTAGCGAGCCGCCGGTTCGATGACCTGTTGCGCGAGGCGCAGGTGATCGTGGAGCCGGTAACGGAAGCGCAAGCGCGAATTGCCAGGGAAGCGTATCGCGATTTCGGCAAAGGCAGCGGGCACCCGGCAAGATTGAATTTCGGCGACTGTTTTGCTTATGCCTTGGCAAAGGAAATGGCCGAACCGATTCTCTTCAAAGGCGATGATTTCCCGCTTACAGACATTGTTCCGGCCCTCGCGTAACGGATGGTGACATTGCGCCTTATTGTCGCTGAGCGAAATTTTCTCGTTTAGACCCGCTGTGATTCTCCTCGGCGGTGTTGCAGAGCGCATCAGTACGATGCAAATCGCAACGGCACCTTTCAGTCATTCTAAATTCAATTCAAGCCGCTGATTCTGCTTCTCATACGTCAGCCGATCTCTCCCAAGAACCACGCCTTGCTGATTTCCTCGTTGCAGAACACAACGAATTGCCGCGTTGCGAAATGCAACTCATCGGTTGTTGCAATTCGCCACGGACTTGCCCAAACCAAAGAATCATCGCTAGTTACGCGGGCGGTCCGACGCGATTCTCATCGTTTGCAGGTTTGGTATGCCGAATGCCTTAAGAAAAGTGCCAGCGCAAAGCAACAAGGCGCGGCAAGATCAAATCCCTCGCACGCCGAGGCAGGAGGCGGGTCATGACAGTTCTACTGGTTCTTGTAATGTTCGCAATTTTCCTTTCGATTGATTACTTCTACTCCAAGGCGAAGCACCCAGTTCTGCAAGTGGCTCCGGCAATGAGCAAACGCGAAGTAACTGCGCCGCGGCTGAAACCGAGTCTGGTCGGCGGCTTCTCCGTTCCCGACAACCTGCGCTATCATCCAGGCCACACCTGGGCATTGAGCGAGAGCCCGAACCTGGTACGTATCGGTGTCGACGACTTCGCTGCCAAGCTGGCCGGCAAGATCGAGCACATAGCGCTGCCGCAACGCGGCCAGTGGATCCGCCAGGGGCAAAAGGTGTGGAGCATCGTGCGCAACGGCGTAAAGGTCGACATGGTATCGCCCATCGAAGGCAGCGTCTCCGACATCAACGAGGCGGTAGTGAGCGACCCCACGCTGGCGACCAAGGACCCCTACGGCGAAGGCTGGCTGGTGACGGTGCAATCTCCCGATGCCAAGACCAACTTCCGCAACCTGCTGGGCGGCGCGCTGGCCCGCTGGTGGACTGAGGAGTCTTCGATGCGGCTGCAACGGCTCGTACCCAGCGCGCTCGGCGCCCTGGCGCAAGACGGCGGTGTGGCCATCGACGATGTTGCCAGCACCATCCCCGACGAGCAGTGGGTGAAAATGACCCGCGAGTTCTTCCTGACATAACCCCGCGCCCCGGAGAGGCCTCCTGCTCCGGGGCGTTTCCGCCGGCCGCGCGGCTTCGGGACCAAGGCAAACCTGCCAAGGAAATCCGAAAAGCGCGGCCGAATTTTATTGCGGCCAAGCGATCTCCCATCACGTTTACGTGAACCCCTAAGTCCCCTCCGGACCCGGCTTTCGTTGCAACACGTCACAACCCCATGTGCGCTACGTCACTGAACCATAGTGACGAGCCGGGTTACAAAAGCCTTGTCAGATGCACTCCTGACTGACTGCAGGTGAGTTTATGTTGACGTTCGCACTTTTCCCCATCGTTCTCTTCTTCCTGGGCGCGCTCCTGGTGACCGGTCTGCCGGTAGCCGTGAGCCTTCAAGCCTATTTCAAGAACCGCGGCCGCCAGTCCGCGATCTGTCCGGAGAACGGAGAACCGGTCGACATCGAGCTCGACAACAACTATGCGTTCTGGACGGCGTTGCGCGGCCAGGAGCACACGCGGCTGCAGTCGTGCACCCGCTGGCCGGAGAAGGGCGATTGCGGTCAGGAGTGCCTGGCGCAGGTCGATCCTTCGCCGGAGAACGTGGAGCGGCTGATGCTCGGCTGGTACAAGGGCAACGCGTGCAGCATTTGCGCGCGCGCCATCACGCCGTCCGATTGGCGCCGCGGCCGCCTCGCGTGGCTCGATGAACAGTACAAGCTGGTGGAGTTGCGGCAGGTGAACCTGCGGCAACTGCAGTCGGCGCTGGAGCACATGCGTCCGCTATGCTGGACCTGCCATCAGGAAGAGCGCGTTCGCCAGGCGGTTCCGGCGCGCGTGCTCAAGGGCGATCGCCACGGATTGAGCCCCGCGGCAACCCGGTTGTCGAGCGAGGTTGAAGCGCTGTAGGCGTGGCATCTCTGGCCGGCCACATATCCCAACAGAATCCTGCTCCTAGCGTTCGCCAAGGGCGGGCGAAAGAGCCTGCCCCGAGCGTAGCCGAGGGGATGGGGCACCCGGCTTAAGAACACACCTCATAGCAATTTATTGGGAAGCATCCATATCTCGTACATGCCTGGGCTGCGAAAAAGGGCCTTGCGGGGGTACGGAGGTAACAAATGAGGTAAACCCGGTTTCCCGCTTCCGATTTTGGCGCTCCTCAATATATCTCCAACCGCAACGTCAAGCTTGTGCTTACGTATTCCCGACAAACTCTAGGCTGGGAGTTGTGGAAGCATCTGGGACTCGATGACTTCTTCGAGCAGGCGATAGACGACGATCTGGCAGAGGTAGCATGGTCACGCGTGGCTGCAGTGCTGGCCATCAATCGACGGTGCGCGCCCGGCAGCGAGTTGGCGATCGAGCAGCGCTGGTATCCCGCGACGGCGCTGGATGATCTGCTGGAGATCGCAGAAG
>Ga0181523_10003251_pt1 | contig 14942 bp, 11 predicted proteins | sample PEATcosm2014_Bin_43_FD_119752 | JGI IMG/M metagenome (GOLD analysis project Ga0181523, IMG submission 119752) | Peatland microbial communities from MTU Mesocosm Facility, Houghton, MI, USA - PEATcosm2014_Bin05_30_metaG | ecosystem: Environmental > Terrestrial > Soil > Wetlands > Peat | place...
AATTCGAGCGTACAGATGGAGTGGGTCACGTGCTCGATGGAATCCGACTGACCGTGCGCATAGTCGTACATGGGGTAGATGCACCACTTGTCGCCGGTGCGGTGGTGCCCGGCGCGCAGGATGCGGTACATGACCGGATCGCGCATGTTCAGGTTCTTTGATGCCATGTCGATCTTGGCGCGCAGCACGCGCGATCCGTCGGGGAATTGGCCCTTGCGCATTCGCTCAAACAGGTCAAGGTTCTCCTTCGCCCCACGGTTGCGATGCGGACTTTCCTTGCCGGGCTCGGTGAGCGTGCCGCGATACTGGCGAATTTCTTCCGCGCTTAGATCGTCAACATACGCTCTGCCTTCGTTAATCAGCTTGATTGCCCAATCGTAGAGCTGATCGAAGTAGTCGGAAGCGTAGTAGAGACCATCCCAATCGAAACCTAGCCAGCGGACATCCTTCATGATGGAGTCCACGTACTCCTGCTCCTCTTTCTCCGGGTTCGTGTCGTCGAAACGCAGGTTAGTCTTGCCGCCAAACTCGTCCGCTAATCCAAAGTTGAGGCAGATGGACTTGGCGTGACCGATGTGCAGGTAACCGTTGGGCTCGGGAGGAAAGCGGGTCTGAATTACGGCGTCGCCGTACTTCTTGATCTTGAGGTCTTCGATGACCTGGTCGCGGATGAAGTTCGAGGGGCGAGACTCGGAAGATGAGTTCGGGCCAGATTCGTTAGAGTTAGATGAATTTGCAGGGCTCATGCTGTTGGTATTTTATATGGCAAAAGTGGATTCGCGGCGGCTGACTGGCTCTCGGCATAGTGCGATCTCGATGATGTCGAGCCGAATGCGGCGTCACCGCCGACAAAGCAACCCGCATGATAATCTGCGACGAGAGGGACCGCGGCCTTCCTGTAATTACGATTGGCGGCGGCCTTCCATCCTTCATGGCTAATTGCGTTCAATGCGGTCGTCAGCTTCCAGCGCTAAGCTTCGGCAGGAAGCTGTGTCAATGGTGCGTGCAGCACGAAGCGGCGCAGCGCGGCGAAGATATCCCCATCCAACGCGTCGAACCAGTGCCCTGGATGCGCCAGCAGTCTAGTTCGATGGCCGTCACGCAGGCAATCTTAGGCATTAATGTCGCGGTGTTCGTCGCCATGTGTCTGGCGGGCGTTTCGATGCTCGACAATCCGTCCGGTCAGGATCTGGTGCACTGGGGAGCCAATTTTGGGCCGCTTACCGTCAGCGGGCAGTGGTGGCGGTTGCTGACCTGCGTTTTCGTGCACGGCGGCTTGCTGCACATCGGGTTCAACATGTGGTGTCTGTGGAGTCTCGGCCGACTAGCGGAGTCGGTCTACGGTCATTGGACATTTGCCGCGGTGTACCTGATCGCTGGATTAGCGGCGAGCCTCACGAGCCTGATCTGGAATTCCGTCGTCTTGAGTGTAGGCGCGTCTGGCGCGATCTTTGGGATTGCAGGGGCTCTGATCGCATCGTTTTATCTGGGCGAGTTTTCGCTGCCACGCGCCGCGCTCAGCGGAACGCTGCGAAGTGTAGTGGTATTTGTGGGATACAACCTCTTCTTTGGGGCCGTGATTGCCCGCACCGATAACGCGGCGCATATCGGCGGCTTGCTCATGGGACTGCTTCTCGGCGCGCTCATCGCAAAAATCGCTCCGGGACATGACGATTTTTTGCGCCGGATCGCGGTGCTGCTGGTTGGAGCTTTGCTCGTGGTGGGTGGCGTGATGTGGCTGCAGCGCTCCCATGCCTACATACTTCGTGGACAAAACGGGGTCGGACTTCTCGGCCAGGGAAAGACGGACGAGGGAATCGCGGAGCTGCAGAAATCCGTACGCCTGCGGCCCAACTTTGCTCCCGCCCACGCGGCCTTGGCTAGCGCCTACATTGCGAAGCATGATTTCGAGAATGCGGCGGTGGAAATTCAGCACGTGATTGCGCTGAATCCGCGGAGCGAAGACGCGTATTACCGGCTGGGGCTGATTTATCTGGAGCTGAAGCAGCCGGCAAAAGCACAGGATACTTTTGCTCAATTGCTCAAAGTCGACCCCAACAGCGTCGACGGACATGCCAGGCTGGGAGACGCTTTGGCGAATCAGGACCGGGATCTCGAAGCGCTCGAAGAGTACAAACGAGTGGCGGTACTCGACTCCAGTTATCAAGGTGTGTACTACAACATAGGCGTCATGCAGGCCCGGCTCAAGCTCGATGACGATGCCATTGCATCCCTGTTGAAGCAGCGGCAAACCGCAGACGACGCCGACAACGAGAACCTGCTGGCTAGTCTCTACGAAGCCAAGGGAATGAAGAGCGAAGCCAAGGACGCCCGGCAGAAGGCCGCGCAGTTCCAGGCTTCTCACTAGGACTGCTCGCGCGACATTACTGCAACTTCTCAACTGCCTGATCGATTCGTGCCAACGTAGTTTCCCGTCCAAGAACCTGGAGCGTCTCAAACAACGGCGGGGCGTTCTTTCGCCCGCAAACGGCTACCCGGATCGGCTGAAACATCTGTCCGGCTTTGAGCCCGAGTTCCTGCGCGGTGGCGCGAAGGGCCTGGTCCAGCGGGTCGTGTTTGAATCCGGTTTGTGACAGCACTTCTCGAGCGCGAGTCAGGACTTTGAGGGCCATGGTTGCGTCACCCTTCTGCGGGATGAGCTCGGCTGTGTCGTATGGCGGGAGCTGCTCCACAAAGAAAAAGTCGGCGGCGGCGAGGACATCGCGGAGGAGCTTGATTCGCTCTCGAATGAGCGGGGTGATGGCGTGCATTTTGTCTGGCGCGATTGTGAATCCGGCGTCGTGCACGACCGGGAGCAGACGCGCGCTGAGGTCGTCTATCGAAAGCCCACGGATATGTTCTGCGTTCAGCCAAAGGGCTTTGGGGTCGAAGGTTTCGTCCGGTGTCGAGGCGGGCTCCTTGAAATTAATGACCGCGTTAGCGCGATTGATGCCTTCGAGCGAGAACGCGTCGATCAGTTCCTGGCGGGTCATCTTTTCGCGATCGTCTTTTGGTGACCAACCCAGCAGGCATAGAAAGTTGATAAAGGCTTCTGGAAGAAATCCGGCGTCGCGGTAAGTAGTGACGCTGACCACCGGCCCGTGGCGGCGCTTGGAGAGCTTGGACCCATCGGGCGCGACCAGCAGGGGAAGATGCGCAAACTGCGGCGGCTTGGCGCCCGCGCGTTCGAAAATAAGCACGTGCTTGTAGGTATTCGAGAGATGGTCCTGGCCTCGGATGATGTGGCTGATACGCAGGTCGATGTCGTCGGCACAGGAGGCGAGGTGGTAGGTGGGCATGCCGTCGGAACGCAGAAGCGCGAAGTCCTCGATGTCGTCAGCGGACTTGACTTGCTCGCCGTAGACCGCATCGCTGAAACGAATTTGCTCGCCGATGCCACGCGGAACCCGGAAGCGGAGGGCAAAAGACTCTCCGGCGGCGGCTCGGCGGTCGCTCTCGGCGCGCGGAAGATCGCGCATGCCGGGATTGAAAAGCCAGGTTTGATTGACGCCGGATTTTTCGCTGTCGCCAGTGTGGGCGGGGGTGAAATCACGGTAAGCCAGCCCCTTCTGAAAGATGGCGTCGGCGATCTGCCGGTGAAGCGCCAGACGCTCCGACTGTTTGTATTCTTCGTCCCAATTGAGGTCAAGCCAGCGCAGACCATCGAAAATCGAGTTGACGGAGGCGTCGGTGTTGCGCTCGACATCCGTATCATCCAGCCGGAGCACCATGGTTCCGCCGTTGTGACGGGCGTAGAGCCAGTTGAAAATAAAGGTTCGGGCACTGCCGACGTGCAGAAAACCGGTGGGAGACGGCGCGAATCGAACGCGAAGCATAACTTTTGAGTATAGCGGCATTGGGGCTTTGCCTCTAGACTTCGGGCAGCCCCTGCGAGGGATAACGGGTTACGAGCGGTTACGAAGGTAACTCTTCAGGGGGAAATCGCTATAGCGGCGTCGCATCTGATAAGAAGATACTTTTGAAAACGCCGTGCCCAGGTAGGGCGGAACTTGCCGAAAGACAACTATTGTTTCGATCTGTCTGGTATGACAGGATCTGGTGTGACAGGATTAGGCCGATCCCGAGTTCCATCCGGGCCGCAATTACGAGCGATAAGGGAAGTGTTAATCGAGGATCGTTAATCGATGTATAGCGTTGCCACAGGTCTGGTGTTGATTCCCGGGGCCGTGGCCCTGCTCGTGTTTCTGGTCTTCACCTACCTGCACGAACAGAACCGTCACAGCTATTTTCGCGCGTGGCAACTGGCCTGGGCTGCCTACACGCTGCACTATGCGCTGAAAGCCGCGGAGTACTTTCACGGCCCTTCCGCGCTACTATTTTTTTTGAGCTCGCTGCTGCTGGTGGGCATGGCGATTTGCATCTTCGTCTCGACCCGGCTGATGAAAGAGCCCTTCAAGTTGAAGTGGTATGACGTTGCCCTGACGGTGGCCGGAGTCCTGCTGGCGTATGTGAGCTTGCAAGCACATATCGCCAGCGGAGTATTCAGCGAGACCTCGACTCCTGTGCCAGTCTATCTGCGCCTGGAAGTGGGGCTGGCCGCGACACTGCTCTATTGCTCGTTCCATTTTTACCGATACGCCTTTCGCCGGAATTCCGTGGCGTTCTGGACCCTAGCGTTTGCGCTGGCACTCTGGGCGGCGCTCATGGGCGTCGGGCAGCTCCGGCAACCTTTCCTCGACGTTGGGGGGCATCTGGGAGGTTTCCTCGGGCCGATCCCGCAGATGCTGTTGGCCATAGCGATGGTGATGGTGCTCTTTGAAAATGAGCGCAATGCGATCCAGGAAAACGCGTTGGCGTTCTCGACCCTTGGCGTCGATCCGCGCCGCTTGCTCTCGGCATCCGACCTTGTGCCCAGCTTGCAGACTTTTGTAGAGAGGTTGGTGGCACCCCTGCCTTCGCGCCGCGCGGTCTTTTTTGTTTCCCAGCAGTGGCGTGGCGCCGTGCCCTCGGTGCAAAAAGGCTTTTCAGACGAGTTTCTGGAAAAGTTGCAAAAGACGCAAGCCGGGGATTACATCGCGGAGCTTGCCTACCGGCGGGGTGGAGTAGTCACCTTCAGAGGTCTGGCTGATCTGGAAGAGCCTTTGCCGGCGCTTTCCGGAGGCAAGTTCGAGGCCTGCAAGCAGACTCTTCTGGCGGAGGGAATCACCGACCTGATGGCCGTGAGCCTGCAGACGCGGGAGCACAACTTCGGCGTCCTCCTTTTTCCACACGCGGAACGGCGGATGTTCGGCTCTTCGAATCTGCGGTTGCTGATCGGCCTGGCACTGCAGATCGCGCTCACCCTGGAAAACTATGTCGTGATGCACGAAGCGCAGCGGCGCACCAAGGAATACGAACTCCTCACCGAGATCGGGCAGGCCATCAGCTCTCATCTCAACCAGGACGAGGTGCTGCGCACAGTGCAGGTCGAGCTGGGCCAAATTTTCGACACCAGCAATTTCTACATCGCGTTTCAGGAGGAAGAGGACGATGAGATTCACTTCGAGCTGGAGATCGAAGGCGGCATCATTCTTCCCAAGCGCTCGCGCCAGGTCGGCAATGGATTTACCGAGTACGTCATCAGGACGGGTGAGCCGCTGCTGATCGAGTCCGATCTTGAACAGATGCGTTCAAAACTGGGGGTCGATTTCGTGCCGGAGCGGCCGGCCCGGTCGTTCTGCGCTGTGCCTATTCTTCTCGGCGGCAAACCGGTGGGAGTGATGGCGGCGCTGAGTACGGAGCGGGAATCACAGTTCCTGGCGAGGGACCTTGAGGTCATGCAAACCGCTGCCGGTCAACTGGGGGTAGCAATCGAGAATGCGCGCCTGTTTACCGAGGAGCAGCGCCGCGCCCGGCATCTCGCGTTTCTTAACAGCATTTCGAAAATGGCGATCTCGAGCGAAGACGCCGAGCAGATGATGGCCAACATCGTGCGCGAGATCCAGAAGAATTTCCGCTACGATCACATCGGCATCGGCATCATGGACTATGCTACCAAGGACATCGAGATCAAAGCTGAGGCGGGAACGGCATCGCAAACGTTAGGCCGCCGGATCGCGCTGGGCAGTGGAGTTCTAGGAAAGGTCGCGCGTACTGGAGTAAGCGCGCTGGTGCAAAACGCCGGCCCCGGACAGCTCGCCGGTGTGCTGCCGGAATCGCGGGCCGTGCTTTGCCTGCCGATCACTTACGGCGAGACCCTGCTGGGTGTGCTTAACGTGGAGAGCCGCGATGAGAATGCCTTCGCGCCCCAGGATGTTTTGATCCTGAATACGCTGGCCGATCTCTTGGCGACGGCGTTACACAACTCCTTCGTCTTCCAGAAGCTGCAGCAGCAATCGATCACCGATGGTTTGACCGGCATCAAGACGAGACGCTTTTTCTGGGAAGCGCTGAGTTCGGAGTGGAAGCGCGCGTCCCGTTCCGGACGGCCGTTCTCGGTGGTGTTGATTGATTTGGACAAATTCAAAGAAGTCAACGATTCACTCGGCCATCTGGAAGGGGATCTGGTGCTGGCTCGCGTCGGCCGGCTCCTCGAACAGAAGTGCCGCCAGTCGAACGTGGTCGCTCGCTACGGCGGAGACGAATTCATCATTCTCATGCCCGAGACCGGCATCGAGCAGGCGCAGGTGCTGGCGGAGAGATTGCGCTTGTGGCTGGCCACCGACCCGATGCTCGAAGAGCACCATATCACCGGCAGTTTCGGCGTCGCCAGTTTCCCCGTTCACGGCTTTTCCATGGAGGACCTGATTCGCGTGGCCGATGCCGGCATGTACGTAGCCAAGCATGCGGGAGGTAATCAGGTTTCTACTTCAAATGCGTTCGGCGAAGGTTCCGCAGTACAGCGACAGCTTGTCTCCGGTTACATTGAGGGATTTCTTCAGCGCGAGCATAACGGGCCCGAACATCTTGAAGAATTGGTCGCCACGCTCCGCAAGCTGTGCGGCGGTAAGGACGATACGAATCAGAGAGCGATGAAGGAGGCTATCGAAGCCTTGTCGCGCGCGGCCGAACTCAGGGAGCTCAATGCTGCGGGACATGGCGAGCAGTGTGGGCACTATGCCGGGATTATCGCGCGCGGACTTAACCTCTCGTCGCAGGAGGTGGAAGACATCACCTTCGCTGGGCGGATACACGACGTAGGCAAGCTGTTCATCCCGGAGCGAATCCTGAACAAGCCCGGTGCGCTTACGGAAGATGAATTCGCCGTGATGAAGACCCACCCGCGAGTAGGAGGCGAGGTGTTGCGGGCAATTCCTGAAATCGAGGAAGTGGCCCAGGCCATCGAATCCCATCACGAGGCCTTCGACGGCGGCGGCTATCCTCGCGGACTGAAGGGCGAGAGTATACCGCTTTATGGCCGCATCGTCGCCGTAGCCGACGCCTACGTGAACATGACGACCGATCGCTCTTTCGCTCCTCCCAAGACCGACGAACAAGCGCTTGCAGAATTAGGGAAAATGAGCGGCACGCGTTTCGATGGCATGATCGTCCGTTTATTTGCCCGCTTGCTCAAGATGGAAAGAACCTCCAGCCTGGGCGGCGCAACCTAGCACCGTGAAGCCAGAGCTAGACGGTGGAGAGACTGTCGCCCTCGCCCACCCAAGCTTGCGTAGGGACAGCCGCCCCCGGCTGTCCAAACCGAGTGCATATCGGCTTCGTCTCTAGCTCAGTGTCAGCACCAGCTTCGCGTCTTTCGGCAGATAGCTCTTGCGGCGAAACCAGTCTTCCATCGCATCCCGCAATTGATCGAGCGGGACATGCGTTCCAATTTCCAGGCACCCGTCCGCCACGGGCAACGTATCGTCAAAAACCGATGCGTTGGTGAAGTTGCGCATGCTGAAATTGTCGAGCCACTTCAACGGACAAGGTTGAAGCTGCCCTTTGTGTTGGTATTCCACCTTAATTTTCCGGGCGAACATTTCTTGATTTAAGCACGGCGAGGGTTTTTTCCAGCTAGCGGGCGGCAGCAGCCACCGGAGGCTCAACCTCCGCCACGACGCCTTCCAGGTGCTTGAGGGTTTCATCGACGGTCAGGGAATACATCTCACGACCTAGACCTTCACCCGATTCCAACGCCGTTTTCAGAAAATGGCCTGCGATTTCCTTCGCCAGGGAGTCCGTGATCAGCTTCCCGGTGCGCTTCTTGTATTCAACCCAGGCCGGATGCGGCAGGGCAACCCAGACCGGACGTCCTTCCACTAGGAATTTGATGTCAACCGCATCCGCGTGGCGGGTGGCGATGGCCACCATCAGAGCCTGGTAGAGGCAGTGCACTTGCTTCTTGCTCCAGCGGTCCGTGGCGGTGAAATCGGTGAACATAAGAAAATAATACAGACGTAACTATAAATAATATCGCCGGGCGGGGCTTGCGAGCAAACGGCCTCCATGGAAAAATCAGCTAGTGGCCGCGTTTAGGCGCGCCCCGACCGATGTCATGGTGTAGATCGTCTCGTGGAAGAGCTGTCAACGTTGAAAAACAACACCAAGGTGTGAAATGCTCTGCTAGCCTATCCTTATGCCGCAGTCCGTCAAAGAGCGCGTGGGAAAGCTGCGAGAAGAGATCGCAGAAATCAGTGAAGCAAACCGCCTGTACCTGCAAGGCGGAAAAAAGATGATCGGAGCTTCCGACCAGGAACGTCGACTGCAAAGACTGCAGGAAATCATGGACGAACTCATGTCCTTGACAGACTGGAAAAAAACCTGATCCCTCCGGTTACGAAGTTGCATTCTCTTTGGAAGAAATTAGATTACTGGTAGGAAAGCCTTTCAGTCGGATGCTTGAACTTGCATGTCCTCGGTAATCCAGAGCTGGGCCGGAGTGCCCTTAGTCGTGCGCGTGGCAGTCGCCCGAAAACTGCCGGAATTGATTTCGACATCGTAAATGTAGGGAGGGCGCTCGCCCTTAACGCTGATGTAGTTGCCTGAAATCAGCTCATCCAGCGAAGCATATTTCCCTTGCGTCGCCAGGTATCCGCGCTCGGCATTGGCGATGCCGATCAGATCGTTCTTCACGCCCGCGATAGTGGCAATTTCTTCAGGATTGCCGGTCCCAGCGCCTGGAGTCAGGGTCTTGATCTGCTGAGAGTAGATGTACATCCCAATCGCCATCGTAATGATCGTGCCTACAAATCCGAGAACACGTCCCATAAATTTGCTCCGCAAGTGTAATTGCAGCGCGAAACCAAGCCGCTAGCAAGTAACCAGAGTGCAGGTGAGGATCATGATCTGGGGGGCTATTTCAGGAACGTTTGGAGGGGTCGCAAATCGGCTTTTTGAAATGGCGACCCCGGAGGGAGTCGAACCCCCAACCCTCAGATCCGAAGTCTGATGCTCTATCCAATTGAGCTACGGGGCCGTCTGCCGGTCGTCACATCGCACTAACCGGCGCTCTCGATTCTACACTGCTGCCCACCCGGAATCACCCCTCGCCCACGTAGATCTGCCCACGTTGTAACATCAAAATGCATGCCCTTCGTGCCACATCCTGTAACCCACACCAGTTCGCGACTGCTTGAGTTCGAGACCTTGCGCGAATTGCTCGCCGACTACTCCTCTTCGCCGTTGGGCCAACGGCGCATTGCGAATCTTCTCCCTTCGCTCGATCGCTCGTGGATTGAAACGCAACAGCAACTGACCACGGAAATCCGCGAGTATCGTCGTGTCGGCGGACGCTTTGAATTCGCCGGCCTGCCCGAAGTAAACAAGCTGATCGAGAAATCCCGCATTGGCGGAGCCGCTCTTGAAACCAGCGAGATCCGCGACGTTGTCCTCGTTGCCGATCGCGCCGCCGAGTGGCGCGAAATCGTGCGTCAGCCTCCGGCCGCTATGCGCTCCGATTGGGCCGCCGTGTCCGCGCTTTCCAACGGCGTCCAGGACTTCACCGTCTTCTTGCGCGCGTTCCACAACAAGATCCTGCCTGACGGTACGCTCGACGATCGCGCCTCCCCTGAACTCAGCCGCATTCGCCGTGAGATCGAGAAGCAGAAGCGCCAGATCCAGGAGTCGCTGCGCGGCTACCTGCGCAAACTCGCCGAAGGCGGCACCGTACAGGACGAACTGATCACCATCCGCGGCGAGCGTTTCGTGATCCCGGTCAAAGTCGAGCAGAAACGACGTGTGCAGGGAGTCGTGCACGGAGCCAGTTCGAGCGGACAGACCGTGTTCGTCGAGCCTTTGGAAACGATCGAGCAGAACAACGAACTCGTCCGCCTGCTGGATGAAGAACAAGCCGAAGTCCATCGCGTGCTCCTCGAGATGACGCGCCGTATCGGCGAAAACGCGGATGCGATTCTGGCCGCCGCCGAGATCCTCGCCGAGCTCGAACTCCAGTTCGCCAAAGCCCGCTTCGCGGAAGATTACAACTGCGTAGCGGTGAGCTTGTCTGGAACGTCGAGCGAAGCTCGGCTACTTCTTCATCGCGCTCGTCATCCTCTGCTTGAGCGCAACCTGAAACTCAAGAGCGGGAAGATCGTTCCCGTCACCATCGAACTCGAAGGCGAGCGCCGCCAACTCGTGATCACCGGCCCCAACACCGGCGGCAAAACCGTCACCCTGAAAACGCTTGGCCTGCTCGCCCTGATGGCGCAGTCTGGCATCCCACTTCCCGCGGACCGCGCCGACATGCCGGTCTTCGACGCGATTCTGGCCGACATCGGCGACTACCAATCGATCGAGCTGAATCTCTCGACCTTTTCCGCGCATGTTACGAACATCGATTTCATCTCGCGCACCGCGACCCCAAATTCGCTGGTGCTGCTTGACGAACTCGGTTCCGCTACCGATCCCGAAGAGGGCGCTGCGCTGGCGGTTGCCATTGCCGAACACTTCCGCAACGTTGGATGCATGATCGTGATCTCAACCCATCACACTTCGCTCAAAGTTTACGGCGCGAATACAGCGGGAGTGATCAATGCTTCGGTCGGCTTCGACGAGGCCACCTTACAACCAACTTATGAACTGAAGATCGGCGTTCCCGGAGCATCCGCCGGAATCAACATCGCGCAACGACTCGGATTGAATCCTGCCATCATCACTTCGGCTCGCTCGCGTCTGGGCTCGCAAACTCAGGATGTCGCGCGCTTTCTCGACCGCCTCCATGCCGACCTTCGCGTTGTTGAAACCGAACGCTCTCGGATGCAAGCGCGCGAGCAGGAATTGGAACGCGAAAAATCGCACCTTGCCAGCGAGGGCCGCAAAGAACAGCAGGCTAAAATTCGCGAGATGGAGACGAAGCTCGAAGCTCTCTTCCGCGATTTTGAGTACCACGCGCGCGAGTCCGTGAATGCCGTACAGGATCGTGCCGCCGCGCAGAAATTATCGAAAGACGCTGAACGCCGCATCGCCAAAATGCGCCGCGAATTTCGGGAGCAGTTCGATGCCACCGTGGTTGCGCACGCGACCGGCGCCGATCGTGGCGATCCAAACGCTCAGCCCAACCTGGTCAAACACGTCTCCGAAGGCGACACCGTCAAGCTTAAGTCCATGGGCCGCGCCGCCGTGGTCAAAAAGAAAATTGGCGACAATCATTTCGATGTCGAGATCGGCTCGATGAAGATGCGCATCGCCCGCGAAGATATTGCCGAGGTGCTGGCGCGGCCTTCCGAATCGCCGGTGCAGGCCGCTCGCGCCCGCGGCATCAGCGTCTCGCTGCAAAACGAATCGAGCGGCTTTAACATGCCCACCGAAATCAACGTCATCGGCCGCACCGTGGACGAAGCTACCAGCGAAGTCGAGAAATTTGTCGACCGCGCGTTTCTGGCCGGCATGCCGCGGGTGCGTATCGTGCACGGGAGCGGCATGGGCATCCTGCGTAAAGCCCTGCGGCAGTATCTGCAGAAGCACCCGCATGTGGAGTCCGTTACAGAACCCCCTATCAATGAGGGCGGCGGCGGAGCTACGGTAGTGGAGTTACGGGTCTAGCTGGCTCGTTGGACTTTCTTTAGATGTTTACTACTTTGATAACGTGCGGACAGGCGAGAAAATTTTTATTTCCTCGCTCTTTTGGAATCATAGCGCTGTTGAAATCAACATCGAATTGCGATACCTCATCGTTCGCCGTACTCGACAGCAGCAGCGTTACCTCGGTATTTCCGCTCAGAACCGGTTTCGTACTACTGTTGTCGCTGCCGCAACCGGCGGTGATGACGATGGCCAGCGCAACAGTGAAAGCCAAAAGTAAGCGGGGGTGCGAGAAGTGGCGAAGAAGTGGCGATGCTGGTGTCATAGATCCTCCAGGTGAAATTGCAGGCCCTAGAAAGATCTGCGAGTCGGAGTACGATCTGCGAGGGTCAGTCTCTCTCGATCATTGTTGGCTTATCCTCTCACGAAACGGGTAGTACGTCACGAAGACACAGCAGCGCCGCCTGCGGCTTGAGCTCGCCTTCGACCCTGGCACCGCCCTTGATATTTGCTTTTTGTTCGCTTCGTGGCATACTGCGTTGTGGCACCCTTTATGAATTGTCAGCCCGAGATCTACATCTTGCGGCAAACTGCCGATCCCTCGCTTCGATCGGGATGACAAAATCTGGGTGAGTTGGGAGCTGAGGAGAAGAGTCTCCCTTTCGCGCGGGCTCTAACTGAACAGCAGTTCACCCGCCGCAAATAGTTAAGTTTGGGACGAGTTTTCCATCTCCGTCCTCATGTTCCAACAGGCGGAAATAAATTACGATGCAACGCACTCACCTAAACATCGTGGCGACTCTGGAAACCAGCATCGGCCGTTTGCCGGCTAATATTGAGGCCGAGCGTTCCATCCTGGGCGCTGTGCTGCTGGACAATCACGCTTTCAACGATGCGGCTGAGCATCTTAAGCCGGAAGATTTTTCCATTGATTCGCACCGGCGGATTTATTCGCGGATGATGGATCTGGCCGAATCTTCGCGGCCTATTGACATCATCACACTGGTCGAAGAACTGGAGCAAAAGAAGGATCTGCAAGCGGTCGGGGATGTCGGCTACATTTCCGGCCTGCTGGACGGCGTACCTGACAGGCCGTCGATAGATCACTACGTTCGGATCGTCCGCGACAAGGCTATTCTGCGCGGGCTGATCAGCGTTTCGAATGCCGCCATCGCCAAGGCGAGCGAGCAGGCCGATCCCGCCGATGAAATCCTCAACGAAGCCGAAGCTGCCGTTTTTCAGCTTTCCGAGAAGCGGATTGGCAAGGGCTTTCAGGGGATCAAGGAGATCGTCCGCAACTCTTTTGGGTCGATGGATGAGCTGCTAAAGCGGGGCCAGCGGATCACCGGGCTGGAGACTCACTTTACGATCCTGGACGAAATGACAACTGGATTTCAAAAATCCGATCTCATCATCGTGGCTGCACGACCCTCGGTCGGAAAAACCTCGTTCGCCATGAATATCGCCGAAAACGCCGCTATCGACGACGGAAAGGTCGTGGGAGTCTTTTCTTTGGAAATGTCGTGCGAAGCGTTGGTGCAGCGCTTGCTATGTTCGCGCGCCATGGTGGACGCGCAAAGGTTTCGGACCGGCACTTTTTTTTCGTCCGACATGCCAAAGATTCAACGGGCTGCTGAAGAGCTGACTTCTTCACTTCTCTTTATCGACGACGCGCCGGGTTTAACCATCAGCGAAATGCGCGCCAAAGCCCGCCGCCTGAAACAATCCCAGGGACGCCTTGACCTGCTGGTCGTCGACTACCTGCAGCTGATGTCCGGGGGCAGCAAGCGCTTCGAAAACCGTACCGTGGAAGTGTCTTCCATCTCGCGCGGACTGAAAGCCATCGCCAAAGAACTCGGCGTCCCCGTGGTCGCCTTGTCGCAGCTTAGCCGCGCTCCTGAGAGCCGGGGCGGCGACCATCGGCCGCAGCTCTCCGATCTGCGCGAATCGGGGTCGATTGAGCAGGACGCCGACGTGGTTATGTTCATCTTCCGCGAAGAGCTCTATAAGCAGGACGATCCCGACCTAAAGGGCCGCGCCGAAATCATTATTGCCAAGCAGCGCAACGGCCCCATTGGCAAGTTCAATCTCGCGTTTTTGCACACTTCCACGCGCTTCGCGAACCTGATGGAAGGCAATAGCGAACCCGGCGAATAGGGCTCGAATTAGGCCCTCGAATTGGGTAACCCCGGAAGACTGCTGGGACAGCAGAAATTCGACCCTGAGACACCTTTGCCCTGTGGAAAAGTTTGTGGATGATAAGGCCGGCCCTAGGAATCGAGCGGCACTGACCAGTTGGTGGGGCGATTGCAGCGCCGTCTGAGCCTTTCTAAAGCTATGTTTCTAAGTTGGTTAACTGTCGCTTGGACAGTGATCGGCAAAACCGCTTGGGAATCAGCACTTTCGTCACAAAATGTGAGATTTGCACATTAGCCGAATGGTTGTAGCCCGCATCAGCAGCGGCTGGCGCATGGGTAAACTGTCCTGACAAGCCTGTTTTGGGGCCGAAAAAGCTGGGGTTTACACCAGACCGCGCTGGTTGGGAAAACAGAGGAAAGCAGCGGTTTGCGTCACAACCAACCGTGACGCGGCTCATGGCGTCGGCGCTCGCCAGATCATACCCTTTTACAGAAAGGAGGAGCCTGGATGTCCTCCTGGTCTGAGTCAGCGCGGCGCTCGGGAGCGGTGGCGCCTTATCAACTCCAGCCCGGCAGTAGACGCGAGTTCCTCTTCTCGTTTCTAGTGGTCATCTTTGGTTTCCATCTAGCGGTCATCGACTTCTTGATTCGGACCGCAGACTCTCTTATGCCTTCTCACTTCTTCTCCTGGAGAATCCTCTATGCTGCATCTCGATACTGGTAATACCGGTTTCATGATTCTATGCACCAGCCTGGTCATGCTGATGACACCCGGTCTCGCATTTTTTTATGGCGGGCTGGTAGGGCGCAAGAACGTGCTCGCCATCATGATTCAGAGCTTCGTCTCGATGGGCTGGACCACGGTGATCTGGTATTTGTACGGCTATTCGCTGTGTTTCAGCGGCG
>Ga0181523_10003252_pt1 | contig 14942 bp, 15 predicted proteins | sample PEATcosm2014_Bin_43_FD_119752 | JGI IMG/M metagenome (GOLD analysis project Ga0181523, IMG submission 119752) | Peatland microbial communities from MTU Mesocosm Facility, Houghton, MI, USA - PEATcosm2014_Bin05_30_metaG | ecosystem: Environmental > Terrestrial > Soil > Wetlands > Peat | place...
GCAGTTGCGCGCCACGCGATAAGAATTCGTGCACATCGGCGAATTCTTGGCCCATTACTGTGTGCAATCTATCTTGTGGGTTGTGACAATGCGCAGCCAGGCAAACAGGCCCCTGAGATGCCAACAGTTGGCCCCTCAGGTCATCAAAATGTCGTTGCGCTGGTATCGGCGGCAACACAGTCTGACGGCTCCGCTCGGGCGCAGCTGTACGGCGTCTATTCGACTGGACCTAAGTGCGTTGCCGCGCGTAACTGGTACCTGAAGCGTAGTCCAGACGAGTTCCGTCCTCCACAAGTTGACCTCGCTTGCATACAAGACACATACGATTTTATGCCTTGGAATGGGCCGGTTTGCGGGACAACGGAGCGCCCGTGTAATCCCAACGATGCACATTGAGTGTCGGGGTTGCAAGGCTGCAGCTTACCTCGCTCCGCAGACGGCTGCTTCCTGGCAAGCATTCCACTGTGCTGGGAGTCCAAAGAAGTCGCGGAGCCATTATTTTGACGAGACCCGCGGCGCGTCTGCCAAGACCTTGACTAATGTGATGATTCTTGCCCGGCATCCACAATAGCGGGTAGTGGTGCCTGCCCTTCTCTTGTAGTGAGTTTAGCCTTCAGTCTCTCATTCCATTCAGCCCCCTCCGCACCAGAATGAATCTTGCGGTGGCAGTTTGGGCAGATCGCACCGACACTCGCCGGATGATCTGGACCTTCATCAGCAAGGCGGGTGGTGTGGTGCGGTTCTAAGTAGGGTGTGCCATCCCTCCGGGTGAATGGCGCAGGTTGATCGCAGGCCTCGCATACGCCGTTTGCTCGCGCCAGGACATATCTACGCACTTTTTGGCTACGTTCGTACCACGTTCTCTTGGAGTCGGAGACCTTGCGGTTCGACTCGGGTGCCTTCGCTGCTGAATAGGCAGCCGCACGCAAGTCTTGGATCGGGGTCTCAGTGTCGGGGGTATCGTCTGCAGTGGCGTGTTCGGCGGCAGACGCCACCGGAACTAAGTCGAACACGATTATCTTGCGCGGCTGCTTGCTCTTGTCGGTTCCTTCCGCCTCGCGGACTGTGGCGCATTCAAACAGGCCTGCAAACCGAACGCCTTTGCCCTTGCCAAGATCCTCGAACAAAAACAAATCTCTACCGTTCTGCCGATGGTCACGGATGGCTTTGTTCCCAGCAGTGAAGGTCATGTCTCCTTGTTGTCCCTCGCCCGTGTATTCAAAGATCCCATCATTCGTCCAGCCATCTTTGTAGCCGAATGCTTCGCCGCTGGCACCGGAGAAAATAAAGACTACTGGAAACTCCTTGGGCGTCCAAATACCCGATTGAAGCTGTCCGCCGAAAGTCTCTACCAGGTACTTACGTGAATACGCTTTCCCGATCTCGAGGACGTCGGCCGGATGGGGCGCTTTGCCAACTGAAAAGCCGAGCTTGTGCAGTACGGGGATAACGGTGGCCACACCGCCGGAAAAGTCCCTGGCCTTGAGTGGCGAACCATGCTGCTTTCCAAATGCCACTCCTGCTATCGCCTTAGAATCATATATGCGGCCGTCATATCGCATCGGGTAGAGGCGCGAGTACTTATAACCGTATTTGTTCAGGAAGGCGTCGCGACCAAGCTCATCGCACTCGGCCATAGCCTGCTTCACGGCGTCCGCAGAGGTGAGCATCGACAGGGTGTTAGCCATGGGCCAATCTTACGAGCATTATTGTATATTGGTGTAATCAAAGATATTACGGATGGCCTCTGCGCGACTGCGGTCGGACTTTTGAATCCAGCCTCAATCTCGCTTTAGTCCAATACTCCCGGGGTGTTCGCGGGTTGACCTTGCTAAGCCTGGCATACATTCGGTTCGTGGAACGGCTGAACGAACTGGAAAGATTGTTCAATGACAGAGCGCGAGTGACAGATTCGATGGGAACACCCGCCTTTGTGCGAGTGGCAATGTGCGGACGCACTAGCTGGTAGAAATACACGATGGTTGCTCCAATATGGACATAGCAACAAGTGAGTGACGCTACTCTAAAAAGAGCATCCTTAGCGCTGCCGGTCGCAGTGATTTGCGCCGCATTTGGCATCCTGATACCTACATGGGTAATGCCCACAATTGCATATTACAAAAACCGGACTATCTTCGATTCTGCATACATTGATTGCGCAGCCGCACTGCGCTTCGCGAAGCATATCCCTCCGCCCGGGGGAAGTAGTGAATCAGTGGAGCAAATCAATCGACTGAAGCTCGCCGTTTCGTTGAGTTGCCGGGACCTAAAGCAGATTGCAACGGGGCTGTTGGCTACAGGCGTGACAAAGGCGCGACTCGTCAATCGCGGTTTAGAGCTGTCCAAAGATCGTGAGCAAAATTTGTTGGTCGATAGAAGCATATTTGATTTCTGAAACCAAAACACTGGGTTCGGTAGTACTCATCTCGGCATTGATTGTCGTTCTTGGGACGTGCGTTTGCTTTCTTTATGCCCCTGATCTTAAGTCTGCAGTATCCACTCCGGATCAAAAATTAACCGCGGTAAAAAGAATCTTTGGGTTGCGTGCGCTTGAAGTAAGAGAGTATGCGCAAGATCCATTGTTTCTTCTAGGTCAGGCGCTGTTTTTTGATCCCATTATCAGCGGGAATCGAACGACCTCTTGTGCTTCGTGTCACTTGTTAAGCAAGGGGCTGACGGATGGGAGGCCGGTGCGGGGTGTATACGAAATCCTTAAGACAAGAAGCAACGATACCGGCAAGACCTACAATAGCTATCGATTGCGTAATGCTCTGGATCTATGGAATCGCGATGCCAATCCCGTCCGAGCGTTGTTCTGGGATGGGCGCGTAGAGGCACTAGACCCAACAAGGAATACATTTCGAAGCCCCCTTGGCAGTCAGCTGCCGTTCGGGTTCAAAAATATATTGGAAATTCAGTCTCTATTCCCAATTGCTACCGATGACGAGATGATTGGACACGCGGGAGATCGCTCACCGGATTCTCTCCCCCCTCCGCATAGTCATCGAGTCAATGAACTGGCGCCGCCTGTTCAAGGTAGTGTGAGCGCCGATCAAATACTCGCCATTCATAAGAAACTAATGGTTAGGCTTCTTGGTTCCGAAACACCCCGAGAGCCATGGCAGGAAAAATATCGGAAGCTGTTTCTCACGGCGTTTCCTGACCGGGCTATCAATGACATGGGTATGGTGCAGTTTGGCGCGTCAATCGCTCACTTTGAAGAGCTGGCGTTTTCCGCTAATGGTGCGCGCTGGGATCGCTATCTGGCTGGACAAGCAGACGCATTGACCGATGCTGAGAAGAGAGGCGCGCTGCTCTTTTACGGTCGAGGCGGGTGTGTTACCTGTCACTCCGGCCCACTGCTAAGCGATTTCCAATTTCAGGGAATTGGAATATTCAGTCTGCAGGTCGAGATCAATAATGAATTGCTGGAGGACCTGGGGCGCTTCGCTGTTACCGGCAACGATGCCGATTTATATAAGTTTCGGACGCCCCCATTGAGAAATGTCACAAAGACGGTCCCTTACTTTCACGACGGCTCGTCAACGACCTTAGAGGACGCGTTGCGAAGGCACGTGGATCCGATCTCGTATAACAGGATTTATCGCCGCAACGGTAGTGCATTAATGGATAAGGCGCATGTGGGGAGCATCGCACCGATTGTTCTTTCAACCTCACCGCCATCTGGTAATGAGTTAGCGGAGATCGCCGCATTTCTACGCACCTTGGACTCCCAATCTAGAAAAACAGAAGAAATTATTCCAACTTCAGTTCCGAGTGGCTTGCCAATCAACGGCGTAAGATGAATCAAACTTGTGCAGTAACTCATAACTGGGGGCGGCGGTGATGGAGTGGTCAAAGAAAAGATGGATGACAATTCAGGTTGTTGCATTGACTTTTCTTGGCGCGGCCTACTTGGTAACGGCTCTGACCTCCATTAAGAAGACAATCTTGGTCGAGCATCGCCATGCGGCGCAGCTTGTGGAGGAAGACCCGGGTCGCAACGAGAACAGCACACCGAGGAGCTTTATTCTTCCCGCTACGGCGGCAGTTGCGGCAGCGCAAGAACGTAAACACGAAAACGAGCGCTTGCCTTTTGATATTGACCGATGTGTTTCGATTTTGGTTGTCAAAGGATATGACTTGGAAGGAGAGAGGCAGGATTTCAGTTTTGCCCTTGAGAGAGCCGTATTTAAGTTTCAAAGCAGTCTGGGACTTCCTGCGAATGGGCTTTTGGACACCGCGACTGCTAAAGCGCTGGGATGTAGTTTATGAGAAAGAAGTTTATCGCCGGAATGCTGATTCTGAATGTCTCTGGTGCGGTCTCATGTATCGGTTTATGTGGAAAGTTTGTCGTAATGCCGTACCTTGCTGAAAGACAATACAAAGAGCAGTACAAAGGCCTAATGTTTGGTTGCGACTATTCGATGCGCGAACATCTAATAGCGAAGAATCGTTTTCGTTTGCAGCCATCGACAGCCAGTGAACAGCAGCTTGAGTCAGCTGAAGTCGGATTAACAGCCTGTCACGACTACGACCGGCTACGCAAAAAGATGCTCTCTATGGGGCTAAGTAGTGATGAATTGGCGCGTTTTGGGCTCGAAGCTATTGAGGAAAAGGCATCGGACGTACAGGCGTTCGTGAGGGACCATGAATTTAGGTATTGATAAATATTTGGCGTTTTCTGTTCTCTTGTGTACAAGCGGCGTAAGCGTAGGGCAGGCGTCGTTTGAGAAAATATTAATGACGCAAATTGCGGCAAGTGGGTGGAGGCCATCGGCAGAGTTGTATCGAAATCCGGATGAGGGTATTTCGGAGGTTGGCAGAAAAATATTTGAAAGTGAAAGCCTGAGTCTGAATGGGAATATTTCCTGTCGCACTTGCCACCAAGATAAATTCGGGACGTCCGACGGTATTCCGAACGCCGCGGCTACGGGTGAAGGGCGGCTTGCAGTACACGGCGGAGGCCGCATTGTCGGGCCGGACCGGCTTATGGCTGGCGCTAAGTTACTGCCACGCCACGTATTGCCATTTTGGGGTCGTGGTGGGGTGGGATTTGAGACGTTTTTTTGGGAGGGGAAAGTTGATTTCTCGGAAGGCAAGGAAATCAGCCAGTTCGGGGCACATCCTCCATCCGAAGATGCGTTGGTAGTAGCAGTACATTTACCCGTTGTAGAAATTCGAGAAATGCTCAATGAGGATGAGTTTGTTACGGCAAGAAAAAAGGAATCAGTAGAACAGGCAAAGGAAGTTTACGCCAAGATATCAAGCAGCCTACAGAGGGACGAGCCGCAGGCGAGTCAGGCCATTGCTGGCTATCTCAACAAAAGTGTCGGCCAGCTTCAGTACACTGACTACGCTCGGGCTGTAGCGGCATTCATTCGATCTGAGTTCCGAGTGAAACCGACAAAGCTGGAACACTTTATGTCCGGCAAGGAAACGCTGAGCCAAGATGAACTGCGAGGGGGCATTATTTTCTATGGTAGAGGGGGCTGTGTGTTATGCCACAGCGGCGCTTATTTTTCGGACTTTAAATTCCATTTAATTCCCTTTCCCCAGTTGGGTTTTGGTAAAAATGGATTTGGCGTTGATTACGGTAGGTACAACACCACGTTTGATACTAATGACCTCTATAAATTCAGAACACCACCGCTTTATAACGTGGAAAAGACTTCTCCGTACGGGCATTCTGGTTCGGTAAAAACGATGGAGGGGGCCATTCTCGCGCATACGGATCCACTGCGACTTGTCGATCTCCGTTCCTTGGATGGGTACAGCCGCCATGAGTACTACACACGGCTCAGTCAGTCGGGTGAAGTTGGACAAAAGGTCAGCTATTTGTCGGACGCTGACGTGTCGCAAGTTGTTGCCTTTCTAAGGACGTTGTCTTTTTAGCGCGGCTATTGGGGTGACCGGGATCGACCGTGCGCCCCATGGAGATTTGGGGCTTTTTGGCTATGGTTGCCCCTATCATCGCTGACGCCGGCCGCGATCCGACGTTCTTGTAAGTGCCTGTTTAGATGGAATATTGTCAATTCTTAGCCTGCTTTTCTGGCAAATCCTTTGGGGATGTCGAGTGGGCGTAAGCGGCGGTTGCTGTACAGCCTCGATACGTAAGTACAGAATAAGCCTGTGTATCCGCCAATCGCTTGCGCTTAGGGGTTCGCGCCATGGGAGACGATTTAATTACTAAACGGCGTTTCTTAAAGGGTGCTGCCGTGTTAGCAGCAACGCTCGCGGTGACCATTAGCGCCGACGTTTCATCTGCTGCTTTCTCATCTACAGCCGCTGCGTCATCTGCACAAGGACAGCCCGAGTTTGTTATTGGCCCTTCGCAAAACCCGGCAGCCGTGCAGTTTCAACATTCGTCGCACGCGTCCCACTCATCTCACTCATCCCACGGATCTCACTCGTCCCACTCCTCAGGAAACTAGCTCGTACTCTCAACCCACGGGCGACGCATGACGGATATCAATTTCTCCCTTGTAATTGATTCGAGGATCTTCAGCCTTGAGGTAATACAAAAGGCTGCATATCGCTGTAGTGACATTGCAGTTTTTGACTTTGCAATACTTGATAGCCATTCGATAAAAGTCACGGCAACTCCCAAATCATCTATAACTATTGAGTTAACGGAACTTAAAGCTCACTTCAATAACGAGCTGCTCGAGCAAAATCTAAGACATTTAATCGCCGAAGAGACGAAAACCGAGAGAGATTTGATCCTCGCGTACGCGTTCTCAAATACAAAATTACTCGGTTAGTTCGTAATGCTCGCCAAGCGGTTCAATCCAGGATCCGTCTACCGCGAGCCAGAGTTGAAGGGATACCGCCTCTTACCGATGCGGTTCACAAGACTGGATTCATCGCGGTACGTGGTATCGACCATTGTTGGGGAATATCGAGTGGTCACCCGCGATGTCATCGAGTCACTGGTTACCCATCGTTTGGCACCAGGCAGCGATGCTTATGACGATTTCAAGTCTGGTCATTTTATCCGTGACGCCGACAGCAATATTGCTCCAGAGCTTTTGGCACTCAAGTATCGAACCAAGTTAAGCCGGGTGTCCCAGTTCACTGGGCTTCACATGTTTGTTGTTACGCTCAGGTGTGACCACACTTGTCAGTATTGCCAGGTGTCACGGCAAACCAAAGACCGCGTGGCCTTCGATATGTCAGACGCAGTGGCTCGGCATGCGGTTGATCTTGTATTCGAGAGTCCTTCGCGTGCCCTGAAGATCGAGTTTCAGGGTGGCGAGCCGCTTTTGAATTTTGAGAGAATAAAATCTATCGTCGAATTAGCTGAAGCGAGAAATCGACAGGAAAAACGCGATTTGCAGTTTGTAATTGCTTCAAACTTGTCATTACTGTCAGACGAGATTCTAGAATTTTGTGAATTGCACAACATCTATTTTAGTACGTCTCTCGACGGACCAGCGAGTCTCCATAACCGTAATAGACCGAGACCCGGGAGGAACAGTTACGAGTTGACGGTTACCGGTATTGAAAAAATACGATGCCATCTTGGCGTAGATAGGGTCTCTGCACTTATGACGACCACGGAGGCAAGCCTTCCTCATGTACGTCAGATAATTGATGAATATGTGGGCCAGGGATTTCGATCTATTTTTTTGAGACCGCTAAGTCCCTACGGCTTCGCTGCTCGATCTGGCCACTTTGCTCGGTATGATTCGGAACGTTGGTTGGAGTTCTTCAAAGAAGGTTTGGAATATATCCTTGACATCAACCGTAAGGGTTACGCACTGGCGGAGACCTATTCAGCCATCGTTTTGCGAAAGATGCTGACGCCGCAAAATCCCGGGTACGTGGATCTGCAATCTCCTGCCGGGATGGGAATTAGCGGGGTCGTTTATAACTATGATGGCGATGTTTACGCTTCGGACGAAGCACGAATGCTGGCGGAAATGGGTGATAAGACCTTTCGCTTAGGGAACGTGCTGCAGGACGACTATCGAGCGATCTTCTTGTCGGATGCGCTTTTGGATCCCCTCGAGGCATCAGTTGCGGAAAGTGTTCCTATCTGTGCGGACTGCGCGTTTGTCCCATACTGCGGTGCTGACCCGGTGTATCACCACGCAACTCAGGGAGACGCTGTCGGACGCCGGTTGACTAGCGGCTTTTGTCATCGAAACATAGGAATATTTCGTCATCTCATCACCCTAATGGAGGACAGCCCAAAGGACAGGGAAGTCTTGCTGCGATGGGGGTTTGGGAGCCATAGACGTGCTTAAACTGAACGTGCCCGGTAACTCAGCTATCCGGCCGTTGACAATTGATCGTGACGCGATACTGCTGGTTACTGAAAATATTGAGTTTCCGATTGCGTTACGGAAAAAAAGCGCGCTGTTGGTACGTGCGAACGAATCATTCATTTCAGGCGGTTTTGCGATGGTTCTGGTCCGCGATGGAGTTGATCACGCGAGGCTACCGAATCAGAATGTTCTCGGATTAAGTGCGGACCTAAACTATCTCGCAGAAGGGGATGTCGTTCGCGTTTCAAAGAACAGTCGATTAAAGACTTTATATAGACGTGGCGCGAGGGGTGTATCGCTGCTAGTGACTGAGAGATGCAATAGCTTCTGTGTCATGTGTTCCCAGCCGCCGCGGGATGTCGCAGACGATTATTTGATCGATGAATACCTCGAAGCGATTCCGATGTTCGACAGGTCGACAGTAGAGGTTATTATCACTGGCGGCGAACCAACGTTATTAGGGGACCGCTTATTTTCGCTGTTAAAGGCTCTGAAATCGTTTCTTCCAGAAACCGCCGTGCATGTCCTGTCGAACGGCAGAACTGCGAGCGATATCGAATTGGCAAGAAAATTTGCTGCTGTATGTCATCCGGATCTGATGGTTGGCGTCCCCCTTTATTCGGATATAGCCGCACTGCATGATTTCGTCGTCCAGGCGGATGGCGCTTACGATGAAACGTTGCGCGGCATTCTTAATCTTAAACGACTGGGCGTCCGGGTTGAAATACGCGTCGTAATTCATCGGCAAACCTACAAGCGGCTTCCGGAGCTCGCAAGGTTTATCGCCAGAAACCTCCAGTTTGCAGACCACGTCGCGCTCATGGGGCTTGAGCTCATGGGATTTGCTCGTTCAAATATTGATGAGCTTTGGATTGACCCGGTCGAGTACCAAACGCAACTAAAAGAGGCGACACATAATCTCGTCGACGCTCGTATACACACGTCAATCTATAATCATCAGCTATGCATACTTGATTCCGATATTAGGCGTTATGCGGTTAAGAGCATCTCGGATTGGAAGAATGAATATATGCCGGAATGTGCAGGATGTAGCATGACGCATGAGTGCGGCGGGTTCTTCAGCTCTGCTCACATCAAGCGAAGCGCGCATATATCACCAATCGTTGAGTGAGCGCCACGATCCTGGCGATTCTGCGCGAACGTATTGAACACCGAGGCGGATAGAGAAAGTCATGCCGTTTTAGGAATTCGGAATGAGCGCAACCAGAAAATGCGAGAAAACCAACGATAAGAACAAGATGGTGTTTCACATCATTTTTTCCGCCAATACCGAAGTGAAAACTGCGTCAACGAATCTTTTCTGCTGCCACTGATTCCTTATCATCGGTATTAATAAGTTTTCCGTCGCAGGTCACAATCTCGTCCGTGGGCAACCACAGTGCACTATCGACCGTGTCTGCACCGTCCACCTGCCATAAACTTCCGTCCTCGAGCTTAACAATGCTGCCGTCGGCCATAACCGAGTCTACCCAGTGCCCGCTCTCGCAGTCGCTGCCACTAGAGTAGCGTCGCGCAGTAGAGGGAGCGCGGATTCGGGTGGATGGAGGAGGGTTCACCGATTCGGCCAGTTTTACTCGCCGTGCTTCGTCTGGGCTTAGGTCTTCATGTCTGCACAAGGCGGGATAGTGCCCGTCAAGACATGTTGCCAGGTTTGCACTGTGTTCCGCCTGTTTGACTCTTGTTGCCTCGGCTGCATTCAAATCTTGATGCCGACATAGGGTCGGATATTTACCGTCCAAGCACGTCTTAAGGTTAGCGGCACGTTCGGCGCGGCTAACGTCTCTTGCCTCAACTTCCGATAGGTCACCATGTCTACATAGCGTCGGATATTTTCCGTCTAAACAAGTGGCGAGATTTGCGCGGTGTTCCGCCACTTTTACCCGTTGCAATTGCTCCGGGGATAGGCGGCTTTTGTCGCACAAGGCGGGATAGCGGCCATCCAGGCAGGTTTGCAGGTTATCTGCCCAGGCGCCTGAGGACACAAAAAAGAGGGCAACAATAAAGGTGCACGTAAAGGTTTGACTGCACGTCGTTCTAGTTGTATCGCGATGAGTTATCACTGCGGCTTCCGCCGTGTCGGCATGTGGCATGCGGGGTGCCAATGTCTATTTGCACTCAATAGCCAAGCCATAATCTGGGGCTGCCACTGTTCCTCCGCCGTAGACGGGCACTGCGACCGTGCCAGATGTGCTGTTAATAATGTTGTATCCGGCAGGGCAGATCTCGCCGGCCTTTTGGTAGCAGGCATCCAACGTTCTCCCCATGCCACTGCAATGCATAGAGTAAGCGGTCTTGCCGTTCGGACCGACGAAAGGCTTGGGCTCGATGCCTGCGCATGCAGAAAGCGCAAGTACGCCCAGAATGAGAAGTGTTCTATTGATCATGATCGTCCCTTAAGGATTGCTGCTGGGCACACGAGAAAATTGTAAGGTATTGGGTGAAAATGCATAGCGTGAAAAACCTCTCAATTCGAATAATGCCAACCAATATGTAACGAAGGGGCTTGTTCGGGTGCAGAGAGCGAGTAATATTGATCGTGCATTGAAGAGTGGAGCGGACGCTCCCGCCAACCTGCCTACCCGGGCAAGGTGGACACCCCGAAAGGGGCGATGCGGCCAACCCGGCAATTAAACGGGAAATGCCGTTATGCGTCTTGCTCCAGGTCTAAACATCTGGAGGCATCGTTATGTTCGCAAAAAGACAATTGGTTTCACCGGCGCCATCCTCGGCGGAGATTGATCACGGGATCGAGCTGGCCAAGTCTGGGGACTTCGCCGGGGCACTTCAGATCTTGTGGCCGGCGGCGGAGCAGGGTGACCAGAAGGCTCAAAATTCGTTGGGCGTCATGTATGCCAGAGGGAGAGGTGTTCCTCAGGACGCGGTCGCTGCGGTGTCGTGGTATCGAAAAGCCGCGGAGCAGGGAGACTCCGTGGCGCAATACAATCTCGCGTATTCGTATACCCATGGATTTGGTGTCACAGAAAGCGAAGACGAGGCCCTGGCTTGGTACCTGAGGTCCGCCGAGCAAGGGAATCATATGGCGCAGTGCATGCTCGGTCTTGCGTATTCGACCGGGTATGCAAGTGCCGCGAAGGATATGGTGCGTGCGGTGTCTTGGTTTCGCAAAGCGGCGGAGCAGGACAACGCCGGTGCGCAATATTGGCTCGGAGTCTTATGCCAACGAGGCGACGGCATCGCCCAGGACGAGGTGGCAGCGCTGGCGTGGTTCCACAAGTCGGGCAACCAGGGTGATGTGAGGGCGCTGAGATATATCGGTGCCGCCTATGAGTTTGGACACGGCGTCGCGATCGATCATGCTCAGGCGGTCCATTGGTATCGCGAGGCCGCGGAGCGGGGATGCGATGTGAGCCAGTGCTGGCTTGCCGACATGTACGTCCAGGGCAAGGGTGCCCCCCGAGATCCGATGCAGGCCGCTTTCTGGTATCGCCGGTCGGCGGAGCAGGGGAACGCGGCGGCCCAGCATCATCTCGGAGTCTTGTACGAAAGGGGTGACGGCCTCGCCAGGGATGCGGCGCAGGCGGCGGCGTGGTACCGGAGAGCCGCGGATCAGGGGATTGCGGAGGCGGAGCGCAAACTTGATGCGCTCTTTAATAGCTGCTCAACTGGAGTAGTCCATTGAACGCCAGTCGCATGTTTAGAAAAGCTCAGAGCCTATCGCCCGGTGCGCAAAAGCCGGCTCCGACACCTGAAACACCGCCATTGAGCCGCCAGCACGTAAAACGCAGCACGCCTCTCGGTCTGGATATCTGGATAGATATGATGATGTCCACGTTGGGCGCTACTGCGACATTTCATCGAGGCAGGCCGGCCCTTCATATCACGGACGAGCTAAGCCGACTGCTCGACGACTTCGGCGACCAGTGCCGCGACGCCGTGTACGCGGTGAGTAACGGCATGATCGAAGCCGTATGGCTCGACCCTTTCCACAACTACGTGGCGATTGTCTTTACCAAGGCGAGCGGTGATGACGAAGACTGTGTCCTGATCGGGTCAATCGGTGACTGAGCGGGGACTTCGGACGCGTGAATCAAACGGGAGGATCTCAGCGACATGGATCACATTCACCGCATGATTGCCGGCAACAATTTCCCTTGCATCTTTACGCGCTCTGGCAAAAGGAACCAGTGTGAAATCGAACGGTAAGAGGGCTCGCCATCTACGTCGCGCCGCAAGGTAATCGTGTGCGAGGGGACATTCTTTCGATATGCAGGAAGGGACCTCGGTGCGACGAGGAGGGAACGGCTCGATGATTCCGGTCTTCTATAGCCCCAGGATCCTGGCCGGCTCAGGTTGTTTCAGTCCGAGCGCCAGCAAGCCAGAGTTTGTGGTCGAAGACTGGAAACACCGCGGGTTTCCGATTGATATCCGCCCGGTCATTCCGGCGAGCCCGCAGGACATCGCCCTTGCGCACGATCCGAATTTCGTGACCTCCATACTCGCCTGCCAGCGCGAGAATGGCTTTGGAAATCGCCGCAAGGACGTCGCTGACTCTCTTCCGTTTACCACCGGCGCACTGCTTTGTGCCGCCCGCGAAGCTTTGGAGTCAGGGATCGCCTGCGCGCCAGTAAGCGGCTTTCATCATGCCGGTCATTCGAGCGCAGCTGGCTTTTGCACCTTCAACGGGCTGATGGTCACAGCGCTCAAGCTGTTGCGCGAGAAGAAGGTCAAAAGAGTGTTGATTCTGGACCTGGATCAGCACTACGGCAATGGAACGGACGAAATCAAGAGAGGCTTGGGGGTGGGAAAGGAGGTCATTAACTGTACTTTCGGGCGGTGGTATGACCGCCCGGAACACGCCATGCAATACCTGAACAGCCTGCATCGGGTCGTCAGGCAATTCCCCAACTTCGACCTAATCCTGTTGCAGGCGGGCGCCGACGTTTACGTTGATGATCCCCTGGGTGGAGTGCTCGACAGCGGTCAGATCAGGGAGCGCGATCGGATTGTTTTTGAGGCCGCGAGGGCCGCTCGAGTGCCTTTAGCGTGGGACCTGGCTGGCGGGTATCAAGAGCCAATTTCGTCGGTCTTGAGAATTCACCGTGCGACGATGGAAGAGTGCGTTAAGGCTTACGAAGGGACTGGTCTGGGAGCGCACGCGGGGTGACGAACAGGGCATCAGGGGCGTGGAGCGCTAGTCAAGCGAACAAGCGTGCCCGGCCTCAGCTTGTTAGGCAGACATGGAAGCAAACATGAGTGTGCAAATCGCGTTTGCATAAACCGGCAGAGACGCAGGAGACTGTGTAGTCGTGGACGAACACAGCGTAAGAGCACGCTACTGACTTCCAGTCCGCGGAGGTTATTTTCTTGAGCTAATGAAATATAGGATCTACGAAGGCCGCCAAGTCTGAATCTACTAACTTTGAATTGAGGCTACTTTCATGAAATCGATTGTTACATTTGCGTTCATGCGAGTTCTGGTGCGGGTAACGCCATGACGTGGCTTGTCATAGCATTAATAGCGCTACTGTCGCTGCTGTCGTGGCGCTTTATGAAGCTATCCGAGCGCGTGGAAGAGATAGAGCGCTATCGGATTACCAATGAATACAGAGTTGAGCAAATCGAAAGAGAGCTACGCTTCTACGTTCGCGATGTGTACGACAAGGTGCTTGGGTTGAGTGACAGGCCGCGCGTAAGTTGGTGGCTCATTCAAGCACCTGTGGTCACGCATGAGGGAACGCAATTGCACTTGATGGACATTGTCGGGTACGGTTCAGACACGGAAGCCTGGGAGTACGCCAAAGTGCTTAGCAAGAAGCATGCCGGAAAGTTCGAGTCTAGGGCACTGAGGCTCGAGGAGTACCAGAAGCTCAAGGAAGAGCAGAGGCGCCTGTATTTCGCGAATGGTTGCCACTATGTTGCAGCCAGGCCATTTTTTCACTTCGCCGATTCGCTCGCGGAAGCGCTGGATACGGAGTGCAGTGGGGCGCGTGATCAAGAAGCGGACGCGCAACCAATCTACCATCTTGGTAGCCGGTGGGTGAATGGTCGCCTCGTAAAAGCAGAGAGCCTGTGGGAGAAACTGCGTGATCTGCAACACAAGGGGGGCACCTGCATATCTCGTGAAGGCCAATAGCGACCGCAGCACAACACAAAGTGTTCACCCGCGGACCACCTCGGACGGCCATCCCGTTAACGCGAATGATCTGCTGCATGAGAGCCAAGGGTTGCCAAAGCCCGAGCAGCGAATGCGGTACCGGCTTGCACAGCAACAGCAGTCCGCACAGCAACCGGGCCTAAACAGTTTCCAGCCGCGGCGCGACGATCGTAATTTTACAGTAACCTTGGATCGCGCAGGGGGCTTTGGGTCCGTCCGGGCGCTCCGGAGTCATCTGGGACTCTTGCTACGGCGCGACGGCTCGAATCGTTAGCGCAAAGTTTTTCATTCTCGCTCCTGCACAGCCGGCCGCGGCATTCCAGGACAGGGGCCGCTTAACCGGTGAGCCTATGAAGTCGCGCAATTGCGCCGCGTTTTGCGGCGAGCTTTGAGGTGTATCGCGCGACCATACGGACTGATGTCCAACCGCCCGCTTGCATGATGGAGGCGGTGTCGATATTCGCGGCAACGCAGTCAACGGCCGTGCCGACTCGCATGCTGTGACTGCTGATGCGGGAGGCATCCAGGCGGGC
>Ga0181523_10003253_pt1 | contig 14937 bp, 15 predicted proteins | sample PEATcosm2014_Bin_43_FD_119752 | JGI IMG/M metagenome (GOLD analysis project Ga0181523, IMG submission 119752) | Peatland microbial communities from MTU Mesocosm Facility, Houghton, MI, USA - PEATcosm2014_Bin05_30_metaG | ecosystem: Environmental > Terrestrial > Soil > Wetlands > Peat | place...
CTCGGCAGATTCCAACCCAAGTGCAGCTTCCCACTTCGTGAGCAGGGTGCGCAAAACCCCGCGTCCAGTCCCGGGGAAGGCCCTAACGGAAATGATTATAGACCCGTTGGCAAGCTCCGGCGCTGAATTAATCCCTTTGTTCGGAGTCTGTTACAGGATCAGGAAGAATGCGTCTTCCCGCCGGCCGGCCGCATCCAACCATTAGGCAGTTTCCCCAGACCGGTTCTAGATCAGCCCTTGTGGTGGAAACGACATTTGCTATAATCAAACAGCTTTAAAGCCAAGGAGATACGAATGGCCACCACAACCGTCCCGGAAGTAACCAAGAAAGCCGCGCCCGTCACCCTTACCGCCAATGCCGTCACCAAGGTGAAAGAGATCATGGGCCAGCAAAACCCGGTTCCCGCCGGCCTGCGCATTGGAGTCGTCGGTGGCGGATGCTCCGGCTTCTCTTATTCGATGCAGTTTGAAAACGGCGCTGGAATGATGGACAAGACTTTCGAAATGGACGGACTCAAGGTGTTCGTCGACGCGACTTCGGTCATGTATCTGAATGGCTGCATTGTCGACTACGTCGAGACGCTGGAAGGCGCAGGCTTCAAGTTCGAAAACCCGAACGTGAAAAGCACCTGCGGCTGCGGATCGTCGTTCAGCGTGTAAGCGACGTTCGACAGAAATATTCTGGAACAACGAATGGCCTCATCGCATGCGATGAGGTCATTTTTCATTGGGGACGATGTCCTGAATTGTGTGGGGACAGCCGCCCTCGGCTGTCCGCGGTGCGGAGCACGGCCAGTCCGTTTGCGCCTATTGCTGCTGTGGAGGTGGAGGATTGCTCGGCGGACTCGGCTGCCCGAACCCTCCACTCGAGGGCGAGTTCGAGCTGTTCCCAAACCCCGATGAAGACGAGCCGAACCCGCTGTTATTGCCGAAGCCCCCGTTGCTCCCGGGTTGTCCATTGCTGCCGTTCTGCCCGTTGAGGTTGGGCTGTTGCCCGAAGCCCGGCATTTGAGGCTGGTAGGGAGTCGTGATCAAGCGTCCCTGATCTTGCCCTGGATCGTACACGAACACCCAGTCCTTATATTTTTTCTTGTGATTGAACTCGCGGATCGTCGAGTCCTTAATCGGACTCGTGCTGGCGACTCCTACGATCGGCCCGCCGATGATTTGGCCCGAGCCCAGCTGATTGCTTCCGGAATTGTTGCTTCCCGGCCCTGTCGAATTCGTTCCCGTCGCCTCTGAAGACGCCACCTGCGAGGGATCGGATCCGGCTGGCGCATTGCCCGGCGTCGGTTGATTCTGCCCGAACGCCGAATTGGAATTCGACCCAAACCCGCTGCTCCCGCTGAGTGGAGAGGACTGCGAGAATCCTCCGCCCGTCGATCCACCGTTCAGCCCGCCGCTGCCGCCGATTGGATTCGCCCCGGGAATAACCCCGCCCCCCATTCCGCTCAGACTCATCTGAACTTCGCCGAAGTGCAGCAGTTTGAAGTCGGCACACTTTCCGCTCTTACAGTTCAGGGGATCTTTGTATCGCTTGCGCAGAAACCGCAGGTTGTTGGAACTCTCGAGATCTTCAATCTTCGTGGGATAGCGCCCAAACTTCTTGTAGTAGGCGCGGATGGCCCGCGAGTACTGCACTCCGCGATGAATCATTTCCTCTTCGCGGTCACGCCTGATGTCGAACTTGATGTCGGAGACGATGATTGCCGCGAAGATGATCATCAGCGCCATCGCCAACAGCAGCGTCAGCATGATGTAGCCGCGCTCAGGTCTCCGGGAGCCATTCGCTCGAATTTGGGAATTCAAAGTCATCGTCAGAGAGCAGGTTTCAAGGTTGCAGACGTTTCCAGGTGTCAACATGAGCCGACGGTCGACCGCACTCTGAAACTCTGAAACTCTGAAACCTTGAAAACGTCGAATCCTTATCCCTGCGTGAGCGGGAGGGTCTGCGGCGGACCGCTGTACACCATGTCCTGAATCTCAACCGACGTGGGCGTTATGCGAATCACTTTATAGCGCCGGTCCACAATCTCGCCTTCACCCGCCACCCACACATCCTCGCCCGAAACGGACTTCAGGAAGATCTTCTTCGGTTCTCCCGCCGAGCTCGCGAAGCCGTAAAACCTCAGTGGAATCGGCGGCGCCGGCGGAATCGGCGGAGCGCCCTGGTATTTGGCCTCTTCTTTCTGCGTGTGGTCGATCGCTCCGGTGCCCTTTGGATTCGGAATGACCACATCTTCCGCCTGCGACACGAAAATGTTTCTTCCGCTACCTTCGTACACCGTTTGTTCGCTCGAGGCCAGCAAATCCAGACGAAGCGTCGGATCCAGATTCTCCACCCGCGGCTTCTTCCCGGGCTTGGCCCCCGGACGCGGCGTTGCATGCGTTGCCAGCGGAGCCGCTGCCTGTGCGCTCGAAGCCGGTGTCGACGACCCCGTAAAGATCGGGATAATCTCGTACGCCATCGCCAGAACAGCGATCACACCGAGCGCGGCCGCCCACACCGTCTGCTTCTTGTTTTCGAATCCCAGTTGCACTTACGATCCCGCCTTCAAATACGTTTCCAGCTTCATGTTCAACTTGACCGGGCCCTGCTGCTCCCCGCCCAAGCTTACGCCGTCGATGATAAAAAACATCTCGTCCCGTTCCAGCCCGTTGATGAACTTTGCCAGAGAAGTGTAGTTGCCCGTGAAGTCGGCTTCGATTTCCACCGGTTCCAGCCCGCCCGCTTCGGCAGGCTGCACCTTATATTTTTCCTGATCGAGTGTCACGCCATTGGCAGCGCAAAGTTTGCCGAGTTCCGTCGGAATCTGCGACTGCTGGGAAGGGAATCGCTTCTTGTAGAAATCGGTGATCTGATGGCCGGCCAGCACAACCTTCTGGGGAAGATCCTTTAGCGGCGCCACCTGGCGCGTTTTCGTAATTAATTCCGTCTGCAGCGTGTTCAATTCCTGGCGGCGGGTATCGGCCGATCCGACCAACGGCGAAAAGTACACGATGGCTGCCAGCAGATCCACTCCCGCCATGATTGCGATCGCGGTGGTCAAGTTCTTCCGGGTTCGTCGCAGGTCTGGCATTAGTGCTGAGGTCCTTTCGGCGCCGCCGTCTTCGGTTTCGCTGCGGTTGTCGATTTCATCTCTGTTTTCGACTCTGTCTTCGGCGCCGCGGCGGCAGCGGCCATTGGTTCAGGAATGTAAATTGCCACAATGTCAAAGCGCTCGGCGTCGCCAGTGGTGGACTGTTCGATGTGTCCGGCTTCGACTCGCGTCTGCGCAAAGCGCCGCGATTCCTCCATGCGGCGTGCCAGTTCCAGCGCCCGATCCCGCGAATCGCCCGCCACCGTCATCTTCAGTCCGAGTTGGTTATCCTCATCCAGTTGCGGACTGATCGACATCAGGTGCACGTGCGGCGGCATCACCTTCTCCAGATTTTCCAGCACCCGCGTCCACGAGAACGCCTTGCGCTCGATCAGCTGGTTCAGAAACTGCGATTCATCGCGGGTGGTGCGGTTTTCGGGCAGGTTGAGGATTCTCTCGGCTTCGGCGCGCAGCCGGTCGCGATCGGCAATCATCGCCTGCTTTTCCGAAATGGCCGCCCGATCCCGCCGGGCATTGACCCAGCCCGTGACGTCGAGCGTCAGCAGCACCAGCGTGAGCAGTGCGACTGCGCCCACCGCCGTGCCCCAGCGCATCCAGAACTGCTGCGCATCTTCATAGGGCTGGCTCGCGAGATTGATATCCAAACGCATAAATGAATCATGTAGCCCCGGACGCATCGTCCGGGTGCTTGCTTCACTCGGCGGACGAATGCGTCCGCTGCTACGCGATCTCCTCTACGAAATCAGTGCTCCCACCACTCCTGCCATTCTCCAGCGCGGTACGGCCCCGCCGGTGCTCGTTCCCAGTTGCGCCGACGAGATCAATTCCTGCACGTCGGCTCCGGTCTGCGCGCGCAGCGCGGGCGCCGCGCCCCCCGATTCAGGCAATCCTGCTATGTAAATCTGCTCGATGTTCAGGTGGTACGTATCCTGAAAAAACACGACGGACGGATAAACTTCCTCCGCCAGTTGCTCGCCCGTGATGGTGACCCCGCGCGTGTTTTCCAGAGTGCGAAACAGTTGCAACTGGCTTTCATTCAGGATCGCAATGCTGGTGGTGTGGGCGTCCACCTTGATCACCAGTGTCGGCCTCTTCGTTTCGGCCGCGCCCAGGGCTGCCAGCGTAGACGGCAGCACGACCCCCGGATTGAACCCCGCATCGCGGAACGCGCGCTCGTAATCTTCGATCACGCTCGTCATGGCCACGGCGGCCACTACGCGCACTTCGTCTTTGACCTTTTGCGCGTGATAAGAAACCTTCGCCTTCTCCACATCAAACGGCAGCGACTTCTTCAGCCGGAACCGCACCACGCCGAGAGCCTCTTCCTGATCGGAGGGCAGGGTATCGAATTCCACCAGCATCACCCGCACGGCGGCATCGGGCACGATGGCGATCACATCTTTCGAGCGTCCGGCAAGCCCGCCCAGCGCAGCTTCAATGCCGGCGCGCACGGCTTCCCGCTGGCGCAGGTTGTTTTCCACCAGGTCGGGAATCACGCTGCCCGGGGCCAATTCACGAGCCGCCGAAGCTTCCAGGCCGTCTCCCCGGTCGGTGAGACGCCCGGCGAGCACGCGGTCCGCCGCGATTTCGCAGGCCAGCTTTGGCTTAGGTACGTTTGAAGTTGGACTCATTCCCGAGAACGCCCTTTAGAGAAACTCTGCTACAAATCAGAACCCGAATCACCCACAAATGCAATAGCTGAAAGGGCACTCAGCCCCTCGACCAACGGTCCACGCCTTCCGCGCGGCTCCTGGCCCGACAGCTTGTGCTGCAATCGTTCGGAACTTGTTTACCGCATGGCCTCGATGAACGTGACCTTGTTGATCTCTTTCAGCGTGGTCATGCCCAGCCGGACTTTATCCAGTGCGGACTCGCGCAGGAAGCGCATGCCTTCTTCCCGCGCGGCGCGCCGGATTTCCGACGTCGGCTTCTTGGCCAGAATCATCTCGCGGATGCGGTCGCTCAAATCCAGCAGTTCGTGAATCGCAGTTCGCCCGCGGAATCCCGTGCCCGCGCACTCAATGCAACCCGGCCCTTCATACAGCGGAACGTTGCCCCACTGCGCCGGATCGAGGCCGCTGGCTTCCATTATTTCGGGCGCATAGCGCACTTCGGTGCGGCACGACTCGCAAATCAACCGGACGAGGCGCTGCGCAAGAATGCAGTTCAAGGCCGAAACAAAGTTGTAAGGTTCCACGCCCATGTTCAGGAAACGTCCAATCACGTCGACCACGTTGTTGGCGTGGACCGTGGTAAATACCAGGTGTCCGGTCAGGGCCGACTGAATGGCGATCTGCGCGGTCTCGGCATCGCGGATTTCGCCGACCATGATCTTGTCGGGGTCGTGGCGCAGAATCGATCGCAGTCCGCGGGCGAAGGTCAGCCCTTTTTTCTCGTTGACCGGAATCTGGGTAATGCCGCGCAGCTGATATTCGACCGGATCTTCAATGGTGATGATCTTGTCTTCGTCGGTCTTAATCTCGTTGACCGCGGCGTAGAGCGTGGTGGTCTTGCCGCTGCCGGTCGGCCCGGTCACCAGCACCATGCCGTAGGGCTCTTTGATGTAACGCCGAAACCGCTTCAGATCGTCCTCGTCAAAGCCAACCACGTCCAGCGTCAAACTCTTAAACTTCTCGCTCATCGATTCTTTGTCGAGCACGCGGAGCACGGCATCTTCGCCATGAATCGAAGGCATGATCGAAACGCGGAAGTCGATGGCGCGCCCGTTGTATTTCACGCGGAAGCGGCCGTCCTGGGGCACGCGGCGCTCGGAAATATCGAGCTCGCTCATGACCTTGATCCGCGAAATTACAGTGGAGTGATGCTCTTTGCCGATGGGCGGCATGGCCTGGGTGAGCACGCCGTCAATGCGGAACTTGATGACCACCGAGTCGTCGCGAGTCTCAATGTGAATGTCGGAAGCGCGCCGCTGCAGTGCCGTAAAAATCGTGGTATCGACCAGGCGGATAATCGGGCTGGTGTCGCCCGTTGCGGTCAGCTTGTCGATCGACAGCGTCTCTTCCGCGCCTGTGTTCTCGTCTTCGCGGATGATCTGGAAGCCTTCGCTGGCTTCTTCGAGAACGCGCTGCGACTGCTCGGTCTTGGTGAGAATGTTGTCGATCTGCTTCAGCGTGGAAACTTTGGTGATGATGCGCTGCTTCAGCAGCAGGCTGATTTCGTCGATCATCATCAGCTGGCTGGGATCGGCGATGGCGATCGCCAGCTTGCCGTCCGCAGTTTCTTCCAGCGGCACAAATTTGTAGCGGAACATCAACTCGACCGGAATCTTCTTGAACAGTTCGTGATGCAGTTCGAAGCCCGAGAGATCGACGAATTCGCAGCGGTAGCGGCGCGCCACGTCTTGCGCGCGCTCGAGGTCGGTGATGGGGTTGCCGGTGGGGCTGATCGGCCCGCCGTTCCCGCCGCCTACGAACAATGATTTTTTATCGGCTGTCGCCATTCGCTTCCTGTTTACTAGAACCCCTCTGATTCCAACTGAAGGGAGGAACCAGCTTCTCTCTTAACCTTCCACTCACTTCAATGCACTCCCATGCTGAAGATCGGCAAATACAGCGAAATCAATACTCCGCCTACAAAAACTGCCATAATCATCAGGATGATCGGTTCAATCAACGCCATCGACGCGCCCAGCGCCGTCTGCACATCTTCCTCATAAAACTCAGCCACCGAATTCAGCATCGCCGGCAGCGCTCCGGTGGATTCGCCCACCTCGATCATTTCCACGGCGAGATCGGGGAAAATCTTCTGCTCCTCAAGGCTGCTCGCCAGTCCCTGCCCCTCGCGCACGCGGATGCCCGCCCTGGCCACTCCTTTTACGATGCGCCGGCTGCTCATCGAAGAGCCCGCTGTTTCCATTGCCGGCACCAGCGGTAAGCCGCCCTGCAACAGGGTCGCAAGCATGCGCGAAAAACTTGCCAGCTGGTGCTTTAACCGGATGTCGCCCAGCAACGGTATGCTCAAGATTATGCGGTCAATGCGGTCCGCGCCGCTGTCGGTGTCTTTCCAGCGCCAGAAGACAAACCCCAACACGATCAACCCCACGAACACAAATGGAGCATACTTCTGCGCATTCAGTCCTACGTTGAGCATGAACACAGTAATCGCCGGCAGTTTCTGATCCAGGCTGTTGAACAGGTCGGCGAACTTGGGCACTACGTAGGTAAACAGGAACGTCACCATGATCAGGACCACGCTGACCAGCAGCGTGGGATAAATCAGCGACACGAACAACTTCTTGCGGAATGTCATGGCCAGCCGCTGGAAGCTGATGTAGCGCGTCAACACCTCGTCGATGTTGCCGCTCTTCTCGCCCGCCATCAGCGTGGTCGTATAAATTTTGGGCACGATCCCCTGGGCGGCGAACGCATCAGAGAGCAGCTCTCCGCCCTTCACGCGCTCCCGGACGTTTTCGAGAATCTGTTTGAGCTGCGGGTCTTTCTGCCGCTTGATGAGCAATTCGAGCGAATTCAGGATGGGCAGCCCGGCTCGGATCAACGTCAGGAACTGCTGGTTGAATACCAGAAACGTGCTTTGCTTCAGCTTGCGCCGCCGACGCAGGGAGATTCCACCGGTCAGCACTCCCTGGGGCTTGACCCAGTAGACCAGATAGCCCTGCTGCGAGAAGCGGTCGCGCACTTCGGCTTCGGAATAGCCCTGCTCGATGTGCTGCTGGACCCGCCCGCGATCGTCCGCGATTTTTACTTCAAATTCCGCCATTTGCCGATTTTTCTGCCCGTTTTCCCGAGTTCCGCCCCAGCATTCAGTCTAACATTCCCACTTACCATTCTAAGCCGCTGACCGGTTCCAAACTCGCCCGTGCCAGTACGCAAGTAACTTCGGCGATAAGCTCGGAAATAGGCTACGTTCCGAGAAGCCTTGTCATCCCGCGGGGTTTCCCCCGCCACCGAAACCTAGGGCTCTAATCCCTCCACCGTTTCGGTCCCCGCCGGCGGTTTGAACTCAAACCGCCCATCCCCGATCGACACATCTTCCTTCATTCCGGCAAAGCGATATTCCGTGGCCGCCCCATCCCCTTCTTGGATGACAATGCGCACGATCCGGTCGTCGGGGGTGACCTCGAGCAGAATCTCGCTCACCCGATCCGCCAAGGCCTGCGGCACGCCCCGCAGAACCACGTTTCCCGCCGCCAGCGGCTCTACATCCGGAGCTAGAGACAATCCCTGTAACTCCTTCTCCAGTTTGGTCTTACCCAGCAAGAAGGCCAGCGGAGAACGGACATCCTCCAGCTTCTTGGCCGCCGTTTTCCGCGCCTGCCGGTCGTCCGGGACGTAAAACCACGCATCTCTCCCGTCGCTGACAAACAGCTTCTCTCTGGGAGAACGGTACTCCCAGCGCATCTTGCCGGTTTTTTTCAGCCAAAGCGTCCCGCTCTCGGTACGCTCGATTCCGGACCCGCGATAGACTTCGGTAAACTCCGCCTGCAGCGAGCGCAGATGGTTGTAATGGGCGTCGATCGCGGCCGCCAGAGTTTTGACGTCAGCAGCAAAGCCAGCCGCAGCGAGGACTGCAGTCATCAGACACCACACCATCGCAAAGCGCAGCCAACGAACTTGCATTTCGATAACTATTCACCGGGTACTTGTCCACGTGTCAGCACCCTCGCGCAAACTGGGAAGGGAAACACGGGCAGGCTCCTACGGGAGGGCTCCTGCCATGATTGTAAGCGGTGCCGCCCGACTTGTCATTCGGTCGGGCGGATAGCTGTTGAATTTTCCCGCAAAAATCCGATAGGATTCGTGCGGTTCGATTCGGGCGTGCTCTCGTTCGGTTCGAACGAACCGGCGCGGGGGGCTGCAAAGCCTCCCGCAGCTTTTTGAAGGCCGGCGGCGTCATTGGCTGCTGAACACCGAGTATTGATGCGCCGCGACGATTTTTCTCAGCCGCCAGCTCGCGCTCAGCACGTGCTCCAGCAGCGGGTTGTGATAGAGCACATAGACCGGCCTGGGATGCGCGCGCAAAGACTGTTCCAGGTTCGCGACTACCTTGCGCATTCCCGATTCCGGGAACGGATTGAACAGAAAAATTACCAGCGGATCCTCGGGCAAAGGGAAGTCCGTGGCATCGGCGCAGATCGATTCGAGCGCAAAACATCTCTGCGATTCGTTTTTATAGTGGCGGAAATTCTCTTGTGCGATTTCATGCAGCGAAGGCAGAAGTTCCACGCCGATGATCCTGCGGAAGGGATAGTCCGACGCCATCAGCAGAGTGCGTCCCTTGCCCGAGCCGAGATCGATAAAAGTGAAGTCGCGGAAGTTCAGAGTAGCGCCGAGAGTGGACTGGTCGGAGTTCGGCGTCTGCTGGAGGGCCTGATGAAGGGCATCGAGCATCTCATGAAACGCCACCGGTTCGGTGGGCTGGTACGCGGAATGGAACATGCCCAGCAGCCGGTCACGCCATCCGACTGCGCCGCTGGTTGTGTTCACCCGGTAATCCCAGTCGTAGTCGGCGTCGCCGAAGCGTTGCCGCAGACGCTCTGGAGTGGAATCGCGCGCGAACTCCCATAGCACTCCGGCCAGGCGCCGCGTGGCAGCGAAGGAGCCTTCGTACGCAGCCGCGTACTTCCACCATTGCCACGCAGCTTTGAGCACGCTGATCTGTGGAGGAGAATCCATGCGACGTCGAAAGCTCTGATTAAGCTCTCGACAGAAAGCGTAAACCCCAGAGGACACAGAGGCGCACAGAGGAACCCGGAGGCTTCATCAGACTTCACTAGACATGATACGGGGAAAACAAAAAACAGTGGCCAGTCAAATGTCCGCCGAGCCGAGACCTGATCACTGGCGACTGACTACTGATGACTGCGCTAACTGTGGCTGTGAAACTTCGGCGGGCCAGGTTTGTATCCCGGAGGCAAACCTTTGGTGATGAAAGGGAAATCGTCGGGGTTCTCGACCAGGACGCGGCCTTCCGGCGTCAGCTTGTAGGCGTCGCCGTCAGGATCGACGGGGATACCGCGCAAATGTGGGGTCTCGACCAGCTCCGCCACGCTGGCGGGAGTACGCCCCGTGCGCTCACCGAACTCGGCAACCAGGGCTTCGAGGTGCGTGACATCTTCATCCACCTGGACCGCGCGCAGATGTTCGACCGCGTTCTGGCGGATGTTGGATTCGCGGGCGGTTTCGTAGGTGGCGCTCCACAGCATGCGCGCGGTCGCGAAATCGCCGGCGTGCATCGCCATCTGCGCCGCCAGAATCTTCATGAACGGATGTGCGTTGGGAACCTTCGAGCCGCGCTCAAAAACCTCGGCAGCTTTGCGGTAGTCCTTGAGTTCGGTGTAGTAGACGAAGCCGAGATTGTAGTAGAGCTGCCAGTTGTCGGAATTATTCTGGATGCCATACTCCATCAGATGAATGGCGCGCTCCGGTTGTCCGGCTCCGCCCGGCGGTTTGGGAGCCAGGAAGCTGGCGCCGAACTGATACGCGGGCAGCAGATGCGGATCGAGCGTGGTCGTGATTTCGAGCAGCGGGGCCAGTTCGTTATAAGTGTGCGCATAGTCGAAATGGCGGTGACCGAAATACTGCACCGTGCGCGTCCAGTAAATGCAGGCCATCAGGCCGTCGAAGCCCAGGCTGGCGCGCTTTATCGTTTTTGGTGAGTTGATGTAGAGCACATCCTCGATGCTGGCTTGAGGACGGAGCCGGTCAATGTGCCGCAAGAGCAGAATACTGGCGGCCATCGAAACCACCAGGCTGGCCGCGGCGACGATAGTGGTGCGTTGGCGTGCGGTCTGCATTGTTATTTCAGATTCCTGCGCTCGAAGATCAGCACTGCGCCACTCAGGGCCATCGCGGTATAGAACAAAGCATAGAGCGTGTTTTGCAGGATGAGTTGCGAGCTCATCGGCTGCTGGTGCGCGACTGCGCTGATCACGTTAAGCGCCGAGAAATTGGGGAGCAGGTAGGCCGCCCCGGTGGCCACCCAGCGCGTGATGCCGTGAGCCATGCCGGCAAATCCGCGCAGGTCGTCGGCGAAGCTTCCGATTACGAACAGAGAGAACGCAAAAACCGCGGAGAGCAACGGCGAAGAGAACGACGAGAACAAAAGGGCCAGCGAACAGATGATCAGAAATTCCAGCACGATGAAATAGAGCGCCACCAGGATCAGCGCGTCGGGCTTGGAGAACTTGTGCGCCACATAGAGCAGTGCGCCGAAGACTCCGACGGCCATGAAGAATGTGTTCACCACCAGCGTTCCAGCCAGCCCGAAAAATTTGCCGACAATGAATTCCCAGCGGCGGACAGGACGGGACAGCACGGTGTACAGAGTGCGCTTTTCGATTTCTTTCGAGACCAGCCCAATGCCGATGAAGATGGCGATTACCACTCCAAAAAGTGAGACTGCCGTAAGGCCCAGATTGATAACCACCAGGCGCTCGATGTCGATAGAAATCTGGCCCACGAAAATGGCTGCACCCGAAAGCAGCAGGGCGAAAGCGATCAGGTTGTAAAGCACGCGGTCGCGGACGGCTTCGCGAAACGTGTTGGCGGCAATGTAAACGATGCGTGGACTCATACGGCGGTCCCCAGAGTCTTCTCCGCGGTAGTTTGAGGGTGCTGCAATTTCTCGACGAAATATGCTTCCAGCGAAGTGCGCAGCGGAGTTAGGGCGATCAGGCGGATGCGCTCGCGGCGCAGGGCATCGATGGCGGCGTCCTGCTGGTTTTCAGGGATCACGGCGCGGACGGTGTCTCCTGTAATGTGGCATTCCGCACCCAGAGCTTTCATCGAGGCCGGAACCTCGGTGCCTTGCCAGACGACTTCCACCTTGCCCTGAACCGTCGCGGTCAAGTCGGCCACCGCGCCCACGCCCCGCAATTCGCCTTTGTGAATGATGGCGACGCGGTCGCAGAGCGCCTCGGCGTCGGAGAGAATGTGGGTCGAAAAAAATACCGTCTTGCCTTCCTGCTTGAGCTGCTCCATCAGGTCGCGAACTTCGCGGCGCCCCAGCGGGTCGAGGCCGGACATCGGTTCATCGAAGAAAACAAGTTTCGGGTTGTGCAGAATTGCCTGCGCGATTCCGGCGCGTTGCAGCATGCCCTTTGAGAACTTGCGCAACTGCACGCCCTTAATGTCGGTCAGCCCCACGCGCTGCAGCACTTCCTCGATGCGGCGTTTGCGATCTTTGCCGGGAACTCCCGAGAGCTGGCCGTAGTAATCGAGCAATTCATGCGCTGTCAGATAGTCGTAAAAATACGGCTGCTCGGGAAGGAATCCGATCTGCGCTTTGACTTCAGGGTCGGTCCAATCGTGGCCCAGGATGCGCGCGGTTCCGGCCGTTGGAAACACCAACCCCATCAGCATTTTCAACGTGGTGGTCTTGCCTGCTCCGTTGGGGCCGAGGAACCCGAAAATCTCTCCCTCTTCAACGGTGAGATGCAGTGGCTGCAAGGCCCGCTTGGGGCGCTTGCGCCAGAAGCCCACCATGTAGGTCTTTTCCAGTCCAAGGATTTCAATTGCGGCCATGGTGTATCAGACTTTGTGCATCAGACTTCCGGTAGAAGTATTTTCGCAAATATTATAAGCACCAGAGCGCGGTAGAACATCCCCATGCCAGTTACGACGGTCACTGGGGTTCGAAATCTAAGTTAAAGGCGGAGGTTTGTGGAGCAATGACCCGTCCTAGGCGGCGCGCGATTCTCAACTTGGGATGAGACTCGGAGTCTTCACTGGGTCACGGGGAATGCCAGGCACGGCGCTATGCTGTTGACCGGAAGGTCGCCGACGGCACCCATTTGTGAACGTAGAACGCCATCGTTGGTGGAACAGTAGTCGTGGTTTCCGGTGGAGTTCATCAGCACGGGCGAGGCCGCAGCCACGAAGGCGGTGTTGTTGACGGCGCCGCCGCTCACAATGCCGGTGGCCAGGAAAACATAGCCACTCTTGCCACCGCTACCGGGGGTCGACGCGGACAGAAAGCTGTCGAGCAGACACGCCGTCGTGGAAGAGGGAGTGCACGGGGACGGGCCGCCTAGCTCGCCGATGTTGGAGGCATACCCTACCGTCGGATAAGCGGTGGTGTAGGTCACCTCCGAGCTCTTGATGGCGCTGATGGACCCGACCGCTGAGGCCTCATTTGCAGAAAGCCGCGCCTGCAGCAGGTTGGGGATCGCGATGGCGGCAATGATCAGAATAATCGCCACCACAATCAGCAACTCGATCAGTGAGAATCCCTTTGTGCAACGCATCCGATGATCCCTTGAATTCTGGTTAAGGTTCGGGGATACGGGTTAAGTTGCAGTTTGAGCGCCAGTTTTGCGGGCACGGCTGGAACGTTAGTAATCGCTAAGACGTTCGGTGAATCAATGGGTTAGCCGCCGGAGACCTGATCAAGAGGGCAAGGTCGCAGTTCGATCGCTACAACTCTGACAGAAAGTGTCACGCTCTTTGCTAAAACAGGAGCCTTCGGGGGGCCAAGGGCCAGATGATCGGAGCCAACGGTGCTCCAAGAACCATCCAAAACAACCGAGGAGCAGCGAATTCGAATTCGCTGCTCCTCGGTGTGTAAAGCCTTCGGGATTCGGCTTCGGGATTCAACTTCGGACCGCTGGACGGGTTACTGGTTCAGCGGATTGAAGCCTTGAATGCCCGCTTCGGTGCCCGAGCAAACTCCAGCGGGGTCGACGCGAATGACGGCGTCTTCCTCGGCGCAGAAGCCGCGGATCCCGGTCTGGTTGATCGAAAGCGGAACGGCCTTGATGGTATAGCCCACGTTCACACCGCCGGCAACGGCTCCGGCGCCGGTGGTGAATGAGTAGCCGCTTTTGCCGCCGCCAGCGGGGTTGCCGTTGTTGGAGAGCACGGAGTCAATCAAGCACGCCGTGGTCGAACTAGGAACGCAAGCCACTCCCAAAGCGCCACCCAGGTTGGTGAGAGCCGTGGCATACCCCACGGTCGGATAAGCCGTCTCGTAGGTTATTTCTCCAGTGGTGACGGTACGAACGGAAGCGACAGCCGACGACTCATTGGCCGCCATGCGAGCACGCAGCAAATTCGGAATCGCGATGGCTGCGATGATCAGGATGATGGCCACTACGATCAGCAGTTCGATCAGTGAGAAACCCTTTTGTTTCCGCATCTTTTCCCCCAACTTATATCTGAATTTTATTTAGTCACGAATGACTCAGTCGGGATTAATGTTGCACGTGTCTGGCCGAAAGCCGCGACTGGCGATGGCTCCGGCGGCATGAGATGAGGCTTTGTTTGCACCGTCGGACGAGAAATCCAACTCAATTCTACCCCTTTCCCAGGCCGCGTGCCGCCAAAAGTGGCATCCGGAGGACAATTCCTGTCAGTTTGGAGGCAGAACGCGGGGCCGGCTCGATCTTGCGCTTCTTGCTGGATTTAGGAGAACAGGCGCCGAAGGATCGCTGACACTCGGCCCCTGGGCGCGAAAAGTGAGGCGGAAAAAGTAAAAGGGCAGCGAGTTTGATCTCGCTGCCCTTGGCTTATACCCGCCCCGTGGTATTGGCCAGACTTGCAGTTACTGGTTCAACGGGTTGAAGGTCAGGACGGTCGCTTCCGCGCTCGAGCAGGCTCCAGCCGGGTCGACGCGAACCACTGCATCTTCCTCAGCGCAGAAGCCGCGGATGCCAGTCTGGTTGACCGACAGCGGAATCGCCTTGATCGTATAACCAACGTTGGTGCCGCCCACAACCGTGCCAGCGCCCGTGGTAAACGAGTAGCCGCTCTTGCCGCCGCCAGCGGGGTTACCGTTGTTGGCGAGCACGGAGTCAATCAAGCAAGCTGTGGTCGAGCTGGGAACGCAGGCCACGCCCAGGGCGCCACCCAGGTTCACC
>Ga0181523_10003254_pt1 | contig 14937 bp, 36 predicted proteins | sample PEATcosm2014_Bin_43_FD_119752 | JGI IMG/M metagenome (GOLD analysis project Ga0181523, IMG submission 119752) | Peatland microbial communities from MTU Mesocosm Facility, Houghton, MI, USA - PEATcosm2014_Bin05_30_metaG | ecosystem: Environmental > Terrestrial > Soil > Wetlands > Peat | place...
GTGCGCTTCGCGCGGCTCTCGTGAAGCGTATACACTGCCAAAGAAAGTTGTTGACAAGCGGGCGCTAGAGTGGTAGGGATAGTCGTTATGAGCGTTATCCACAGAGACGAACGGGTCGCGGCGGTACTTGAGGGGCTAACCTCTCTCATCGTCAGTCATGGTCATTCCCTAGGCTCGGAGCAGCACATGCCAGGAATTGACGTGGACAGGTCAGACGATCTTATCGCCATGCAGACGAAGACGGTGACCAAGCTGCGTGAATTGCGTCAACAGTTTGAAGACCTCGTTGCGGGAGTGTGCTGACCTAGGTCAGTAAAAACGTCATGAGCGATTCCACAACACGGGCGGTGGTACTCGACTATGGCTACGTCGAGCTGGTGGAGACTTGGGGCTCCGAAGAACGCATCATCGAAGCGGCGAGGATGAGTACTGGCAAGGGGTTTCTCGGATGGGGCGAAGACCTTTGCACAAACTGCGGACAGCCGAACCGAGAAGGGCCATGCCCTGACGGCCCAAACGATCGCGGTCCGTGCAACATCCAGTGGAAGCCAGGCGATGAGAAGCTTCTTCATTACCTGCACACAAACGCTCACGCCACACCGTTCGAGATGGCTGGCGCCATTGTCGAAGTCAAGGCTCCGATCTTCGTCTTCCGTGAGTGGCATCGCCACCGGACGCAAAGCTACAACGAGATGAGCGCTCGGTACACACCGCTCCCTGACGAGAACTACGTGCCAACCGTCGAACGGCTCATGGTCAACTCCAAGAGCAACAAGCAGGCAGGGACGGTCAAGGGGGCGGCGGAGTTGACCGAGAAGGATGCCGAGGGGTTTCGCGAGAGCCTCCGGATGACTTACTCCCTCTGCGAAGACCTCTATCAGAAGGCGCTTGCATCCGGCGTTCCCAAGGAACTGGCCCGCGTCCACCTCCCCGTCGGCCGTTACAGCCGCATGCGGGCTTCGGCGAACCTTAGAAACTGGCTCGCGTTTCTGACATTGCGCGAAGCGCCTAGCGCCCAGTGGGAGATTCGCCAGTATGCGAGTGCACTCCACACCATCCTCAAGACTCACTTCCCGCGAACGCTCGCGCTTCACGAAGAAGGGAAACGCTGACCTAGGTCAGCGAAAGGCAGCGCCATGAGCTTCTCCGCCAAGGTCTCCGCCGACCCATGCCCCAACTGCTCTAACGTAGGAGCAGCGAAGTACGCACTCAATAAGCAGCCCATCGGGTGTGCCGCGTGCCTAAGCCGTTTCTTTCAGACGCTGCCGCACGAATGGCGGCCGTGGCCAATGACGTTCTGGGATGATGTCAAGAAACTCTTTCGAGGTGTACCATGAACAAGGTCCGGAAAGAACTCTCGTGGCACGACGGTCACGCGCTCGTGGTATTCGAGACGCTCGGCACGACGCAGATTACTATTGACGTTCTTTCAAGCGAGCAAACAAGCAACCCGCCGCGAGACAGTGTCACAGGTCGCCGCGTCGTTCACTCGCTTTGCCTCACCGAGTATGGTATCGCAGTCCTCGAGTCATTCCTTAGGGAGAGGCGGGAGGAGCTTCGTCGATGAGGCTGCCAGCGAACTTTCAAGACATGGTCCACCAGGCCGAGGCCGACGTGCGAACAAGAACACTCGGCGTCATCCAACGAGATACGGCCATCACATGGGCAGCACGAGCTGAAGCGGCACTAAACCAATTTGCTGGAACGCGTGCGCCACGTTGGCTCTCAGACGCGACCGAATACTACCATGAGTCAATCGAACATGCCGCACTGTCGGGCGACGTGGAACTCCTCGAGTCTATCCGAGGCCGGCTGGGGCCGGCCTTCGCGAGGACGCCGTGAGCGCCGCACAGTACAAGCTTGAAGTCATGGTGTGCAAAGACGGAAGAGACTACACGGTCACCTGCTCGTGCAACGGATTCTCTGGACAGGGCAAAGACATGTACATCGAGGAGGCATTCAAGGAGTCCTACGAAGAGTGCATGGCCCGCCTTGCGGAGGGTACCAAGCCATGAGTTGGCATTTTGACAGATTCGTCTCGGTAGCCGTTACGCTAGTCATCTTGGCTATCCGAAACAAGGTGACGTGGGACACCACACTATCCGTCAGTCTTGGGTGGCTTATCGGCATCACCCTGATTGTGCTCGTGACCTGGGTCTGGCAAAGATCAAAGGAGCTAACATGATCCTCCCCACGGAGGGCGCCAAACTATTGACGTACGCCTGGACGTTTCCAGACGTAACACTGCCGTTCTATGGCTATGGGCTATGGGAGACGTGCTCCACACCCGCCGTCAGCGGTTCTGTCGTGCGCATCATCGTTCAGCAGATTCCACAACCTCTGGGCGTGCCGAGGGGTTGGTGGTGGGGGCGGTACTACCGACGTAAGCGCACCGTTGTCGACTGGCGCGTTCCTATCGCGGCAACGTTTGAGGCCAAGGCGTTCGTCGGACCACTAGACGCAGCCGTCTTCACTCCCATAGCGTTCGGCCTACACATTCGCGACTGGCACATCGAGCGTGGACGCGCTGAGGTCATTCGGTTTCAAGGTAATGGTAGGTGGCGCCTTACTGCATTAGTAGAGTCGCCATGATCCTCCCCGGCTGGACCTGCTCGTGCGGCGTGTTCTGTGGAGAGGGCAAAGAGCGACAAGCGAAGTGCCGCGCGTGTGGGGTGGAAAGGCCAGAGGTGATGAGCTGGGAGCGGGCGCGTGAGGCTGCGGTGGCGACGTTGGCGGGCAAGCCATATCGGAGCTACGTGGAGACAGCCAGGCAGTTGGCCGCGTTCGTCGAGAACGGAACGCGGACGCACAAAGTGTTTGAGAAGAGCTGACCTAGGTCAGCGTTTTGCACATGAAGAAGGGAAGTTATCATATGAAGCGCATCAAGAGTCGGGCGGGTAACTACGTCGCTACGCTCAACTCCAAACGCTTCAGGCGGTACGACGAAGCGGAGGGAGAGATGCAGGACGAGGAGGGTATCCACCTGTCAGAGCTGCGCATTGAACCACTCTACTTGGCGGACAGGTCATGAGTGCCACGGGTCGGAACCGGAAAGGTAAGGAGCGGCGTGACAAAGACTTCTACCCAACCCCTCGCTGGTGTACCCACGCACTGATGGCCCGCGTTCCATTTGGTCGTACCATCTTAGACCCAGCCGCTGGTGACGGTGCGATCTTAGATGTTGTAGCCGAGTGGGAGTTGGAGAAGGGTGGACGCTTCAATCGACTCGGCATTGAATTGGACCGTCTGCGAGCTGAGAATGCTCGCGCTTCTGGTCATACAATCTTAAACGACGACGCTCTTTCGGTCACGTGGCCGTGGTGTGATGCGGTAGTGACGAACCCGCCATACTCACTCGCAAGTGAATTTGTCTCACGATTCATATCGCAGATGACTGACTCTGACACTGGCGCGCTCACGTGCAAAGGCGCCTTTCTCCTACCGCTGTCATTCTTGGGTTCTGACGGACGGGCTTCCTTTCATCGCGGGTTTCCGAGCAATGTTTACGTCCTACCAAGAAGACCGAGCTTCACTGGGGACGGACAGACCGACAGTGAGGTATACGCCTGGTTTGTTTGGGAAGGTGCTCAGGGTCCCGGTTCTTGGGAGATCCTGGAGGAAGACTCGTGAGCCAGAGCATGATGAGACGCGCCACGCGCAAACTCGCTCGCGATCAGCCACCCCACGTCCAGCCCAAGCCCGAAGGGTGGTGTGCGCTCTGCATGACATGGTCTGGAGTCGAGAGTCAGGTCCGGATGGGGGCGGAGCCCGACCCGCAGGCCTTATTCATCTTCGGCTACATCGTCGGCAGGGACGGGGGTGAAAAGCGTCCCATCTGCAGCCGGCACCGAAGCGTCGTTGAACGGATGCGGCAAGTCATCAATCGAAGGATGTGAGGAATCCACATGGCGAATAAGAAGAAGCTCCAAGCGTGTAAATCCATTCAACCAGGCAATGCCAAGGACGGCGGCGGAGCGGTCTGCGACAAACGTCCTGGGCATAAGGATGCGCACAAGAGGCGCGGATTTCGGGCAAAATGGTAACTCCCTCTCCGGCACCACGTTCTCGGGAGATGACGATGAAGACGCGCAAGAGTCTCGACTGCACGGTCCTCTCGACCCGAAGCCTTCTCACCCTCATCCTGGTCCTCATCTTCGGCTGCGCGGGCACCTTCCACGACACAGCGCTGCCTGCTGGCGTCCCGAACCTCGTCCAGTTTGCGCCAGGGATGTGGCGAATGGGACAACCCCCGGACGACCAGGCGTGGCGCGATCTCGGTATTGCCGTCGGCAACCCAATTCCCTCGAACGTCACCATCGTGAAGCTCAACGACGAAGCGGAAGGGAGCGACGACTTCGCGGAGAAGTTTATGGGCTGGCAGGTCGTCCGAATCCCCCTACCTCCTGAAGACGGCAAGACGTGGACAGTGCTCGTGGTGCCGAGCAAGGCAGACGTCGATCGCGCGGTGGACGCCATTCTGACCGCTCACGCCGCGGGCAAGACGGTGCTCTGGCACTGCTCTCACGGACGAGACCGCACGGGACTCGTCAGCGCGCTTGTCGGTCGCAGGATGTTCGGCTGGTCGAAGGAGCAGGGGTGGAAAGACATGCTCGCGCATGGGTTCCGATGGGAGCTGCCTGGGCTCGATGCGTTCTGGGCTGAGGAAGGATCAAGGTAACTCTCATGCGCGCTTCGCGAGAGAACACGAGGGAACAATGACGAACGACCACGGATACCCACCGATGACCGCAGACGAGCGTGCCTTGTTCGCCAGAATCGGCACTCCTAAGGCAACGAGCGATGACCTCATTGCGGCGGCCACCTACGAGGCAGATCACGCCCTACGTAGCTTGCCGCCGCACTGCCTCCCGACTGAGGGAGGGTTGCCGCAAAATCCAGACCATGCGAACGCTTGCGCACACCGCTGCTGGTCCTTCCTGAAGTTGCTTGCGGAGCGTCGCGGTAGACCGTGCTCGCACGACAAGTCGAAGAGCGTTGCTCGGTATGCCGATGAGACCCAGCCGGAGCTATGGTGCCCAGACTGCGGGTCGGTGCGGTTGTCCGGGGCTCTGGTGTGGGACAGTCCGGCGAAGTGATCACGAACCTGCGCGCCATCCTGCGCGCGAGGACGGAGGAGACGGTGGTAGCAAGCGAGCATAGGGCACGCGCGTTCCTGGCATCGTGGATGCTGGGCAGGAAGGCGACTCCACCTGAGGTGGAGCGCGAGCGGTGGGAGCCGGAGTTCTTGGCCGCCATCGGAGCCGAGTTCGATCGCGTTCACGATGAAGCTCTTGAGACGGCTGCACGCATCGTCTGGCTTCGGTTCTTGGCCAACCGCGAGGCAGGGGCGGTCACGTGAGCAGTAGGCTTGCTGTGGAGAAGCCTGTGGAAAACCGCCCCGAGCTTGGGGGTTACGCGAGGCACACAAAGCGTGCCGAGAAAATCGCGTCAGCGCCTCAAAAAAGGCGGACGGCAACGGCCAGTCAATCTTGTTCCGTCCAGACAGGTCGGGCAGGTGTCGCGACGATGGCTGTTGCAACCGCGAAAGTTTTACCGCTGCCCGTCTTACCACTAGGCGAACAGGCGGACTTGCTGCGCATCGAAGCGTCTAGGACGCTCGATCCCGAGCAGCGCTCAACGCTCGGCCAATACCTCACCCCGTGCGGTATTGCGGCGCTCATGGCGTCCCTGTTCCAGCAATTCTCGCCGTCAGTTAGACTGCTCGATGCGGGCGCCGGGGCAGGCAGTCTCGTCTCCGCTGTTGTGGCCGAGATGTGCGGGCGAAGGGGCGCACCCGCTCGGGTGGATGCGGTCGCCTACGAAATCGACCTAGGCCTAATTACCTACCTGAAGCGGTCGCTCGATGCGTGCAAGGCCGAGTGCGATCGTCACGGCGTTCAATTTAGCGGCCATGTCGTGCCCAGCGATTTCATCGCCTCCGCCGTGCGAGATATCGATGGTGGGCTCTTCTGGTCGAATGGCCCGCGATTCACTCACGCGATTCTCAACCCGCCATACCACAAGCTAAACGCGCACTCGAAAGAGCGGCGTCTTCTTCGGCGTGCAGGCATCGAGACGAGCAACCTGTATGCAGGGTTCGTCGCGCTTGCGATTCAACTTCTCGAGCCGGGCGGCGAACTGGTGGCTATCACCCCCCGAAGTTTCTGTAACGGTCCGTATTTTCGCCCGTTCCGTGAATTCCTGCTTCACAAGACGGCCGTTCAACATGTCCACCTGTTTGAGTCGAGAACGGCCTCATTCGCGGACGATGACGTGCTCCAGGAGAACGTCATCTTCCACGTCATCAAAGGCGCGCAGCAGGGCAGTGTCCTTGTCTCGGTCAGCGAGGGGCCCGACGACGAGATGCCATCGATCCGCGAGGTACCGTTCGAGCAGATCGTGAGCCTCGGGGACCCCGAGTCATTTATCCGTCTCGTACCGGATGACTCCGGGCGCCGGATCGCGGACGCATACGCCAGTCTGCCGTGCACCTTGCGCGATCTTGGACTCACCGTTTCGACCGGAAAGGTGGTCGACTTCCGAGTGCGCCACCATCTCCGACCAGAGCCAGGCAAGGGCACGCAGCCGCTTGTCTACCCGACCCACTTCGCAGACGGCGTGGTGCGCTGGCCGAAGCAAGGGAAGAAGCCGAACGCGCTCGCGGACGTTCATGGGACGGGGGACCTGTGGATGCCATCGGGCACCTACGTGCTTGCTAAGCGCTTCTCATCGAAGGAGGAGCGGCGACGCGTCGTTGCGGCCGTGTTCGATCCAGAGATCGTGCCGGCTGAAAAGGTTGGCTTCGAGAATCATCTCAACGTGTTTCACGCAGAGGGGGCGGGTCTCGATCCCGCTGTTGCCCGTGGGCTGGCAGCCTTTCTAAACTCTACATTCGTGGACACGTTTTTCCGGCAATTCAGCGGTCATACCCAGGTGAATGCGACTGACCTTCGGAGCCTTCGGTACCCTTCCGTCGCTGCGCTGGATGAGATCGGACGGCGAACGACTGGCATCTCTCAGCAACCTCTCGACGAGGTGGTAGAGTCCGTGTTGGGCTTGTCGGCCATGGACAACCCCCTAATGCGGACGCGTAGGATAGATGAGGCGCTGACAGTCCTGAAGGCCCTGGATATGCCGCGGGCGCAACAGAACGAGCGCTCGGCCCTGACATTGCTCGCCATTCTCGACCTGAAAGCCGATCTGGCGTGGTCGAAGGCTGAGGCGCCGATGATCGGCATCACGCCGATCATGAACTTCATCCGGGATCACTACGGCAAGACGTATGCTCCGAACACGCGCGAGACTGTCCGTAGGCAGACCGTTCATCAGTTCTTGGATGCGGGCCTTATCGTCGCGAATCCTGATAAGCCGGGACGTGCGGTCAACAGTCCGAAGGCGGTCTACCAGATCGAGGCGAAGGCGTTGGAGCTGCTGCGGGCATACGGCTCCGCGTCTTGGGCCAGCTATCTAACGAGTTACTTGCAGCAGGCTGAGACGCTTGCGACACGGTACGCGCAAGCCAGAGACATGCCCCGCATCCCCGTCACGTTGCCCCTCAGCGAGGGGATACTCAATCTCACGCCGGGCGGCCAGAACGACCTAATCAAGGAGATCATAGAGGACTTCTGCCCTGCGTTCGCCCCAGGTGGGCACATCATCTACGTCGGTGACACCGGGGACAAGTTCGCGGTGTTCGATGAGCCGTCGTTGCGGGCGCTGGGCGTAGTGGTGGACTCGCACGGGAAAATGCCGGACGTGCTGGTGCATCGGAAGGATAAAAACTGGTTGCTGCTTATTGAGGCGGTCACAAGCCATGGTCCAGTGAACGCAAAGCGGCGCGCCGAGTTGGCCAAGCTGTTCGCTGGATCGAAGGCTGGCCTTGTGTACGTCACGACCTTCCTTACCAGGAAGGCGATGCTGAAGTACTTGGTCGACATCTCGTGGGAGACTGAAGTGTGGGTGGCCGAGTCGCCGGGGCACATGATCCACTTCGACGGTGAGCGCTTCTTGGGCCTGTATGGTTCCTAAGTCTCTGACGCGCCGCGCAATTGTTGTGCAGCCTGCCGAATCGTTGTGCGGGCCGCAATCATTGTGCAAAGCCCCGGCGCGCCATGGTCGAGGACAACGCGAGACGATGGGCCGAAGAACAACAGGCGCGGAAATAGCTGCCATGCGCGCAAGGACGAGGGAGACGAGCATGTACGACCGCAATGAGCTTCGACTCGGGCCTGTTACACACGATGAAGTGAACAGTCTAAAGGAGTGGCTCAGATCGTGGGGCGCCCCCGGTGAGCCCAACTGGGCTGACCCCACCGGGCAGGCGGTCCCGATCGCGAAGATCACGCTGAGGCGTTTGCTCGAAGCTGCCGCCCGCGGCGTGGACGGATTTGCTCAGGACGCGATCTCGCGCTCCGAGGCCCACGGTGTCCGCGAGTAGGAACGAACGACCGCGCCATCCTGCGCGCGAGGACGGAGGAGACGATGGCGAAGACGTGGGGTGTCTGGTGCGTACCCAAGAAGGGGCGTCATGTGGGGCGGTCCGCATGGCTGCGCATTGGGTATGGACTCCGCTTGGAGTTCGCCACCAAGCGCGAAGCACAGGAGGCATCGGACGCGCGCCGCCACGCCTTCGACGGTGTCTACATGGGCTCGGCGTGGACGTACTATCCTAAGCGGCTACGTAGTTTGAAACGGCGCGCTTAGATGCGCGCTTCTAAACAACGAACGAAGGAGATGTCTCGATGAGACTCACGATTGCCGGACTGGTGCTTCTCACGGGGTGCTGGGGATACTCGTCGGTGGACAACGATGCAGGTGACCGACGTCGAAGTCATCGAGACAACGCGTGAGGTTACAGAAGACGCCGAGCAGAAGAAGCGCGACATCCAGAAACAGATCGAAGTGCTTCAGGGCAAGCTACAGGGTGAGACGAAGTAGCCGCGATCGTGCGCGGCATCCGACAAGGAACCGCGCGCCATCCTGCGCGCGAAGAAGGACGAGATGGCCGAAGACAGACGAACCTGGCGCATATTGGATACTTGGCGGCAAACGTGGTGTCCAGAGACTCAGATGTTTTACCTTCAAGCCTTAGTGCTCGAAGACGAGTACAACAAGCGCGAGGCTCCCGGATCATCGCGTTATATTGCTGCGCAATGTGAGTCTGAGTCAGTGGAAACGAAGGACTAACACTGCGCGCTTGGAGATAGAACACGGTGGGTAAGTACGCCAAAGGTCGAGCTTCAGAGTACCGCCCCATGCGGCAGGGAGAGCGTCCGCTTTGCCGCACTTGCCAGTCATCAGGCGTCGTCAAACAAACGGACGGGTCGCTGCTGCTCTGCCCATTGGGCTGCCGCGTCGGGCAGCACTCGGTCAAGAAAGCGCTCCGAGAGCAGAACGAGCGCGAAGCGCGAATGGCTGCCGTCCGAGCGGGTAAATGGTAATGTTGAGAGCGCTAAAGAAAGTCGTTGACTGAACACTCAATAACTACTATAACTATCACCAATGCCAACGTCGAAGAGAAAACCAAGGCAGTTTGCATTCATCATGAATGACGAGGATAAGCGCATGCTCGACAGGCTATCGGCCGTCAGTGACAGGTCAGCCTCCCTCATTCTGAGGGAGCTGGTCCGGGCGGAATACCGACGTCAGTTTCAGGTGGAAAGGCCATTAGCATGAAGCTCGGCCCGCTCCTCCTCATCCTGACGATCCTCATCTCTGCCCTTGCCGTATGGGCTACGGGCAAGGAATGAAACGATGCCCGCCAACGCACGCCGATCACAGCCCGAGGCCGTGGAGCCCTCACGAGCAGGGCCAGCACGCGGTCGTCCGTACTCACGAGTGGACGATGTTGCACAAGGAGGGCGGCACAACGCGCTACCGCTGCGTGCAATGCCTACTGCTCCGTCAGCAACACTCGAACGGGTCAAGCCACTACCACCCGGTGGACGGCTCTCCACCCGTCACCCTCTGCCCGCCGTGCGCACCGGGGAAAGTGGGGTACAAGGGGAAGTAGGTTCGACGCGAAGGGAAGTAAGACCAAGCTGGTACAGAACGCCCGAAGAGCGGGAGGCTGACATCCGAATGGTATGCGCGATTCGCGAAATGCTTTCCCTTGGCCCCCTCTACGGGCACGGTAACGGCCATGGCGAGGATGTGACGGTGGCCGAGCAGCACGCGCTACCGGAGTACAGCTACAGTCACGGCTACGAGGGGAATCTGAGAAAAGGGTACAGGTGAGAGGTATGGCGATAGAAGATGTTTTGAGGGATGTTGGACTCGAGAGGGTACGGCAAGAGGATTTACGCCGAAGTGGCAAGTTTCTCTGGACATGCGCAGCCGAGGGAGTACCGCTCGACCGGAAAATGAGCGTCCTTTCGGAGGAGGTTGGCGAAGTTGCCAAGGAGGTAGTCGACGTCGGCATTGCGCGGGACCGGGACAAGTACGAGAAGGAAGAGATGGCGTTCCCACGACACCGCGAGGTGGCGTTCTTGCTGCGCATTCGCAAAGAACTCGTCCAGGTCGCGGCCGTGTGCGTCGCGTGGATCGAGGCTATCGACAGGGACCTGGACAAGCTCGACACGCTGGGCTGGAAGAGGGTAGACGAGACTGACCTAGGTCAGCCTCCGACGGGCGGGGAGGCTGCCTAGTCATGATCCGCGCCATCCTCCGCACGTTCACTGAGTACCTGGACCCGCCACGCGTCATCCACGATCGCAGCGGTACGTCTCCATACCTGTCTCGCTGGTACCTCTTTCGTGGCCAGCGTCCAACTATGCCAGACGGCTCGGAGCCGTTCAACGAACTTGGCAACCCAAAGCCGGGCGTCATTCTGCCTGACGTCAAGTGGTCACTCTACATGCACCGCTTTCATCGCTCGGACGAGGACGGAGAGCTTCACTCTCATCCGTTCGAGTGGTCCGTCAGTCTCGTTCTGGCGGGCGGATACACCGAAGAACGAGTTGAGCAGGCTGCTACCGTCCACCCATTTCCGGCTCCCGAGGCTGTTGTCCGAAAGACCGTTTGGCCTGGACACATCAACATCATCCGGCACGACACCTTTCACAGAGTCGATCTGCTCGAACACGATGCGTGGAGCTTCTTTCTTGTCGGGCCGAAAACCAAGAGTTGGGGTTTTTGGGACCGAATGACAGGGCGATACACGGAGTGGCGAGAGTTTCTCCGTCGCAGACAGACTCCAACCATTGACGAATACCGTGAAGATGATCGGGTTGCTGTCCAGAGGCGAGCGTGAGACCCATCACTCCCGCTGACCTAGGTCAGAAAGAGTTCAAAGAAGAAGTCGACATCTTCAAGACTTCACCGACGGTAGGTCTCAATGGCTGGCCAAGGCCTCTCGCTCAACTCCAACCACCATCACCAAAGCTAGCGGAAAGCGAAGTCCACATGCCTGGCGGGGTCTCGGTACACCCCATCGTCAAGACAGACTACAAGGGCGAAAAGTTCGGGCAGACCACCACGTACGAAGTTCGGTGGGCGGGGGGCATGGCGGTGTGCAAGACGGCTGAGGCGGCGGCAGAGGTCGCGCTGGCACTCTCCGAAAAGGCAGCGTCATGAGCGTCATCGTTCAGGTCACAGAAATCGTATTCGGAAGTCTCACAACCGTCGTACTCGTAAGTCTAAGCTACGTGTGGCTGTGGGACTGGCGAGAGCGGGTTGAGGACAAAGCGGCCGTCGAAAAGGCGAAAGTCGAAGAGGCTGATAAAAAAGCTCTTATCCACTTTCCGCCAGATTCAGCCATTGAGCCTTATGCCGAATACTTTCTCGACACCCCATGCCCAAAGTGCGGCGACATTACAAAAGCTGCGACAACAAAAGAGGGCTTCATCACTGCCGGGGTCAGCGTCGGCTCGGACGGCGTCGTGCGCGCGGGGATGACGCTCGGCTCGGTCGCCGTTCCGCCGGACACGGGCAACACGGCCGCCTGCGCCGTCGCGTTGGCCGACGGCAGCATCCTCGTCGGTACCGGTCCCGCGCACGGGGGCAAGGTGGTGCGCGTCGCGGGCGGCGTGGCGACCGAGTACGCGGATACCAAGGAAAGCGCCGTGCACGCGCTCGCCGTCGACCGTGCGGGCAACGTCTACGCGGCGACGACGAGCGCGCGCATTTACAAGATCGCCCAGGGCAAGGCCGAGGTGTATGTAACGATCCCGGACGTGGGCAGCGTCCTGTCGCTCGTCGCGGACCGCGCGGGGATCCTCTACGCGGGGACGGGAGACACGGGCAGCGTGGTGCGCGTCGAACCGGGCGGCAAGACGAGCGTGTACTTCCGGGCCGATGATCCGTTCGTCATTTCCGTCGCCATCGCGGACGACGGCGCGGTCTACGCCGGTACCGGCGGAGGCAAAGCGCTGCTCTACCGCATCACGGGGCCCGGTCGCGCCAGCGTGGTGCACGACTTTCACGGCGACAACGTGCACGCCATCGCCATCGCGCCGAAGGGTGTCGTCTACGCCGTCGCGAACGAGGAAGCCACGGCGTCGACGACCGAGACCTCCGAGAGCTCCGCGCACCGGACGACGAACGGGCGCGCCGCGCCGGGACCGGCAGCGGCACGTGGGATTGCTTACCGACCCATCTCATGCAATAGAGGTCAGTACAAGAACCTATACCGTTGTGAGGTCAAGGCAGTGCACATTCACGTTAGGTGCGAAACGTGCAGACTTCACTGGCTTATCGCGCCAAAGCAAAAAGGGGAGAATCATGCAGCACGAACCGTTTGAAGTCGAAGTCGACGCGCAGGTCATCCAAGAGGTGGACCAGGCGCTCCGAGCGCTCAGAATGCAGCAAGACAAGCTCACCGTGTCAATGCCTATTCTCAAGGAAGGACTCAAGCGCGGCGAAGAAGTCCGGGCGAGGCTCGCTCGCGAACACGGGCAACCTTCGTCATGAACGCCTCAGAGAATAAGGAGCTACGTAGGATTGCCGTCATGACACCAGAGCAGTGTCGGGCTGAGGGCCGCCGCAGCCTAGGCGTCGTACGAGAATACAAGTCTCAGGACGACGATGGCCGCTGGTGGTCTGTTTGCCTATGGCTTTCCGATAGTCTTGGAACACAAGGCATGCAACTCACATTCAATAATGAAGAAGAAAGTTTGCCGTGGAGGCGTGCGCTTCTTCGTCTATTCGGGCATCCCGGCGTCAGAACGAATGAAGACGCAGCAATCCAATCACTCATCGGTCAAGAATGCTACGTACTCCGCTGCTGGGGAACTCATAACGACGCCATCGAGGGGCTCGAGGTTGCTGGTAGGAGGCTATGTCGGACATCATTCCTTGATGGTTGTGGAGAACGTATCAAGCGTCCCATTGAACGAGAGAGGGATTCAGTGTCCTCGGAAATTCGATTTCTTGAACGCCGACTCTCTGAAGAACGTGCAAAACTCCGAACGCTGGAAGACGAGTATGTCGATTGGAAGTCCGTAGGATTATGAGACCGACCTCAGCCCCGTCCATCGACTGGCGAAGTCACGACCAGTTTTCCGAGCATACGCTGACGTGCGTCTGTGGGGCCATCTTTCGTAGTCACTCCAAGGCTGTATTGCTCACGGACGGCTGGAGCATCCAATCGCGGAGAGCCTGCCCCGTATGCGCGTCGCACACCGTGCGAAGGGCTGAGAGCGATGTGGAAACCATGACCATCGGAGGGCAAAAGTGATTACGCAAAGGCGGTGCCCGGGGAGCCCCGGCCCGCACGGCGGAACGTGCGTTGTCAACAATGGCTCGTGCATCTTGTGCCACATCCCCTACGAGGCGCCCGAATCGCCGAATGCACTCACGCGAACGTTCTCCTACGAGGCGGAAGTCCAGACGCCGACTGGCGACGATCCAAAGGCGTTTCAGACCAGCGTCAAAACGCGCGGCGTCCGAGTTGCTATCCCCAACGCTGCCGGCCATCAGGTTGAAGTGGGCGCCGAACAGAAAGACGACGAGCCGTGGTCTCCGCCCTATGTGAAGGTTGAAGCGTTCAAGGTGACGGAGGCTGACTGGTACGCCCTGCAGCGTACCGTCGAGCGGGCACTGCTCGAATACGAGGCGCGCTTTCCCGCAGACGGTGAAGTGGACGGGGCGTCCCTATCCAAGCCACCCAAGAAGCGTACGTGCGGCGGGTGCGGACGTCGCAGCGCCAAGTGCGTACCTACGACGAGCGGGCCGAGGGGTTTCATCTGCCCGGAATGCGTCAAGATAAATACTGACCTAGGTCAGGCACAAAGGAGCGCGTAAAAATGTCGATCGTCGAGCGTGGCACCAACAGTTACTACGAAGTGTCTGGCGAGCGTGCAGAGGTTGAGTGGGACGAAAAGAAGGGCGCTGTACTTACCGGCATTGTCTTGCCGAAGCGGGTCAGGTTTCAGTCGATTAGCCAGTCGCTAGCCGAAGAGTTTGCGACTCGAGTATACAAGCTCGAAGATATCGTGTGCGAGATTCATGAGGTTTCGCGCTAGAGTCATGAGGCCGACCTCAAACCTGCTGCCGCCAGAAGTCCACTACGCAGCGTGGATCATCATCCTCCTACTCTCCACAGTCCTCCTCGGCGCTGCCTTCAGAGCGATGAGGGCGTGGCCCGAGGCGGGCGTCTCGGAAGGGGTGGACCCGTGAAGATATGTGGACAGATGAGGATCACAGGTCTGTATCGAAATGAAAAGCGCTCTTGTTTGACTCTCGAGAATGATAGTAAACTCTATGTCAAGATATCCAAGATTGAAGTTTGGGTTGACACGGAGAGCGCGGACAAACTCCGTTTCGGCGACACGCTGTACGTGACTGTCGACACTCTAAAGGATGACCCGTGAGCGAGAAACCTCCCAGCTACCGCGTCGAGATGCGCGTTCGGAATAACCGCATCATACGCGCAAGAGAGCTTCTCGGGTATACTACAGCCGCCTCGGCGGCCGAAGCTCTGAAGGTCAACTACCACGA
>Ga0181523_10003259_pt1 | contig 14914 bp, 12 predicted proteins | sample PEATcosm2014_Bin_43_FD_119752 | JGI IMG/M metagenome (GOLD analysis project Ga0181523, IMG submission 119752) | Peatland microbial communities from MTU Mesocosm Facility, Houghton, MI, USA - PEATcosm2014_Bin05_30_metaG | ecosystem: Environmental > Terrestrial > Soil > Wetlands > Peat | place...
GTGTACTTCCCGTCCGGCAACATGATTAACAGGCCGGGACGATTGCCGAAGCGGAAAATCTTGCCCATGTTCGGCTTGAGATCGCCGATTTTTCCAGCGAGCACGGTATCGCTCGCAAGCTCGGTGGATTGAGGCGGAATCAAGTACCGAAAGACGGGATAGAGAAACGAAGCAAGAGAAGCAACGATACCCGTGCCTAAAAAAACTTCAACGAAGCGACGCCGGGGCGGCGGAGCTGGCCCGTTCCCCTTTTCCTCTACCACAGTTCGCTCGCGGTGGCTGTAGTGGCAGCGCGCAATGGAATCCTAGTATGGCCGGCCCAATACGGCTCGTGAGAACGACACTAATCCTCAAGAGCGACAAGCACAGCCGAGTCGGCTAGTGCTTTTTCGCCAAGCTCCGGATGTAACTCACGAGCCCCTTGATCTGATCGTCGGTAATTTTTCCCTTGTAAGCGGGCATCTTGCCGCCGCCCTTGCCGTTCGTGATGTCGTTGATCAGATCGGTATCCGATTCCTTCTGCACATCCGCGGAGCCTAAATCCGCAACCTTCAATTGCTTGCCCATGGCGGTGTTGCCGCTGCCGTCCGGCGCATGGCACATGGAGCATTTTGTCTTATAGAGAGTCGCGGAATCTTGGGCCCGCGCGACGCCGCATGCGAATAGAACCAAGATAACCGGGAGCGCAAATATCCGGATCAACTGAGTCGCAAATTGTTTCATTCTGTCCTACCCCCTTAAGATGTGACGAACCGAACTTCACCGCGGCAATCGAACCGGCGTTTCAACTCAGAATGTAGCCAAGAAAGAGAATGTTATATTGTTACCCTCGAAATTCTGCAATGGGATCGGCGCTAGTCCCACCGGTTCGGTGATGCCCTTGTCGGAATAGCCGTAATAATTCCAAGCTGTCTTGTAGCTGAAACCTTTGTAAATGTCGAACACCAGGCTGCCGTAGGGCTTCAAGTAATCAAAGTCCAGGGTGCCAGTGGGCGAAAGCGGATTGAGGAATGTCGTGTTGCCGCGAGCGAGGGTCCCCAGATAACCAAACGTCGCCGTAACGCGTTTACACGGCTTCCACATGACGTCGAGATAGGTGTAGCTATCCTGGCTGCTGTACAGGGACTGTGTACCCAGTGGCGCGGAACCGCCGCTAACGGGGCAGACCGATGTGAAGGTCGTCGAACCCGTATCGGCGAAACAGATTTCGGTTTGGGTATAGATGTCCATGTAATTGTAGCCGAGGTCAATCCAGAATTTGGGAGCGGGCGCCAGCGTCACTCCGAGGCTGTACGAACGGCCGTGCTCGATGTTGTCCACGGTATAAACATCGTCGCGATTCTCGTGGATGTCCAAAGCGGCGGTAAAGCTCGCCCAGGTGTAAGGGGTGTAGGTTGCGTGGACCTTGGCAACCTGCACTTCCCGCGGACTGATTCGCGTAAACGAATTGTCGTTCGATCCCAGATCGACGTCCGCATTGATTCGCAGCGTACTCACTGGCTTGAGGGTGACGCCGAGGAACGCAATGTTTTCGTGAATCAAGTAGAAGTTGCGTGCCGAGTCGTTGGTGGCCTCGGGAACCAGGTTGGTGGGCGAGCCCTCCTGGAGTGAGCCGTTGGCATTCAAGACGCAACCCGTCGGAAGTGTCGTAGAACCTGCTGTTGGTATGGCGCAGTCGCCGCGAGCCGCGAGGTAATAATTTCCCTTCGTCGTGCCCCCCTGCAGGTAACCCGGGGTGCCCCCGGCGCCTCCTGGGAAGTAGATCTCTCCCGTATCCCACGTTGCGCTGAAATCGGAAATCGCACGGCTCGTGTATTCATATCCGAGCCGGGCGGAGAACCAAGACGCGAAATCGTAATGCAGCTGGAAGATATTGCTCTTCAGGTCCTGGCCGAGAAATTGCGAGACAAGTTCATTCGTGTAATCAGCGCTCGCGCTGGTGTTGTGCGACGGGCAGTTCGCTCCGGTATAAGGCGCCGGGCACACGGTGGCAAAATTAGCGGGAGTGACCTCAGAAATCGGGAGCTGCAAGCCGGTCAAGCCGCCGGTCGCGATTGTCGCATATAGATTTGTCTCGACAGTGTCCCACATGCCGGGGATGCGCCAGTCGTCCCAATGGAACTCGTCGATGATGTGGAACTTGTCGGTAACCCGGTAGTCTGCCGCCCAATCGGCGTTGACGGCAACTCGACTCGCGCTCGCCGGTCCCGCCGTGGTGCTGATGCGCGCCAGCGTGCGAGTGCCCCAGCCATTTATAACTTCGTTGAAGTCAGGAATCATGTTCCTGCCGCCCGTGTATGCAACCGAACCGTTCATCTGCAAATTCTTGAAATAGCTGGACTCGAAGCTGAAGCGTTCCGCCGGAAACGACGATCGCGGATTCTGCACTTTGCTGTAGGAGAGGTACCCGTTGCAATTCGAGGTGACCGTTTCGGGCGTCGTGGTAGCGTTCGTGACTGGCGTGGCGCAAGGCGTCGTGCCCTGAAACACGATGCCCAAATCCACGGGCGTGCCATTCGCAAGCTGGTACAGTGTATTCGCGTCGGTCGCGGTTTGGTCCATCTTGGTATAGTTCAGCATTTCATCGAAGGAAAATACGGTGCGTGCGATGCCTCTGTAGTCCGCGCCCACACGATAGGCGTCAGTCGTTGTAGCGGTGGTTTGGCTCAGTTCGGTGTCCGTCCCGCCCTCGAGAGTCGTATCGCCCGGCCCGCCACTGAAAATGTGGGAATATCCCAAGCGGAAGCGGATTCGCGATTCGGGCAACAGTGTCAAATCGTAGTCCTGCATGTGACGGTCTTCGTAGAGCGCGTGCGGCGAATTGACGATCGCCACTGGCCTGCAGGTTACCGTGGTGCCGCAGGTGCTTGGGAACGTGGCCGTGTTCAGCGGATTGGCCAGTAAATCATAGTCGAAGAAATATTCGTCGCGGCGGTACAATACCCGAAAGTCGTACCACTTGTTCTTATCCATGTGCAGGCGGGAAACCGAATTCGGATCGCCGCCGTAGCCAAAATTGCTGAAGCTCAGGTTATCGAACAAAAGTCCCTTGTGGTTTTGCGCCTTCATGTCCAGCGTGTAGTCGAAGAGCCGCAGGCCGGAGCCCAGATTCTCGAAGGTGTTGTAATTATTCATGTTTCCGTTGATCACGCTGTCGCGATAGCCGAATTCCACGGACTGCTGAAAACTGTAATTACCGGATAGCAGTCCCGGATTCTCGCTCAGCGGTTGCGTTGGCCCCTGGTCGGGAAGCTGGGCCTTCGCGGCGGGAATAATTAACAGCACCGCAACTATGGCCAGCCCCAGCACCCAGGAACGCAGTCGTAATTCCTGCATTGCGGCGACCGGCTGCGACGCTTTGCCGGCCGTGATGCCTGTGAGACCTTTTTTCCCGTTCGTTCCTGCGTAGGCGAGGTCCATGGGCACGTCCTTCTTATTTGAAGAAAACGCTACTGAAATTCGAGCCGTGGATTTGCGTGTGGCACAGGGTGCAAGCCTGGTATTGCGCTGCCTGGTTATGGAACGACGGAGCACCCGGCGCGTTCGAGAACGAAGTCGTATGACACGACAAGCACAGCAAATTCACATTGCTCGTCTTCAACATGTGGGGGTTCGGCCCGCCGTGGGGCGTGTGGCACATGACGCAGCCTTCCGTCTTCACCGGCTCGTGCTCGAACACGAACGGCCCTTGCTTGTCCTCGTGGCACTTGTAGCACACGACGGATTGGGTCGCTGAGACCCGCAGTTGATGTTCTCCCACGGTCCCATGAGGATTGTGGCAGTCCGTGCACTGCACCAGGTGTTCGTTGACCCGGTGATGGAACGGCATGTTGAATTGCGCCTTCTGCTGCAGGTGGCACGTGTAACAAAGTTCCGGCTGCGGCTTAGCCAACAAGTATTCTTTGGTTTCCGCATGATGGATCGAGTGGCAGGAAACGCAGCTCACATCGCTGAGCCGATGCACTGATTCCGTCAGGTGCATGGCCTCCGTACCCGTCGCATGGCAGGTCAGGCAGCGGGCGTTGATATCTTTGGGTTCGGACTTATCAAAAGTGAATGGCAACAGCGACTGATTGGTGGGATCGCTGGCGTGCGCCGCCGCTGGCGCGTGACACGTCTCGCAGCCCTGCTTCAGCGGCCCGCCCCGGGTATCGTAGGTGGTCTTCCAGTGAGGTGAATTCGCCCAGCTGTTGTAATTGTCCTCATGACAGATCTTGCAGGTATCCGCGTCCACGGGGGGAGGAGCCTGATTCTGAGCAGCAGGTGCGGCAGGGGGAGTGCTTGAAGGGGGAGGAGCGTTTTGCCCGGCGTCCTGGGGCTTTCCGGCGGCGACTACCACCAATGCAGCGCACATCAGACAAAAACTAAAAAGCGATAGTGCCCTGCTCGGGCGCGTCATCGGCATTTGGCCTCCCTCAGCTAGGCTCGTCTGCGGCCTGCCGGAATCATATTATCTCGCCAGCAATTATGGGTGTACAAAAAGGAACATTCCGTGATGCCGGTCACAAATGGCCGTACCGGACGTCACAGGGCCTGGAAGGGGGATTTAGACCGAAACGAGCTTTTCTAGCCCGGGCCGGTTCTTGACTATGAGGGTCGAGCCATGCACTTCGATCAATTGTTTCTTCTTCAAGCTTGCAAAAAGCCGTGTCACGGTCTCGCGCGAGGAGCCCACCATCTCGGCGATTTCCTCGTGTGTGAGGGTAAGCTTCGCACGGGTAGAACCATTTCCTGATCCTTTGGAATCCGGCAAATCCAGAATGAACCTTGCCAGCTTCTGAATTGCCGAGCCCGATAGGCCAAGATACTTAACCTCTTGAAATGTGGCCTGATAAATGTGGCAGAGCATCTCCGCAACTCGCACAGCCACCTCACCGTGCTCCCGGAGGAAGTGCATGAAATCTTCGCGCCGGATGAAACTGGCCTGTACAGGTTCATGCGCTTCGGCAGTCAACCCGTACGGCAATCCGGAAATGGTTCCGGGCAGGCCGATCACCTCGCCGGGCTCGACCATGCGGAGGATGAGCGATTTCCCGCCCACGGAGCCGGCGGAAAGCTTCACTCGCCCATTACAAATGATGAAAACCCCGCGAGGCTCCTGGCCTTCAACGAAAAGAATCGCACCCTTGGGATAGGTCGCAGACGACGAAATCGCATCCAAGGATTCGAGCGCCCGCTGCGGGAGATTACAAAAAAAACGGTCCTTGTGCATCGGGCAGGAAAGGCAATTCTCGATGACTTTTAAACCGTACGGTGTGGTCACAGCCATAGCACAATCATTATACAACTGTTTTGGGGAGCGAGGCGGCGATTCCGCTCACGCGCCTCGGTGAGTAGCGGCGCGGGTAGCGTCCGCTTCTGCGTCGGCGTAGAGGCGGTCAATCACATTCTGGTATTTCTGCTCCACGATCCGGCGCTTGAGTTTCAGAGTGTAAGTCAGTTCGCCGCCGCTGAAACTGAAATCCTCAGGCAAGAGGGCGAAGCGCTTGATCGTTTCGTACTGCGCCAGCTTCGTGCAGAGGCGTTCCACTTCCTTCGCGATGCACTCGCGAACCCAAGGCGCGGCGGCAAGTTCTTCATGCGAACCCGCTGCGTGCCCCTGATCGCGGGCGAGCGAATCGAGAGTGCCGAAATTCAAAACGATCAGTGCGCTCACAAATTTGCGGCGATCGCCGATCACGGCGGCATTCAAGATGTATGGGCTGGACTTGAGAAGATTCTCGATGGGCTGAGGGGCTACAAATTTTCCGGCGGCGGTTTTCAGTAACTCCTTCTTCCGGTCGGTGACGTACAGGTAGCCGTCCGAATCCAGGTAGCCGATATCTCCGGTGGAAAGCCAGCCGTCGTTTGAAAGGACCTCGCGCGTTTCCTCGGGCTTCTGGTAGTAGCCCTGCATTACGCAGGGGCCGTGGACCTGAATCTCACCGTCGGCGGCGATACGGAGTTCGACATTAGGAATCGCGAGCCCGACGCTGCCGACGCGATTTTTTGGATAATTGCTGGTGGCGATGGGCGAAGTTTCGGTCAGGCCGTAACCTTGATAGATCGGAAGACCGAACGCCCAGAGAATTTCCGCGAGCTCCTTGGAGAGCGGCGCGCCGCCGGAAAAAATAATCCGGAAGCTGCCGCCCACGCCGGCCCGGATCTTGCGATACACCAACAAATTTGCGAGCGACCAGCGCATTTGTAATTTGAATGACGCGGACTTACCGTGCGCCCGCCAGGGGATGGCCTCGTTTGCTACGGCGAGCGCCCAATCGAACACTTTCCTCTTGAAGCCAACCGCCGCATGCCCCTGTTCCAGGATGCGACTGTGGAGTTTCTCGAAGAATCGCGGCACGGCCGCCATGAGCGTGGGCCGGACTTCGACCAGCGCCTGCACCACCTGGGTAACGTCTTCGACGTAAGCGATGGGCACGCCGGCGGAAAGAAAATCGTAGTCGGCGACGCGCTCGTAAACGTGGGCCAGCGGCAGAAATGAAACGGCGCGGTCGCGCTCGGAATCGAAACCGGCCAGATCGAAGCCGTCTTCCACGTTCGAGCTGAAATTATTATGCGTGAGCATCACGCCCTTCGGTTCACCCGTGGTCCCGGACGTGTAGATAATTGTGGCGAGCTGCTCGGGGTGGACTTCATCGGCGCGGCGGCGGTACGCCTGCTCCTCGAGCTCGCCCGTATCCGTAATCAAGAATTCGTAGTGCACCACGCTGCTGCCCGCCTCGGGCGGAGCCTCGACACAAATTATTTTTTCGACGGAGGTCAATTTTTCGCGGCACTGCAGCAAGCGCCGGACTTGCTCCGTCCCGGCTGCAAAGACCGCGCGCGCACCGGAATGATTGAGGATGTAAATCATCCGCTCGGTGGATTCACCGAAATAAACGGGCACGTCGGCGGCGCCCAATCCGAGTATGGCTAAATCGGCTATGTGCCACTCGGGGCGATTCGAGGCGAAGAGGCCCACGCGGTCGCCCGGCTTAATGCCGAGCTGTTCCAGCCCGGCCGAAAGCGCGGCGACGCGGCGCAGCATTTCGTGGGCGGAGATCTCCTCCCAGCCGTTTGCGGTGCGATACATCTGCGCGCGCGGCGAGTGGAACTTGTCCACGGCATCCAAAAACCTGCGGGGGAGGGTCGGATACGGCATAGCTCTGGTGGAACTTTACAGGAGTTTCGGCGCTGGACGCAATGGAACTGCCTTCCACCACGGTTCGGGTGCCGCGCTATCCAAGGGTGACAGGCTGCGCTAGTATGGCGCTTGGAAACCCTCCAATGGCAGAACACTCCGTCGAGACCCTGTCCGGTTACCGCCCGGTGCGAGCGCCGCGCGGCACGGCAATTTCCTGCAAGGGTTGGCAGCAGGAGGCCGCGCTCCGGATGCTGATGAACAACCTCGATCCAGAGGTTGCCGAGCGGCCGGAAGATTTGATCGTCTACGGCGGAACGGGAAAAGCGGCGCGCAACTGGGCGTGCTTCCAGGCGATCGTGGATTCGCTGCGCGGACTTGAGAACGACGAGACGCTGCTGGTGCAATCGGGCAAGCCCGTCGGCATTTTTCGCACACACGCGTATGCGCCGCGTGTGCTGATTGCGAATTCCAATCTCGTCGGCCACTGGAACAACTGGGAACAGTTCGGCGAACTCGACCGCGCGGGCCTGATGATGTACGGCCAGATGACCGCCGGAAGCTGGATCTACATCGGCACACAGGGGATTCTGCAAGGCACATACGAAACGTTTGCCGCGGCCGCGCGGAAACATTTTGGCGGCGATCTCGCAGGCAAGCTGGTTGTTTCCGGCGGCATGGGCGGTATGGGCGGGGCGCAGCCGCTTGCCGCAACGCTGAACGGCGCGGCGTTTCTTGGAATTGACGCCGATCCCGAGCGCATCAAACGGCGCGTCAAGACCGGATATTGCGACGTGATGGTGAATTCGCTCGACGAGGCCCTGCGCATTTTAAAAAACGCAGTGCGCAAGCGCGAGGCGACATCAGTTGGATTGATTGGCAATTGCGCGGACCTGATTCCGGAATTGGCGCACCGTGGTGTGGTGCCGGATTTGCTGACCGATCAGACTTCCGCGCACGATCCGCAAAACGGTTACCTGCCGCGGGGCGTTGCGGTCGAAGAGGCCGCCGAACTTCGCCGCCGCGCTCCAGACGATTATCGCCGGCGCGCGCTCGAATCAATTGCCGAACACGTGCGCGGAATGCTGGAGTTGCAGAAGCTCGGCTCGATTGCATTCGATTACGGCAACAACATTCGCACCTTCGCCTTTCAGCAGGGCGTGGCGGACGCTTACTCGATTCCCGGATTTGTGCCGGAGTACATTCGCCCCCTGTTCTGCGAAGGGCGCGGGCCATTCCGCTGGGTGGCGCTCTCCGGTGAGACGTCGGACATTCATCGAACCGATCAACTCGTTCTGGAATTATTTCCGCACGATGAGATTCTTTCGCGCTGGATTCGCTTGGCGGAAAAACGCGCGCGTTTTCAGGGCCTGCCGGCGCGGATTTGTTGGCTGGGCTACGGTGAACGCGAAAAATTCGGCCTGGCGATCAACGATCTGGTGGCGCGCGGCGAGTTGCAGGCGCCGATTGTGATTGGCCGCGACCACCTCGATTGCGGCTCGGTGGCGTCACCCTATCGCGAGACCGAGAAGATGTGCGATGGTTCAGACGCCGTAGCCGATTGGCCGCTGCTCAATGCCCTGCTGAATACGGCCAGCGGTGCGTCGTGGGTTTCGATCCACAATGGCGGCGGCGTGGGCATCGGCTACTCGCAGCATGCCGGGCAAGTGACCGTGGCGGACGGCACGCCCGAAATGGCGCAGCGAATCTCGCGCGTGCTGTCGAACGATCCCGGAATCGGGGTCGTTCGCCACGCAGACGCCGGCTATCCCGAAGCAATACAATTCGCAAACAAGTCCGGCATCAAGATTCCTCGCATTTAGTTGGTGACCGAGGATGCTATGCCGCATCCAATCAGCAGGTCGCAATCGCTAGCCGTTCGAGGAGGTCCACATGATCGTCGTCACTGGAGCTACCGGCCACACAGCGCGCCCCGCAGTGGATATACTCTTGGCGCATGGCCAAAAAGTGCGCGTGCTGGGACGTAGCGCCGAAAAACTTGCCGCGTTTGCCGCGAAGGGTGCGGAGCCCTTTATTTGTCATGCCGCCGACGCGTCGTCACTGACTCGCGCGTTTGCAGGGGCGGATGTGGTGTACGCCATGATTCCGATGGATCCTGCGGCGCTGGATATGTCGGCGTACCAGGACGGCGTCTCCGATGCACTGGCTGCTGCGATTCGCGATTCAGGCGTCAAGCACGTGGTGGCGCTTTCGAGCATCGGCGCGCATTTGCCGGATCGGACAGGGCCAGTGCTGGGCCTGCATCGCATGGAGGGCAAGCTGAATGCGATCCCCGGCATCAATGTTTTGCACCTTCGCCCGTCCTTCTTTATGGAAAACACCCTCGCGCAGATTCCCGTGATACAGAAAATGGGCATGATGGGCGGGGTGCAAAAGGGAGATTTGCCCATCGCGATGATTGCAACGCGCGACATCGGCGCGGCAGCCGCCGACGCACTTGAGCGGCGCGATTTCAGCGGAAGTTCCACGCGCGAACTGCTCGGCCAGCGCGATCTCTCGCTGGATGAGGCGGCGAGAATCATCGGATCGTCCCTCGGCAAGCCGAACCTTTCCTATTCGCGCATTCCCGAATTCATTTTCAAGGGCGCGCTACGGCAGATGGGGATTTCGGCCAGCGTGGCCGACGGACTTGTCGCACTGGCCGACTGCACGAACGACGGTTACATGAGACCGCAAGAAACTCGCACGGCGCTTAACACCACGCCGACTTCGTTCGAGGCATTTGTTACCGAGACGTTCGTTCCCGCATTCCGAGGCCAGGCCGCATCCGCATAATCGAATCGGACGGGCGCGCGGAATTGAGCCATAATGCCGGCTGATATGCCCCGCCTGCTACTGGTTACGGGCTGTTCGCAACTGCTCACCCTGCGCGGACCTGTGCCGCGGCGCGGACGCGCGCTGCAAAATCCTGAAATTATTTCGGACGGCGCCTTGTTGATTCGCGACGGCCTCATCGTCGCCGCGGGTCCGCGTCCAAAGATCGAGAGGCTTGCAGAAGCGCGCCGCGCCAAGCGGCTCGATCTCGGTGGCCGCGTAGTTCTTCCCGGCCTGGTTGATTCACACACACACCTGATTTTTGCGCGCAGCCGCGTGGAAGATTACGCCGCGCGCGTCGAAGGCAAAACGTACGAGCAAATTGCGCGCGCGGGCGGCGGCATTCTATCCAGCGTGCGCGCGCTGCGCGAGGCCATGGATATCCGGTTGAAGAAGCGCGCGCGATCGGAGCTCACCCAGTTTGCCGCGCACGGCACAACCACGGTCGAGGCAAAGAGCGGCTATGGCCTCGACGCTTTATCTGAATTGAAGACGCTGCGCCTGATGCGCGAGCTGCACCGGGAACAGCCGGTCGACATCGTTTCCACATTTCTCGGGGCGCATGTTGTTCCACCGGAGTTTCGCGGCCGTGCGGACGACTACGTGGATTTTCTGGTGCGCTTACTGATCCCGCAGATCGCCCTCGAAGGCCTGGCCGAATTCTGCGATGTCTACTGCGATCGCGGCGCCTTCACAGTCGCGCAGGCGCGGCGCGTTTTGAACGTAGGCCGCGAGTGCGGCCTCACGCCGCGCATTCACGCGGAACAAATCTCGCGCACCGGCGGCGCGCGCCTCGCGGTTGAGATCGGCGCCGCAAGTGCGGATCATCTCGAACGCATCAACAGTGGCGACATTCGCGCGCTTGCAAAATCAAACGTCGTCGCCACTCTTCTGCCGGGCTGCGATTTTCATTTGGCTACCGGGCGCTACGCTCCGGCGCGTGCGCTGATTGCGGCGGGCGCCGCCGTCGCACTGGCTACCGATTACAATCCCGGCACCAGCCCGACGCTCAGCATGCCAATGATTCTTTCGCTTGCCTGCGCGCAGATGCGTATGACCCCCGCGGAAACCATCGCCGCGGCGACGATCAATCCGGCCTATTCGCTGCGCCGCCACGCACGCATCGGCTCGCTGGAAGTTGGCAAGTACGCCGACGCCGCCGTCTTCGATGTGGCCGACTATCGCGAGATTCCGTACTATTTTGGTGTCAACCGCTGCTGCATGACTCTCAAACAAGGGAATGTGATTCATTCGTCCCTCGCAGCGGACACCGAATCGCTCGCTCCATGAAACGCCTCATCGAATGCGTGCCGAATTTCTCTGAAGGCCGCGATGCGTCCAAGGTGGACGCGTTGGTTGCGGCGATGAGCGCTGTGCCCGGCGTCTTCGTGCTCGATCGCGAAAGCGATGCTGACCACAATCGATCGGTGGTCACGCTGACTGGCGAACCCGAAGCGGTCGCCGAAGCGGCTATCCGCGGCGTGGGAAAAGCCGCCGAACTGATTGACCTGACGCGCCACACCGGGGCACACCCGCGGCTTGGCGCCGCGGACGTAGTGCCGTTCATTCCGCTCGAAGGATTTTCAATCGAGGATTGCGTGGCGCTGGCGCTGCGCGTAGGCCGCGAAATCTGGGAGCGATATCGCGTGCCGGTGTATTTCTACGAAGCCGCGGCCACTCGCCCCGAGCGTACAAATCTCGAAAGCATCCGCAAAGGGCAATTCGAGGGCGTTCGCGAAGAAGTGATGCGCAATCCAGATCGCGCGCCGGACGTTGGCGAGCCGAGGTTGCATCCGACCGCCGGAGCGGTAGTCGTTGGCGCGAGAAAATTCCTCATCGCGTACAACATCAATCTCGATACACCGGACAAGTCCATCGCGGACAAGATCGCGCGCGCCATTCGCTTTTCGAGCGGCGGCCTGCGTTACGTGAAAGCCATGGGCGTCGATTTGAAAGCGCGCGGGCTGGCGCAAGTCTCGATCAATCTCACGGATTTCGAGCAGACGCCGATGCACCGCGTGTTCGAGTTGGTGCGAAGTGAAGCCGCTCGCTACGGCTGCCACATCGTGGGCAGCGAGATCGTCGGCTTGGTGCCGAAAAAAGCCATTGAACTGGCGGCCGAGCATTTTTTGCAGCTCGAGAACTTTTCGCCCGCGCAGATTCTGGAGAATCGGCTGGCCGCTGCCCTTTCTGGAGTGCCAGCGGCACATGAAACCTCTACCGGGAAATTGGCGGGTCTGGCGCAGCCGCTGCTGGATGCGGTTGCCGCGCCGTCGCCAACGCCGGGCGGAGGTTCCGTGGCGGCGCTGGCCGGGGCGCTGGCCGCGAGTTTGGGCGAAATGGTCGCCGGCCTCTCGCGCAAGAAGAAGTCGCTCGCGGCGAACGCCGACGCGCTCAGTGAAGCCATTTCTGAACTCCGCGCAACCGGCGCACGCCTCGCCGCGGCTGCTGATCGTGATGCGGACTCGTACGACGCGATCGTTGCCGCGTCTAAGCTTCCCAAGGAGACGCGCGAACAGCAGACCGGCCGAGACGCCGCGGTGCAGCACGCGACACGGGTGGCGGCGGAAGTTCCGCTGGAAGTTGCCGAAGCCGCTGTTGCGCTCTACGAACGGCTCGTACAACTCGAACCGATCACCGCGCCGTCTATGATCTCAGACCTTCGCGTGGCCCGCGCGATGGCGCTCGCCGGTGCGCGCGGTGCACTTGAAAACGTGGCGATCAATCTCGCGTCTATTAATGATGCGGAATTCGTTGGCCGCACGCAGCGCAAAGCGGCGGCTTTGGAATATCAAGTTTCTAGATATTTGGCGGCAAGCGTCCCCGAACAGTCCGGGGCTCCGATGGGAGGAATTCGATGAGGCGGACATTCTATGTTGCGATTGCGCTCGCGATGGCGGCGCTTTTCGTTGCGGCGACCGGCTACGCCAGCCCGGTCAATAACGACATCATTGCCATGTTCCCGAAAGATGCCGGGGAATTTGCGTACGCAAATCTTCAGCAGGCGCGCCAATTTTCCTGGTTTCCGCAGCTGAAGGAGCAGATGCTGCCGGCGCGCTTCAAACAATTCGAGCAGTTCCTGGCTTCTGCGGGCGTGGACCCCAACACGCAGGTACAAGAATTGGCGTGGGCCCTCGTGCCCAATATGCCCACGAACGCCACCGCCACATCGGTTCCGACCAGCGAATCCGTCGTTGGCGTCGCGCTCGGGCAATTCAACCCGGATTCCACGGAGGCCTATTTCAACTCGAAGAAGATCACGCCCGTGAAGGTGCGGAGTTTTTCGCTGTATCCGATCGGCGGAGGCAACGATTCCGGCAATCTATTTTTCTGCTTCATCGACCGCAACACGGCAGCGTTCGGACAGCGAGAGCAGCTCGAACACCTCATCGCCGTGCGCTACGGCGAAGAGCAAGGAATCATGACGAACACGGAATTAGCGCCGCTGATCAATGAGGCGAATGGCACCGGCGTTGTGTGGGCCGTTCTCGATCCCGCTTACACGCGGCTCGCGATGCAGCAACTGGCGCCGGCGGCCGCGCAATTTCCGCAGGCAGCTCCGCTTCTTTCGACGATGAAGTCTATGATCGTCACCTTCGAGGCTGGCTCAGGCGTGAACATGCACTTCCAGGCCGTTTGCGCGACGACCGACGCGGCGAATACACTTGCTGCATTGCTGCAAGCGGGCTTGATGTATCAAAAATATCAAGCGCAATCGACCAATCCAGATTTGGCGCAGATGCTCGATCAAGCCACTGTTGCGCCGAGCGGGGATAGATTGGATATCCGGCTGACTCTCACGGATGATCAACTTGTGTCGCTGATCCGGCGAAACACGTTTGCCGTACAGAAGTAGCGGGCGCCGTACGGGGAGTTCACGGCCACGCCCGCGACGGCGCGAGCCGTTGCGTCACGGCCGATCAAAATTCAAAATAAACTCGAGGCGTTGTCATTCTGAGGCACGCTGCGTGCCGAGGAATCTCTCTTCGCTTCGCGAGGGGTCGAAGAAAGTTTCCTCGCTTCGCTCGGAATGACACGCTCGCCCAGAGTCCTCTCAAATTGATAAGCGGAGCCCTCGGGGAAAATGAAATTCACCTATCCGAGCGCTTACTTGGGTTTGTGGTGCGGGTTTAGCTAGCGCTGGCTTTCTTCGGCAGGAATTTCACAAGCGTCGTGCGCGCGCGGCCGTCCTGCGCGTGGAATTCGATTCGATCGATATCGCGCAGCAACTCCATGCCGCTCGGCGCTCCTCCCGGCTCCGGTGTGCTGGAAGCGAAAGAATCAAGTCCGATCGCCGGGGCCACGCCTGCGTGTTCAACATTAATCACCAGTCGATCCACCAGGCATTCGATGGTTACATCTACCGGAGACTTCTCCACCGCGGCTAGATCCACAGCTCCCTTGCATACCATTTGTGCCGCCGCAGCGAGACTCGCCCCATCGGCGGCATCGAAACCCGCCTGTCCGGCGCAATTCTCCACGGCGCCGGCGACGGCGGCCGCAAGCCGGTGATCGCCCGTGAGGTGAAGCCGCACGATGGAGCTTTCAAGTGGCATCGCTGTCCTTGTTCGCGAGCGGCATCTCGCACGCTTCGCGGCAATCGGGGCAGTAGTAGAGGCCGTCTACACCCATGCGAATGTTGTACTGCCCCTGGCAATAGCAGCAGAAGCGATCGCACGTGCATTTCTCTTCTGGCTTTTCGCAGGCCGAACAGAGAACCGTAGTCGCCATGGCGGCTCCTCAACTCAATATAATCTTCGAGGGGGCGCACGGCAAGGTATGCAGTGCGTTTGTGCCCTTGGCGCAATTGCGCAAACGGCGAGTGGCGCTTCGGATGCAAACCGGCGCGTTCGAGCGGTAGTCGCGAGCCTGCCTTGACACTCGTTTGAGACGCGTGCTAGTTTCGATTTGGTCAGAGAATTTTTGAGCCACGTGCGTGACTGCCCCGCCCACCACTCA
>Ga0181523_10003260_pt1 | contig 14914 bp, 10 predicted proteins | sample PEATcosm2014_Bin_43_FD_119752 | JGI IMG/M metagenome (GOLD analysis project Ga0181523, IMG submission 119752) | Peatland microbial communities from MTU Mesocosm Facility, Houghton, MI, USA - PEATcosm2014_Bin05_30_metaG | ecosystem: Environmental > Terrestrial > Soil > Wetlands > Peat | place...
GTGTGCAGCGACACCCCGCTCTTCGACAGCCGGGACAAGTTCGACAGCGGGACGGGCTGGCCGAGCTTCACGAAGCCGCTGGAGCCGGCGTTTGTCGCCGTGGACAGGGACGTCAGCCTGGGGATGATCCGCGACGAGGTCCACTGCGCGGTGGACGGCGCGCACCTCGGCCACGTCTTCGACGACGGCCCGCCGCCGACGGGAATGAGGTACTGCATCAACTCGGCATCGCTGCGCTTCATGACGCGCAAGCAGTACGAGGCCTGGGTCGAGGCACGGGCTGCGCGCCTCGCGGCGAAGTGACGCCCCAATGGACCGACCCCCCTGCGACATGCGCCGCCCCCTCTTCCTCAACCTCCTAGTCCTCCTCGCCATGACCACACTCGCAAACGGGGCCCGGGCCGATTCGGTCGTTCTTGGCGGCGGGTGCTTCTGGTGCCTGGACGCGGCCTACAAGCTGCTTCCGGGCGTGACCCGCGTGACCTGCGGCTACGCCGGGGGCACGGCCCAGAACCCCACCTACGAGGAGGTGTGCGCCGATACAACGGGCCACGCCGAGGTGGTGAGGGTGGACTTCGACCCGGCCAAGGTGTCGCTGGACAGGGTCCTGGGCTACTTCTGGGAGGTGCACGATCCGACGCAGGTCGGCGGGCAGGGCGCCGACATGGGGAGCCAGTACCGGTCGATCATCCTCTACGCCGACCCGGCGCAGAGGGCCGCCGCCGAGAAGTCGATGGCGGAGGCCCAGAAGAGCCGCGGCGACCGGATAACGACGGAGATCGTGCCCCTTAGGAAATTCTGGCCCGCCGAGGACTACCACCAGGACTACTTCGAGAAGCACCCCGACCAGGGGTACTGCGCCGTGGTGATCAGGCCGAAGGTGGACAAGCTCAGGCACCTGCTGGAGGCCGGCAAGTAGGGGCGCGGTCCAATCCGGGCGGCGGGCGGGTCCGCGCCTGGGCCCCCCGGGCGGTTGGTTTTGGTTCGCCCCGCGGCCCGCGTTTTGGATCATGTCATGCGATGGTCCCTGTCAGACCGCCCCTGCGAATGCGTTCGGTTGGCTTGCCGCTATGGCCCGGGCGCGTGGAGGAGGCGCCGTGAGGGCCGCGGCGGGATGGCTGGGGGACCTAGGCAGGCTCATGTGGGGGCTCCTTTACTGGAACGCCCGCAAGTCGGTCTTCCGGATCCGCGGCGCCTCAGGGCGCGCGCCGTGCCAGCACCCGAGTGACTCGGGCCGCGCCGGCAATACGGGCTGCGTGGCGTGCGCCGGATGGCGCGACGCCGCCCGGTTCCGGTGCCTGTGCCCGCTGCTTGGGGTCTCCGGCGACGGCGGGCGCGTCTGCTCCGTCGACGCGGGCGACGTGCGCCCGTTCTGGGGGCGCGCCCTCCTCATCTACGCGGGGTCGGCGGCCGTCCTGGGCCTTGCGTGCGCGCTGGGCGTCTTCTCGGCGCTGCGCGCGATCGGGTACCGCGTGCCGCTCCATGCGGTCGTGTGGCCCCCGGCCTGGCACAGCATCCATCAGGCGCGCGCCGACTACTTCTTCCGCATGGCGGTCCGGGCCTTCTCGGCGGGCGACGTCCGCCAGGGCCTGCTCGCCTTGAACCAGGTCTACTCGATGGACCCGGGCAACGTCGCCGCGGCCCTGCTCCTTGCGCAGTTCACCCAGGCCGCCAATCCGGACTATTCGGACTCGATCTACGGGCGGCTCCTGCTCGAGCGGCGCGGAAACATCGAGGAGACGGCGCAGGCCTGGTTCAAGGCGCTGCTTTCGAGGGGCGACCTCGCCTCCGTGGGCCGCCTTTCGGGCAGGATGCTCCGGGAGGGATCCGCGCACGCGCCCGCCTGGACGCAGGGTCTGCTTTTCGCCGAGCGGATGACGGGCGACCCCGGCGAGGTGGACAGGCTGCTTTCGCGCCCGGGGCAGATTCCGGCGGTGGCCCGCTCCGTGCTCTCGCTGGCGAGGGACATCCGCACCGGGAGCGCGCAGGAGCGGCTCAGGCGGGTGGATTTGTCCGTCGCGGGCGCAGCGGACCCCTTCGAGCTCTACTACTCGCTCGGCAGGCTGGCCGAGCTCGGCCGCGGCTCCGACGTCGTGGCGCTTCTGGACGGGCCCGCCGGGGCCTTGCTCGAGCCCTACGACCGGGAGTCGCTGAAGCTCGATGCCTGCTCGGTCATGGACTGGCGGGTCCTCGAGCGGAGGGAAATCGGCTCCATCCTCGAGCCGGGAGCCTCAGCGCCCGCCGTCACGCTCATCGTCGCACACCTGATACGCCATCCGGACGCCGGGACGGCCGAGTTCGTGTTCGGCCAGCTCGAGCAGAGGCCGCTGCCGGTCGCCGCGGATAACACGGGCTCCCACATCGCGCTCCTGTGCATGGCGGGGGTCAACGGCCTGGACGCGCGCATGAGGCAGGAGGCCCGGCTGCTCGGGTGGGTCGCCGGCGGCAGGTTCGCGGGTTTGAGCCGCATTACGGAGTTCTTCGAAAGCGCTGCCGCTGCCAAGGACCCCGCGGTGTTCCTGCCCGCGCTCCACCAGCTTCCCCTCGAGGTGATCTACGCCCTGACGGCGCACTACCGCGCCCCCGCCGGGGCCGGGCCGGGGCCGGCCGAGGGCGGCTCCCGTCAGCGCCCGGGCCTGTAGGGGTCGGCCTGGCTCTCGATCGCCCTCTGGCGGCGCTCGAGCGTCGCGACGACGTAGCGCTCGTTGAGCTCGTTCAGGACCTCGTCGACATCGCGCTCCTGGACATAGTGGGCGAGGGCGTGGGCCCTCAGGACCTCCCAGTAGTTCTCGAGCTCCTTCTCCTCTATTGCGGCGATGGCCTCAAGCGCGGCCGCGGCGGCCCCGTGGAAATCGGTCAGCCTCTTCGCGACGATGCCGCGGGCGTCGGCCTCCATCTCCTGGGCGGCGGGCAGCGCGTCCCGGTCGTGCTGCAGGGCGAGCTGGTCCACCCATCCCACGACCCCCTTGATGGGCAGCTCCGCCAGCGCCACGTCCTTGTAGGGGGAGTTCGCGGCGTACATGACCACGGTCCGCGCGAGGGAGTCGAGCTGGACCGCGGTGCGGTCCAGGCCATCCGCGCCCATGCGCAGCTCGGCGAAGGCCTGGGCGCGGTCGGCGAAGGCGGCGCGGGCGCCGCCCGCCGCTCCGGCGAACGACACGGACACGTTCTTAAGGTTGCGCGCAAGGGCGAGCAGCTGCTCGCCGTAGTGCTCTATCAGCCGGTCCCAGGACTTGATGGACTCGGCGATCTTGCCGCTTCGGCGGTAGTTCTCGGAGGCCTCCCGGAGGTACTCGCGCAGGCGGTCGCGGATCGCCGTCTTGAGCCACTTCTCGATCGCGTCGAGCTTGGCGAGCCTGGACGCGATGCTCGCAACGGAGTCGAGCACTTTCTGCATCGATGCCTCGAACTCCTCCCGCTGCCTCTTCGTGGCTAGTATGCCGAAGGGAGGACGGGTCTGCGCCACCTGCCCCTTCTCGGTATCCAGTCTCTCGTGCGCCTCGCTCAGGGCGGTCCGGCAGAGGTCCAGGTAAGCCTCGTCGCGCAGAAGCAGGATGACGTCGTCAGGCAGCGACATCGCCGGAATAAGGGCTGGGGCTCATGGCTGATCAGCTTAACAAAAACGTACCAAAGCGCTTTCTGGTCAATAGGAAAGGAATGGGTATAATCACGCCAACAGGCGGCTTGCCCGCATCCCGGCCTCCATCTTGACCCGAATCCGCGCAGGGGCTTCAGTGGGACGGGCATTCACGATCAACATGAGATTCCGAAGATTGGGCCGCACGAAGTTCAATGTTTCCGAGGTCGGGTTTGGCGCATGGGCCATCGGCGGGGGCTGGGGGCCGCAGCAGGAGGGCGACTCGGTGGCCGCGCTCCACCGCGCGCTCGACCTCGGCGTCAACTTCATCGACACGGCGGCGGGCTACGGCGACGGCCGGAGCGAGCGGATAATCGCCGGCGTCCTCAAGGGCAGGCGCGAGTCGGTGGTCGTCGCGACCAAGACCCCCCCGGCACCCGGGCCGTGGCCGCCGTCGCCGTACTGCGCGGCCTCGGAGCGCTACCCCGAGAAATACCTCCGCGAGAACATAGAGCAGCGGCTGCGCAACCTCGGCACCGACAGGATCGACATCCTCCAGCTCCATACCTGGACCCGCGCCTGGAACCGGAACCCGGAGCCGTTTGCGGCCCTGCGGAAGCTCAAGGAGGAGGGGAAGGTCCGGTTCGTCGGCGTGTCCACCCCCGAGCACGACCAGAACAGCGTGATAGCCCTCATGAGGGACGGCTGGGTCGACGTCGTCCAGGTCATCTACAATATCTTCGAGCAGGAACCCGCGGCGGAGCTGCTCCCCGCCGCCGCCGAGACGGACGTCGGCGTCATCGTTCGCGTGGTGTTCGACGAGGGGGCGCTAACCGGCAAATGGACGCCGGGCACGACGTTTGCGGAGGGGGACTTTCGCCGGAAGTACTTCGAGGGCGACCGGCTGGGGAGGGCGGTGGCGCGCGCCGGGCGGGTGGCCGAGACGATCAGGGGCAGCGGGTACACGCTTCCGCAGGCGGCAATCAAGTTTGCGCTGGCCCACCGGGCGGTGGGCACGGTCATTCCCGGGATGAGGAACGCGTCGCAGGCCGAGGCCAACTGCGCCGCGAGCGGATTGGCGCCAATGGAGGCGGGCCTCGAGCGCCGGCTGCGCGAGCACAACTGGCTGCGCGGGTTCTGGTACTCCGGGAAATAGCCGGCCGCCCGGGCGGCCCCCGTCACCTCGCCGGGGCCCGCGCCCGGACGGAGGCCGAGTGCGCAGGGGCCTCGAGCGGGCCTGGGCGCTGGCGGAACGCGACTTTCGTCCAGTTGCGCCCCGTCGCGCGCCAGAGCCTGCCGTTCTGGTAAACGAGGGCCTCCGCGGCGTACCGGTTCTCCGCGCCCCCCTTCCTCAGGGCCGAGAACTCCGTCGGCTGTATCTCGTAGTCCACGCTCTCGCTGCTCCCGCGGCTCGCGGAGGAGCCGGCGCTGGGCTGGGCGCCCAGGCTGAGGCTCGCCCCGCTCCCGAAGTTGCGCAGCGCCTGAAGCCTCTTGCCGACGAGATCCGCGCCGAGCTGGTTCGTGTCGCGGTCGCTGTTGGCGTGGAATATCTTCGTGCCCATGTTTCCCAGCAGCGAGTCGGCCATCGCCCTCCCGCCGGATTCGCCCCCTAGGGCGCCGATCAGGCTCGGGTAGTTCTGCGTCAGGTACACGCTGGCCACGCGGGAGGACCGGGCGGTTGCCTGGAAGAGGGGGTCGTAGCGGCTGGCGAAGTGCTGGCACTCGTCCGCCCAGAGGAACACGGGGCGGCCCTGGCCGTCGCCGTTGTCGGCGCGCCGCTCGACGGCCTTCTGGAGGCAGTATTTCCAGAGAACTGCCGCCATCCGACCGACCGCCGACCATTCCTTCACGGGCAGGTCCACGACGACGATCCTGCCCCCGATCACGTCCTCGGGGCAGATGGTCGAGCCCTCGCAGAAGAGCTCCCTCATCTTCCCGCGCATGAGCCCCTCGGCGAGCGTCGAGAACATTGCGACGACGCTCGCTCGCGTCTTGTCGCCCAGGGCCGGGTAATGGGCGAGCCAGTAGCCGGCGACCTCGCTCCAGTCCACCTCCCAGGAACTGCCGAGGGCGCGGGTCCTCGCCTCCTCCAGGCGGCGCCAGCACCCCGACTGGGACCGCCAGGAAAGCGACGAGGCTGCCGCCGGATCCGCCGGCGCGCCCCTGATCACGTCGAACATGGCGTGGAGGGACACGGGCTCCCCGGCCATGACGAGGACGTCGACGCAGTTGCGCACGAGCGACTTCATCGCCCGCTCCCAGAACGGGTCGCCGCCGCGCCCGTGCGGCTCGTCGGAGCCGATCGAGGAGACCTCCATGAACAGGTTGACCAGGTTCTCGGTGAGGCCCGCCCCCGCGCCGGGACGGAGGCACTCGTGCTGCATGAAGTTGAAGCTCCATCGGCCCCCGCCCCCGAACATCACGAGATCGGGGCCCCTGCCGGCCTGGTCGGCGTAGCCCCGCCACAACGCCGGCTCCTCGGGCTTGGCGCATAGGACGAGCCCGCCAAAGCCGGCAGCCAGGAAGGAGGTCGCGATCGCGCGCCCGCTCCCGGACGTCTTGCCCGACCCGGTGCCGCCGAAGATCATGGTGCCCTCGCACGCGTCCCGGATGGTCCAGGCCTCCCCGCCCATGTCCACGAGCCCGCGCCGGTCGGGCCACGAGGGCAGGGGCGGGGGCTCCCCCCCGCTCACAGGCCCCGGCCTCCGAAATCGCGCTCGCAGGCGAGCTGCGCGAGCTCCGCCCGCTCGATGAGCTCGTCCAGCGACGGAAGCGGCGCCCTGTCGGCAAGGCCGGCCCGCCCGTGGCGCCCGGCGCCGTGGCCCAGCTGCCTCGCCCTCCGGTTGAGCTCGGCGCCAAGGAATCGCGCCGACTCCATGAGCCGGTCGGGTTCGACGCCTTCCGGGAGATGGTCGATCGTCGCCAGAATGCGGCCCAGCATCAGCAGGGGGTCGTCCAGGCCGACGTGCACCAGACGGTCGTTCACCTCCCTGAGGGTCTCGGCGAACTCGTCGACGAGCCAGGCCGACGCCGCGCGATGGGGCTGCTCAGGGCCGCACCCTGCTCCCAGCTCCGGATCGCCGGGCAGCTGGACGCTGGCCTCGAGCGCCTCGATCCGCGGCGCGTGGCAGTGGGCGGGGTCGAGCCGGGGCGTCGAAAACAGGGCGGACTCGTAGGGGATGGCCTTCGCGCGCAATGCGGCCGCGTCGAGGAGCGCGAGTTCCCGCGGGCAGGTCCGGCTCAGGTGCTCGCGAACCGCTGCTCTCCAGGGGCCCTCGCAGGGCATGTCGACTTTCGGGGGCTTGTAGAAAAAAAGGGAGCGCGCGAGCGCCGACTCCAGCTGCTCGGCCATCGCGGCGATCACCGCCGCGGGCAGCTCCGCGGTGAAGTCGTCGACCGACGGCTCGCGGTTGCCGAGAACGATCCGCTCAAGCATCCTTAGGACCGCTATGCGCGGCGCCTCGATTGCGGCGACTAGCCTGCCGGGGACTCCGTCGACGTTTAGGCAGGGAGCCCTGTCGCCGCACGCCTCCGCCCTGTACCCGATTTCGGAGAGCGCCTCGGCCTGCCTGCCGATCCACTGGCGCCTCGCCCTCTCCCCGGCGCGGGCGAGTGCGGCGTGATCGACGCACGCGAGCCGGGCCGGAGCCTCCTCGAAGGCCGTGAAGTTGAGAACCCGCGCATGGACGTGCAGGAACGGCATGAGCCAGCGGTTGTTGGGCTCCACGAACTGGCCCGCGAGCATGCGCCCGGTTTGGCGTACGCCCGAGGGCCCCGGTTCGCGCGCGCACACTCCAGGCTCCAACCGTACGCAGAAGTCATTGCACAGCAATATGAAACGATCCACCACGCGCCTGTCGCCGGCGACGAGCGCGAGCGCCGAAACGGACGGGTCGGCGGTCTGGACGAAGTCGAACGCCCCGAATTTCCGCGCGGGCCGCCCATAGGCCGCGGGAAGCGGCCGGTGGGGAGCTATGCAGCCGAGGTCGTAGTGCTCGGGCCCGAAGCCCTCGAACCACGGGATCGCGCCGTGGAAGAGTTTCCTCCACCTCTGGAGGTCGAGCCGTTCGGCGAGAAGGGGCATCGATCCCGAAAGGGCGCCGACGCAGTACGGCTTCGGCAGGGGCGCCAGGATCGAGGGGTCGGCTCCCAGAAGGAACCGGTGGTAGTGCGAGTGGTGGCTCGAGTTCGCCGCGAGGGGGAAGGGGAAGGTGGAGCTGTCCATGGCCGGTCTCCTCACGGGGAGGGGTGGAGCGGGTTCCGGCGTTCGGCCGGCCCAGCGGGACGGCCTTCCGGATCGGTGCGTCGAGTGGCATCGGTCGCCATGGTGCGCACGGTGCGCGGGCGCGCATAATTAGACAAGTCTAAAATAGTACATTAACGCTTTTGTTTCCCGCGCGCCCGGGCCGCCCCAAGGGCGGCTTTCGAGCGCATCCCGTCGAGGATGATGAACGTGCCGTCCAGGCCGAGAAGCCTGCGCACCTGGGCGCGCACGGGGGCGCATGCCCTCCACGGGGGGATGAAACCGTCGCCCGGGTGGATCCTGAGCCCGGCGATCCGCTCAGGAAGCCCGAGGAACCTCGCCGCCCAGTGGAGCGGATTCCAGTCGCCGAACCACCATGGAGGGATCCCGCCGTCCGCGGTCGCCGGCATGGCGATGCATTTCCTGAAGAGCCATCGGCCCTCGGCCGGGGCGAAGACAACGTGGAACGGCGGCAGGGTCCGCAGCACGCGCCGCGGCAGGAAGGGCTGCTCCGAGAACGACACCGTCGTTGTGCGCCCCCCCTGGCCCGTGGAATAGGAGAGCTGGCGGGAGATCCGCCCGCCGACCAGGTTCGAGCTCTCGTCGGCGCATTCCTCGGTGGCGGCCTGGCAGATCCAGCGGTTGCGCAGGTTCGCGAGCAGGGGCGCCGCCTTCTCCCTTCCGCCGAGCTTGAGCCAGACGGCGTTCTGGGACTGCGTCGCTGCGTACACGGCCCCCTGCGCCTCGCGCACCACGTCCGCCTCGCAGTCGGCGCGCACGGCGTGGCGCTGCCACTCGTCCTGCTCCACGAGGACGACGTTCCGGTTGAGCCATTCCGGATGGTCCCCGCGCCTGTCGTACCTCTCCAGGATGACCTGATAGGCCAGCGCCTTGATGAGCGTCGCAACATACCGGCGCTGGACCGCGAACTTCTGCGGGATCGCGAGGCAGACGACCTTACCCCGCTGGATGTCCCGGAGGTCGAACGTGCTGTCGGCGCAGAAGACCTCGGCGATCTCGGGCTCCGAGAAGGGGACGAGGAAGTTGTACAGCGTGCTGCGCACGCCTCCAAGCTGGTCCGGCGGCTGGTTCCAGTAATTGTTCTCCAGCTGGAATCGCGCCTCGGCGAACGCGTCGGATGCCTGGAGCTGGGGGTGCTCCTCCAGGCGCCGCAGAAGGTATGCGCGGTAGCTCTCCTGCACGGTGAGGATGTCGAGGAGCCTCAGCAGGCTCGGCCCGTCCTCGCGGCCCGGGCGCGGCGCGCCGGCCTTTGCCGAGCGGAGAAGCCGGATGCCCCAGGCGATCTTGTCCCTGGCCTGGGGGACGAAGAACTCGTCGCGGGCCTCCGCCTCCTCTACCGCGAGGCCCGTGTCCACGATCATCTTCGCGCAGGTGTCGGCTGGAACCTCGTCCATCGAGACCAGATTGAGGCGGACGCAGGGGAACCAGTCGCGCGGCGCCCAGGACGGCCGCGTGCGCAGGACGCAGAGGTCCTCCTCCCTGGCATGGTGGCGCAGGAGCGACTCGACGGCCTGCCATTCGTTGCCCTTTTCACCGCAGACGAAGCCGCCCCATGGGGGGACCCTGAACCTCATCGCGCGGTAACGGTCCGACGCCTCCTGGAGATTCCTGTCAAGGCGCTCGCCATGCGCCCTGAGGCGCCCGATCTCGGCCTCGATGCCCGGGGCCGGGCTGGCGGTGCGCCCACCAGGACCCTCCGTGTCGCCACGCATCCCGTTTACATGGAGGATATTATGCTCATTGCTCGCCTCGATGAGCGCCGCGCCCATCCGGGCGATCTGATCGTTCAGGTCCCTCCACTGGGCGCGATGCTCGTCCTTGAGGCCCTTGAACTCGGCATGAGCCCGGCTGCCGGGCCATTGCGGCCGCTCAGTCCCCGACTCGTTGACGCAGAGCGAGTGAAGCCTCGGGATGATGCAGGCGAGGGTCTTGCCCGAGCCGGTGGCCCCGGTGATGCATCCGCCGCGGCAGCCCGCGCTGCGGCCGACTGCGACCCCGGCATACGCGTACATGGCCCCGGGGATCCTTCGATAGACCGGCCTCCTCTGCTTCGGGCCCAGGACGATGTGCGCCAGCGCGGCCCAGCCCGCCGGCTTCGCCCACCACCCGATGAGGGCCAAGGCGCGGGCCAGGCGCGGGAAGCTGCCGGGCGGGAACCAGGCGGACCCCGGGTGCCAGGGGGCGATCACGCCCGCGCGCTGGAGGAAGTGCACGAGGAGCGCCGCCCCGCTAGCGATGAGGAGCGCCTCGGCCAGCCGCGCGAGGACATAGCGCGCGTACTGGAGGCGGTTCACGCCCGGCAGCCGACGTTAACTCCAATAAGTAGACAAGTCTAAAAATCGCGTTCCCGGGGCGCGATGGGCCCGGGAGGGTTGCTCAGCGCCAGTGGCCCCCCCGCCAGATCCAGCCTCGGCCCCCGTGGGCCCAGCCGCCGGAAATCCAGACGGCGCCCCTGAACGGAGGGCGTGCATAGTGGCCGGGGTTCCAATACCAGCCCCCGTTCCAGCCCCAGAATCCGCCGATCCAGACAAAGCCCGGATAGGGGGATTCGGGGATGTATTCGGAGATCGGCGCCGGGGGCTCGACCCCGACGATGGTCCCGTCCGCCACGGCCGGGGCGGGGGGAGGAGGCGATGACGGCTCGGGCACCGCGGCCGGCGGGGCGGGCTGGGCGCCCGACGGGGCCGCCGGCTGGGCCGGGCCTGCAGCCGGGCCCGCGCCCGGAGGCGTCGGCACGCCCTGGGGCGGCGACGGGGGGCCTCCCACGGTCCAGGCCCCGTCGACCCAGGCCCAGCCGGTGTTGCCCTGGACCCAGTGGCCGGGCACCCAGGTCGCGCTCGGCGACGGGGGGAGCTCCCAATGGCCGGCGACCCAGATCCACTTCTGGCCGTAGAAGGACCAGTGTCCCGCCATCCAGACGTAGCCCGGGCCGGGCGACGTGGTCACCTGCTCGGAGACGTCCTGGGCCGGGGCCTGGTAGACGACCGTCGCGGGGCGCGCGGGCGCAGGGTAGTACAGGGGCACGGCCAGATTGAGCCCAAACCCTACGTAAGCGCGGGCGCCGGTGGGTGCTCCTAGTGCGATCAGTGCTGGAACGAGTAAGATTGTCTTGGCATTCATGGCATTCCGAGAGCTTAGACGCCGGTTAAAGACAAAGGATTCACGCTCTATGTTCCACCGCGGCGGGCGGAAGCCGGCCGCCGGCCGCCTCAGAGCATCCCCCGGACTCCCGGGATGCGCCGCACGATGTCGGCGGCGGCGAAGGTCGCGGCCAGTCCGCCGGCCGTGAGCATGGACACCTTCAGGAACGGGTCGGCGGCAAGCGGCCGCAGGGCCACGGTCAGGAGGACGAGCACGGGAGGGTGGAGGAGGTAGACGGCGAACGAGCGATCGGCGAGCCAGCGGGCAAGCGGGGTCGGCCTGTCGAGCTCCGCCGAGCAGAACGCCAGCGCCCCCAGTCCAAGGCCAAAGCCGGCCAGCTGCTCCCAGGCGGCGAGCCCGAGGGCCGCGAGGTGCCACCCGCCGGCGAATTCCCCGAGGCCCTTTCCGCTGAGGATCCCGCCCGCGGCCAGCACTGCCGCAAGCGCGGCGGGCCCGAGTATGAGGCCCGTCCAGCCGGCGCGCCTTGCAAGGGAAGAGCCGGCGAGACGCTCAAGCCAGGCGCCGCGCGCGGCGGCAACGCCCGCGCCGAAAGCGAAGACATACTGGGGAAAGTAGCCCAGCTGCATGTTGAGCACGGATGTGCCGAGCGGCTGGACGGTCCGGACGAGGAACGTGGCCGCGGCCAGCGCAATGCCCCAGGCCCAGATGGCCGCCGGACGCGGGAGGGGACCGCCTGGCGCGGGGGCCGGCGCGGGCGCCGGGCGCACGGACCGCCAGGCGGCGAGCGCGACCGAGAACGCGAGCAGCGCTGCGGCGAACCACATCGGGCCGCTTTCACCGAGGAAGCGCCCGTGCGACACGTACCCCAGGTACGCACCCCCAATCGACCCATAGGCGTGCCGGTTCGGATTGATCACGAACAGGATCAGGGGGCCGATCACCAGCATGTACAGGAGGGTCGGCAGGCCGAGGCGCACGAGGCGCTCCCGGACGTACGGGACGGCGCCCCTGCGCCCCAGGGACCCGTTGGCGTAGTACCCGGCGACGAGGAAGAGGACTCCCATGAAGAACGACTGCAGGTGGGCCTGCCAGAATACGAACGCGACCTTCATGGGGAGGGGCGGGTCGGGCCCCTCCTTCACATACCAGCTGCCGACGTGGCTGTAGGTCACGCATGCGTGCATGTTGACCACCAGCACGATCACGAGCGTCCTCAGCTGGTCCACCCACGCCAAGCGGACGTTCCCGCTCGGGGACTCCGCCGGCAATGGGTTGGACATCAGCGGCCCCGGCCTACGTCACCAGAAGAAGAAATCGCCGCGGGTGAAACTGGTCGTTGTCGGGGTGCTGTTCGGCGCCCTGGACTTGAATCCAGCGTCATAGAGCATGTTGCGCGTCGCGGGCTGGATGTAGACCCTGTCGCCGATGCTGGCCTGGTAGGTATTGCCGACATAGTCCCCGCGGAAAAAGTCGGACACGAACAGCTGGCCGAGCGACCCGTTGAGGGTGAGCGTGAGCTGCGGGGTCCACCAGTCCTCCTCCATCCGCACGAGGTTCTGGACGCCGCCGCTGTTCGTCGTCGCCGTGGAGGGTGTGTTGCCGGTGAGGATCGCCGCGTTGATGGTCATGCCGTTCGGCGTGCCGGCGCTGGCAGGATTAATCGTGCCTGGCCAGGGATCCGTCGTGGGCGCGCTCGCCACGGCCTGGCGGCTGGCGATGGGAAGGCCCGACTCGGCGAAGGACCACGCCTGGGAGACCGCGGTGACGGCATCGCCCATGATTGCCGCCGGGTTGTTGATGAGGGTGCTCGAGACGGGGATCTGCGTGGTGTTGTAGTCGCCCTGCACGAACACGCCGTTGTTCGAGGCCACGGAGAACCCAAGCGGCCCGCCGCTTTGATCCGGGTAGTTGGGCGTTGTCGTGGCATCCGCCAGGAGGATGGCGTTTAGATTGTTGGGGACGCCAAGCGCCGCGTTGTTGGAATTGTCGTAGATGTAGACCAGCCCGTTGTAGCCGGTGGCCGCCCCGAGCGTCGTCGGATTCGCCGGCAGCAGGATGTTCAGGGCGTCGTTCAGGTTGCCGATGTCGAGCGTTGACACCTCGATGTTCGGCGTGCCGTTGACCAGCTCGCGCTTGTCGACGGCCAGCTGCCGCGTGCTCGTCACTGGGTTCGGGATCGAGCCGCCCGTGATGGCCGCCTGGAAGATCGAGTCGTACGCCGTCGGGTTGCCCGAGACGCCGTAGTCCACCGTCGTCGGGCCCGAAGTCGGCTGGTTGATCGTGATCAGGAGCCCCGCGCGGTTGTACATCCTGCTCGCCGCCACGTACGGGTCCTCGGGAATGAGGGCTCCCGAGGAGTCCAAGGGCGGCGGGGCGACGACCGCCCTGTACACCTCGTTCGGGTCGACAATGCCCTGGGGATCGGTGTAGGCGAGGGGGTAGGTCGCGATGTCGTAGGCGACGTCAACGCCTCCTATGAAGCTCGTCTGCGAATTGAGCTTTACGACCTGCAGCGCGCGCTGGGCGGCCTGGTCGGACGGGGGGGCCGCCAGCGGGTTGGGATTGTAGACCGGGTCGTTCAGGGCGCCGCTTCCCTCGAGGCGGTCGGTCTCGCCGGAGAGCGGGTCGGAAGCGCCGTTGTAGTCCTGGAAATAGTATACCGTGTCCGCTATGACCAGCTGGTAGCCGGGCTGCGAGCCCATGTAGGCGCTCGCGTTCGTCGAGACGGGCCCCTGGATGACCATGTTGCCGCCGGCCGCGATCTCGAGGTTACCCTCGTAGAACACTGCGAACTGGAAGAGCGAGGTGCTCGAGAACACGAAGTGCCGGCCGGAATGGAACTGGATGGGCCCGAGGACGGGGTTGACGATCTGCGCCACGGTTTGGGCGGTGAAGTAGTAGTTTTGTCCGGTCTCCAGCGTCCCGGGGACTATGCCTTCGGCGCCGCGGCTCGGGGTGCCCAGGTTGTTAAACTGGACCAGGCGCCCCACGCTCCAGCCGTCCTGCATGTTCGTGGAAAAGGGCGTCAGGAAGTCGTTTATGGTTGCGCCGCACACCTGCGGGTTGGATCCCGTGGGGTTGGTCAGGTTGTTCTGGACGCTCGCCACGTCGGTTCCCCCGAGGAGGGCCGTCTTCCACGAGAAATAGAGGTACTCCATCTCGCTGTCGGCGACCTCCTTGGCCTGGTCCAAGATGGCCTGGCGCACGGAGTTCCGGTAGGTCGTTAGGCTGTAGGAGAGCACGCCCGCCGCGGCGAACGTGAGGATAACGATAACAATCAAGGCAGCCAGGAGCGCGCTGCCTCGGCAAGGATCTCGTGTGAACGAATGCGGCTTCATTGGCTATGGAATTATTCCAATCACCCGTTTGTCGGCGTCAAGGGATTCTAGTCGTCCGGCGGCGGTGTTGGCGTCGGCGAAGGCGACGGTGATGGCGTTGGCGTCGGCGTGGGCGACGGGGAAGGCGTGGGTGTAGGCGACGGGGTCGGCGACGGCGTCGGGCTCGGCGTGGGCGAAGGAGTCGGCGTGGGCGACGGAGTCGGTGAAGGCGACGGTGTCGGCGAGGGCGTCGGCGAAGGAGTGTGCGTGGGCGACGGAGTCGGCGTGGGCGACGGAGTCGGCGACGGTGTCGGGCTCGGCGTGGGCGTCGGCGACGGCGTCGGGCTAGGTGTCGGCGAGGGCGACGGCGACGGCGTGGGAGTGGGCGACGGCGTCGGCGTGGGCGACGGCGTATGCGTCGGCGACGGGGTCGGTGTGGGCGACGGGGTCGGCGTGGGCGTGGGCGTCGGCGTGGGCGACGGTGTCGGCGTGGGCGACGGCGTCGGCGTGCGCGTGGGCGTGGGTGTCGGCGACGGAGTCGGCGTGGGCGAGGGCGGGGGCGCCCGCGTCGGCGCTGGAGACGCAGTGCGCGTGGGCGTGGGAGTCGGCGACCGGGAAGGCGACGGAGTGGGGGTGGGCGCTGGCGACGGCGGA
>Ga0181523_10003262_pt1 | contig 14909 bp, 13 predicted proteins | sample PEATcosm2014_Bin_43_FD_119752 | JGI IMG/M metagenome (GOLD analysis project Ga0181523, IMG submission 119752) | Peatland microbial communities from MTU Mesocosm Facility, Houghton, MI, USA - PEATcosm2014_Bin05_30_metaG | ecosystem: Environmental > Terrestrial > Soil > Wetlands > Peat | place...
GCGCGGCCTGGCAGGAAGCGCTCGAACAATGCCTCAACATGATGGTGATGGCGCCCTATCCCGGTTTCGAGGGCCAATATTTCTCGATGCCGTGCCGCAATATCGTGCCAAAGCCGTTGCAGAAGCCCCATCCGCCGGTGTTCTAGCCCTTCGCGTCATCCGAACGCAGTATCCGCTGGTGCGCCGCCGAGAACGCGACCGCGGTGCTGCCGCCGTTGTTCCCGGCGTATGAACATCAACTATGCGAGATCTACGCGGAGGCCTCGGGCAAGCCGCTCGGCGAAGGGATGGGCGTCCTGCGCGACGTCGTAATTGCCGACACCGACGAGGAAGCCAAGGCGCTCTGGCGCGACAGCGGTTACTTCTGCGGGCGCGAATGGTTCGAGCCCTTCGGTTTCTCGAAGGGTATGGCGGATCCCAAGACCGGAGAGAATCCGGACCTGTGGGAGAACAGCCTGGCGCTGGTGGGCTCGGTCGATACGGTGACGCGTCAGCTTGAGCGGCTGGTCAAGCGGCTGCCGATCCGATGGATCTTCGCCTGGATGTACAACGGGCTGCTACCCCATGATCGTTTGATGAAGATCATGGAGCTGTTCTGGACCAAGGTGCTGCCGCGCGTCACCGACGCGAACTGAGGGCGGCGGCAGCGGCGCAATTGGCCGAACTCGCGGGTTGGAGTCGCCAAGCGGCTTGTGTTAGTTGAGGCGCAAGGCTGGGACCGCTGAGCCGCGCTCCGAGCCCGTTTATCGAGGAGGATTGAACACCATGGCATACGCGCAAAATGGCGCTGTGAAGGTTTTTTACGATACGTACGGAGAGGGCACGCCGATCGTCTTCCTGCATCCGTGGTCGACGAGCGGCTATATCTGGTACTACCAGATCTTTCCCTTCGCGCGGACCAACAAGGTGGTCGTTATCGACCATCGCGGACACGGCCGCTCGGACAAACCGGCGGGTGGTTATTCGATTCAGGAGCATGCGGGCGACGTCCGCGCGGTGCTCGACGCCGAGGGTATCCGCAAGGCGATTCTGGTCGGCAACTCGATCGGCGGGATGATCGCGATGCAGTTCACGCTCGACAACCCGGATCGGGTGACGGGTCTGTTCATACTCAGCTCCGGCACCGCACTCGGTGAAAACATGCCCAAAGAGGCCGCCGCGGCTTTTCAGAGCGACTACGAGGGGACCTTCGGCGCGCTGATGGAAGGCGCGGTCTCCGCGAAGAGCAAACGCGAACGGCCGGAGATTCTCGCGGTGATGAAGGCGCATTTCGGCGTCCAGTCGAATTTCCCCAAGCACGTCTTCGACTCCGCGCTGGCCGATCCCAACGGCGTCTTCGGCTGGAATATCAAGAGCCGGCTCGGCAGTATCAAGGCGCCGACGCTGGTCGTCGCAGGCGAGGAGGATCAAGCCACTCCGGTCGCGGCGAACAAGTTCCTCGCCGACAATATCCCCGGCGCCAAGCTGATCACCGTCAAGGATGTCGGGCATTTCCATCAGCTCGAAAAGCCGCTCGAGTTCAACGCGACGCTGCAGGAATTCGTCAATCAGTTGAAGTAGCGGCGCGGCGTTCGCAAGTAAAAAACGACGGGGCCACTCGCGCGAGTGGCCCCGTTAGTTTTTTATCGATGGAAGCGCGGGAAGGTTCGTTGCGTTACGGCGCGGCCGCGACGCCGGGGCTGGCGATCGTGGACGACGCGGGCGCCGCCGTGGAAGCTCGGGACGCGGCCATGGTCGGCGTTGGCGTCGCCGCGACATCGCTGTGCAGGCGATTCCCTGTGTTCTCGAGATCCTTCACCGCCTGCGCCGGAATCTCGTAGACCGCTGCGTCGAGACTCGTCGTGGCGTAGCCGAAGGTCCTGATCTGCGGTTTCTCATCCGAGCTGTGCGGTGTGACGGTGACCTCGAGGATCGAGGCCCGCAGCTCACCAAGCGGCTGACCCTTATTATCCATTACCGAGATCGTTACGGTCGGCGACACCATCCCGTAGTGGTTCGGATCGCTCATCGGGTCTTCGACGATTCTGGTGGCCTTAAGCTCGTGAAGCTGATCGACCAGGCTTTGCGCGACCGGCAGCTCGGCGGCCGCGGTCTTGCGGCCCGACGTAATGCTCCACTTGCCGTCGGCGCCACGCGCGAGCGTTTCGTCGACCGGACCGCCGACGAAAGTGATACGGGCGGCCTTCGCCGGATCGAAACGCATCACGGTCTTGTCACGCAGATCGTCAAAGGACTTGTCGACCGCGGCGAAGACGTCGTTGGTGAGCGTGTAGACCGGATTCGTTTTGGGGTCGCCGCTCAACGCGTAGGTCCCGTTGCTGCCGGCCGCGGCTTGCTTGAAACCGAAATCGAGGGTTTCGCCAGGCGCGTTGCCGGTCCCGTAGAGCGTGATCTTGAGTGACGGAGTGGCCAGTCCGTATTTGGTCAAATCCGTTGCGCCGTCGCCCTGGAACTCGACGACCCGGGCGTTGTCGAGCGTATTCAACATCGCAGTGACGGCCTCTTTGTCGGCCGGGTAGTCGCGCGGCTTGGTGAATTTCCAGTTATCTCCCGTGCGCACGAGTTCGAAGGTCTCCGCCCCGCGTTCGATAACGATTTTATGCGCGTCCGGCGCCTTGAGCTTGAAAATGGCGCGCGATCGCAAATCGTTGACCTGTTTGTTGACCTGCGCGGCGAATACGTTGCCGACCAGCAGGACCGCTGGTTGGTCGGCTCGTTTGATGAAGCCGGAATTGCCGATCGGAGCCTGTTTGCCTACCATGATTGAGGGCAGGGTCTTTTGATCGCTGGTCGTGACGGTGACGATTACGGCCGGCACGGCGAGCCCGAACGGGGCCAGATCGGCCGGCTGGTCTTCGGCGGTCCCGGTGATTTGCAGGCCCGCAATATCATTGGCGATCTCGTTGACCGTTTCGCTATCGGCGTTCGCGGTGATCGGCTTGACGAGCTTCCAGCCGTTGTCCCTGGTGCGTTCCAGGACAAGGTCGCGATCGGGCGAGTGCAGATCGATTTTGACGATATCCTTCGCGTCGATCTTGTACAGTTTGGGCGTCGCTTCCGGCGCGGGCTGATGCCGCAGGTAGAGGGCGTAGCCACCGACAAGCAGCAGCAGAACGACCACGATGATCGTGTTGCGGAGCGGCATCGCAGGTCTAGTTACGGCGTTCCCACCAGACCGCCAGCCCGATCAGCAACAGCAGTTCCGGAATCAGCAGGACCGAGAGCACGAAAACCAGGTCGAATTCCTGCACCGTCAGATTGAAGCGCGAGGCGCGCAACGTTTTTGGCCGGATCGTGATCGCGTTGGTCTGGCCCGCCAGCCAATCGACGCTGTTCATCAAGAAGTCGCGATTGAAGAAATTGTCGATGTACTGATTGTCGGCCAGATTAGTGCCGCCGAAGACGACCAGCCGGGCCGTGCCCTTCCCGCGTTTAAGCTGATCGAGGTTGGCGGTCACTGCCACGGCCACGTTGACCGGACCCTTGGTGTCCACGCCGGCGTTGAACTCGGCCGTCTGCTTCAGAAACAGCGAATTCAGATCGGTCTCGGCCCATGAGGTGTCCGACGTCTTGGCGATCCCCACTGCGTCGAGACCCGGTACCGGCGGATCAACCGGATCGACCGTGCGGACCATCGGGAAGACGGTCTGCTTGGTGAAACCAATCGTAATGGGATGCGGCCCGTAGGTATTGACGGTTGGATTAAGCCCCAGCGCGGGCCCGGCGAACAGGCGCACCACCTGATCGACCACGATATTGTTGCCGGCCTTGACGCCCCAGTCGCCGAGCAGCTTGACCAGCGCGGTTTCATCCACCGACTTATCCGGACGGATTGGCCGCAGCGTCGCGAGCATACGTCCGCCATTATCGAGAAAGCCGTTGATCGCATCGATTACGTGCGGCACGAGCGGACGCGTCGGACCGCCGACGACCAGAAGGGTGCAGTCGGCGGGCACGCTGGCCTCGGTCACCAGATTCACCTTTTTGACGGTGTAATTCTCGCCCTCGAGACCCTTCTGGAACTCGTTGAGTCCGTCCGGCTGTTGCGCTTCGTCAAGATCGCCTTCACCCTCACCGGCCGTGAAACAGACGGTCTTGGCGCCGGACGTCGTCAACTTGAGAATGCCGTTGGTAAGCGCGCCTTCGTTCAGGTCCGCGACATTGGTGCCGTCGCCCGCGTCACCACCATACTGGAGGTGGGTGGTATTCATCGTGGTGACTTTGAAGCGTTCGGCGAGTTCCGGATGCTTGTTGGGATCGACCAGCTCGTACGAGACCATCGGCGAGGCGTACTGATATTCCTTATAGAGCGCCTCGGCCACGACACTGTGTCCGCCCTCGACAAAAGCATAGAGCTTGAGCGGTTTCTTGAGATCTTTGACGGCGCTGATCGACTGGGGTGAGAGGCTGAAGACTTTCTGCTCGGTCAAATCGAAGGTCCGGTTATGGACCGTGGCGAGATAGTTGACTGCGATCAGCAGCAGCAAAAAGGCTATCGAGTAGATCACCGCATTCGCGCCGTAGCGGGTCTGACGGCTGCCGGCTCTGGCCCCGAGAGTGCCCCAACTGGCGACCAGCCAACTGATCAGGGCAAAAGCGCCGGCGATTAGATTGACGAACGCGAACAGGCGGGCAAAACCGCCGCTGACCAGCACCAAGCCGATAATGCCGAAGCCGAGCAGGACCAGGCTCAAGAGCCCCGCCAGCGCCGATGTCCGCCTCATCCGCCCAACCCCCGCCTTTCTAGCGCCAGCGCGCCGACTCGACCGCACGCTGCGTCAGGAACAGCGCGACCATAATCGCGCTCAGAAAAAAGACGATATCGGCCGTGTTGATCACGCCACGCACCATCGTGGAAAAATGTTCCGGCAGCGAAAGATACTTGAGTACCGCCCAGACCGTCCCGCCGCCCGAATCGGCCGCCCACGAAATCACCAGCAGCATGATCAGGATGCCGAATGAGCTGATCGCGGCGACGATCTGATTCTGTGTGAGCGAGCTGGTGAACAGTCCGATAGCGACGAAGGTGATCGCAACCAGCGCCAGCCCGAGATAGCCCGCGAACATCACGCCCACTTCCGGGTTACCGAAGATCATCAGAATCAGTGGGAAAATCCACGCCAGCGCGACCATCACCAGGGTGAAGGCGGACGCCGCGATAAACTTGCCCGCGACGATTTCGCCCGTGCGGATCGGGGCGGTGAGCAGAAGCTCGTAGGTCCCGGTGCGCTTTTCCTCGGCAAAGACCCGCATGGTCAACGCCGGCATCACGATGATCAACACGATCAGAAAATCGTGGAGCAGAGGATCGATGACCCGAGTGTTAAGGTTCATCTGCTCGAGCTGGCCCTGCTGGCCCATCATCTGCACGAGCTGCACCATCTCGTCGAACTGCCGCAGCATCGAGAAGAAAAACCATCCGCCGAGCAGCAGGAAAACCGTCAGCACGACGTACGCGACGGGCTGCACGAAGTAGCCCTGCAATTCCTTGCCGGCAATAGTCAGCGTATTTCTCATAGCGGTTCAGGTGGAGGAGTGGCCGGCGCCAACTTTCTCGAGCGTTTCTTCGGCGTCCTGTTCGGTGAGATGGTCTTCCTTGGTGATTGCGGCGAGGAAGACCTCTTCGAGCGAGACGCCGGCGGGCAGTTCGGATAATTGCGCTTCAAGGGCGATCTGGCCATCGTTGATAATCACGACGCGATCGCAAATCTGCGAAACCTCGGGCAGGATATGGGTCGAGAGGACGATAGTGCGCTGGGCCGTGAGACCGCGAATCAGATCGCGGATTTCGTGAATCTGCCGCGGATCGAGACCGATCGTCGGCTCGTCGAGCACCAGGACGGGCGGATTGTGAATTAGTGCCTGTGCCAGCCCGACCCGCTGGCGGTAGCCCTTCGACAATTGTCCGCAGATCCGCCGGGCCATCTCGGCGAGTCCGCAAACCTGAATCACATGGTCGGTGGCGTCCTCGACCTCCGCGCGGCGCACCCCGCGCAGCTTGGCGACAAAGCGCAGGTAGGCGTCGACCCGCATGTCGGTGTATAGCGGCGGGCTCTCAGGCAGGTAGCCGATCAGGCGGCGCGCTTCGAGCGAATTGGCGAAAATATCGAGCCCGTCGATCACGACGGTGCCCGAGCTGGCCGGCATGAAGCCGGTGATAATCCGCATCGTCGTCGTCTTGCCCGCCCCGTTGGGTCCGAGAAAGCCAAGAATTTGTCCGCTTGCGGCCCGGAAAGTGATTCCCTTGACCGCGACAAAGTTGCCGTACGATTTGGTTAGGTCTTTGACCTCTATCATCGCAGAACAGCTCGGGTGGCTTATGCCCCCTCCCAACTCCCCTCGCGTCGATTTAGACGCCGCACCCTCGCCGAAAATTCAGGCGGAGAAACGCAGGTGGATAAACGATTGACTAGTAAAGCGATGGCTAGGGCTGCTGTCAATATGAAATCAACCGCCGGATTAGCGGCTTGCGCGCCGCTCGTAGCAACGCCGGCAGGCGTACATCATGACGCGGGCGGGTAGCTCCCAGGTAAACCACCAGCGAAACCACGTCGTGGTGTGCCGGTGCTCGGACTCTTTCGCATACCAGAACCCCCGGGGCAGGGCGCCTAACGACTCGTCAATCCGGGCTTCGAAGCCGGCGGCGCGGAGATCGCTGAGAGCTCGCCACCAATGCGGGGGCGCCGCTATAACGAGCACACGGCGCCATGATTTCTCGCGGGCGGCCTCGGTCAGAGCTCGTACCTGTTTCACGGTCGAAACGTAGCCGCTGAAGTCCGTGCAGAAGCTCTCCGGATAATCGCCGAAATCGAAAATATCGCGCGGCGCGTAGAAGAGGGGAATATTGCGCGCGCGGCTTTCACGCAGGGCCGCCTCGGCGATCGCGCGATTGGCGCGAAGCGCCGCCGGCACGCCGAAATTGAGCGGGAAAACGACGTCGTAACGTTCCAAGCAACTATTCGCAATCAAAAATTAACGACGAGGCACGAATACCGCCCAAGACCGTCGTACGGTCAACCCCGCAAATCCGTCAAGTCGGAGCGCTTAGCCTTCGAACCTGATCGGCAGGCTCTCAAGCCCGCGGATGAAGAGCGAGCCCACGCGATGGCATCGTCCCGGGTCGCCGGTGAACGGTGGACACGAGAACAACAGCTCTTCGAGTCCGACCCGCGCTTCGAGCCGCGCCAATTCGGCGCCCAGGCAGTAATGGGTGGCGAAACCGAAGGCGAGGTGACCGGTGGTATCGCGTTGCATTTCGAAGCGATCAGGGTCGGGAAACTGCTGCTCGTCCCGGTTGGCTGATCCCAGCAGAACAAGAACCGGGGCGTTGGCCGGGATCGTCGCGTCGCCGATCACTACTTCTTTCGTTGTATGGCGAAAGACCATCTGCAGCGGTGAGTCGTAACGCAGGACCTCTTCGAGCAGCCGCGGGACGAGGCCGCGGTCATTGCGCACGGCCGCGAAGTCCGCGGGACGGATGAGCAAGGCCAACACCGTGTTGCCCAGCAGGTTCGTGGTGGTTTCGTTCCCGGCGGCCAGCACCAGCGCCGCCATCGCGAGGACCTCGTCGGCGGTGAGGGTTTGCTGATCTTCCTCGGCGCGGACGAGAGCAGTCAGCAGGTCGTCGCGCGGTTCGACGCGGCGCTGCGCGATGGTCTTCTGCAGGTAGGCGCGGAGTTCGGCATTGCTGCGCTTTATTTCGTTACGGACGGTCTCGTCGTTGGGGCGGTTGGTGCCGCGCACGATATCGTCCGACCAGCGCTTGAAATCGGCACGCCGTTCCGGCTCGACCCCCAGCATCTCCGCGATCACGATAACCGGGAGCACCCCGGCGAACTCGCGCATGAAGTCAAATTCGCGCTTCGCCCGCAGTGCTTCGAGCAGTTCGCGGGCGATCGTGCGAATCCGCGGCTCGAGCCGGCTGACCATGCGCGGGGTGAAACCCTTGCTGACCAGCTTGCGCAGGCGGCTATGGTCGGGCGGATCCGTCTCGATCATCCAGGGGACTTCGGGCACTGGATTAAGGTCGCCGATTGATACGCTCAGCCACTTGGCCGAGGAGAAGATTTGCGGGCTCTTGATCGCCTGATCGACGTCGCGATAGCGGCTGATCGCCCAGGCTTGCAGCGGTTCGAGCCAGGCTGCCGGATGACTGTGACGCAGGAACGCATAATAAGGGAAAGGGTTGGCTTGTACCTCGGGCGATAGCGGATTGTAGTCCATGTTTTCCCTTATCAATGGGTTAAACGGGCGCCGACACCCGATGCGGGTGCCGGCGCCGTGGTTAATTAAGTTAACAGGTTGATCAGACGCCGCCGTGGCGCAGCAGTTGACCCGGGAGGGCTCCGGTACCCTTGCCGTCCGTGAAGATTACGCCGCCATTCACCATCACGGTGTGATAGCCCGCGGCACGTTGCACGCGACGCCATTCACCGCCCGGGAAGTCGCGCAGAATCTCCATCGGCAGGACCGCCAGCTTGTTGTAGTCGTAAACGACGACATCGGCCCAGCTTCCTTCCGTCAGGGTGCCGCGGTGCTTGAAGCCCGCGCACATCGCGGGATGGGCGCTCAACCGCCAGTGCAGGTCTTCGAGCTCCAGAATGCGGTTCTCACGGTTCATCTTTATGATCGCCTCGGTTGAGTAACGACCGCCCGTGAAGAACTTGGTGTGAGCGCCGCCGTCCGACACGCCCAGAACCGGCGTACATTCGGAGGTGACCACTTCCTTCAGATAGTCCGCCCGAGTATTGATTGGAGGAGTCTGGAAGTCAGTGTTGAGGCCGTCGGCGCAAGCGATATCCAGCATCGCGTCGATCGGATGTTTATTCTCGGCCTTGCCGATTTCGCCAACCGTCTGGTTCTCGTACTTCTTCAGCTTCGGGTCCCGGCACTCCAGCACGATGATGTCTTCAAACCGGTTGGTGATGAGCGCGCTGTTGACTGCCGTGCGCAACCCCGGACGGCGCTGCGGATCCGACAACTTCATGAGCCGGTCTTCGATCGAGCCGGTGGTCACGTCACGCCACTCAGGCATATCGTCCCAGAGATTCCAATCCTTGAACGTGAAGGAGAAGCCGACTTCCAGGGTGCCGCCCTGCGGCGTTACCCGGATTCCGCGCTCGACGCAGCTCTCGAGCCATTTGAGCTGGGTCCGATGGCGGTCAGGATGCATATCGTTGGCCGCGACCGCGTTGTACAGGATCGGCCGGGACGCGGCCATCGCCAGTTCCTCGTAATGGTGTTGCGAGTGCTTGGTCGCGTCGCCTTCAAAGCTTCCGGCTTCGCCGTCCGGCACATAGGACATCTGGATGAAACCCTCGTTGCGTTCACCCAATACCCGCGCCATCGCGAGCGCGGTCTCATCCTTCATCAGGTCGGTGACCATCGGGGTGCCATCATAGTCGGCCTGGACGCTGTTGCGCCCGAAGCGCTGCGCCGACCATCCGCACGCACCCGCATCCATGGCCTCGTTGATCAGCCGCGCCATCTCGCGATGCTCGGCGTCGGTCGGCATCCGGCCCGACTTCGCATCTTCGAGTCCCATCGCCCAGACCATTACCGGGGACAGCGGCACGAAGGGCAGCAGGTTCACGCCCTTGGGATGGCGATCGATACTGTCCAGGAACTCCGGATAGGTAACCCAGTCCCAAGGCAGTCCCGCCTTCATCGAAGCATACGGAATTGCCTCGGTCCGCGTCATCGTGAGCATCGCGCGCTCGCGCAACTCCGGCTTCACCGGAGCAAAACCGAATCCGCAATTCCCGATTACCACCGACGTGATCCCGTGCCAACTCGACATCGTGCAGTAAGGATCCCAGAAGAGCTGGGCGTCGTAGTGGGTGTGTAAATCGACGAAACCCGGGGCGACAATCATGCCGTCCGCGTCGATAATCTCTTTGCCCTGATGAGACTTGAGATTCCCGACTTTGGCGACCTTGCCGTCCTTGATTCCGACGTCAGCCCGGTAGCGCGGCATCCGCGTACCATCGACGACGATGCCGCCTCTGATAATTGTATCAAACTCAGCCATGGCGTAACCTCCCCAAAGTTAACCGACGTTAATCCGATTCTCAGTTTCAACTCACATATGTTAGTTCAATCCCCGTTTATTTCACTTGCTCCGTCAGGCCGCGAGCTTGATCAACGGCCGGCCGCCGCCAGTGAGATCTCATCGCTTGCAATCGTGCGGTGTGGATTGAAGTAGGGCAGGACGTTTTTGCCGATCAGCCGGATCGATTTCATAATCGTCTGATGCGGTATGCGGCCGGACTGCTTGAAGAAGATTACCTGGTCGACGCCCGCCTTCTGGAACTGTTCCAGCTTGCGGTTCACGTAATCGGGATCACCGACGACGATCATATCGTGCGCCTTGAGCTGCGCGTCGGTGGCGTCGGCCGGGTTTTGATCCATTGCGAACAGATTACGCAAGTATTCGTAGGAATAGAGCTTGTTCTTGGCCATCAGCGGCTCGAACAGTTTGGCGACGTTATGGAAGAACCAGCGCGCGCCGGCGAGCCCCGCCGCTTCGTCTTCCTTATTCTCGACCACCGTGCAGAGGGCCACTGCCGCGAAGTTTTCGTTGGGCACCTTGGGAACGAGGTCGGTGCGATGGGCGGACGCTTTGCGGAAGCTCTCCAGGGACTTTTGCACGTTCTCCCAATTGAAATTGAAGCTCAGCACGCCGAGTCCACGATCGCCGGCCATCTCGTAGCTCTCAGGCGCCGTGCACGCCATCCACATCGGCGGATGGGGTTTCTGGATCGGCTTGGGCACGACGCGCCGCGGCGGGATCTTCATCAGCTTGCCGTCAAACTCGAGGATCTCCTCGGTCCACGCCCTGACGATAATATCGAGCGCCTCGCGGACTTCCGCGCGGGTCCGGTCGTAATCGACGTTGAAGCCGTCGAGCTCCTGCGCGGTGGTCGAACGGCCCGTGCCGAGCTCCATGCGGCCGTTGCTCATGATATCGAGCACGGCGGCCTGCTCCGCCACCTTAATGGGATTGTTGAAGTTGAAGGGCAACAGCCGGACGCCGTGGGCGATCCGGATATTCTTGGTGCGCTGACTGACCGCGCCGTAGAAGACCTCGGGCGCGGAGCTGTGCGAGTATTCTTCGAGGAAGTGATGCTCGACTTCCCAAACGTAATCCATCCCGACATGATCGGCCAGTTCGATCTGCGCGAGGGCTTCCCAGTAGGTGTTGTATTCGCTCAGCGCGTTCCACGGCCGTGGCGTCTCCATCTCATACAGCAAGCCGAACTTCATAAGGTGGTTCCTCCCGCACGATTGTTAAGTTGCTTAACAGTTTTTACTCGGTAAGCTTTACCGCGAAAACGATTTACTTGTCTACTAGTCCGCGTTCGGTTAAAAATCAACCGCATGAGCGATGTGGTGAACGGCGGTGGGGCGAGTGGGCGTCGCTCGAGGGTGGTTCGGCGGCATGCGGCCGAATTGCTGGAATTGTTCTACCCGATTCATTACCGGGGCAACATGGCGGCCGAGGACGCCATGCGTGGCGACCTCACGCGCAAGCAGGCCGCCATCCTGTGGTTGATCCGATCGGCCGGCAGCGAGGATGGGCGTTGCCTGCGCCGCAAGGAGATTGTGGTCCGGCTACAGGACTGGTTCGATGTCAGCAGTCCGGCGGTCACCCAGGCCCTGCGCGCCATGGCGCGCCCACCCCTGGGCCTGGTGCGCCTGGTTGAGGATGCGGACTCGGGACGGGAAAAAAGGGTGTTTCTGACGCCGAAGGGCGAGCGCTTTTTGCAGACCATGGTCGAGCGGGGCCGCGATTTTTTACAGAAGATGGTCGTCGAGCAACTCTCCGAGCATCAGATGAGCCAGGGCATCAAGTTCCTGCGCGCCGGCGTGGAGGCCTTTGAGCGTATCCACGCGAACGCCCTCGACGGCGCGAAAAACGTCGGGCGGAAGTCACGGGCGCGCACGGATCGCGGGCCGGGCCTCAAGCGAACCGCAACCCGGACGCCGGACTCCTCAACGGCGGTGGCTGAGGATCGCCTGCCCGTGGCGCCTGAAGCGACCGTCAATTGAGCCTGATTCGCGGCTGCGCCGGCCGAGTTCGCCCGGTCATTTGCGGTCGGGCTTCTCCAGATGACCGCCGAACTCGAAGCGCATCGCCGACAACAACTTGTTCTGGAATTCCGCCATCCCGCGCGAATTGAAGCGCTCGTAGAGCGCGGTCGAAAGGACCGGGGCCGGCACCGCCTCGTCGATCGCGGCCTTAAGCGTCCAGCGCCCTTCACCCGAGTCCGACACCCGGCCACCGAAATCCCCTAGCGCCGGATCCTTCGCCAGCGCCGTTGCCGTCAGGTCGAGCAGCCACGAGGCGATCACGCTGCCACGGCGCCATACCTCCGTGATGTCGCGCAAATTGAGGTCGTATTGGTAGTGCTCCGGGTCGCGGAGCGGAGTGGTTTCCGCGTCGACCTCGTGTTCGTGCTTGCCGACGTTGGCATTGTGCAGAATACCCAGCCCCTCCGCATAAGCCGCCATCAGTCCGTACTCGATTCCATTGTGCACCATCTTGACGAAATGGCCGGCGCCGTTTGGCCCGCAATGCAGATAACCCAGCTCGGCGGTGCCGGCGAGCTGCTCGCGTCCCGGTGTGCGCGCGATATCGCCCGCTCCCGGCGCCAGCGTCCGGAAGATCGGGTCGAGATGGCGCACCGCGGTCTCTGGTCCGCCGATCATCATGCAGTAGCCGCGCTCGAGGCCCCAGACCCCGCCGCTGGTGCCGACGTCGACATAGTTGAGCTGTTTCGCGGCCAGCTCCCGGGCGCGCCGCAGATCGTCGACATAGTACGAATTGCCGCCGTCGATCAGGATGTCGCCCGGCTCGAGATGGGGCACGAGATCATTGATAGTCTTGTCGACCACCGCCGCCGGGACCATCAACCAGATCGCCCGCGGTTTAGTCAGCTTTTGCACGAGGTCGGCCAAGGCCGACGCGCCGACCGCCTTTTCATCCGACAACGCCCGCACCGCCTGCGCCGACATATCGAAGACCACGCATTGATGGCCGCCCTTGAGCAGTCGCCGCACCATGTTCGAGCCCATCCGCCCCAATCCGACCATTCCCAGTTGCATCGTATAATCCTCTTGGCAGTGATTGCTTCGGTTAGTGAATTGACCCCCGAACCGCTCTCAGGTCCGGTATCAAACGCTACACGCGCGTGAATTTAAGCTGAGGCCTTTTTGCTTTCGCGGTAGCGGCTAATGAGACTATTCGTTGAACTGTCGTGCGCCAGGGCCGCCGCCGGATTCTCGAGCTCGGGAATGATCCGCTGGGCGAGCACCTTGCCCAGCTCCACGCCCCACTGATCGAACGAGTCGATACCCCAGATGGTCCCCTGGGTGAAAACGTTATGCTCGTAAAGCGCGACCAGCTTGCCCAACGCGTCCGGCGTCAGGCGATCGAGGAAAATGGTATTCGACGGCCGATTACCTTCGAACACCCGATGGGGCATGAGCCAGTCGGGCGTGCCCTCGGCCTTGACCTGCGCCGGCGTTTTGCCGAAGGCGAGGGCCTCGGTTTGCGCGAAGACGTTCGCCATTAGCAAATCGTGATGACGCCCGAGCGGATTGAGCGAGTGGCCGAAGGCGATGAAGTCCGCGGGGATCAGGCGCGTACCCTGATGGATGAGCTGATAGAAGGAATGCTGTCCATTGGTGCCCGGCTCGCCCCAGTAAATCGGACCGGTGTTAAAATCCACCTCGGTGCCTTCGAGCGTGACATGCTTGCCATTGCTCTCCATCGTCAATTGCTGGAGATACGCCGGGAACCACTTCAGATACTGATCGTAGGGAAAGACGCCGACGGTGGCCGCGCCGAAAAAGTTGTTATACCAGACCGCGAGCAAGGCCATCAGGACCGGCAGATTCTGCGCGAACGGCGCGCTGCCAAAGTGCTCGTCCATCGCGCGGAAACCCTCGAGCATCGCGCGAAAGTTATCCGGGCCGATCGCGAGCATGGTCGACAGGCCGATCGCGGAGTCCATCGAATAGCGCCCGCCGACCCAGTCCCAGAAGCCGAACATGTTGGCGGTATCGATCCCGAACTTCGCGACCTCGGCGGCGTTGGTCGAAACCGCCACGAAATGCCGGGCCACCGCTTTGACGTCGCCGCCCGAGGCGGCGAGCAACCACTCGCGCGCGCTACCCGCGTTGGTCATAGTCTCGAGCGTCGTGAAGGTCTTCGACGAGATGACGAACAGCGTCTCGGCCGGATCGAGGTCGTGCGTCGCTTCGGCGAAATCCGTACCATCGACGTTCGAGACGAAACGGAAGGTGAGCGCGCGATCGCTGTAGTGGCGGAGCGCCTCGTAGGCCATCACGGGTCCGAGGTCGGAACCGCCGATGCCGACATTGACGACGTTACGGATGCGCCGGCCGGTATGGCCCTTCCATTCGCCGCTGCGGACGCGGTTGGCGAAGGCCGTCATCTTGTCGAGGACGGCGTGGACCTCGGGCACGACGTTGACGCCGTCGACCACGATCGACGCGCCGCGCGGCGCACGCAGCGCGACGTGCAAGACCGAGCGATGCTCCGTGACGTTGATCTGCTCGCCGGTGAACATCGCGTCGATGCGCGCGCGCAGGCCGGATTCCTCCGCGAGCTTGAGCAACAGTTCGAGCGTTTCGCCGGTGACCCGGTTCTTGGCGTAATCGAGATAGACCCCGGCGCCTTCGGCATTCATCCGCTCGCCGCGATTCGGATCGTCGGCGAAGAGTTGGCGGAGATGGAGCGCTTTGACCGCCTCATAATGGACTTCGAGGGCCTTCCATGCCTTGCGCTGACGTAACGGTGCGAGATTCATGACGGTATCCTCATGGGTACTCTGCCATGAAAGCCGTCGCGAGACGACGGTGCGCACAGGCCCGTGAGTTAA